>Ga0180435_10002191_pt1 | contig 20057 bp, 14 predicted proteins | sample SS_ome_3_FD_132467 | JGI IMG/M metagenome (GOLD analysis project Ga0180435, IMG submission 132467) | Hypersaline lake sediment archaeal communities from the Salton Sea, California, USA - SS_3_S_1 metaG | ecosystem: Environmental > Aquatic > Non-marine Saline and Alkaline > Hypersaline >...
TCGGGGATCTCGATCCCGGTCGGGCAAGTGCGTTGGCAGGGGGCCGTGCATTGCTCGGTCGTGTACTCGCTCTGCACTCGATGGGTGCGGGAGGTGAGCTCGATGATGCTCTTGGGGCACGCATCGACGCAGGCGCCGCAGGCGACGCACTTCTTCGGATTGAAGACCGGCAGGTTGTCGGGTCCCATGTGTAGGGCGCCAAACTGGCACGCCTTGACGCAGCTGCCCAGACCAATGCAGCCGATCGGGCAAAGCTTGCTGCCGCCGAAGAGGGCGACCGCCGAGCGGCAGTCGCGCGCGCCGTCGTAGGTGTAGAGTGGGTCTGCCTCGCCGACGCCGTAGGTGCAGCTGGTCGAGGCCAGCTCCGGCTCCTTCTCCTCGACCGGCATGCCCATGATCGCGCCGACCTCGACCGCGGTCTCGAACCCACCGGCGACGCAGACGCTGCAGGGCGCCTTGCCGAGCACGATCGCCTCGGCGCAGGCGCGACACCCGGCATAGCCGCAGCCGCCGCAGTTGGCGCCGGGCAGGGCCGATTCGACCTGGCTGATGCGCGGGTCTTCCTTGACGAAGAAGACGCGCGAAGCGATTCCGAGCAACAGCGAAGCGGCTGCTCCCAGTCCACCGAGGAAGATGAGAGGTGTGACCATGATGGCTTCAATGCTCCTGCCACGTTGCGAGCCGGTCCGGCTCTAGGTCATGGCGCTAGGCCATCCCCGTGAATCCAAGAAACGCCAGGGCCATCAGCCCGGCGGTGATCAATGCGATTGCCGTGTCCTGCAGCGGCTCCGGGATGCGCGAGATCGGGAACCGTTCGCGCAGGCCGGCAAAGAGCACCAGCGCCAGGCCGAATCCGACCGCGCTCGCCACCGAGAAGAGGACCATTTCGACGAAGTCGTGCTCGTTCTTCACGTTCAACAGCGCGACACCGAGGATCGCGCAGTTGGTCGTGATCAGCGGCAGGAAGATGCCGAGCGCCTGGTAGAGCGCCGGGAGCGTCTTCTTCATGAAGATCTCGACGAACTGCACCAGCGAGGCGATCACCAGGATGAAGGCGATCGTGCGCAGGTACTCGAGCCCGAAGGGGACGAGCACGGTGTTGCTGACGATCCAGGTGATCGCCGAGGCGACCGTCATCGTGAAGACGACCGCCATCGCCATCCCGACCGCCGTCTCCATCCGCTTCGAAACGCCGAGGAAGGGGCAGTTCCCCAGATACTGCATCAGCAGGATGTTTTTGACGAGGATCGCGCCGATGACCAGAATGACCAGCTCCACGTCAGCCTCCGCGTTGAGTGTTCCCGCTCGTGCTCATGGGCGCCTGCCGGCGCCCGGCGAGCGACTACTTCCGCACCGGTTCGTGGCGGACCCGCGTCCGGAAGCGGTCGAACGCATTCATCAAGAAGAGCAACACGCCGAGGCCGATGAAGGCGCCCGGCGCCATGTTGAACAGCGTGAACGGCTCGAATTCGGCGCCGAAGACGCTGTGGCCAAGGAACGTCCCCTGGCCGAGGACCTCGCGCACCGCGCCCAAGACGGCCAGGGCGAGCGTAAACCCAAGACCGATGCCGAGCCCGTCGATCGCCGAGAGGAAGACCGGGTTCTTGGCGGCAAAGGCCTCGGCGCGACCGAGAATAATGCAATTGACGACGATTAGCGGAATGAAGATCCCGAGACTCTGCGAGAGTGGGAAGAAAAAGGCCTTCATCACCAGCTCGACGATCACGACGAACGTCGCGATCAGGACGATGAAGCAGGCGATGCGCACCTTGGCCGGGATCAGGCGCCGGAGCGCGGAGACGAGGACGTTCGAGCAGAGCAGCACGAACGTCGCCGCCAGCCCCATGCCGATGCCGTTCTCAACCGTCGTCGTGACCGCCAGGGCGGGGCAGAGCCCCAGCACAAGACGAAACGGGGCGATGTGCGTCGTGAATCCCTTGGTGAACTCTTTGATTACACGCTTCATCGGCGCATCCTCGCGGCTCGAATCCCGCTGCTGCAACGGCCTGCGCCGGCGGCCCGGGGCCGCGGCGCCGTCGGCCTAGGAACCGGAGTGGGCCTCACGCGACCACTCCGGGATCTCATCCTTGTGGGTCAGCACGAACTGCACGGCGCGATCGACGCCATCGGCGACCGCCACGCTCGTGCGCGTGGCCCCGGCGACGCCCTCGATCTCGCCGCCCGCCGACTTGAGCGCCACGACCGTCCCGGGCTGGATCGCCAGCCCGCGGTACACTTTCAGATAGCTCGGATCGGCGACGCGCGTGCCGACGCCGGGCGTCTCGCTGTGCTGGGTAACGCGCACGCCGCGGATTTCCTCTTCGGCGAGATCGATGCCGGTCAGGACGCGCACGTCACCGCCGTAGCCGCCGGCGCCCGCCGTCTCGAGAGCGACCGCCCGCAACTCGCCGCCCTCGACCCAGGGGTAGATCCGCCAGGACTGCCCCTCGACCTCGATCGTGAACGCCTCGCCAACGGGATCGTTCGGCGCGCCGGTGAAGATGTCGCGCACCGCTGGTCCGCGGACGTAGAACTCCTCCTGCTGCGCGATCTGCTCTTCGAGCCCGTTGTTGAGCGCCGTCAGCGCGAAGGCGGAGGCAAGGCAGATCGCCGTCAAGACCAGGATCATGCGCACGATTTCGTTCATTGCGCCGGCACCTCCACGCGCAGCACCCGCGGCCGGATCTTATCGATCAGCGGGTGTGCCAGGTTCATCAGCAGGACGGCGAAGATCGCCCCGTCCGGGTAGCCGCCGAAGGAGCGGATCAGGACCGTGAGCAAACCGGCCCCGATGCCGTAGACGACCTGGGCCCACGGATTGACCGGGGCGGTCGTGAAATCGGTCAAGAGGAAGAAGGCGACGAAGATCGCCATGCCGGAGAAGAGCTGGAACAGCGGCGGCGGATACGTCAGCGGATCGCCGAGATGGAAAATGCCGGCGGTGGCGAAGAGGGCGGCGAGAAAGGCGAGCGAGATCCGCCAGGCGATGAAGCCACGGATGATCAAGTAGAGCGCCCCGAGGGCGAGCAAGAGGCCGAAGGTGGCGCCCAGCCCGCCGACCTGCGCGCCCAGGAAGAGGTCGCGCAGCGAATAGGCCGAGATCCCGTCGATGCCGAAGCTGCGCCAGGCGACGAGCGCCTCAACCGGCGGGAACCCGAGCTCGATGCCGGTCAGCGCGCGTGGTGCATCCAGGCGCGCCGGCCAGGAAAGGAGCAAGACGGCGTAGGCGAGCGCGGGGGGATTGAGCGGGTAGCCGCCGATCCCTCCGAAGAACTGGCGTCCCAGCGTCACCATGACCAGTGCGCCGAGCAAGATCAGCCACCAGGGCATGCCGGCATGGAAGAGGAAGGCGAGCAGCAGGCCCTGGACCGCCGCGGAGCCGTCAAGCACGCTCGTCTCGCGATTCATCAGGCGGCCGGTCAACCACTCCAGGATCAGCACCGCGCCGACGGTGAGCAGGATCGTGCGCAGCGCGAGCAGGCCCCAGATCCAGACCGCGCCGATGGCTGCCGGCAGGAGCGCGACGAGCTGGTGGAGATAGACCTCGGAGACGCGCACGCCGAGATGGGTGTGAGGCGCCATGGCGACGCTGAGCAGGGGCGGACGTTTCATCCTCGAGCCTCCGGCCGTCCGACGGACGGGCTACTGGGTCTGCGTCTCTGCTTCCGCTTGGGCCGCCGATTCCGGCGCGGGGTCTTGCGGATCCGTTTCCCCGGCGCCGGCCTGGGCGGCCGTTTCGGCCAGCGCCCGCGCGCGGGCGAGCTCCTGCTCGCGGCGCACGTAGCGCATGTACTGCAGCAGCGGACGCTGCGCGGGACAGACATAGGCGCAGAGTCCACACTCGATGCAGGCGAGGGCGCCGTGCTGCTCAGCGGCGTCGATGAGCGCGAATTCCGCATAGCGGCCAGCCAAGTTGACCGGAATCCGGACCGGGCAGATGCGCACGCAGCGGCCGCAGTTGATGCAGGGCCGCTCCAGGTAGGGCACGAGCTCCGCAGCCGGCACGAGCGTCAGCCCATCCGTCTCGGCCGTGATCGGCGCCTGCAGGTCGAACTGGGCAAAGCCGCGCCAGCGTCCACCCAGCAGCAGGCGATCGCCATCGGACGGATCGAGCTCGAGCTGGGCGCAGATCTCTGCGATCGGGGTGCCGAGACGCGCGCGGACCGTGACCGGGGCGGCGAGGCTCGGGCCGGCGACCGTCACGAGCTTTTCGCTGCGTGGCAGTCCGCTCTCGACGCTCGCGGCCAGCGCGGCCACCGTCTCCGCCGTCAGGCCGAGGAAGCCCGCCTCGCGCGCGGCGCGCGGCGTCACGTTGTCAACGTGGGCCACCCGCGCCAGGAGCAAGCGCCGGTCATGCTCGAGATAGCGCTCGCCGGCGACGATGCGCTCGACTCCTGCGACCGCCGGCACGGCGGCGCCCGGCGCGAGCACGAGGTAGAGTCGTACGTTGGGGAAGAGCTTTTGCAGCAGCGTCAAGCCCTGGCCGAGCCGTTCACCTTCGGTGGCGACGACCCGTCGCTGGACGGCGATCTCGGGCTCCTCGTCGGTACCAAAGACGACGATCGCCCGCACGGGCGGAAGCTCTGCCTCCGGCTCGCCCGGCCATGCTTCGAGGTGCCAACCGAGCTCGGTCAGTCCCGCCTGCAGCGTTTTCTGATCCGCCGTCGCCCAATCTTCGGTCGCGACCGGCTTGGCGGCCGTTTCCTCCGCCGCAACCGCGATCTCGAGCGCCGCCACGGCCGCGCCGGCGGGAGCGTGGGCCTGTCCGATCCAGACGACTTCACCTCCAGCCGGCGCATAGCAGGCGCCTGGCCCCGCATCGGTCAAGCGCTCACCGCGCGCCACCGTGCTTCCAACCTTGACCTGCAACGGGGGATGCGCCGCACCGACGGGGGCAATCGCAACGCGCACGCGCTGCGGTGCCGCCAGCGCGCGCTCTTCCCCCTCCCAACCGGGCATCAGAATCCGGGGGTTTCGCCATCCGAAGAAGTGATCCGTCCTCACCGCTCCTCCCGCCGTGCCGGGCCCCATCCGCCGCCGTGGGCCGCCCTCGGCGGCGCGCCGCACGGCGAACGCGGCATTTCGGCTACTGCATGAGGTGACAGGTCTTGCAGACCGATGCCTCGTCTTCACGCGAGCGCGTGAAGTACGTGCCTTGCTCTAGATCCAGGTGACAGCGATTGCACCGGGCGTGCATCGCCGTTCCGCGCCGCGTGGGGATGTGACAGCTTGCGCACGTGTGCCCCTCGATCGCCGTCAGTTCGGCGTGGGCCAGCATGCCGGCCGTGTAGCCCTCCTCCGCGTGACAGGTGGCGCACGTTGGAGCTTCGCCCTCGCCGTCTCCGTGGCACTGGCGGCACCCCAGCGCGGCGCTCTCGTTCGCGATCGCATGGCAGGCGTCGCAGCTGTGCCCGGCGACGAGCATCGGGTGCTCCGCTTCATGGCATTGCGCGCAGGACGTGCGCGTCGCAGGTGCGACCGGCTCGTCGAGGGCGTCATGGTCGCCATGGCAGCCGAGGCACATCGCCTCGTCATCGGACGAGGCGAACTCCATGTGCAGGTCCGCCTGGTCGGGGTCCTCCCACGCGACCATGGCGAAGCTCTCGACGTGATGGCAAACCGTGCAGCTCATGGTCCGCTCTTCACTCAGCATCTCATGGTGGCAGTAGCTGCAGGCGAGATCGAGTCCGGCATGGTCGCCATGATCGAACAGCACGCCGCCGCCCGTGCTGGCGAAATAGACACGCAGGGGTGGGTCGGGTTGTGGCGCCGGCGCCAGGAAGGCGAGCAAACCTGCGACCAGAAGGCCGACTCCCGCGAGCAAGACCCACGTGGACCGTCTCTTCTCATCCATCGGTATCAGCTCCACCGGTTGCCGCGAGCGATCGAGGAAGGTCGCGCCCGCGCCGGCCGGCCGCCGTCGACGGGCTCGCTTTCGCCGCGCGCAATTGTGCCCCAAAGCAAGACGGCGAGGCTACGCGCATGCGCCCAAGTCTGTCAATAACGTCAGCCTGCGCGGGCATTAAATCGGCTTATCCTCTGAATCGAGAGCGCCGCCGCTTGTACAAGCGTGACGCCGGGGGTACCGGTCGGCGAAGGTAGAATTATCTATCTCGAGCACGTCGGACCCGACCTGTGGCGGCGGTCCGCAGGTCGCTGAAGCGGCACCGCGCAGCGCGAACGGGAACGGTGTAGCGCGAGCGGGAGTCGTGCCGCGGGCGGAAAAGGCGAGCCGCACGCAACGCCCGCCTGCCGTGGCGCAGGGATCGAAGCGTGTTTCGTGGTCTCAGGGCGAGGGATACAAGAAGGCACCGCCGGCGGGTCGCCAGGGTGCCAAATCGCTGGGTGGACAGCGGGATTTGAACCCGCGACCTCTTGATCCACAGTCAAGCGCTCTGACCGACTGAGCTATGCCCACCGTGAAGGCCGCGCGTCGAACTCGAACAGCGATCCTAATCCTGTGGATCATGTAACTGCAAGGGATTTCTCCTCCTCTCGGACCTCTGGGGGTTGCGCCTTGCATGTCGAGACGCATACAATGCTTGGCTCATTTGGTCGGGCGGCGCGGCGGCTCATCCACCGCGCCTGCGGCACCACCGCGGCAGCAGGGGAGGAGGCCATGAAAGGGCGCGTACTCGTGATCGACGACGAGCCGGAAATCCGGCGCAATCTGACGATCGGCTTGACCCAAGAAGACTACTCTGTTGTCGCCTGTCCCGACGGGATTTCGGCGATCCATGAGCTCGATCGGGCTCGAGCGCAGGGCGAGGGATTCGATTACCTCGTGACCGATATCTTCATGCCCGACATCGATGGGCTGAAGATCCTCAAGGTGATCAAGAATCAGTATCCGGAACTCCCCGTCCTCGTGATCACCGGCTTCGGCGACGAAGCGCTCAAGTTCACCGCGCTGGCCGAGGAGAACACCGGCTATCTCGACAAGCCGTTCGAGATTCCCGAACTCGTGGCAGCGCTCGAGCAACTCGCTCCGGGTACGTCGACCTCGGCCGCCCCGGCCGCCGGTGCCGAGGGCGAAGGGTCGCGCGAATCGGTGACCGCCTACTTGACCCTGCGCATCACGGATCCCAGCCGCAGCCTCGACGCCTTGGCGCAGCTCAGCGACTTGGACGGCGTCGAATCAGTCGACGCCGTGCGCGGCGACGTCGATATCATCCTGTTCGCCCAGGCTTCGAGCCAGACCGAGATCGAGGCGCTTTTCGAACGCGTCAAGAAGATCGCAGGCATTGAGGTCGTTTCGCTGTCGTCGGTCGAACGCCCGAAGGTCGATCGTGACGTCGGCGAGTTCGTCGACGTGTACAAGAAGGCGGTCAAGTCCGGGTCGCAGCAAGTGGCCCGCAAGCAGAGTGGGACGACGAGCTACATCATCGTCGATATCGACAAGGATGCGATCCAGCAGATCTTCACGACCGTCTTCTTCATCGACGAAGTCGTCTTCTGCGACGTGATCGACGAAGGCACGAAGCTGGTCGGCATGATCACCGGGCAGAGCGCGGTCGGCAGCACGCCGCACATCATCGAGAAGATCAGCGAGATCGACGGCGTACTGCGCGTGCGCGAGGCGAAGGTGATCAAGATCCTGGAGGACTAGGATGGCAACCCGGGCCTCCGAAGCGGAGAGCTTCGGCTATCGACTCTGGCGCTACGATGGCGCTCCCGGCGAGTTGATCCCGCTGCTGCAATCGGCGCAGGAGCACTTCGGGTACATCCCGCGCCGGGCGATCAAGTACATCTCGGAGGTGACGAGCATCCCCGAGTCGGCGATCTATGGTGTGATCACTTTCTACAGCCAGTTCCGCCTCCAACCGATGGGCAAGTACGTCGTGCGGGTTTGCGCCGGGACGGCCTGTCACGTCTCCGGCGCCAAGCTGCTGATCGAAACGCTGCAGGATGAGCTCGGGATCGAGGTGGGTGACACGACCGATGATGGGCTCTTCACCTTGTTCACCGTCGCCTGTCTCGGCTGCTGCTCGCTGGCGCCGGTGATGATGGTCAACGATACGACCCACGGACGACTCACGGCGGCCGAGGTGCGCAAGATCCTGCGCGGCTACCGGCGCCAGGCGCAGGCGCAGGGCGCCGAGGCGGGATCGGCCGCGGGCAGCAGGGCCTAGTTTGCCTGAGTGGCCCCGCCCCGGGGCCGCACCAAGTGGGGAGCATCTCCGATGAAATCTGTGCTGGTCGGCATGGGCACCTGCGGCCTCTCGGCAGGTGCGCAAGCGGTGCATGACAAGCTGCGCGAGTTGCTCGCTGCGCATGCGGATGCGGCCAAGCTCGGCATCACCGGATGCATCGGCATGTGCTACCGGGAGCCGCTGGTCGAGGTGCGCGAGAACGGTCGCCGTGTGATCTACGGTGGTGTGACCCCGGAGCGGGCGGCCGAGATCGTCGCACGGCACGTACTCGCCGGCGAAGTGCTCGAGGACTACGTCGCCTACGACCTGGACGGCGATGCGCCGGCGCGCGGTAGCGAGACGGGCTTCCTCGGCGTGCAGGAGCGGATCGTCTTGCGCAACTGCGGCACGATCGATCCCGAGTCGCTGGAGGAATACGAGGCGGCGGGCGGCTATGCGGCGCTGCGCAAGGCGCTGGGGGAGATGACCCCCGGGGACATCATCACCGAGATCAAGAACTCGGGCCTGCGCGGGCGTGGCGGGGCCGGTTTCCCGACCGGGATGAAGTGGTCCTTCGCGGCGCAGAACGCAGGCGACGTCAAGTACGTCGTCTGCAACGCGGACGAGGGGGACCCGGGCGCCTTCATGGATCGCTCGGTGCTCGAGGGTGATCCGCACGCAGTCCTCGAGGGGATGATTATCTGCGCGCGCGCAATCGGGGCGAGCTTCGGCTACATCTACTGCCGGGCCGAGTACCCGCTCGCGATCAAGCGCTTGGAGATCGCGATCACGGCCGCGCGGGAGCGTGGCTACCTCGGCCGCGACATCTTTGGCTCCGGGTTCGACTTTGATCTGAAGATCAAGCAGGGTGCCGGCGCCTTCGTCTGCGGCGAGGAGACCGCGCTCTTCGCCTCGATCGAGGGCGAGCGCGGGATGCCGCGCATTCGTCCGCCCTTCCCGGCCGAGAAGGGGTTGTGGCGCAAGCCGACGAACAACAACAACGTCGAGACCTATGCCAATGTCGCCTGGATCATCTCCCATGGCGCCGAGGCGTATCGTCGCCACGGTACGGAGAAGAGCCCCGGCACGAAAGTTTTCGCGCTGGCCGGCAAAGTCGTGCGCGGCGGGCTGGCCGAGGTGCCGATGGGGACGACGATCCGCGAGCTCGTCTACGACATCGGCGGCGGGATCAAAGCGGGCCGGGAGTTCAAGGCAGTCCAGATGGGCGGCCCCTCGGGCGGCTGCATTCCCGCCGCGATGGCCGACACGCCGGTCGATTTCGAGAGCATCCCGCAGACGGGCGCGATCATGGGCTCGGGCGGCATGGTCGTACTCGACGACATGAGCTGCATGGTCGAGATCGCGCGCTTCTTCCTCGACTTCACGCAGAGCGAATCGTGCGGCAAGTGCACCTTCTGTCGGATCGGAACGCTGCGCATGTTGGAGGCGCTGGAGCGGATCACCCGCGGCGAGGGCACGCCCGAGGACATTCCCAAGCTCGAGCAGCTTGCGGTGCAGATCAAGGAGGCGAGCCTGTGCGGGCTCGGTCAGACGGCGCCCAACCCCGTGCAAACGACGCTGCGCTACTACCGCGACGAGTACGAGGCGCACATCAAGCAGCACACTTGTCCGGCGCACTACTGTGAAGCGCTGGTCGACTTCCACATCGATCCCGAGAAATGTGTCGGCTGCACGCTGTGCGCCAAGAACTGCCCCGTCGACGCGATCTCGGGCAAGCCGAAGGAAACCCACGTCATCGACCACGAGATCTGCGTCCAGTGCGGCCGCTGCATCACGAGCTGCAACTTCGACGCAGTCTACAAGCATTGAGATGGGATGCACGGAGATGGCCGGAACCATGGCGGAAAAAGCCGCGGCAGCAGAACCTGAGGCAGCGCCGATGGAGACGATTAGTCTGAAGATCAACGGGCGGGATGTCACTGCGCGGACGGGCCATACGCTTCTGGAAGTCGTCCACGAACAGAAACTCGATCGGATCCCGACGCTCTGCCACTCGCCCGAGCTGGAGCCGTACGGCTCCTGCTTCGTATGTGTCGTCGAGGTCAAGGGCCGGCCGAACCTCGTTCCCGCGTGCGCCACGCGCGTGATGCCGGGGATGGAGGTTGAGACGCGCAATCCGCGCGTCGTCGCTTCGCGGCGTACGGCCCTCGAACTGCTCCTCTCGAACCACTACGCCGACTGCGTTTCGCCCTGCAAGCTGGGCTGTCCCGCCGGGGTCGACGCGCAAGGCTACATTGCGCTGGCGGCGATGGGCGAGTACCGCCGCGCGGTCGATCTGATCCGCGAAACGAATCCGTTGCCGGCGATCTGCGGCCGCGTCTGCGTGCGCAAGTGCGAAGTCGTCTGCCGGCGGGTAGACATCGACCAGTCGGTCAGCATCAACGCGATCAAGCGCTACGTGACCGATGCCGAGGGCGTGTACGACGGCGCGCCCGAACGCGGCCCGGAGACGGAGAAGAGCGTCGCGATCATCGGCGCCGGACCGGCCGGGCTGACCGCGGCCTGGTTCCTGGGGCGGCGGGGGCATACGCCGGTCATCTATGAAGCGATGGAGCGCGGCGGGGGCATGCTGCGCTACGGCATTCCCGCCTATCGGCTCCCCGACGACGTGCTCGACCGCGAGATCGAGTATATCTGCCGGGCCGGGGCGCAGATCCACTATGGCGTGCGTGTTGGCCGTGACGTCAGCATCGCCGAGCTGCAACGCCGCCACGATGCCGTCTTCGTCGGCGCCGGCGCCTGGGCGGGCAACGCGATGCGGGTCGAGGGGGAAGCAGACACGCCCGGCATCGTTCAGGGGATCGATTTCCTGCGCGAGAAAGCGGACCGGCGGGATCCGGTCGACGGGACGGTCGTGGTCGTCGGGGGCGGGAACACGGCGATGGATTGCGCGCGCACCGCATGGCGCTGCGGAGCGGAGAAGGTGATCATCCTCTACCGCCGGACCAAGGCGGAGATGCCGGCCGACGAAATGGAAATCGAGGATTGCCTCGAGGAAGGGATCGAGATCATCGAGCTCGTCGCCCCGATCGCGATCGTCAAGTCCGCGGGGCGCATGCAGGCGCTGCGCTGCACGCGCATGAAGCTGGGAGAACCCGATGCATCCGGCCGCCGGCGGCCGGTGCCGCTCGACGGCTCGGAATTCGACTTTCCGTGCGACTTGGCACTCGTCGCCATCGGACAGAAGCCGGTGCTCGACGGTCTGCGCGCGTTCGGCGAGCAAGAGCTCGGCGCTCATCCGTGGCAGACGGTGACGATTGACCGCGAGACGCTGGCGACGAACATTCCCGGCGTCTACGCCGGCGGCGATGTCGCCGATGACGGGCCCACGGTCGTGATCGACGCGATCCGTGACGGCCAGCGCGCCGCGCGCTCGATCGACGCCTTCCTGCGCGGTGAACCGGCGGCGGAGAAGCCGTTCGTCGTCACCAAGGAGTTCTGGGGTAAACCGGGGCAAGCGGAGCTGGGCGAGGTCGCCGAGAGCCCGCGCCACGACGTGCACGTGATCGACGTTGACGCACGTCGCGGCAGTTTCACCGAGGTGGCGACCGGTTTTGAGCCCGAGGACCTGACGCACGAGGCCGAGCGCTGCCTTGCTTGCGGCTGTGTGCGCTATGACGACTGCGACCTGCGGCTCTATGCCGAGGAGTACGGCGTCGACATGGAGCGCTTCAAGGGCTACGTGCGCCGCCACAAGGTCGACGACCGGCATCCCTACATCGTCTACGACCCGAACAAGTGCGTGCTCTGCGGGCGCTGCATTCGCACGTGCGCGCGTGTCTTGCCGATCGCCGCCCTCGGTCTCGTCGGCCGCGGCTTCCGCACCGAGATGCGTCCGGCGATGAACGACCCGCTGGTCGAGACCAGCTGCGTGAGCTGCGGCAATTGCGTCGACGCATGCCCCACGGGGGCCTTGACGGTCAAGTACCCCTTCCCGGGGCGGGCGGCGCTGCCCGCCGAGAAGGTCGCGAGCCACTGCGCCGTCTGCTCGCTCGGCTGTGCGATCACGGTCGAGCGTTTGGGCGAGGGACGCTACGCTATCGGCTCGCGCGGCGTGCCGGGCGAGTACCTCTGCCGCTACGGCCGCTTCGGCTACGAGCGCTTCGTCAAGCAGAAGCGCTTGCTGGAACCGGTCCTGCGCTCCGGGAGCGCCTCGCGCGCCGTCGATTTCGAAGCGGCCTACGCGCGCGCGGTCGAGGGGCTGCAGGCGGTGGCGGCGGCGCACGGCCCTGAGGCGGTGGCGGTCTTCGCTTCGCCGGAGCTGACCAATGAGGAGCTCTATCTGGCGGCGCGCCTGGCGCGCGAGGGGCTCGGCACGAACAACATCGGTTCGCTGGCGGTGCTGGCGGCCGGTCGCGAGGCGGATGAAACTGATGCCGTGCTCGGGTTCACCGCTTCGAGCGCCGATCGCGACGTGCTGGCCGATGCCGACCTGATCGTCTGCAGCAATACCGCCACCGAGGCGGATCACTTGATTCTGGCCGTCGATATCATCGATGCGGTGAGACGCGGCGCGGACTTGATCGTCGCCAACTCGATTCTCGATACGGCGGACCGCCATTTGGCGACCGTCGCGCTCGATCCGATGCGCGGGCGGGCGGCGTGGCTCTGGCAGGGCGTTGCCCGCGCCCTGATCGATGGCGGGACCGTAGCGCGCGAAGCGGTAGCCGCGCTCGCTGGCGGCGAGGCGTTTCTGGCGAGCTTGACGCGCGATGTCGAGACGATTGCCGAGTTGACCGGGGTGGCGGCGAGTGCGATCCACCGCACGGCGGAATTGCTCGGTGCCGCCGAGCGCGTCGTTTTCGTCCAGTCGCCCGATCGACCCCAGGACCGCGCCGCCGGCGATCTCGTCCTCTTCGCCGATTTGCTGCTCTTGCTGCGCGCGCGCGGCGCGCGCGCCGATCTGCTCTTGCCGGCGCTGAACGCCAACTGGGCGGGCTTGCCGGTGGCCGGGGCCGATCCAGCCTTCGCACCCGGGCGCCAGCCGATCGCGGCGGCGTCCGGCATTCCTGCTGGCGCACGCGACCAGAGCGAATTGCGCGCTGCGCTGGCCGCGGGGCAGATTCGGGCGGCGGTCGTGATCGGCGAAGACCCCTTCGAGCACGCGCGCACGAGCGCCTACTTCCCGAATCTCGAGTTCCTCGTCGCCATCGACTGGACCGAGACGGAAACGACGCGCTTCGCCGATGTGAGCTTGCCCGGCACGACCTATCTCGAATGCGCGGGGACACGCTGCAACTTCGAGGGCCGCCGGATCGACTTCGCGCCGGCCGTGACGCCGCCGGCCGGACGCCCCGGCTGGCGGGTCCTGGCCGATCTCGCGCGCCACTGTGGGGTCGACGTCGCGGTCGAACGCGCGCAGGAATTGACCGCGCAGCTCGAAACGGCGGTGCGAGCCCATGCGGCCGAGCGGGCAGCATACTACTGGAATACCGGAGAAGCGCGTTCGGCGCCGCCACAGACGCGCTTGGTCGTGCCCGAGCTGGAGGCGAAGGCGGTCTCGATTCCGCCCGCCTTGACGCACAGCGGCCGCTACAAGCGCGCGATCCGGGAGGTCGGCACGGCCCGCTTCCGCGTGCACTAACCTCCCGCCGATCGCGACGCTGCGTCCGCGTTTGGGCCCCGCGCGCGCGGCCCCGGCGGGACGGCTGGCGGGCGGCCGGCGCTGGCGATCGCGGCTGGGCGCGCGGCAGGAGGAGAGCCGATGATCGAACTCCACGATATCTACGCGCTGATCGAGAGCAATTTCGACTTCCTGCTGGTGGCCGACGCGGAAGAGCAAGTTATCCATGCCAGCCCGTTGCTCGCCTCAAGCGGCGAAGTGGAGGGGCGGCCGCTGGTCGGCCGTTCGCTGTCCGATCTGCTCAGTCCCGCCTCGCTGGAGTCATTCCGGGCCGGCATGCAGCTTGCGCGCGAGCATGTCGGCAGCATGGTTGTCTACACGCTCGATGCGCGACCGGGAAGATCGATGCCGCTGCGCACCGGCTACATCTCGACCGAGCAGGGCGGCTACTTCCTCTTCTTCGGCACGCAGGTCGACGGGCTCAACCGCGTGGCCGACGAGGACAAGGATGAGCGCATCAAGGAGCTCTCCTGCCTCTACAGCGTCGCCCAGTGGATCGACGTCTCGACCTCGATCGACCAGTTCTTCACGAAACTGCCCGACTACCTGCATCGCGGCATGCGCTATCCCGATTCCGCGGTCGTGCACTCGATTTACCAGGATCGGGAATACGGCCAGCCCCTGAGCGGAGCCAACTTCCTGCGCACCAAACTGATCGTCAACCGCCGCGTGGCGGGTGAGATCCGCGTCGGCTACTTCGACCCCGACCTCGGCCTGCTGCCGGAAGAGCAGCGCATGCTGGATGAGATCGGACGCATGCTCAGCCTGGCGCTCGAACGCAAGCAGCTCTCCGCGCGCCTCACCGTCAAGCAGGAGAAGGAAGCCGAACAGCAACGCCGGTTGGCGGAGCTGCAAGCGGAGATCGAGACGCGCACGGGCCAACTCGAGGAACAGCAGCGCAAGCTCGACAAGATCAACTCCTATCTCGAACGCGTCAACCGCGACTGGGAGGAGTCGAAATCGTGGCTGACGACGGTGCTCAAGGGGATCCCCGACCCGGTTGCGCTGATCGACCGCAACCGCACCCTGGTGATGACCAACAAGGAGAGCGTGCAGCCGGGCGAGAAGTGCCACAAGCGGCTCTTCGATAGCGACCAACCGTGCCGCGATTGCCGGCTGGCGCGCATCGTGCGCGACAAGACGCCGATCACGCTCACGATCCAGCACGAGGACAAGCACTACGAAGTCCACGCGTTGCCGATTTTCAATGAAGAGCACGAAGTGGACGGCATCATGGAGTTCTATCGCGACGTAACGATCGAGAAGAGCTATGAGCAGCAGATCCGTCAGGCCGATCAGCTGGCATCGCTCGGCCAACTGGTGAGCGGCATCGGCCACGAGATCAACAACCCGAACCAGTTTATCCGCGGCAACATCAAGATTCTCCGGCAGGCCTTGGAGGACATGTTGCCGATCGTCGACGACTACCAGCGCGGGCATCAAGATCTGAAGATCGCCCGCTTGCCCTACAAGTTCTTCCGCGAGCACGTGATGACGCTCGTCAACGACATGGCGCACGGCTCGGAACGGATCAAGGGCATCGTGGAGGCGCTGAAACGCTTCGCTCGGCGCGATGAGGGCTTGCTGATCGACAAGGTCGACATCAACACGCTCTTGCAGAGCTGCGTGCGGCTCGTCTACAACGAGGTCCACAAGCATGCCGACATCGAGCTCGACCTGCAACCGGACGTGCCGACCTTCGTTGGCAACTCCCAGAAGATCGAGCAAGTCTTGGTCAACCTGATCGTCAATGCGGGTCAGGCGATGCCCGACGACAAGCAGGGACTGATTAGAGTCCGCACGCGCTACGACGACGAACAGGTGACGATTGAGATCGAAGACAATGGCAAGGGCATGAACGAGAAGACGGTGAAGCAGATCTTCGATCCCTTCTTCACGACCAAGCGTGCGCGCGGCGGCACCGGTCTCGGCCTGGCGATCGCCTATCGCATCGTCGAAGAGCACAACGGCACGATCGGGGTGAAGAGCAAGCTCGGCGAAGGGACGACGTTCAGCGTCCGGATCCCCGCCCGGCGCGAGGAAGGGGCGGCCGCGACCGGCGAGGCGGCCGCGGCGCACTCGTAGGGGGCAACGTGGCGATGCAGAAGATCTTGATCGTCGACGATGACGTGGCCGTCACGAACTACTTGATGGTCTTCCTGATGCAGACCGAGCGGTTCGAGACGGCGGTCGCGAACGACTCCCGTGAGGTCAAGGGCATGCTGCAGAGCGAGCCCTACGACCTCGTCCTGCTCGACATGGATATGCCGAACATGAGCGGCATGGACATCCTGCGCCAGATGCGGGCGGAGGGGATCAAGACGCCGGTGATCATCCTGACCGGCGTTAGCGACGTCGATCTCGCCGTACGCGCGATGAAGCTCGGCGCCTTTGACTACTTGACGAAACCGGTCGACGAAGAGCACCTGCTCGAGACGATCGACGGCGCCCTCGAGCACCATGCGCTCCACGACTCGATCAAAAAGCTGCCGCCGGAGGTGCGGCGCGACGACCTGACGCATCGTGACGCATTCGAGCACATCCCGACCCGGGATTCGACCCTCTTGCGCCTGTGCGCGCAGGCGGAGCGGCTCGCCGACAGCGAGCTGAGCATCTTCATCTGGGGCGAGCGCGGCACGGGCAAGGAGATGCTCGCGCGGGCGATTCACAATGCGAGCCCCGCGCGGCGGGGCGCCTTCGTGCTCGTTGACGCCTCGGCGCAGGATCCGGAGCAATTCCCGGCCGCCTTCTTCGGGCAGGAGCGCCTCTTCAGCGGCGAGCACGAAGCCCAGCCCGGCTTCCTGGAAGAGGCCGAGGGTGGCACGATCTATCTTTGTGAGATCGAGCACCTGACGCTGCCGATGCAGGTGCGTTTGCGGCGCATCCTGCAATCGGGCGAGTACTACCGCGAGAACTCAACCACGATCCACAAGGCGAATGTGCGCTTCATCGTTTCTTCGTCGCACGATCTGGCGCGCGACGAATACAAGGGCCGCTTCTCGCACGATCTGCTCTATCACCTGATGGTCAACTCGCTCAGCGTGCCGCCGTTGCGGGAGCGGATCGATGATCTGCCGCTGCTGGTCGAGTTCTTTCGCAAGAAGGGCCTCAAGAAGATCGCCAAGCAGATCGACGGCTTCAGTGACGAGTATCTGGAACTGCTCTCCCGCTACGGTTTCCCCGACAATATTCAGGAGCTGCGCAACATCGTCGAAGCCTCGATGGTCAATGCCGACGAAGCGATCGTCGGCGTCGACGCCTTGCCGCCCTACATCCGCCAGAAGATCCTCTCGCGCGACGTATCACTCGATGCCGGCTTTCGGCCCCGGCCGCTGAGCCAGGTGCAGGCCGACTACGTCGCGCAGGCGCTGCGCTACTTCGCCGGCGATCGCGAGCAGACCGCGCGCGAGCTCGGCATCTCGCTGGGTGAGCTCGAGCGTCTACTCGGTGCCGCCGGATAGGGCGTCGCGCGCAGCGGCGATCAGCGCCCGCATCTCGGCCGCGACGCCGGCGGGCGGCTCTTGCGCGAGCAAGCGCTGGGCGCCTTCGATCGCTCCTTGGTAGTCGCTGCGCGCGAACTGGATTCGCGTTAGGAGGAAGCCGTAGTAGGCGAGCGTCTGCTCGTCGGGACGGCTCGCCTGGCAGCCGAGGCACGTGTCGAAGATCAGCTCCTGCGCCTTCTCGAGCCCGAGCTTGTGGCGCAAGGCGAATTCGGCGAACTCCGCGCGGGGTGCCATCGCCTGCCCGGAGAGCTGAACCGCCTTCTCGTGCGCTGCGCGCGCTTCGTCCAAGCGCTCTTGCGCCTCCAGCACGCGGGCGTACTGCGCCCAGGCATCGGGCATGCGCTCGCCGCCGGCGGCGAGCAGCTGCTCGGACTGCTCCGCCGCCTCAGCGCTGCGTCCGGCGGCCATCAGGACGTCGATCGCGGTCGCCAGGTAGAGCAGGCCGCGGGGGCGGTCCTGCTCGAGGCCCTCCTGCAGCAGGCGCAGCGCGGCGTGCGTCTCGTCCGGCGCGGGGCGCGCCGCGCGCGTGCCTTCGGCGCTCAGGCCGCCGAGGATCGACGCCAGTCCGAGGCGCGCTTGCGCGCGCTGGGGATCTTGGTCGAGCGCCGTGCGGTAGGCATCAGCCGCCTCGCGGTCGCGATCGACGAGGTCGAGAACGGCGCCCCAGTGTTCCCAGACGAGCGGTTCGTTCGGGTGTGCTTGCCGCGCGCGGTCGAACTGCTCCACGGCCGCAGCGAGGTCTCCGCCTTGCTGGGCCACGAAGCCGGCTCGGAAGGCGGGGTCGAGCTCGGCGGCCCGGGCACGGTCCGCGGGCGCGAGGACGCCGGCGAGCTGCTCGAACAGCGACTCGGTGTCCGCGTCCGCGGGAAGCGCCGCCGGGGCGGCCGCCGGCGGGGCGAGATCCGCGGCCGCCTCTCGGTCGGTTGGACCGGCCGGGGGGGGAGGCGGCGGCTCCGCTTCTGCCGCGCGCAGTCGCGCAGCGAGGCTCTCGATCCGATCCCGGACCGCGGCATCCTCGGCGGTAACGTGCTCGCGCGCGATCGCCAACCCTTCGGCGGCGGCCTCGAGGACGTCGTCGTCTAGCCAGCGCTCGACCTCGGCCAGCTTGGCGGCGAGGAAGCGCCCGCGGGCGTCGGTGAGCTTGGCCGTCACGCGCGCGCGCGCCGCAGTCTCTGCCGCGGGCAGGGCGCGCAGGGCGGCGCGAAACTGGCGCGCCGCATCCAGGTCATCACCGCGCGCGAGCGCGGCGTCGCCATCGGCCTCCGGGTCGCGAGCGCTACCGAAGAGACGTTTCAGAAATCCCATGGTTCCTCCTGGGAATACAGCCCGGCGTTGCGCGCCGCGCCCGCGGGCGATTGGATCGCGCCTGCCGCTGGTGCCGGCACATGCGCCGGCGGCAGCGGCCTAGCGCTTGCGGCCGAAGGTCCGGGCCAGAGCGTAGCCGTTGCCGCCGAAAAGGATGATGCCGGCCAGGATCAAGATCGCGACGCCGAGCGCCGGCGTCTCACGGAACTTGATCGACACGGTCATCGTTTGCACCGCGCGGCCGGCGTCATAGACGTCGAGGGTCGCCATGCCCGCGTCCCGCGGCGACCAGGCGAGCGTGCCCGCGGCGTTCGTCGCGCCGAGCGTGTCGCACCGGGCGACTTCGCTGTTGGGGCGGTACGTCGCGACCAGGAGTTGGCCGCCGGCTGGCTGTCCGTCGGCACGGATCGTCAAGTCGCACGGACGTCCCTGGATCGGGGTCTGCGGGGTGATGCAGATTTCCCACCCGCCATCGCGCGCGCAGCGGCCTTCCGCGGCGGGCGCGGCGGCGACACGGCCGGCGCCGAGGCTTGCGCCGAGTGCGAGCGCAGCGACGCACAGAATCCAGACCCGCCGCGCCGCTCCGGCGCGGTGGCGGCCGCGATCCCGCGGCGTTCCGCGGCGTAGAGCGAGGCGTCTCACGAGCGATGCTCCTTCCCCTCTTCGTGCGGCGAAGGCACCGCGGCCGCCGGCGGGGCGTCGTCGTGGTGCGCGCGCAGCGAAAGCGGCAGCTCGCGGCGCGAGCGCAGCAGCGTCAGCAGCGCCGCGCCTCCCGTCGCCGTCAACATCCAGAGCCAGAATCCAATTTGCGGGAGCGCCTGCACCCAGGGCCAATCGACCGTGTAGTGCTCGGCGAAGTCCGATCCGTAGAGCCCGGATGGATTGGTCACCTGCAGGTAGATCGAGAACCCGAGCACGAAGAGGATCAGGGCGGGGATGACGAGCTTGATCATCCAGTCGTAGGCGCCGGGCAGGTGGTACTTCGAGTGCTCGTTGATCGTGCGCCGGATGCGGCCGACGCCGTAGACCCAGCCGAGCAGCAGGCATTCGATCAGCCCGACGATCAGGAGGCCGTGGCTGAAGGCCCAGTGATCGACGAGGTCGAGGAGCGTGAAACCGAGCGTTCCGTCGGCGTTCAGCCCGCGGTCGATGACGTGGGGCAGCGCGAAGAGCAGGCTTCCGCTTGTCCCGACGATGAAGGACCAGACGAGCACCCGTCTGCGGTTGGCGTTGAACTTGTCGATCAGCGCCGAGGAAAACGCCTCGACGAGCGAGATGCTGGAAGAGAGGCCCGCCGCCAGCAGCAGGGCGAAGAAGAGCACGCCGAAGACGAGGATCATCGGATCCGCCACCGGCATGTGCTTGATGCCGCTCGGGATGATGAAGAACATCATGCTGATCGTGCTCGCCTTGGGGATCATGAGCGTGGCGAAGAGGATCGTGAAGATCGCGATGCCGGCGATGTATTCAAAA
>Ga0180435_10002192_pt1 | contig 20051 bp, 17 predicted proteins | sample SS_ome_3_FD_132467 | JGI IMG/M metagenome (GOLD analysis project Ga0180435, IMG submission 132467) | Hypersaline lake sediment archaeal communities from the Salton Sea, California, USA - SS_3_S_1 metaG | ecosystem: Environmental > Aquatic > Non-marine Saline and Alkaline > Hypersaline >...
AGCCGATCCGGAGCCGAGAACCTCATACCGATCCGAAAGGCGATCTTGAGTGATCGTTTCGACGACCTGTGGCGACAAGCTTATAACTTGCCCCTGAACTGAAATGCACCCATGAATACGCGCACTTGACATGGCGGGCTCTGTGTGATAAAAAGGGGCATCAGGGGGTGGGCGAGGCCTGCCTCGGACCGATCCGTTATCTATGAATGGCCTAGTTGGCAAAACACGGTGTCGTTTGCATAGGGTCACCCCAAGCCGGCTTCTTCTGGTAGCCGGCCTGTTTGTGCTTCTAGTCAGTTGGTCCCTCGTCGGATGCGCTGGAACCGGGCAACAGACGGGCACAGAAGAGGGGGCTGCCCAGGCGATTGAGAACAAGGGTTCCGACACCCTGGTGAATCTCGCGCTGGCGTGGGCCGAGACGTATATGGATCAGCACCCGGACGTGCGCATCTCCGTGACGGGCGGCGGTTCCGGTACGGGGATAGCGGCCCTGATCAACGGTACGGTTGACCTAGCCAACGCCTCGCGTCAGATGAAGCTTGAGGAGGTGGAGGCAGCCGAGGCCAACGGTACCACGCCGATTGAGTTTGTGGTGGCCCGCGACGCCATCGCTGTGGTCGTCCATCCTTCCAACCCGGTGGAGACGTTGACCTTCCAGCAGATCGCCGATATTTACACGGGTAGGATCACGAACTGGGAGGAGGTGGGTGGGGATGACCGGCCCATTGTGCTTCTCTCACGTGAGTCAAACTCAGGTACGTACGTCTACTTCCTTGAGAACGTGGTTCGAGAAGGGCAAGGGGACGACCAGGCACTCTTCTCTCCGGGGACGCTTCTGATGCCGTCGTCGGAGGGTATTTCGGCGGAGGTGACGGAGAACCCAAATGCCATTGGCTACGACGGATTGGGCTACGTGACACCGGAACAGAAGGTGGTGGCCGTATCTGACGATCCAGAAGGGCCGTTTGTTCTTCCCTCGGTAGCGACAGTCAATGATGGCTCGTATCCCATCGCGCGGCCCCTCTTCATGTATACCGCCGGTGAGCCGAAAGGTTTGATCGCTACGTACTTGGACTGGATCCGGGGCGATGGACAGAGGCTGGTGCCAGAGCTGGGATTTGTTCCGCTGGAGTGAGGAGGCGTTTTGAGCAGACGTCTTGGAAAGCCGTGCCGACAACGTTGTAGGCAGATCGCGAGCCGACGGAGGGATCGATCGTGGCTGACGAAAAGGTCCTGACCAACGGTCAGACCCGTCGGGCTGAGTTCGTCATAGAGGCCATCGTCCGGGTCCTTGGCTTCTCAGCTATCGGATTCGTGACATTGATCTTCCTATTCCTTCTGCGGGAGGGGGTACCTGCCTTCCTGGAGATCGCGCCGGGCAACTTGCTCGGTTCCCGCTGGTACCCTACGTTTGGGCTCTTCGGTATGCTGCCCTTGATCCTGGGGTCGCTCCTGGTGACGGTGACGGCCATCATTATTGCCCTCCCGCTGGGCGTTGCGACGGCGGTCTTCGTGCGGGAGGTCGCTCCCAACTGGGCCCGAGGGGTCCTGAAGCCCATGATCGAGGTTCTGGCGGGGATTCCATCGGTGGTACTAGGATTCTTTGGCATGACGCTCGTGGCCCCGCTGATCAGGCAGAGGTTAGGGACGCCCACGGGCTTGACCGCCTTCACCGGGGCGGTGATCCTGGCGTACATGTCGCTACCAACGATCATCAGCGTTGCGGAGGATGCCCTGGATGCGGTGCCCAAGTCCTATCGGGACGGCGCGCGGGCAATGGGGGCCACGGAATGGCAGACAATCTGGCGTGTGGTCGTCCCCGCTGCTCGGTCCGGTGTCGTCACGGCTGTGATGCTCGGCCTGGGACGAGCGATCGGGGAGACGATGGCCGTGATGCTGGTGACAGGCAACGCGGCGCGCATGCCCCTGACGCTGGATTCGCTCTTCCGCCCTGCCCGCACGATGACGGCCACCGTCGCTGCCGAGATGGGCGAGGTGGCCCAGGGGAGCGTTCATTATCATGTGTTGTTCGGCATTGGATTGATTCTCTTCATTTTGACCTTCGCGATTAACTTGACGGCCGCCGTGGCCATCTTCCAGAAGCGGCGCCGCGGGGGCTTGCGCTGATGGATCGCTACCAGATACAGCGCGTCGGATTCGTCGTCCTTGGGCTGGTTGCGGTGATCGTCGTGGCCCCCATCCTGGTCGTCATTGGCGCCATAGCTGTGAGGGGCATCGGGGCCGTGGATTGGGTTTTCTTGACCCAGATGCCGCGTGACGGTATGCGTGCAGGCGGCATCTTCCCGGCGATTGTCGGAACAGTATGGCTGACCCTGGGGACCGCACTGGCAGCGATCCCTGTCGGAGTTGGAGGGGCCATATACCTCTCCGAATACGCACGGGACAATCTGCTGACGCGGGCAATCCGGTTGGCGATTATCAACTTGGCCGGTGTCCCATCGGTAGTCTATGGCCTGTTCGGCCTGGGGCTGTTCGTCCTCTTTCTGCAGTTTGGCACTTCGATCATTGCGGGTTCGCTGACCCTGGCGATCATGACGCTGCCTATTATTATCAGTACGGCGGAGGAGGCTCTGCGCGCCGTACCAACGGAATTCCGGACGGTCAGCGCCAGCCTAGGCGGGACACGATGGCAAGGTATCAGGCGTGTCGTGCTTCCACAGGCGATGCCGGGGATCATCACCGGCGTGATTCTTGGGCTGCTGCGCGCTGCCGGGGAGACAGCGCCCATTCTTTTCACCGTCGCGGCGTTTTTCCTGCCTCGCTTACCCCAGTCGCCCTTAGACCAGACGATGGCATTGCCCTATCATCTGTATGTGATCAGTACCCAGGTTCCGGGCATGCCTCCGCAGATTCAGTATGGAACTGCACTGGTCCTGCTGGCGCTGGTGTTGTCGCTCAACATCGTGGCGACATTGATTCGCCGATACTACCGACGGCGGCGGGAATGGTAGTTGGAGCCTTCAAACCGGAGGCGCCTTCGCCGTCCAGGGTGTGTCGGACCCTCTGGCAGGCTGAACGGGCCGCTGAGTCAGGAAATCGCCGCTGAGAGTTATGCCAAACGAGACCAAGCCGAAGATCCGCATCCAGAACGTGAGCTACTTCTATGGCAAGGAGCAGGCTTTGAAGGATGTCTCACTGGATATCCCGGCGAACGCCATCACCGTCCTCTTCGGACCGGCTGGAGGCGGCAAGACGACGCTCCTCCGGCTGATCAACCGCTTGAATGACCTGGTCGACGGGACGCGAATGGAGGGGCGAGTCTGGCTGGACGGACAGGATCTGTACGCGCCGGAGGTTGATCCTCCCACATTGCGGCGCCGGGTAGGCATGGTCTTTGCGCTTCCTCTGCCCCTGCCCGGCACGGTCCGAGAGAACGTGACCTACGGCCCGATTCTGGCGGGGATCCAGGACCGCGTTGCGTTGGACGAGATCGTTGTGGAGAGCCTCAAGCGGGCAGCGCTCTGGGACGAGGTACGGGACCGGCTTGAGGAGCCAGCTTCTGACCTCTCGGGCGGGCAGCAGCAGCGACTGTGCATCGCCCGCAGCCTGGCACTGGAGCCTGATGTGCTCCTGCTGGACGAGCCAACGTCCGGGTTAGACCCCATTTCGACGGCCAAGGTGGAGGCAACGCTGGCGCAGCTGAAGGAGGACTACACGGTCGTGATCGTGCCACACAGTATTCAGCAAGCGGCGCGGATCGCCGACTGTGCCGCTTTCTTTCTAATGGGAGAGATGATCGAGTATCGACCCGGAGAACAGATCTTCATCAACCCCGTCGAGAAGCAGACCGAGGACTACATCACGGGACGGTTCGGATAGGACGGTCATGGAGAAGATCAAGGTAGAGCACCTCGATTTCTACTACGGCGAGAAACGCGCCTTGAAGGATGTATCGATCTCCATCAGAGATCGGGAGATCACCGCGCTCATCGGGCCGTCGGGATGCGGCAAATCTACATTCCTTCGGTGTCTGGATCGCATGAACGAGACGATACCGGACACCCGCTTCGAAGGCACAGTGCTCTTGGATGAGGAGGACATTTATGCGCCGGGCACGGATGTCGTCGATCTGAGGCGGCGCGTGGGGATGGTCTTCCAGCGCCCGAATCCTTTCCCGAAGTCAATATACGACAACGTGGCGTTCGGCCCGCGCATCCTTGGTTGGGATCGAGAGAGCGATCTCGAAGAGCTGGTGGAGAAGAGTCTTAGATCGGCTGCGCTCTGGGACGAGGTGAAGGACGATCTCGAAGAGGATGCCCTCAGCCTCTCTTTGGGTGAGCAACAGCGTCTCTGCATTGCCAGGGCGACGGCCGTGAAGCCGGAGGTCATCCTGATGGACGAGCCCTGTTCAGCTCTCGATCCAATCGCCACCCTACAGATTGAGGAGTTGATCAAGGAACTGAAGAAGAACTACTGCATCGTGATTGTGACGCACAATATGCAGCAGGCTGCGAGAGTCTCGGATCGGACAGGACTCTTCTGGCTGGGAGAGTTGGTGGAAGTTGGCGACACCGAGGTCGTCTTCACGAATCCGGGTCGACAACTAACTGAGGACTACATCACGGGACGCGCCGGCTAGACCGGATGTGGGGCAAGGTTGCTCCCACTCGGTCGATGGGAGTTGGGAGGAGGGCCTAGATGAGATCTGAGATGCTAACCCTGGCAATGGCGCAAATGGATGTCCCGCAAGGACAGCCGGAGGAGAACCTTGCGCGGGCGCGAGGCTTTGCCAGGGAGGCGCAAGGGGCCGAGGCTGATCTGCTCCTGCTGCCGGAGCTGTGGCTGCACGGCTATGATCTGGAGCACGCGGAGGACTGGGCCAGTCCGTTGGGTGAGGGGGGTTTCGCCGAGATGGCCAAGATGGCGCGGGAGTTCGATCTGTACCTAGCAGGTTCAACTCTTGAGCGGCATCAGGGTGGAGTCTCCAACACGGCCGTGCTCTACAATCCGGAAGGTGAACTTCTCGGTTCATATCGGAAGATGCATCTGTTTCGATTGATGGAGGAGCACCGCTACTTGACGCCCGGGGACCACGCGACTCTCTGCGAGACGCCTTGGGGCCCAACTGGACTGGGCATCTGCTATGATCTCCGGTTCCCCGAGCTCTTCCGGACGATGGCTCTGGCCGGCGCCAAGTTGTTCCTCATCCCTGCCCAATGGCCGGTTAAGCGGCTCGAGGCATGGCTGCTCCTCGCACGGGCGCGCGCGGTCGAGAACGAGCTCGTTGTGGCGGCCTGCAATCGGGTGGGTGCGGACGAGGATGTGTCGTTTCCCGGTCGTTCGATCGTGGTGGATCCGTGGGGGAATGTCCTTCTCGAAGGCGACGAGAGGGAGGGACTGCTTGTGGCCGAAGCTGACCTACGTGAGATCGAGAAGGCGCGGAGGTATTTGACTGTGTATGCGGACAGGCGGCCTTCGGCTTACGTGGTTGCATAGGGTGATAGGGACGAAGCCATGGATCTAGAGAGGGTTCTCGATAGGGCCGTTGCCATCGCACAGGAGGCAGGTGAACTCGTGGCGCGCGACTTTCCGATGGGGGCCATGGACCAGGTTGGGTTCAAGGGCTCCGTCAACCCTGTCACGGCGACGGATGCTGCTGCCGAACGGCTGATTCGGCAGCGGCTTCGAGATGCGTATCCTCGACACCGAATCCTGGCCGAAGAAGGCGGCGGGGACGCGTGGCGTGAGCCCGGGCCACCGATCTGGCTGGTCGATCCACTGGATGGCACGAACAACTTCGCCCATGGATTCCCCCAGGTAGGCGTGTCCCTGGCTCTGGTGCATGAGCAGCAGCCGGTGCTCGGCATTGTGCACGATCCTCTTCGTGGAGAGACCTTCACTGCCGCAGAGGGATCAGGGGCGAACCTGGATGGGCAGCCCATCCACGTCACCGAGGTCGATGATCTGGCAGACGCGTTTCTAGCCACGGGGTTCCCGTACGACCGCCGGACGGCACGAGACAACAATGTTCAGCGTCTGGACCACTTTGTGCGCCGCAGCCAGGGTGTGCGCCGGGCGGGAGCCGCCGTTCTGGACCTCTGCTACGTGGCGTGCGGTCGGTTTGATGGGTTCTGGGAGATTCGGCTCCATCCCTGGGACGTCGCCGCGGGCGTCCTCATCGTTCGGGAGGCGGGTGGATGCGCGACGGATTTCGCCGGGACGCCGGATTGCGTGTCAGGAAGGCAAATCGTTGCTTCCAATGGCTGTATCCATGGGCAGATGCTGCAGGTGATCGCAGAGGGTGCCGATGCCCCACTTCCCGAGCCCATGGAGGGCGAATAGCTGTTGGCTCGGCGCGCCCCTTCAATCATCACACTCCCGGCTCTCCGCGTATGTCCCCGGATGCTTCAGAGTGCGCCAAGGGGCCAGGAACTCGGGGTTGGTATTGACCTGTCGCGGTTCCTGGGTTGGGCGGATCGATTCGGCGTGGGAGACCCGCAGGACGAAAGGCCCCCATACATTGAGGGCGGCTTGCAGCGACCGGGTCGTAGCGCACGGGACTTGGGCCGTGCGCCGGCATGTGCCCGCCCTATGTCTTGTGTAGCCATTAGTAGGTGCCTACGACGCTCCCGGGTGCGCTAACGACTTGTCGCGGAGAGGGTCGCTGCTTGGAGACCGTGGGTGCCCGTGTACTGACCTGTTTTGACTGGCATTCGAGGCAAGTACAGGCTCGTGAGGTGCAACGCACCTGGAAGGTGCATCGCACCGGTTGGGGCGACAACTCGTTAGTGCGCTCGACGCTCCCCGTTTGCTGGCGGAAAACGCGAAACCATGGCAGAATACCAGGCTGGAGCCGAGGGCCGCAGCACGCTGCAAGCGCCTGCTGGCCCCTGTTTGTATGCGGCCCCACGACGAGGGACAGGATCATTCACCCTGCGTTTGACGTCCATGTTGATCTGAGCGCTGAGCCCGGTTCGGTCGCCGACCGGGGAAGCGTGTCTCAGGCTGGGACAGCGCGAATGCGGGCGTGTCGTTTAGCCGGAATTACTAGCAAGGAGCAGAAACTATGGCACAATTGACCGAGATTCGGTGGCACGGTCGAGGAGGGCAGGGCGTTGTAACGGCTGGTGAGCTGCTGGCCGAGGCCGCTCTGGACAGCGGGCAGTACTTCCAGGCCTTCCCTGACTACGGGCCAGAACGCATGGGGGCACCCATCCGGGCTTTCACCAGGCTCAGTCCAGATCCGATTACGATCCACTCGCAGGTCGAGGAACCGGACGTCGTCCTCGTTCTGGATCCCACGCTGTTGGGGGCCGTACCTGTGACCGAAGGCCTGAAGGAGGACGGTATCCTCCTGGTCAACACGGGGATGAGCCCCGGGGAAGTGCGCGAGAAGCTGGGCTTCCAGATCGGCAAGGTCTTCACAGTGGACGCCAGTCACATTGCCATCGAGGAGATGGGGCGAGAGATCACGAACACCCCTATGCTGGGCGTATTCGCTGAGGCGACCGGCCTCGTGGAATTGGATCACCTGGCCGAAGAGATCAGGGAATGGTTCGGAGGGAAGCTGTCACAGAGGGCGGTCGACGCCAACGTGCGCGCGCTTCGACGTGCTGCCGAAGAGGCGAAAGAAGGATAGCGATCTGCAAACTCGAGATCGCGTGTTCGGACGAGCGATCTTCCGTTTTCACGGAGTACCTGAAGGAGACTAAGGTTATGTCAGAGTTGAAGGGCTGGAAAGAGATTCCCATCGGGGGGATGATCTTGGAAGCAGGCAATGCCGAGAAGTATGAAACGGGCGACTGGCGCGCGTTCCGTCCCGTTTTCGGCGAGGCCGAGTGCATCAACTGCTTCCAATGCTGGCTGAACTGCCCCGATTCCAGCATTCTGGTCGATGCTGAGAACGAAGAGATGGTTGGATTTGACTTGAAGCACTGCAAAGGCTGCGGCATCTGCGCTGCCGTTTGCCCCGTCAACCAGAAGGTGCGCAAGAAGGCCGAAGAGAAGGTGGCGAAGGACGACCCCCATCTCTGTATCCGCATGATCGAGGAGGGGAAGTTCCAGGAGGTGGGCGATGAGTAAGTTTCATGCACTGGACGGCAACGCGGCCGTCGCGACGGCCATGCGCCAGATCAATCCAGACGTGGTGGCTGCTTATCCCATCACTCCCCAGACTGCTACGGTGCAGACTTTCTCGGAGTATGTGAATGATGGATTGGTCGACACAGAGTTCGTGACCGTGGAAAGCGAGCACAGCGCGATGAGCGCCTGTGTGGGCGCATCCGCGGCCGGCGCGCGGGTGATGACGGCCACGTCGGCCAACGGCTTGGCCCTGATGTGGGAGATTGTCTACATCGCGGCGTCATCCCGGCTGCCTATCGTGATGAGTCTGGTGAACCGCGCCCTCTCCGGTCCCATCAACATTCATCCCGATCACTCGGACGTGATGGGCATCCGAGACAGCGGCTGGATCATCCTGATGTCGGAGAGCGGTCAGGAGGCGTACGATAACATCATCCAGGCCATGCGCATCGGTGAGCACGCCGATGTCCTGCTTCCCGTTGCGGTCTGCCAGGACGGCTTCATCACCGGCCACGGGCTCGAGAGGGTGGAGATCTACGACGACGCCGACGTACAGGACTTCATAGGGGTCTACAAACCCCAGTGGCCGCTGCTGGACCTGGATAATCCCAAGACGTACGGGCCGCTGGACTTCTACGACTACTACTATGAGCACAAGCGACAGCAGATCGACGCGATGGAGAAGGCCAAGCCGATCGTGCTAGAGGTCGCCAAGGAGTTCAACGAGCGTTTCGAGCGCGACTATGGGCTCTTTGAGGCGTACCGCCTCGACGACGCGGACGTTGCAGTGGTCGTGGCCAACTCCACGGCCGGCACCGCCAAGACCGTGGTGGACCAGTTGCGCGACGAGGGCGTAAAGGCTGGCTTGCTCAAGATCCGTCTTTTCCGCCCCTTCCCGGCAGAGGAGCTGACTCAGGCGTTGAGCCATCTCGACGCGGTGGCGGTGATGGACCGGTCCGTCTCATTTGGCGCGATGGCGAACGCCGGGCCGCTGTATCTGGAGCTCCTGGCGGCGCTCTCGGCCAACGGTGCCAGCGTGCCCATGATCGACTACATCTACGGGCTGGGTGGGCGTGATATCCTGCCTCGAGAGATCGAGCGCGTGTTCCGCGATGCCGTGAAGCTGGCCGAGACCGGCGATGTGGAGCGCAAAGTGACGTTCTTGAGCGTGCGAGAGTGAGGAGTCTATGATGGCGACGAGATTAGCACCGAAGGAATTGGCGAAGAAGCCGGAGCGCCTCGCACCTGGGCATCGTCTGTGTGCCGGTTGTGGCGCTTCGATCATTGTGCGGCAGATGATGGCGGCGATCGATGATCCGGTCGTCGTGGCGAACGCCACGGGCTGCCTCGAGGTAGCCACCACCATCTATCCGTACACGGCGTGGCGCGTGCCGTGGATTCACAACGCGTTCGAGAACGCAGCCTCGACGATCAGCGGTGTTGAGGCGGCTTATCGGTCGATGGTGCGCCAGGGCAAGCTCGAGGAGCAGAACGTCAAGTTCATCGCCTTCGGCGGTGACGGCGGGACGTACGACATCGGGCTCCAGGCCCTCTCGGGCGCCGTTGAGCGTGGCCACCAGTTCTTATACGTCTGCTATGACAACGGCGCGTATATGAACACAGGGATCCAGCGGTCGAGCGCGACCCCTTTTGGCGCCCACACGACCACATCGCCGGCCGGTGAGGTTGTCCCGGGTAAGAAGCAGTTCCGTAAGGATCTGACCCAGATCATGGCGGCTCACGATATTCCCTACGCGGCCCAGGCGTCGCCCAGCAAGTGGCGCGACCTGATGGAGAAGACGCGGAAGGCGGTCAATGCTGGAGGGGCGGCCTTCATGAACGTGCTTTCTTCGTGCAATCGTGGCTGGCGGCACGGGACCGACGAGACCATAGAGGTGACCCAGCTGGCCGTGGATACGTGCTACTGGCCCCTCTACGAGGTCGAGGAGGGGGAGTGGCGCTTGAGCTACAAGCCGCGGGAGAAGCTGCCCGTGGAGAAGTGGTTGGAGCGTCAGGGCCGCTTCCGACATCTGTTCAAGCCTCAGAACCGCCATATGATCGATAAGATGCAGGTAGAGGTCGACCGGCGGTGGGAGGCCTTGCTGGAGCGCTGCGGAGAGGCCTAGCGGCGGCTTCGTTGCGCGTCTGGGCGCCCCGTGGTGAAACTGCTGCGGGGCGCTTCATTTGCCTACGGACGTCACCGCAACTCCTGATTCGACAGTCGAGAGAGCACACCGACATCATGTCCCCGCCAAGATGTTCTGCATCATCAACGCCAACTCCAACGCCGCCCTTGGAGGAAGCGCGCCCAGCCGAGTTGAGCATGGGACGGGTGATCAGCGCCTGGTGGCCCTTGGCATTGAGCTGGCTTCTGATTGCCCTCGAGGGTCCGAGCCTCAGCGCGGTCGCTGCACGTTTGCCCAATCCGGAGATCAACCTGGCGGCGTTTGGGGGGATTGTCTATCCGCTGGCCTTCATCATCGAGGCACCCATCGTTATGCTGCTGTCGGCCTCGACGGCTCTGAGCAAGGACTGGGATTCCTACCGGAAGCTGAAGCGGTTCATGATGGTGATGGGGGCGATATTGACGGTCGTCCACATACTCGTCGCCTTCACGCCAGTCTATGACCTGGTCGTCGTGGAGATGATCGGTGCGCCGGCTGCCGTCGTGGAGCCAGCCCGCGTGGGTATGATGATCCTGATTCCATGGTCCTGGGCCATCGGCTATCGTCGGTTCAAGCAGGGTGTGCTGATCCGCTTCGGCCACTCCCGCTCGGTGGGCTTGGGCACGTTCGTGCGCCTGGCGGCAGACGGTATTGTGCTGGTGGTAGGTTATCTGGTTGGGACTATCCCTGGCATCGTTGTAGCTGCCTCTGCCCTTACTCTGGGAGTGGTGAGTGAGGCGATCTTCGCGGGGATTCGCGCTCGACGTGTGATCCGTGGAGAGTTGAAGGCGGCGCCTCCGGTCCAGGTTCCCTTGACATTGAGTTCTTTCGTCGATTTCTACACGCCTTTGGCCTTAACGTCGGTCATACGGCTTTTCGCCGAGCCGCTTAGCAGTGCTGCCCTGAGCCGAATGCCCCGCGCTCTGGACTCTCTGGCCGTCTGGTCGATGGTGACAGGCTTCCTCTTCCTCCTGCGGAGCGTGGGCGTGGCCTACAACGAGGTGGTCATCGCCCTGCTGGACGAACCAGGCTCATCGCGCACGCTACGCCGCTTCATGGTTGTGCTGGCTGTGGTGGTGACCGCTCTGCTTCTGCTGGTGACGGCGACACCTCTTTCGATGATCTATTTTGGTCGCATCGGCGGCCTCCGGGCCGAGCTAACCCATTTCTCGAGCCGGGGCCTGTGGGTGGCCTTGCTGATGCCGGCGGTCGAGGTCGTGCAGAGCTGGTTCCAGGGGCTGTTGGTCTTCAGCCGCCGTACGAAGCCGGTGACGGAGGCCGTTGCCATCTACCTTGTGGTCGCGAGCGCCATCCTCGTGGGGGGCGTCGTCTGGGGGGATGTCGCGGGTCTGTACGTGGGCCTGGCTGCCATCACTGTGGGGCGGTTAATGCAGACGCTGTGGCTCTGGCACCGGAGTCGGGGGGCGAAGGACCGGGTGGAGCTCCGCGACAACGGTCCCATCACCCTTCAGGCTGCCGACGCCTGCGCTCGGTAGGCTGCATACGGGCGTTGCCCGGGCGTTGCCCAGGCGTTGCCCGGGCAACGCTCGGGCAGCGCTGACGGGTCTTTGCCCCCCTTCCTCAAGCTCACCCTACCCGGATCCTCCGTCACCGTCGGTGGCTCCCGGGGAGTGCGCGGATCCGCGTGAAAGCCCTGCGTGGTCAGTCCGCGGGGCCTGAGGGTGGGCGTGCCCTAGCGTCCAGTCCACCGGGCCTGGAGCTTTCCACTCCTCATCCGCACGCTTGTTCACCTTGCGCGATGCGCGGATGCCGACAAGGCTGTTTTGCTTGCTTGCTCGCGCTGTCCCAGGACTCGTGAGGCGGTTCTTGATGCAGGTGATGTCCGTTGGGGATTGCGCATCACTGCACGTGTTTGGGTGATGACGCTGTGTCGACGTCTTCACCCGGATTTGAGCGCGCCCACAGGCAAGTGTGGATGTCGAGCGTAGCCGGCGCCGGACGACCGCTGTCCGTCGAGGTAGGAAGGGGCGTCACTGATCCCGCCCCCGAATTGCGTGGGGACCGTGAGAGGCGTCAAGAGATGAGCTGCGGCGGCGGGTGGAGCGGATGCTTGCCTGGGGCGACTACGGCTGCCGATACCTGTCGAATGGTGAGGCTCCCACGATCGCCCGCAGTGTCAAAGCCCTATGGCGTGATGCCATGCCATGGACGGTGACGGCAGCCGTGCGGGGCACGTCGAGCCCACGGCAGAGGCTTGAGCCGCGACGAAGCTACCTACCGTACCGTTCGAACAGCTCGTGCCTTACGGGGCACGAGCAGATATGGGAGTACCCGAAGGTGACGTCGTAGGGGCAGTAGGCTTGCCTGGTCTTCTCGACAAAGAGAACGTCTCCGACTTGGTCGCGGACGGCGCAGACGCCGTTCGTAGCGTCTGAGAGACAAGCGAATCCTCGCCAACACTTGTCCGTCTTCTGACGGGTCTCCTCTGATACCTCCAGTTTCACAGTCACGATCCTCCCACCGGTGAGGTGGTCACCCTCTTGCTGCCTTGATTCTGCCCGGCGCGTGTCGTGTCTCTGAAAGAAGTATACCACATCGTCCGGCGTTTGTATGTAGTGAGGGTTAGATACCTTTGTGGCGATTCTTAGATTGTTCTTGTGGCGCAAATTGGATTTGAGCCCGGGAATCGCGTCAGAGGGGGACGGCGTGCCCCTATCGGGCGCGCGGGCAGCTGCGCAGGCCGGTCAGACCGTCGACGCGTTGGGGGAAGGCCGTTTGCGGGCTCCGAGCGATGTCTTCCGGGGATTCCGCGGCACTTGAAAAAGGGTCGCCACACCGTCGGAATGGTTGGTTGACACGGCTCGGGACGGGTGGACGGCCTCCATCGGGATTGGTGATCGGCGCGGCCCGAATCACGCAGCTGGCGCCGCCTCCGATTTCCGGGCGGCAGAGATGATTGGGCGCAAATTGAGCGAAATCGAAAGAAAGCGAGCACGATCGAGCAAAAGCAAGCAATTACCTATTGACAGGGGCCTCAAGATGTGATAGACTAGGTGGCATGAGTGGGGGGCCTATACTGACCGTGGAGAGACGTGGCGCAATCGCCGATGTGGTGGTGGAGCAAGGAGCTGCCCGGGTATCTGAGCTGTCGGAACGGTTCGACGTCAGCCCGGCCACGGTTCGCCGTGACCTTGAGGCTTTGGAGGACGGGGGCAGGCTCAGGCGCGTCCACGGTGGCGCGATAGCAGTGGATGATCGGGCAGGAGCGGAACCGGCTCAGGCCTCGCCGTCGGAGCAGACATCAACTCCGAGGCCCGATGGCGCCGCGCGAATCGGAGAGACGGTTGCAGAGATGATCGGCGAAGGAGAAACGGTCTTTCTGGGGCCTGGTGCGCTTCCCTTTGAGGTGGCGCGGAACCTCAAGCATCACCCCACCATCACTGTGATCACCAACGGATTGGACATCGCCCATTGGCTGGCCACGCACACGCGGCACCGGCTGATCATTACCGGCGGTCAGTTCGAGGAGCGGAACATGGGACTGGTGGGCCAAATGACGCGGCGTGCACTCTCGGACTTGCGGGCTGACCGGGTGATCGTGGAACTGGACGGCGTGAGCCCGGTGGAGGGATTGACTCAGGATAGTCTTCCACAGGCGGAGATTGCTCAACTGTTGATTGAGACCGGGGCGAGGGTGGTGGTTCTTGTACCGGCGGAGAGGGTGGGGCGTGTGGCTGCTACCCTCGTCGCGCCGGTATCGAGCGCCGATGCTATCGTGACGGGACGGGAGGCTTCCGCAGCTTACCTGTGGGATCTGAGTGAGGTGGGCATCGAGATTGTTCTGGCATAGTCCGGGGCAAGACAGACATCGCTAGACAAAGGAGTGGAGCAGATGGCAAGCGTAACCTACAAAAACGTGACCAAGCGATGGGGCGACGTCGTGGCGGTCAAGGATCTGGATATTCACATCGAGGACAAGGAGTTCCTGGTCTTCGTAGGTCCTTCGGGGTGTGGAAAGTCTACCTCCCTGCGGCTGCTAGCGGGGCTCGATGAGATCAGTGAAGGGGAGATCCTGATCGGCGACCGCGTCGTCAACGACGTACCGCCCAAGGATAGGGACATCGCCATGGTGTTCCAGTCGTACGCCCTCTACCCGCACATGAACGTCTACGACAACATGGCGTTCGGCCTGAAGCTGCGGGGCACACCGAAGGAGGAGATCAAGCAGCGTGTGGAGAAGGCGGCCGACATCCTCGGCATTCACAGCTTGCTCGATCGGAAGCCGAAGCAGCTCTCCGGTGGCCAGAGGCAGCGTGTCGCGGTCGGGCGAGCCATCGTCCGTGAGCCGAACGTCTTCTTGATGGACGAGCCGTTGTCGAACTTGGATGCCAAACTACGCGTCCAGGCGCGCGCGGAGATCAGCAAGCTTCATCAGCGTCTGGAGACGACGTTCATCTACGTGACGCACGACCAGGTCGAGGCGATGACGATGGGCACGCGTATCGCAGTGCTCAACGACGGGATTCTCCAGCAGATCGACACGCCGCAGAACCTGTACGACCTCCCGGCGAACATCTTCGTGGCAGGTTTCATCGGCAGCCCAGCGATGAACTTCTTCGATGGCGAGCTGGTTGAGTGGGATGGCAGAGTCGCGGTGAAGACGGACGAGTTCATGTTGGCTATCCCCGAGAGTCGAGCCGATACGTACCGACCGCATTTGGGCGAGAACATCGTCCTGGGCGTCCGGCCTGAGGACATCCATGATCCAGATTTCGCGCCGCCTGAGATCTCGCAGCAGTTGGTAGAGGCCGAGGTTGACGTCACGGAGCTGATGGGCGACGAAGTGGTGGTCTACCTCATATCCGAAGGAACGGAATTCCTTGGTCGCTTCGATCCTCGGACCGACGCCCGTGTCGGCAAGACGATGTCCGTGGCCTTCAACATGGACCGTATGCACATCTTCGACAAGACGACGGAGAAGGCAATTCGGTAAGCGGCACCTCTCCTTCTTGACACAAGGTAGAGGGATCGCGGGCTCGTCGACCCCGGGCCTGAAAGCAACGGCCGGGACCGGGGTCGCTCCCGCGACGTAGGATCGGCGAAGGAGCGAGGCCGCCACGCGCGGCCTCGGTTGTTGTGCGTCACCAAAGCGCAAAAGTGTGTTCAGGGGGCGCGAGGGGTTCATGGGTGTTGATTCGAGCTGACTGGGGAGGGGAACTGTGGCTGACCTTGAACTGATGAGTAGACTTTCTGATGAAGAGGAGACGAAGATCTTGCTGGTCGTTCTGGATGGGTTGGGTGGGCTGCCCATGATCCCGGAAGGGCCCACCGAGCTGGAAGCGGCCCGGACGCCGAATCTCGACGCACTCGCGGCGCGGTCGATATGTGGCTTGAGCACGCCCGTCGCGCCCGGTATCACGCCGGGCAGCGGACCGGGGCACTTGAGCCTCTTTGGGTATGACCCCATCGAGTGCTTGGTCAAGCGGGGCGTGCTTTCGGCCCTGGGTATTGGATTTGACCTGCAGCCCGGGGACCTGGCAGCCCGCGGCAACTTCTGCAGTGTCGACCCGGAGACGGGTGAGATCACGGATCGGCGCGCCGGTAGGATTGGCTCGGACCTGGGAGCTCGTCTTTGCGAGAAGCTGAACGGGGTGCAGTTGGAGGGTGTCGATCGCGTGTTTGTGGAGCCCGTGAAGGAGTACCGCTTCGCGCTGATCCTGCGCGGCGAGGGCCTGGAGGACGGTCTGACGGGCACCGATCCTCAGGAGACGGGCGTGCCACCGCTGCCCGTGAAGGCGACGCGACCGGAGGCAGAGGAGACAGCTGAGCTGGTGAATCAATGGCTCGAGAAGGCCCGGGAGGTGCTGGCGAAGGATGCCCAGGAGAACAACCACCCGGCCAATAGCTGTAATCTGCGCGGCTTGGCCAAGGAACCAGGGCTGCCGCAGATGCCAGACGTGTACAAGATGCGCTGTGCTTGCATCGCCACGTATCCGATGTACAAGGGGGTGGCCAGGCTAGCCGGGATGGACATCCTGTCGACCGGCCCCACCATTGAGGACGAGGTCGCGACGTTGAAGGAGAGTTGGGAGGACTACGACTTCTTTTTCTTCCACGTCAAGAAGATCGACAGCCGGGGGGAGGATGGCGACTTCAACGCCAAGGCGGCGGTGATTGAGCATTTCGACGAGGTTCTGCCGGATATGCTGGCGCTGGAGCCGGACGTGGTCATCGTGACGGGGGATCATTCCACGCCGGCGCTCTGCAAGAACCACAGCTGGCACGAGTTGCCCGTTCTTCTCTGGTCTCGGTACGTCCGTCGGGACGATGCTACGACGTTCGGCGAGCGCCCCTGTATGCGGGGCGGGCTGGGTCACATCAACCACGTGGATCTGCTGCCGCTGGCTATGGCCAACGCCGGGCGCCTCGAGAAGTACGGCGCCTAGAGCCGCCCGAGGCCCGTCGGCAAGACGCAGTGACTGGTCTTGCCGACAACCCGCGAGCTTGTGCTCCTCGGACGATGGCTCCAGACGGCCTCTTTCCGAGGAGCTCTCTCTTGTCGTGCCGATGACGTCCTTTCATTAGGACCTCTACACGTCTCACCGTCGATCTTGTGTTCCCCGGACTCTCCCCCGGTTCCCGCCGGGTACGTGGCACCTTCCAGAAGGCGCCAAACGCTTTCCGCCCTGGGCGCTACGCGCTTCCCAGGATGGATCCCCACGAGAGGATAAAAAAGCTGTCTGCAGGCGCCGGATCTCCGTCGTGTCCGCAGTCCTGGTTCCCTCCCACTGGCCCGGACCAGGGAGGCGGAGAGGTCGATGGTCCCTCTGAGGCCAGGGCCTTGTTCGCGGGGATGATTGACAGGCACGTGTATTCTGCTATAGTGTCAACCGACGCGGATTTGGGGGGGATTGACCTTGAACCAGCACACACCAGCAAGGCGAAGCGTGGAACCTTTGATCATCGGGGCTCAGGAAATCGGGGTTGCCCTGAGCGATCAGCACGTGGCAGCCTTCGAGGTCTGTTACGATGAGTTGGTGGCATGGAACGAGCGTTTCAACCTGACGGCGATCACCGACTGGAAGGGTGTGCTAATTCGCCACTTTCTCGATTCATTGTCGTGCTTGCAGGCGATTCCTCAGAACGAGCTGGCGGCGGGTGCCCGAGTGATCGACGTGGGAACGGGTGCTGGTTATCCTGGAATACCGCTGAAGATTGTCTGCCCCGGCATGCGGTTGACGCTGCTGGAGGCGACGCACAAGAAGGTGATGTTCCTCGAGCACCTGATTGACCGATTGGGGATGGATGATGTGGTCGCGATTCACGCTCGGTCTGAGGAGCTTGGCCGGGACGTGGTCCACCGGGAATCGTATGATTGGTCTATCGCTCGGGCCGTCGCAAAGATGCCGACGCTGGCGGAGTACTTGCTGCCCCTAGCGCGCGTGGGTGGTGCGATACTGGCTCAGAAGGGTGAGGACGCGGCGGCCCAGGTGCAGGAGGCGGATGAGGCCATAGCTACGTTGGGCGGCGAGGTGCGGCAACTTGTGCCCGTCGAGCTCCGTGGGTTGGCCGAGACACGTTATCTGGTGGTCATCGACAAGGTGGCCCCGTCGCCGGAGAAGTATCCTCGCAGGCCTGGCATGCCCAAGAAGCGTCCGCTGGTATAGCTGGGGTTGCCTGGGCCTTCACGCCGGTTGGTTCACGGTCGGTGGACGAGCCCTCCCTTGACCACCCAGGTCACAGCCTTCTCCAAGAAAGGACCACTGAACATCTCCAAGTCAGTGGCTGTCAGAATGGCCTGCTCCACATCGTTGACGTGCTCCAATAGGTAGGCCCGCCGAGTCCTGTCGAGCTCCGCCAGGACCTCGTCAAGGAGCAGCAGGGGGGTCTCCCGGGTCTGGTCCTGCATCCACCTCAACTCAGCCAGCTTCAGGGAAAGAACCGCGGTACGTTGCTGTCCACGCGAACCGTAGGTGCCCAGATCGACCTCGTGGGTGCCGAGCGCCGGGCTCCCGGCGACGAAACAAAGCTCGTCACGATGAGGGCCGAAGACGGTCATCCCGCGCGCGATCTCCTCGGATCGACGCTCGATCAAGGCCTCCTCGTAGGCGCGGGCCAATCGGCTGGAATCGGCGTCGTCACGGGGGATGTCCGGCCCGGACACATCCATTCCGACCTCAGCCCGAAGGATTCTGGGCGCGCCCGGATCGAAGTTTGGGACGTAGTCGAGGCGCAGCCATTCCGCGTCCCCAGTCAGCTGCTGGTGGATGCGCTTGACCCGCGAGGACAATCCATCGACGAAAGCCCGGCGGCGTGTGGCAATCTTTGACCCTGTGCGAGCGAGCACGCTTTCGAAAGGGCTTAGCTGGGCTGGATTGCCTCCTTCGTCCCGAACGTGTCGCAGAGCGGCGTTCCGCTGACGGAGGGCCTTGGTGTATCGGCTCAGGGCCTCGCTGTACGTCTCGTCCACCTGGGAAATGGCATCGTTCATATACTGCCGCCGTCCGGACGGAGATCCAGCGACCAGGTCGACGCTCTGCGGCGTAAAAAGGACTACGTTGAGCTTTCCGCTCAGGTTTGATTGTCTTTTCTGCGACCGGTCGACGCGGATGGTCTTCTGCAGCCGGTCCGTTCCGTTGGACAGCTGGCGCTTCTCCAGAACCATCTCCAGCTCGATGGTCCGCTCCCGGCGCTGTACCTCAGCCCAGGCGCGGGCGTAGGGAAGCCCCTCGGCCTCAGCTTGCCAGCGGATTAGCTCCCGGTCCGAAGAGGCTAGAGGCGAGGATCCCGCTGCGAGCAGATAGATGGCCTCGAGCAAGCTCGTTTTCCCCTGAGCGTTCCCTCCGTGGAGAAGGAGAGGGCTCTCTGGAAGTGCCAGTTCGAGGCGTGCGTAGTTACGGAAATTCGTCAGACTGAGATAGCGGATGTGCATAAGGACATTGTACAGTGGGAAAGGGGCCGTGGAAAGGACGAGGCGGGGAAGCCCTACGGGGGATTGAACTCGGCGACGACCAGGCGATGATCCGAGGCCAGCGCGTCCAGGACCTGCACGTCCACTGGCTCGAGACCTCTTGCCAAGACATAGTCGATTCGCTCGACCGGGTCCGTTGCCGGGCTCGTGGCCCATCCTTCGCGGGCCACGGCGTCGTAAGGATCTTCGAAGTTCGCCTCTCGCAGGGCTGCGTAGGTTGGGGAGTCAGGCGTGGCGTTGAAATCGCCACCGAGCACAGCCGGCGAGGCTTCGCCGATGAACGCCAGCACATCTTCTAACTGGCGGGCCCGTTCCAGGGGCTCCAGGCCAAGCCACGTGCCGTAGGCATCGACGATTGCCTCCTCGTCCGCGGGCACCGCCTCAGGATCGGACGGGCTCAATCGCACGCGAGCGTGCACGATGGCGCTTTGCTCAAGCCGGCTCGCGAGATGCTCTGTGTCGCTTTCCGTCACCGGGTAGCGGGAGAGGATTGCAACCCCGGAGAGATCCTCGAGCGCAGGTCCAAAGACGTGTTCCATGCCGAGGCGGCGCCCCAGCCAGAGCGCGTCATCCACGCCGTAGCTGGTGATGCGACCGGCGTCAACTTCTTGCAGGAAGACGATGTCGGCGCCACTCTGCTCGATGGCACGGGCCTGGTCCTCCAGGCTGTACCGCCAGTGGGTGTCGTAGCCGTAGTGGATGTTGTAGGTTGCGACCCGAAGCGGACCTGCCTGCGCTGTCGTGAGAGGGGCGGGGCCCGGCAGGGCGAAGAGCGCGGTCACGCCGACGGCCAGCGCAGCGGCGCCCCACGCGGCGAATGTGGCAGTCTTCGTCGGGAGCTCTGGACGCGAAGCTCGACGGCCCGGCGTGGGCACCAGGAGCATAGCGATGGCGAGGAGAAGGACGTAATC
>Ga0180435_10002193_pt1 | contig 20048 bp, 15 predicted proteins | sample SS_ome_3_FD_132467 | JGI IMG/M metagenome (GOLD analysis project Ga0180435, IMG submission 132467) | Hypersaline lake sediment archaeal communities from the Salton Sea, California, USA - SS_3_S_1 metaG | ecosystem: Environmental > Aquatic > Non-marine Saline and Alkaline > Hypersaline >...
GCCATGCAAAGAACCATCGCGCCGCGAGTGAGGACAGGGTCCGCATTCAGGACGGGACGACGACCGGGCCGTGAACTGGAGAACCATTTCGATGTGTCGATTGGCGGAGTGAATGAGTAAGTGGCTCACGGCCTGCCACGAGTTGGAGAACCACTTCGACGTGCCGATCGGGAAGTAGGTCTGGGGTTTCAGTCAGGCCTGTGACCGAAGTCACATTTTTCGAGGGGAAGAGAGAACGGACAACGATAACGGCGACGATAGCGGTGGACGATTTGGCCCCTCGTAATCCGTTCTCGTCGCCGCTGTCGTCAACCGCTTTCGATGTTCTGTCAGGTTATCAGTCAGGAGGCAAACGGTAGCATGAGGAAAAACATGAATACATCCACAGTTCAATCCGTCAACACCGGGACCAGGTCAATCGTTTGCGCAGCCACGGCGCTGCTGATTGCCGGCTGCCTTGCCGCGGGGGCGGCGGCAGAGCCGGCCGAGCTTCCCTCGCGGGAATGGCCGGAGGTGGCCGACGGCTTTGCCTCGGTCAACGCCATGGGGCAGAACGGCACGACCGGCGGGGCAGGGGGCGTGGTGGTGACGGTCACGAACCAGGTCGAACTGGAGCGCTTCGCCAGGCTGCCGGATCCGTTGATCATCCGCGTCAAGGGCGCGATCCACATTACGGCCAAGCCGAACCCGCTTACGCGCTACGAGCGGCTGACGCGCAAGGAAATCCACGTCGCCTCCGACAAGACCATCATCGGGGTCGGCAAGAGCGGCGAGATCGTCAACGGCGGATTCTTCATCGGGCCCGACACGCACAACGTGATCATCCGCAACCTGACCATCCGCGATACCTTTGTGAAGGGCGACTGGGGCGGGGTGACCCAGGACGATGACGGGTTGCAGATGGACGGGGCGCACCACGTCTGGGTGGACCACTGCCACTTCTCCCGCCATGGAGACGGGTGTATCGACAGCAGGCTGGGCACGACCTAGGGCAGTAGCAAATGAAACGAATACCACTACGCATACTGCACGCCGCTGAGGTCAGGGCAAGGGGCTGTGTCCTGACCAGGGGCATCCCCTTCGCCGACGGCGAACTGGAACGCGGCCGGCCGGTGAGGGTCGTCGACGAGAAGGGCGAAGAACTGGATTCGCAGAGCCGGTGCCTGGCCACCTGGAACCCGGATCTCAAGTTCGTCAAATGGCTCCTGGTCGACTTCAGATTGGATCTCGAGTCCGCGCGCAACACGACGGTTTTTGTTGAATATGGCGACGTCGTGCCTGCAGCGGTACAAAACCCCGTCACGATCGAAGAGTTTTCAATCGTGAAGGGTGTGATGATGAAGAAGGTAACCGACTTCATCCTGGACAACGGCGTCATCAGGGCCAAGTTCCGCAACGCCGCCGATTTCATGCCCTGGCTGAAGGTCAGGACCGAAGAGGGATGGCGCGACATTTTTCGCGGCCGCCCGGGCTTACGGTTGTCCATCAAGGACGATCACGGCGCGCAGTACACCAGCGGCATCAAGCCATCATCGGTCCTGGTGGAAGAGGCCGGCGAACTTTGCACGGTGGTTCGCGTGGACGGGGCGCATGCCACCCCCGACGACGGCAGGACGCTTTGCCCCTACACGCTGAGATTCCATTTCTACGCCGGCAGCGGGGAGATAAGGATCTTCCACAACTTCGTTTTTGACGGCGATCCGAACCGCCTGAGAATCGCGGACATGTCGTTAAGAATAGATCTCGATCTGGAAGACATTACGACCTGTGAATTCGGCGGCGGCCACAGGTACGACTATTTCGATGAGCTGCTTTACCTGCAGCAGAGCGACGAGAAGTACACGGTGCTTCTGGACGGCAAGCTCTCGCGGGAAGGGGGCAGAACCGAGGGCTGTGTGAACATTACCGGGACAGCCTTCTCCTTCGGCGCCGCGGTAAGGAACATGTGGCAGGAATACCCCAAAGCCATCCGCGTGACCCGCGAGGGAGTCGAAATCAAGATCTGGCCCGAAGAATATGGAACGCCGCTTTATTTCGGCCTGGAGAACAAAGTCTTTCAGCACGATCGGAACATCAAGACGTTTGAAGGATTCGACGAGATCCTGGCAAACCGGGATGAGGAGGGTTTTGTCGAGATGTTATGGAGGCATCCTAAGCTTCCGCTGCCCCTCAAGCGAGCGCGGCATACGAGCAAGGAGGAGTTTCTTTGGACGTTCAGGATGATTGAGAAACACGCTCCAGAGAGGTATGCATCTTACAACGATATTCACGGCTACGAGGAAGCGGGTTACGGAGCAGCCAAGACGACGGAGATTGTGCTGCATGTGAGCAAGGATCCGATCGAGGACATGCGCGCAGGAGCCGCACTGATTCAGGATCCCCCGGTGCCGGTCACCGACGGAAAGTATGCGGCTTCAACCGGGGCGATGCGCTGCATTGGAACGGCGGATTTCTCCCATAAGATCGACGACGTGCGGAAGGTGGAAAAAAAACTGCACGAGTATTTCTACAGACTCGTCACCGAGCCCCGGGAAAGGCTGCGCAACTACGGCATGCTGGTCTATGGGGATCTGATGTGCTGTCATTCCATGACCCCGGCGGACGCCTGGCTGCATTTCAAAGACGATCCCGACTGCGACATCGGTCAGGTGATGCGGTTTGCCTCCAAGTGCTACAACAACGAGGCCAACGATCAGCTCTATTCCCACTGGGGATTCGCCCTGCATTTCGGAGAAAGGGATCAATACCTGAGCAGCGAAGCCTACGGCAACAATTACGCCGACCTGGGGATGATCCATGCGGGAGAGTACAAGGGTCTGGTGCATTATCACGGCGACCACAAGTTCAGCGGTCGCGGCGCGATATGCCACACCACGATGCCGGGACTGCGGCTGCAGTACTACCTCAGCGGGAACCGCCGCCTCATGGATGTGATCGAGGAGAACAAGAATCACATTATGGGCAAGCTCAATCGCGCGGGTCTGATAGACATGAAGGGCGGTTTGATACGCCAGTTCACCACGCCGACATCCAACCTGTTCAGTTATTACGAGATGACCTGGGACCGGACGGTCGGGGAAGCGGCCAGGCGCAACTTCAAGTGGCTCTGCCTGGCTCTACACAACAACTGCACGATACCCATCACCGTCAATAACGGCGGTGAGCACGGTGATGACGCATGGATAACGGCCTTTGACAGGGAAGAGCCCAATCTGTTCCTGCCCGGCGGTCTCATTCCCGAGCTGGCCCGGGACGCCGTCATGCTCTTCGGCGACAGGGAACCGATCTTCAGGACGTTCCTGCTCGGTGTCGTGGAAAACTACATGAAGGTGTACAAGCATCCCTTTGCTCCTTTCACGTATGAGGTCGGCGCGAACAAGGTCGTCATGACCCACGCCGGCGGCGCCGCGGAGCAGATATTTGCCTACGCGTATGAAATCACTCGGGACATACGCTACGCGGCCTATTGTATTCTGGCTCTACGGTATATGTTCAGATTCTACCCTGACAAGTTTTGTTTCTTCCTGATCAGCTTGGGCGGCTGGGTTCCCAAGCTTATCCATACGATCGACAGCGCCGTGGAAAGAGTCGGGAATGAAGCGCTTCTGGACGCGTTGGACGAGATGATCCGGGACATCCAGGAAAAAGGGAAGGACCAGGTAATCAAGGAGAGCGGTCCGCGGACTCCGGGCAAGCGCGTGCTGCGTACGAAGCATATCGGAAGAGTCAGCGGGTACGATATGTAAACGCCGGCCTCGCGAGTTACAGAGGCAACCCTTTAGCGTGTGTTGCCCGAATGGAGGAAGAAGCCATGAGAAAGAGCATCACAACATCATTAGCCATCATAACGGCGGCTGCGTTGCTCGGCCTGTGCGCAGTGTCTGCGCCCGTTGCTCTCGGCGAGGATGACAAGCTGGTTTACGCGGCCGCCGACAACGGCGACCGCGTTGTTGACTTCAGCTACTGCGGCTACAGGGGTGGCGGGGTGAAGATCCCCGACGCCCCGGTGCGGCTGGTGGTGGCGCCGGTCGAGGGCGATGCGACGGCGCTGATCCAGGCGGCGATCGACAGGGTATCGGCGATGAAGCCGGACAAGGACGGCTTGCGCGGGGCGGTCTTGCTTGCCAAGGGGATATACCGTGTCTCAGGGCAGGTTCGGATTGGGCACAGCGGGGCAGTTCTGCGCGGCAGCGGCAACGGCGAGGACGGAACCGTTCTGATCGCAACGGGTGACTCGCGGCGGCCGCTGATTCTTGCCGGCGGGACGGACGACCGCGCCGTTGCCGAAGAGGGTGTGGCGATTGTTGATTCGCGTGTGCCGGTGGGCGCCCTGAGCTTTAGCGTGGCGGATGCCTCGAAGCTCAAGCCGGGCATAAAAGTGCTGATCGAGCGCCCCAGTAGCCTTGAGTGGTTGCACTCCATCGGCATGGATCAGATTCCATCGGGCGCACACAGATACAAGCACTACACCTGGGGGCAGTCGGGGACTTCCCGCGGTATGCGCTTTCACGTGCTTACCGGCAGTCTGTGGTGGGACCGGACGGTCACGGGAATGGAGGGCGATCGCATCACCGTCGACGCACCCATCACCACCGGCATCGCGACGGCCGACGGCGGCAAGGTTTACCTTTACACGTTCCCGGGCCGCATTTCCCGGGTCGGCATTGAAAACCTGCTGTGCCGCAGCGAGTACGACCCGGGGAACCCCAAGGATGAGAACCATTCCTGGGATGCCGTGAGGCTGCAATACGTCGCGGACGCCTGGGTGCGGCAGGTAACGGCCGAGCACTTCGCCGCCAGCGCCGTTTCAGTTCACTACGGATCTCTGCGGGTCACGGTGGCCGACTGCGAGTCGCGCAACCCGGTCTGTGAGGACGCCACGGGGAGGGGCCGCGCTTTCTACACGCTCGGCCAGCAAATCTTCTTCCTTCGTTGCCGGGCAGCGGGCGCGCGGCGGGCGTTTGCCACCGGGCGTGGGTTGTGGAAGGGCCCGTGGACCCCTGCGGAAGATTTCGAGGCAGGCAAGGTGCGGCTGCGGGTTCTGCCGGCGGCCAACGGGCCGATCGCGTTCGTGGACTGCACGGCCGAGCAATCGCTGGGCCCGGCCGGGCCCGTGGCCCACTGGGCTTCGGGCGTCCTGTTTGACAATGTTACGGTGGACGGAACGTTGGAGTTGATGAACCGCGGCGCCACCGGGTTTGGTTTCGGCTGGGCGGCGGCCAACAGCGTGCTTTGGAACTGCAAGGCGGGCACGATACTCTGCGAATCCCCTGAGGGGGCGCCGAATCGTGCCGCGGGCTGCGCCGACGCTGCCGTCCAACCCGCGAGTCTTTACAAGGCGCAACTGGCGGAGCGGTTGGGGAATGCCGCTGCTGGTGCTCTCGAGCGTTCCGCCGTCGGCACGGCGAGCGCCGGTTTTCCGGCTCTGGATGCCGCAGCGATCTCCTCTCCTCCCCACGGCGAGAGCGACGCCGCAAAAGGCCTGAGGATCGTAAACGGTTGGTTCGATCACGGCGGCCGGATAGTATGGGGGTATGCTAATTTTTCCGGTTACTGGCGGGACGGCGTCCAGAGCGCCAGCCTGACGCGCAACGGTCTGGACGATGTGTGCCAGGGACGGACCGAAGACATACCGGCGCTCGCGCAGAACATGGTCACCTACGCGTATCCGGCCTGGTACCACAGCTACGGCCTGTGGTACGACCGGCGGCGCGATCAGCACGACACGGGGCCGCGGGCGGACGGTAATGTGGCGCCACCTTTTTTTGAGCAGCCCTGGGCGAGGAGCGGCATCGGGCGCGCCTGGGACGGGCTGAGCAAGTACGATCTGACGAAGTTTAACTCGTTCTACTTCGAGCAGCTCCGCCGCTTTGCCGAAGAGGCCGATCGCAAAGGCCTGATCCTGTTGCATAACTTCTATCTGCAGCACTGCATCACCGGGAACAGTTGTCACTACGTCGACTTCCCCTGGCGACCGGTTAACTGTATCCAGAAGGTCGAGATGCCCGATGGGCAAAAGGCCGCCAATGCATTCTATAACATTTCCAATCCGCTGCATGCCCAGCTGCACAGGCGGTACATTCGCAAGTGCCTGGAGGTGCTGGGGGACTACAGCAGCGTTGTTCACCTGACCAGCGTCGAGTACAGCGGGCCGGCGTCATTCGTGAAGTTCTGGATGGACACGATCGCGGAGTGGGAGCAGGAGACCGGCAAGGACGTCAAGATCGGGCTGGGTGCGGGCAAGGACGTGATGGAAGAGATCCTGGCCGACCGGGAGCGCGCCGCCCGGATCGATGCGTTGGAGCTGACCTACTGGAATTATCTGGCCGACGGAACCGTCTCAGCGCCGGAAGGCGGCAAGGAGATTTACCGCGGCTGGCCGCGGGGAACGACCCCCAAGATGATCTACCGCCAGTTGCGGGAGACGCGAGCGAAGTATCCCGCGAAAGGGCTCATCAAGGTGATAATTCCAGAGGACCCGAAGGCGACCCCGCGGCAGTGGGCCAACTATGCCATTGCGTGCTTCATGGGTGGCGGTCTGCCGGTCTGTCAAAAACATATCACCGCAAACCTGGACTGGCGGTACACGGCGCCGCCAAACTCGCGTTCCATCCAGCCGTTCTGTGATTTCGTCAACATGCATCTGGTCGACAGGCTGCAGCGGACCGCGCCTGCCGACCTGGTGAAGAACAACCCTGATCTCAACTGGTGCCTGGCCGACCCGGGCAGGCTCTACCTGGCCTATGCCTCGGCGGGCGGGGCGCTCGTACTGGACCTCGCCGGCATGAAGGGGACCTTGCGGGCCAGGTGGTTCGACCCGGCAACGGGTAAGCTCGACGATATCGCCGTCGGCACGATCGACGGCAGCGGGGAAGTGCGCTTCGAATCGCCCGCCGGCGGCGAAGCCTGGCTGCTCTGGCTTGGAGAATGAAAGGAGATGGCGCAATCCTCATGACTGAAGAAAGGGAATCAACGGTGAAGATAGAGCAACAGCCGCGCCCAGAACACCCGAAACCCCAGTTCGAGCGCGAGGATTGGATCAACCTGAATGGACCGTGGACGTACTGTTTCGACTTCGGCAAGTCGGGCATGGACAAGGGGCGGGAACTGTTCAAGAGCCAAGGGTTCGAGGACACGATCACGGTGCCTTTCTGCCCGGAAAGTAAACTGTCCGGCGTGCAGCATGTCGATTTTATTGAAGCCATGTGGTATCACCGCAAGCTGAGCATCCCCGCCGATTGGGAGGGAAAGCGGATCCGCCTCCATTTCGGCGGTGTGGATTACGAAGCCGAGGTGTTCGTCGACGGAGTGTCGGCGGTTACGCACTACGGCGGGACTATCTCCTTTTGCGTGGATATCACGCATCTGGTCCGGCCGGGCGCTTCGCACGATCTCGTGGTGCGGGTGCTGGACGAGCTTGGCACAGCGCCGCAGCCGAGCGGCAAGCAGTGTTGCGACTTCAAGTCGTGGGCGTGCTTCTACACGCGCACGACGGGCATCTGGCAGACGGTTTGGCTGGAGGCGGTACATCCCTTGGGCCTGGAGGATTGCCGCATTCTGCCGGACCTCGACGGGGGGCGTTTCACGGTTGTGCCGCGCTATCTCGGGGTGGCGCGGGGGACCCGGCTGCGGTTGAGCGTCAACGACGGCAAAAAAACAGTCGCGACCGCCGAAGCGCCCGCGGCACAAGAGACGCCTGTCGATGTGGCGCTTGACCATCCGAAAGCGTGGGAGCCCGGGAATCCTTTTCTCTACGATTTGCTGCTGGAGGTCATGGCTCCGGACGGCGCGGTTGTGGATTCGGTCAGGAGCTATGCCGGCCTGCGCAAGGTGCATATCGAGGGGAATCGCCTGTTCCTGAACAACAAGCCGCTCTACGTGCGTTTCGTGCTGGACCAGGGCTTCTATCCCGACGGCATCTGGACGGCGCCTTCCGACGAGGCGCTCAAGCGCGACATCGAGCTGTCGATGCAGGCCGGGTTCAACGGCGCCCGCCTGCACCAGAAGGTGTTCGAGGAGCGTTTCCACTACTGGGCCGACAGGCTCGGCTACCTGACGTGGGGCGAGTCGGCGAGCTGGGGCTGCGACGTGAACCGGCCTGAGGACGCGCGCAATTTCCTCAGCGAGTGGCGCGAGATCGTCGTGCGCGACCGCAATCATCCGTCGATTATTGCCTGGACCCCCTTCAATGAAACGAAACACGTCTCCGACCGTGCGCGGCACCATCGCCTGCATATTGACGTCTACGAGTTGACCAGGGTGTTGGATCCCTCGCGCCCCGTCAATGACGCGAGCGGGTATATCCACGTCCGCACGGATCTGTGGACCGTCCACCATTACCAGCGTCCGGACAAGCTGCCCGGCCTGCTGGCGCCGGATAAGGAGGGGGGCGTTTTTCAACGCTGGCCCGAGCACGAGGCCAGATACGAGGGGCAGCCGTACATGCTGGGCGAATTCGGGGGCATCAAGTGGGTTCCTGAGTCACTCCGGGCAGACGCCGACAATACCTGGGGGTACTGCGAAGATATCAGCGATATCAAGACCGAAGAGGAATTCTACTCTCTCCTCGACGCGGAAGTTGAAATAATCCTTGGTGTTCCGCATCTGAGCGGCTACTGCTACACCCAGTTGACGGACGTGGAGCAGGAGCAGAACGGGATTTACAATTACGACCGTTCGGAGAAATTCGACATGCGGCGTGTCGCGGAGATATTCGGTCGGGAGCCGGATGCAAAAGCCTGACCGGACCGGGAGTACGGGAAGAATAAGGAGCAGGGAGCAGAGGCAATGACTGATGTGCAAGCCGAAGACCAAGATCAAGAACCTCATGCGTCTCGGTCTGGACCGCGAGGAAGCCGTTAAGCTGGGAAACTCCCGGCGGCGCATATGGCGAATCAGTGGGCACTACCAACTGAACTTTGCCATGCCGCAAACGCTGTTTACCCAAACCTACGGCCTTGTCGTTCTCCGCTAATCCTGCTCCGATGCAGCCGACTCGCCGAGTACGCGATCCGTACGCTCGGGTGGGGTGGGGGCCCCCTCAGCGATGGGGGGGACCTATCCCGATCGACGTATCCTTCTCGTTGTCTTGCCAGATGCTGCGGATAGGATATACGGCCATACGGGTCACGCGCGTGGGTCCGCCCAGAACCCGAAAACTCAGGGATGGTTGGGTCTCGTCCTGTACCTGGAGTGTATCCAGGGAGTAGATGCCGGAAATGACATCCAGGCCGCGAGGGCCGAAGACCTCCACGCAGTTGACGTCGAACAGCATGCGCAATGTGAGCGTGCCATCCGGTTCCAACGGCCATGCATGTTTCCGGTCAAGCACTTGTATGGTCCGCGACGGGATGTTGTAGCACACGGCCTCCACGCCTTCGAACAGGAATCCGACGGAGTTGGCTCCCTTCGGCTCGATCACGCACTCGACATCGATGCTGCGGCTGTCCAGTCCTGCGACCGCATGGTTTCCGGCGGCATACTCGCCGGCGGGCAGATGCAGAGCAGGCCTACGCAGTTCGTTCAATTCCTCAACAGGAAGCTTGGCCAGGCGCGGCCCCTCTTCTGTTTGCACGAGGGTCAATTCCCAGGGGACCCGGTACTGGCCGTTGAACGGATTTCCGGGGAAAGCGGCGGACCCGTCGAAAGCGGTTGAAAACCAGCCGACAGAGATGTGACGGCCGGCCGGAGCATCGGAATACGTCTGGGTGGAGTAGTTCCAGCCGCCCCACTCGATGGGGATCGGATCGGATTCGGGGCTGAACGTGGTCCCGTCGAAAGATCCGATCACGTATCGGGCGCAGTCACCCTCGCTCCATCGACCGGCTCCCGACAAGAAGATCCACTTGCGATCGTTGTCGTTACCGGCTACCGGCATCTCGAACAGATCCGGGCACTCACAATTTCCCGGGACATCGAATCGGCTCAGTTCTTTCCAGTTCTTCGCATCGGGAGAACCGAAGAGTCCGAACGTCCCACCTTCCAGGTACAAGACCATGATCCAGGACTCGGTTGGACCGTACCAGAACACCTTCGGGTCCCGGTTGTTGGCTTCAACGTGACGGAGCACAGGGTTGTCTCCATACTTCCGCCACGAATGCCCGTTGTCGGTTGAGAACGCCAGACATTGGGTATACGGCACCTGGGGAGTGATCTGATTACCGGCTGCAGTGTAGAACGCAAGCAATGGAGGATCCCCGGCTTCGCCAAGGCCGCTTGTATTCTTCCAGTCCACGACAGCCGAACCGGAGAAGACTGTGCCAAGTTCGTCCGGGTACAGCGCAATCGGTTGCTCGGTCCAGCTGATCATGTCCGGACTTGTCGCATGGGACCAATGCATGCGACCCCACTTGGTGTCGTCTGGGTAGTGCTGGCAGAACATGTGGTACAGGCCGTTGTGGTGGACCAGTCCGTTCGGGTCGTTGATCCACCCTCTCCGCATGGAGAAATGGTACTGGGGGCGATATCTCTCTTTGTAGGTCGCTTCCTTTGTCATGCCTGCTTTCCGGCGAACGGCTGCGTTCACACGCGCGGTTTCATACCGCGTCGCTGTGCCACCCGATTGGAAATTATCTGTATTGCTCCACCTTGGTCATCATCGCTTCCGCCTCATTGGAGGATGAGAAGCTGGTCATTACATAGACTCCCTTTCCGCCAATTGCGTCCAGCAGCGGGATGATTTCATCTTTGTCGACATCAACGACCTGAACCGATTTTCCGGCCTCAAGAATCTTCTTGTACATTTCGAACCAGCGGGGATTCCCGCCGCCCTCAATACCAGCTTGTGGGGTCCACTCGATTGCATCGAGACTCTCAATTTCCAGTAAGGCCTCCAGATGATGATAGACAGCCTGGGTTCCGTCGAGATGATACATGGAATTGTCAAGCCATTGACACTGTTCGGTCAGGCTCGGGACCACGAACCGTTGGAACATGTCAGGAGAGAACATGGCGCATGCATCGCACTGCACTTTGGCTGTCTTGCCAGGCCCCCATAGGCGGAAGGCGCCGAACGCGGAACTCCCGTCCGGGAGTTTGATGATATCGTATATTCGTTGGTAGGCGGCGAACCAGACCTGATTGATCTCAACGATTTTCTGCTCCACCCACTGAGGTCTCTCGATCATGTCCATCAAAAGGGTCTGGGGATCACGCAGTGCAGCCAGAATGTCAACATTCTCGACCAGATCGGGGCAGCCAACGAGGTACTTGTCCCGACCGAGGTCTGCGCAGGCCTTCAATGTCGCTTCTGTAACCTGCCACCATTCATTTGCTTCGTCAAACTGAAGAGGAGGTAGATCTTCTGGTCGTTCGCAAGCACGAATACAGGGCTCGAACCAAACAGTTTCCGGTGAGAAACCGGGCTCAGAACCAAGAAAGAGCGCCAGGGACCCGGGCCCGATATTGGTATCGGCGATAGGCAGTACATCCGCAGGATACGACTGCTGCGCGAGACGATGATGGTTTCGCTGCGCTCTCAGTTCTGCGTCGGCATGGTGTTGACGGAGGGATTGTGCCTCCATCGGTGTGGTTGTGTTCGCATGGGGCGATCCTTCGCGCACAGGTGCACCCCACATACTCAGAACCAGGCCTTCGCGGTGCCACCAATCAGCAAAATGCTGCTTTGTATCTTCCCAGTTGTACTTCCACATCTTTATGTCCGTTCTCTGATTTTCAACGGCGCAGGTGACGGGCGCGGCCTATGGACGCGTACCGTCCACCTGCTGGTGTGCGCCCAGCATGGGCGCGTTGTAAATGGGGTGCAAGTCCCCTGTAGGAGGACCGGCACGTGGAAAACGTGAAAGAACTACTACGTGAAGCCAACTTCGGAAGGGTAACCGACCGGGGGGAGGAAGGCTAGCCAAACATATTTGAAATTCTCTGGTTGATCAACGCTGGTCGGTATAGCGACGGTTCACATGTTGTCCGGGGCGCAGGGTTCGGGGTTCGGGGTTCAGCAAAGATGTGACCGTGCCTTTGTCCCCCTGAACCCCGAACCCTGGCCCCTGAACCCTGCGGCGCTTGCGCCGCATGCAAGCTCAGAGCCCATGGGCTGATCGAACGTCCCGATAACCGATATGTCTACGCCTTGTCCGATTACGGACGCAAAGCCGCCGCCATGCTGGTGATCGTGCGTAACCGCATCCTCCGTCCCATTGCCGGCAGCCTCTTCGATCATCCGCCGAACGCTTCGCTGATGCCCAACTCAAAGCTCCAAACCCAGTACCGCCGGACGACCAAAGCCTTCAACGATCTGATCGCCCTGCTCAAAGCCGCCTGAGGGCGCATGCTGCCCCGTTGAGAACCCACGCCAGTCGGCCGGACGGCAGTAGGGAAGCAACACGCTGCGGCGTGCCGCAGGGCGGTCCGCTCTCTCCGCTGCTGGCCCTCGGCATCGCTAAAGACGAGGTCAAACTCGCCACGCGCAGCCGAAAGGGATACTGGCGGATGGCCGGCAATAGCATCGTCCAGCGCGCTCTGACCAAATGGCTATGGGAGCAAGGCGTGCCCAACATGCGGCAACAGTGGATTGATCTTCACTACCCCGACGCGCCTGCGGCCTTGGGATGACTGCCGGAACCGCCCGGTGCGGACCCGCAAGCCGGGTGGTGTGGGAGCCGGGGCTGGCCTACTGGACGCGGTCAGTCCCCGGCCACCCGATTGGGCAATCTGGTTATTCATTCAGACTTCATTACTTCAACATCCTTCCTGCGAGATTCAGGAGAGACATTCATATTGATAAGCTTCCCGTCTTTCACGCTACCTTCAATCACGGTTTTGTAGGGTGCGTGGAGTTTGAATTCGCAAGCCCATTCTTTGGGCCATGCAGGTGCGAGGTATATTTTCCGGCCTTCTGTCTGCATGATCATGCGCTGGAAAGCAATCAAAGTCACTGATCCATGGTCTTGATCAGGTATCCAGTCGAAGTTAGGCCCCCAGAATGCAGGAAACCTGCTTCCAGCATGCTTATTCACAGCGTTCTGTACAGCGTAGCCCTTCGCCTCATTTGTCAGCCCAAGCAGGGCCGCCTGAATAGGGTCCTGCGTCCACCCACCGGTTCTCTTGACTAGCCGTCGGAGCCAGGTTTCCAATGCCACTTCCAGGTCAGGCTTGAACTGCGTGTAAGCCCTGTATGGAAACACCGCATAGAGCTCCGGGTTCTCAGAGTTTTTTTTGTTTGAATACTTTCGTGCCGGCTTGATCCATTTCTTACCGTCCTTCTCTCCAAATGAAATTTCCGGTAATTCATCAAGAAATATCTTCCAACGTTTACGTTGTTCGTCACTCGTCAACTTCTCAGGAAGTTCCAGCAGGCGAGTGAGCACTGTTTTCAGACCGATAATGACCGGTAGTGGATCTTCAGCGCTGTGCCATGTTTCAAGACTCATTGCGGGAGAAAAATTCACTTTCCCGTTGGTATTGCGTCTGTAATGCTGATCGTAAAACAATACTACGTTATCGGCTATGGGAAGCAGAGTATTCTTAACGAACTTCTCGTCTTCGGTAATCGAATAATAATCGAGCATCATCATGCTCAGTTCGTTGCCGCTGTCCCAGTAGTATTTGATGTAATTGTTAACTGTGTGGACATTCTTATTGCCCCAGCCGAAATCAGCATTATTGTAAGTCCCCCAGAAATACATTGTTTCAGAGCAGAATATGCCGTCATGATTGTAGTATTTCTTTGTTCTGTCTTTCAGGAGAGACAGTGCATCTCTATACATCTTCCAGAGCGGCTCCATCTGATCAAAATCACCTGAATACAGCATAGGCCAATAGGCTAGACGAGTATTCTGGAACCAGTAACACCCACCCCAGCGCCGGTAATCGGCATTCCAGTTTCCCTTATCGCTTCCTGCAACGGTAAAGAGAGAGCCGTTGAATTTTATCGGATATTTGCCGCGGCCTGCGCATGTTTGTATCCAGCGCTGAAGAACATAAGCTCGGGTTAAAACTTCAGCGTCCTTGTCGCCTTTTGCGTATATCCAGCTCCTGCCCCAGAACTCTTTCCAGTATTCTTCATGTGCTTTACGGGCTTTCTTCAGCGACGTCTTATCCGCCTTTCTGCGTATTTCAGCCAATGCCTTAATCCATCCATCGAGCTTTTCGGTCTGCGCTGTATGCGCATATACTTTGATATGCAGGTTTTTTACGGGTTCTACCGTTGCCAGTGTCCTATCATCTCTGCTGACCATATTCTCGGCAGCAATCAACCCGCCGAATGTGCGATTGATCAAGGGATCAGGATACTTCTCTGAAAGATGCCCCAGATGCTGGTTTTTCAGAGTGACTTCGTAGCATGACTTTGAATTCCGATGACACCAGCAGATTGTGTTATCCTTTGCCTCGATAATCGTATCCGGTTCTTCAAATATCGGCGGCCCCCCTCGTAATAGCCCGTAAGCGCCAACTGCTTCCTGTCCTTTGAGCTCTCTGCGTGTCGTTCGCCATACTTCCAGTGCCGCCGTTGCGTTGAGTTCCTTGTCGCTTTCAACAACCACATGAATGACAGGATTATTCGCATCTATCCAAAAAGAAACAACTGTGGATGGACGCGCTCCGTCGTGTCCACCGGATTCAATCCTTATAGTGCCGTTCTGCAGATCCAGCTCCTGACTGAACTTCATTCCTTCCTTGAACAATGGTTCGTCCAGTTTGACCCGTACTCTTCCCAGCTTCAGAAGGCTGCCATTGCCGCTCCACGCATCACTCTTTGAGATGTAGAATACCCGGTCGCCGTTTGGCTCGACCCATACATTGGCCGCAAGGTCACCGTTCCCTATCGGCATCGACCCGTGTTCATTCCGGCTTGGACTATCCCATACCACGTTGTATGCGTCCACTCGGGTAGGGGATGCAGTTGTTTCTGCGCCATGTAATGATTGAGTGATGAATGTCATACAAATTAAGACTGTCATCACAAAGTATTGAGATATTCGCATGATAGATCCTTTTTCTTCCTGTCCAATGGCAACTCGCTTTTCCGTCGTCCAATATTCTTGAAATAGGCTTCTGGTGTGGAGTGGAGAATAGTCCAGTTCTTTTCACGAGCTATGATTCGATCAAGGTCTCGAATGTCTTTCCGACTGGGGCCTCCGCCGTGATTTCCGACACCCCACAGCATCAGGGCGGTCCCGAGGGCTGGAATCTCTTCAAGCTGAGTTGTGAGTTTGTCACCCGCCTTGCCGAGTGGCGAGTTGTACCACAGACGTGGACGCGTACAGATGATTTCTGAGTTATCGTAGCCGACCCAGACGTAATCATCAACATCCTGCCCACATTCCTGCCTTGAGGGACGGCAATGGATATAGGAATCATATCCGCTCTTCGCGAGAATTTGTACAAGCCCCTTTGTGTGACCGAAGGGATCGAAATTGATGGCAGTAGTTGGCCGCACACGAAACTTCTTCTGGAAGTATTCCCTCCCTGCCAGAATTTGGCGAACAAGCCCTTCGCCCGAGGGCATATTGCAGTCCGGTTGGAGATACCATCCGCCCATGATATGCCACTTGCCGGCCTTGACCAGCCTCTGAATGCGTTTTAACAGCGCGGGCTCGTATTCCTCAATCCATTTGTAAAGAATCACTTCGTTGTGGTTGAAGACAAATCTATCGAATTCCTCGCAGAGATCGGCCGCCGTGCGGAATGTAGAAAGGGCTTCGCTCGCCCCTTCCTCCCATTCCCATTGCCAAACGGGATCGAGATGTGCATTGCATATGAGATGAACGATCGGTTTACCCATTTGATCTCTTCTCTCTTTGGATAACGTGGAGGCTGTGGATTCGGCGCGTCAGCGACGATACCCACCAGCCTTGGGTTGGGCATCCCTTACTACCTCAGGCATTGATGTCGTATACAACTCGGTCGGTGACGGTGTTGCGAATCCGAACAGTGTTCCCTTCCGAGGGTTTGGGTGAGTCGGTGGTGAGGAACGCAATGGCCAACGCTCGTTGGGGATCTCCCACGCCCATGACCGTGTCGATCCCCGCATGCCCGAACGTCCTGGTGCTGGTTTGCGTACCGAGTCCGAACCAGTGTTCACCGAGGTGCGCCCGGATTAGCCAACCCAGGCCGAAAGGCTCGTGCGCTGGTGAGGCGCCACGGGCAATCGCCTCGTCAATCGCACAACCGTACTGGACGCGGTGCATCTCTTGGAACGCCGCCGGAGCAATGAGGGGCTGACCTTCCCACATGCCGCCCTGCAGGTTCAGGCGCAGGACCTTCAGCATGTCGAGTGGCGCCCCGAAACATCCTCCGCCGGGATGCCCCAGCAGGCCGAAATGGGCGCCGTCCACGGGGCAGGGCAAAGTTTTGGGTTGGGGAGTGAGGGCTACACGTTCCACTTTCGGCACGCTAAACGTTAGTGACTGGGCGTCTAGCGGGTCAAAGAGCCGGCGCCTGCAGATGTCTTCCCACGGTTCCATGCCGTTGATTCTGCGGATCACTTCGGCGGCCAGCAGGTGGCCGCTGCTGGCGTGGTACAGGGTGCGGCTCCCGGGTTCCCATTCGACGGGCGCTTCGCAACAGACACGAACCGCCTCGCTCCACAACGCCTCCGTATGGGCCCCCGTCGGCTGGGCAGAGGGAATGCCTGCGGCATGCGTCAACAGGTGACGCACGAGCGTCTGGTCCCTGAGTCCGCTGTGGTATTCCGGAATATAGCGCGATACCGGTGCATCGAGCTCCACAGCACCCTCGCCCAAGAACATAGCGAAAACCGTGGAAGTGATGCCCTTGGAGAACGAGTACAGCATGTGCACGGTTGAGGCATCGACCGGGATATCCCTGCGGATCCGGCTACTGTAGCTGCCCCAATAACGTTCCACTAGAAGGCGGTCACCCAGCATGACCGCCAGCGCGGCACCTGGAAAGGTGCCCGAGCTCAGCTCCTCTTCAATGAAGGAGATGGTGTGCTTGAATTCATTTCGTTTCTTCATCTGAGAACCCGCCAATAGGCGCCCAACGTCATTCTCATGCGTGTCCTGTCAGGTGCCTGAAAGGCAGCTGGCAGGAAATCGCATGGAGAAATTTGTTGGCATCACCATGTTTCTTTCTGATTCATAGACCATAGTCTGACTCGATACTCTGCACCGCAGTGGGGGCAGTGGAAATTATTGTTGAATCCGATGGCCCATCTGCGTTTGGAGTCGGCACCCATGAGGAATGCGAAGGTCCCGAGAGCACAGACTCCGGTTGCCACGAAGACGCTCATGGTGCGGGCGAGAAGTGCGGCGCAGAGAAGAACGGCGAACGTCGCGCCAAAAACCACCGACAGAAGAAAGAACGGGCCTGGTCCGGTGTTCGGGCAGATGTCGAAATCACGATTGCATGTCCTGCATTTCATTTTCTTTATGAACGACTCGCATGAGGCGCTGAGTGTGAAGCGGCGCGGAACACTCAGTCTCTCTCGATGCCTTGGTTCAGACCTGAATGGCACTGACTTAAGCATGGTTTAGGACCTGCATGCGAGGTGATATTGGCGGCGCGGTTGGGTCATGAGCGGATAGGCTTTGGGGCGTCGTTTTCTGACGCGTGGCTCGGCGCGTTCGGGGCGGAACGGGACGATGTCCTCGGCAAGGATCTGGAGTAGCTGATTGAAGAGTCGGGTCTGTTCGCGCGGCCGGTTGTGAGCGGCATCGAGGGTGCCGGCCCACTCCCGGAGGGTATCGACGGAGCCCTTGAAGCTGAGTCGCTCGATGGGAACATGGTACAAGGCGGCGGCCTGTTGCATGAGGGCGCGGATGAGGTTGTAGGCGATGGCGTGCATGACGATCTCCTTGCGAACCATGGCGGGAGTCTGGCAGCGGAGCACGTCCATGCCGAGCGTGATTTTGATGTCGCGGAAGAACAGCTCCACGGCCCAGCGCCGGAGATAGAGTTTGGCGAGTTCTTCGGGCGGATAGGCAATGGGATCCAGCAGGGTGGTGACCACGACGATAGACTGGGTTCGGAAGCCGGGGATGCTGACCGACACGAAGACCAACCGTAGGGTGAGGGTGTCGGGTGCGCGCCGCCAGTCGGTGATCGTGCAGCCGCGAGGACGTTGGGCAGGCTTGTGCCAGGTGACAAGTCGATCCTTCGGCCCGAGGCGCTTGCCTTTGCGCAGATCGTGTGGCCGAGCCTGATGCTGCCGCATGACTGTATCGACCCCGTTGCGCCCGAGGGTTGCGATGTCCACGTAGGAACAGAAGCCGCGATCGGTGAGCGCGACATCCTCGGGCTCAAAGAAGCCAAAGAGCTTTCGGAAGAGTTTCTTCTCGTGCACGTGCAACGTGCCCTCGGCCCAGTGCAGCAGCGCGCCGCTATGCAGGCAGAAGCAGCCGACGAGCTTGGCCGTGGGGAATGCGCAGCCCTTTTTCTGGGTGGAGGATTGCGGAAAAGCCCTTTGGTTCTTGGGTGTATCGGGCATCGAGACGCCGGTGCCGTCAATGACCTTAACGCGACGGCCGCACCATAGTTGCTCGTGGCTGACACGCCGCTGGAGTTCGTCGGCGGTGTGGCGGTGAACGCGCTGCACCGTATCCAGGGGCAAACGGGAACGAGCGCGGCAGTAGGCGCCGGTGTCGGAAGCAGGACGGGGCAGATGTCGGGCCGTGTACCACACCTGGACTTTTCCAGCCGTGCGGAGTGAAAATTCTTCGCGCTGATCATACCTCACCCAGCGACAGTTGATCGGCTTCGCCTCCACAGACAGGCAAATGTGAAATGAGTCGCTGGGCTCAGCTTTTGCGACCCTCCCGGGTCGCGACCCTGGCTCCCCCGCCCCCATGCTTGTAGGGGCGGATTCACCGTCGGGCTGGCATCGCGGGGATTTTTTCTTCTCGATGCTTTTTTTGTTGTTATTATATTCAGTGTATTACTACACGGAATACAAAGGAGGCCGCTATGTCCAGATTTCAGACCAGGCGAGACAACAAGCTTCGACAGCTACACACCATTGGCCCAGTGGTGGGCGCATCCCTTTGTCGGCGAATGACCAAGTGTGGAAACCCCAACTGCAAGTGCGCCCGGGGGCAGAAGCACGAGTCGTGGTGCTTGACCTATAAGGAGCAAGGCAAGACCCACACCGTGCATGTGCCGCGGGACATGATCGAGGAGGTCCGCCAATGGGTGAGCGAATACAAACGGGCCCGGCAGCTGTTGCGGGACATCAGCTACCAGTCCATGCGCATCATCAAGGAACACGTGCCGCACAAGCGTGCCGCCGCGCGCGTAAAAGGAAAAGGGTAGAGCCGCTGCCGGCTCTCGGCGACGAACTGGGAAAGACCGTGTATCATCTCTTCCCCCAGTTCCGCCACTGGCTCACAGCTCTACCCGATGCTCGACAGCAAGGGAAGGTTGTTTACAACAAGATCTTCTGCATCTGGTCGGCATTGTCAATCTTTATGCAGGCGCTGGGCTCCCGGCGCCAGTTCGATCGGGAGGCCGTTGCAGACGCTGCTCGGCCGGCTCACGTGCTGTTGGATAACCTCAACCAGTTGGCCGGCACCGAGCAGCAGGACATTCTCCACGGCGATGCGCTTGACGACTACCTTTGTTCGCTGCCCTACTGCCATCTTGAGCAGATCCCGCCCAAGATGGTCCAGCGGCTCATTCGCATGCGCGCACTGGATTACGCACGGCTCTTCGGTCTGTACCTTATCGTCATCGATGCTACCGGCATCGGTCACTTCCACAAACGCCATTGCCGCCACTGCCTGACTCAAAAGCGTAACGGCAAGATCCTGTATTACCACTTGGTTCTGGAGGCCAAGCTGATCACCCCTGAGGGAATGGTCTTCTCCGTCGGTTCAGAATTCGTCGAGAACACCGATCCGTCCACCACCAAGCAGGACTGTGAGCTGGCCGCTCTGCCGCGGCTTGCCGCCAAGATCAAAGAACGCTTCCCACGGCTGCCCATCTGTGTGCTAGCGGCTTCTTGGCTTGCTATGCTGTCAGTGCGACGATTTCACCGGCGGGTGGTCGGACGTTGAAGTACGCTTCGGCTTCGTCTCTGGTACGAACGCGGGATTTGTAGTGGTTCTTGAAGACAGTTACGTCGTGGCCCA
>Ga0180435_10002194_pt1 | contig 20047 bp, 14 predicted proteins | sample SS_ome_3_FD_132467 | JGI IMG/M metagenome (GOLD analysis project Ga0180435, IMG submission 132467) | Hypersaline lake sediment archaeal communities from the Salton Sea, California, USA - SS_3_S_1 metaG | ecosystem: Environmental > Aquatic > Non-marine Saline and Alkaline > Hypersaline >...
GTTCCCGTTGCGCATCAGAATCTGTCCGCCGGTGGGGCCGGTGGAGTTGCTCAGGCGTTCGAACTCCAGAGCCGTGAAAACATTGGGATAGCGGCCGTAGCCATAGGGGATCAGGGGTGTGGGATCCAGGAGTCCAAAGCCCGTGGCCAGGATGATGCTGCCCACTTGGAGCTTAATTTCCTCGGCCGCCATGGTGTGGTCGATGGCTTTGGCTTCGCAGGCCTGCACGCACTGCATGCATTCACAGCAGACACCGCAGTTCAGGCAGCGCGCTGCTTCCTGTTGCGCGGTCTCGCCATCATAGGCGGTCATCACTTCATCGAAATCGGCTGCTCTCTCAGCCGCCGGCCGCTGGGGCGGTTCCTGGCGCGGGGCCGTTGGCATTGCATCAGCAATGGGCGCCCAATCCGTTGGGGCTGGATCGTCACTTTGCCCCTCCCCGGGGATTAATTCCACACCCGTAAGGTAAGCATGCATGGAGCGGGCGGCCCGGTGTCCGGCGGCCACCGCCTCAATGACGGTGGCCGGACCGCTGACCCCGTCGCCCCCGGCGAATAGCTGGGGAATACTGGTTTGCAGTGTGTGGGCAGCGACCCGGATGGTGTGGCGGGGGGTCCACTTAAGTTCGGGGACAGCAGCAGCCCAGGAGCTGTCGGGGCGTTGACCGATGGCCGGAATGACTGCATCACAGGGGATGGTGAATTCCGAACCCTCCACCGGCAGGGGGCGGCGGCGGCCGCTGGCGTCAGGCGGGCCCAACTCGGTGCGGATGCAGGTGAGTCCGCTGACCCGCTCAGCACTGCGGGTAATGGCCACGGGCGCCGTGAGATATTTAAAGACGATGCCCTCTTCCCGGGCGCCTTCGATCTCTTCGGTTTCGGCGGGCATTTCCTGCTCGGAACGCCGGTAGACCACGGTGACCTCCCGGGATCCCAGGCGTTTGGCCACGCGGGCGCTGTCAATGGCCGTATTGCCGCCGCCGATGATCACCACCTGCTCGCCCTGGGCAGTGTGCTGCCCCAGATTGACCGCCCTGAGAAAGGCCACCGCGTCCTGTACGCCCGTGGTGGTGGTCTCTCCGGATAGGCCCATTTCCAGGGAGGTGTGGGCGCCGATTCCCAGGAAAACCGCGCCATAACCTTCCGCCAGAAGTGAGTCCAGGGTGATATCCTGGCCAAAGCGCACACCGGTGCGCACCGCGATGCCATGGTCTAAAAGATATTGGATCTCCTGGTTCAAGAGGTCCGGCGGCAGGCGGTAATCGGGTATGCCCACCCGCAGCATGCCCCCCAGTACCTCCAGGGCTTCGTAGATGGTAACCTGATAGCCTTTAAGGCGCAGGTCATAAGCCGCGGTCAGGCCGGCGGGTCCCGAGCCAATCACTGCGACCTTCTGGGGGCGCTCCGTGATTTCGGGGATGGGCAGTTCCCGGGTATCCACCTGGTCCGCGGCAAAGCGTTTAAGGTCGCGGATGGCCACGGCCGTGTCCACCTGGGCGCGCCGGCACTGGGTCTCACAGGGGTGGGGGCAGACCCGGCCCAACACGCCGGGCAGGGGCAGCCGCTCCCGGATCAACTGCAGCGCTTCCTTATACTTACCCTGGCCGATGAGCTGGACATAGCCCTGGACATTGATCCCCGCCGGGCAGGCCGTTGTGCAGGGGGCGCGGTCCAGTTTGGCGATCTCATAGGTGATGGGGATAGCCTGGGGAAAGGCGCGGCCGATAGCCTTGCGCGTGCCTAGACCGGCATCCCAATCATTGGGGATTGTAACCGGGCAGACCTTGGCGCACTCCCCGCACCCCGTGCAGACGCCCTCCTTGATGTAGCGGGGGTTTTTGCGCACGGTAACCGTGTAGTTGCCGATGAACCCGGAGACTTCGCTGACCTCGGCGCAGGTCAGCAGTTCAATGTTGGGATTTTGGGCCACGGCCACCATTTTGGGGGTCCCGATGCAGGCCGCGCAGTCCAGGGTGGGAAAGGTTTTGTCGAACTGCAGCATATGGCCGCCGATGGTGGAACTGCACTCCACCAGGTAGACCTTGTGGCCGCTTTCGGCGATATCCAGGGCCGCCTGCATGCCGGCGATGCCGCCGCCCACCACCAGCATTTCCGGTGTGACCGGGGCGCGGCGAGCTTCCAGATGCTCGTGGAACTGCACCCGGTTTACCGCCGCCGCGACCTGACCCTTGGCTTTTTCCGTGGCCTGGTCGGCATCCTCCGTGACCCAGGAGACCTGTTCGCGAACCGAGGCCATCTGAAAATAATAGGGGTTCAGTCCGGCCCGGGCGCAGGCGTCCATGAAGGTTTTGCCGTGCAGCCGCGGGGAACAGGAGGCCACCACCACCCGGTTGAGTCCCAGTTCGCGGATATCGGTTTCGATCATGGCCTGGCCCGGGTCCGAACACATGAACTTATAGTCCCGGGCCGCCACTACCCCCGGCAGATGGCGGGCAAAGGCCGCCACATCGGCCACCCGCACCTTATGGGCGATGTTGATGCCGCAATGGCAAATGTAAAAACCGATTTTAACAGGCATAGCCAATCCTATTCCTTCGGTGGTTTGGTTTTGATGGCACCTTTATTCTGGATTCGGGAGCGCCGCTTGAGCAGTGCATCCAGCCAGAAAAGCAATTCCTCGGCCTCGGGCGGTTTCACCAGAAACGCATCCGGTTCCGGTGGGGTTTTGCCTGAGGCCCCGCCCCATATGGCCTGATAGTGGACGAAGGTTTTACGGGGTACATCCGCCAGCATGATTACCGCGATTTTCCGGAGGCGTTCGTCGGTTTTGAGCTCCCGGTAGAGATTGAGCGGATTGTCCAGGGAGATCAGGGCATCCAGAATGATGGCCGCCGGTTGGATTTCTGCGGCCAGGCGGTGTCCCTCCTCCGGCGCTGCCGCTTCAATGACGGTGTAACCGTAGGACTTGAGGAGCGAAGCCAGGTAGAGGCGGATATCCGGATCGTCATCCACTACCAGGATTTTTTGGGGAATCGAGTCGGCCTGCATGGGCCTTAGCATTTGTGATTGATGAATTGTGATTGATCAATGGGTGTGAACCCGGTTCTTACCGTATCAAGCTATATCCAAGCATAAGCCGTGCCAGAGACGGAGTAATTTTGATTTTATCTATTAAATTAATTAGTTATGAAAGACTCAATGGATTGGCGAAACATCCGGCAGGATCATATATGTTGCATTAAATGCAACATATGCGGGGCTATTTGGCGTGTGAATAAGTTTTAATATATTGATAATATAGAATTAATAAATGTTGCAGGATTGTTGTGCAACATATTCAACCGCGTTGTTGCAACCGCTGGTTGAGATCCCACTTTTTCATCTTGCGCCAGAGGGTGGTGCGGTCCATCTTAAGGGCCGCCGCTGTGTTTCCACGGTGCCAGCCATGGGTGTCCAGGGCTTCCACCAGGGCCAGATATTCCGGGTCCCTGGGGGGTGTGGATGGCGGCGCCTGCCGCGGGTCCCGGACGGGATAGGCCTGCAGGTAATCCGGAAGATGGGCCGGTTCAATGGGGTTGCAGCGGCTCAGGATCAGGGCGTGCTCCAGGATGTTTTCCATTTCGCGGACATTGCCCGGGTAGGGATAGTTGAGCAGGATCTCCATGGCCCTTTCCGCGATATCCGGGGGGTGCGTGGTGCGGGCTGCACAGAGGCGCCTGAAGATATGGTGGATGAGCAGGGGCAGGTCGCCCCGCCGCTCTTTGAGGGGCGGCAGGGTGATGCCCATGACGTTGAGGCGGTAGTAAAGATCCTCCCTGAATTCCTTCTGGGCCACTCTGCGGGCCAGGTCCCGGTTGGTGGCGGCGATGATGCGGACATTTACCCGCCGGGTGCGGCGGCTGCCCAGGGGATAGAACTCCTGGTCTTCGATAACCCTAAGGAGCTTGGCCTGCAGGGCCAGCGGCATATCGCCGATCTCATCCAAGAAAATGGTACCTTTGTCCGCCTCCTGGAAACGACCCGGTTTATTGCCCACGGCTCCGGTGAAAGCGCCTTTGACATAGCCGAACATTTCCGATTCCAGGAGGTTGTCGGGCAGGGCCGCGCAATTGACTTTGACAAAGGGTTTGCCGGCCCGTCCGCTGGCGGCGTGGATGACCTTGGCCAAAAGATCCTTGCCCGTGCCGGTGGCGCCTGAGATCAGCACCGTGGCCTCGGTGGGGGCGACCACGCGTACTTTATCGAAGATTTTCTCCATGGCCGGATCCTTGCCCACCATATCTTCGAAGGTGTAGCGGTCGCTGATGACCTGGTCCAGGCGGCGCAGGAGGGTCAGGTCACGGAAGGTGGCCAGCCCACCGACAATGCTCCCTTTTTCGTTGCGCAGGGCCAGGTATTGGACCCGCACCGGAAGCGGGGTGCCGTCTCGGGTGGTCAACTGTCCCTGCTCAAGAGTACGTGTACGGCCGTCATCCATGGCCGCTTTCAGCCGGTCCAGGTCGGTTCCGGCGGGATCGCCGAAGAGTGCATCGCAGGAGTGGCCGAGTTGCTCGCGGCGCTGGTAGCCGGTGATTTTTTCCGCGGCGGTGTTGAAAAACGTAATCAGGCCGCCCCGATTGACGGTGAAGATGCCGATATCCAGGTTGTCCAGGATGATTTTCAGGCTGCGCGCCTCGTAATGCACGCGGTTGATGAGATCCGCAATGGGAGAGTGGTCGTGCAGCACGGTCAGGCAGCCCGCCACCTCTCCCCGGCTGTCGAACATGGGGCTGGCGATACGGGTGATCAGATGGTGGGGATCCTGCTCGGAAGGGAGTTCCACCTGGGGATCCTGGGTGACTGTGCGCTGCTTATCAGCCAGCAGGCAGTCGCTATGGCAGGGAACATCGCAAAAGACCTCCCGGCAGTCATAGCCTTCGGCGCTGTCGCCTTTCAGGCCCATCAATGCTCTGGCGCTGTAATTCATGGCTGTGATGCGGTGCTCGAGATTGACGGTAAAGGCACCGATGTTGATCTGATCCAGAATCTCCAGCCACTGTTCGCAATGGATGGCATGGTAAGTATGGGAGGGCGTGGGGATCATGGCGGACATCCTAGAGGTAATCTTATCAAAAACTCCGTGCCATGCCCGATTTGGCTTTCGATGCTGACGGAGCCGCCATGGTGTTCCACAATACCGTACACTGTGGAAAGGCCCAGCCCTACGCCATAACCTTCCCCCTTGGTGCTGAAAAAAGGTTCGAAAACATGGGGCAGGTTTTCTTCGGCAATGCCGCAGCCCGTGTCCGCCACACTGAGCATGACCTGGTTGTGTCGGGGATCGGCTTGCGCGCTGAGGGTCACCCGTCCGCCGTCGGGCATGGCGTCCAGGGCGTTGAAGATCAGGTTGATGAGGCATTGCTGGAGCTGATTGAAATCACCCCGGACGGGGGGCAGGTCGGCGTCCAGGCAGGTCTCGATCTCGATGTTATTCAGTTGCAGCTTATGCCGGCTGAGCAGCACCGAACGGTTGATGAGCCGCTTTAAGGAGACATTCTGGATGGCGGGGGCGGATTTGCGGGCAAAGGTGAGCAAAGAGGAGATCATATCGGTACATCGTTCGGTCTCGGATTCCACCAGGGTGAGGTAACGGCGGAATTTGTCGGTTTGGGGACCGCTCACGGGCGGATCCTGGTCCAACAGGCGCAGCATCAGGCGCATGTAGTTGAGTATGCCGGAGAGGGGGTTGTTGATCTCGTGGACCACACTGGCGGCCAGCCGGCCCAGGGAGACCATTTTATCCTGGTGCAGGATGCGCGCCTGGTCCTGCATTTCCCGTTCCAGATGACGGATTTTGCTAAGATCCCGAAAAAATCCAACTTTCCCGTGGGCCTGCTCTCCGTTCAACAGCCGCGCTGCCGAAACCTGGACGGGAATGGGGTCGCCGTGGGCGCCGGCCAGGGTGGTTTCGTACAGCAAAAGACGCTGGGATCCGCCATGTTTGGGACTTTCCAGGGCGGACTGAAAGGTATCCCGGGCATCCGTGGTCAGAAAGGACGTGAAACCGCTGGCACCCAGCACTTCATCCTTGGGGCGTCCCAGGAGTTGCTCCATGGCGCGGTTGCAGACCACCACGCGATCATCGTTATCCACGGCCAGGATGCCATCCATGGAGTGCTCGATGAGATTGTTGCGGAAGGCTACGGTTTTGGCCAGTTCCCGGGTGGTGGCGGCCTTTTCCCGTTCCAGCAGGGCCGCATATTCGCGCAGGGTACGGCGGGCCTCATAACGGGCCTTGGCCCGGTTCAGGGCGAGGTGCAGGGCGGTGTCGTCAATGGGTTTGGAGATGAAATCCGAGGCGTCAAGCTGGAGGGCGCGAATGGCCAGTTCCATCTCGCCGAAGGCCGTGGCCACAACCACTTCCGTATCGGGGTGCTCGTTTTTGACAGTTTCGAGAACCGCCAGACCGTCCATACGCGGCATACGGATATCGGTAACCACCAGGGGTGGACGGAGCTCGTCCACCAGGGCCACTCCGGCCCGGCCGTCGGCCGCAGTATGAACTTCATAGCCGGCATCTTCCAGGCTGAGGGTCAACAATTCCCGGATATCGGCCTCGTCGTCCATTACGACTACTTGCCATGATTTTTCAGGGGGCATGGGATGGGATCTCCGCAAGAGCTTTTATTCAGAAAAGTTAGACACAAGTTATCCCACCAGCACCAGCCGCACATCCATCACATTGGTAAGCGTGGGGCCGGTGATGACCAGTTCATCCAATTGCTTCAGAAAATGATACGCATCGTTGTCTTTAAGGTAGCGGGCTGCCTTAAGTCCGCGTTCCCGGGCTTTGCCGATTGTCCTGCCGTCCACCATGCCGCCGGCTGCAGCGGTGGGGCCGTCGGTGCCGTCGGTGCCGGCGCTGAATACGACGGTGCGGGACAGGCCGTCGATCTCCCGGGCCGCGGCCAGGGCAAACTCCTGGTTGCGTCCGCCCAGACCCTGGCCTTTGATGGTCACCGTGGTTTCACCGCCGGTGATGAAACAGGCCGGCGGCGCCAGGGGCCGGCTGCTGGCGCGGATTTCCCTGGCAATGGCTCCGTGTATGCGGGCGATTTCCCGGGTTTCTCCGGCCACGAAGGTGGAGAGGACCAGGGTCTGGTAACCCCGCCGCCGGGCCTCGGTCTCGGCCGCAGCCACGGCCTGGCGGTTTCCGGAGATAACGGCGTTGTACACTCCGCTGAAACGGGGGTCTGCGGGTTGCGGGGTGTCGGCGATTTTCCCCGTCGACCCGCGGGTCAGGTAATCCACGACCCGGGCCGGGATTTTTCCCTTAAGTCCATATTTGTCCACAATGGCCAGGCTATCGCCAAAGGTCGTCGGGTCCCCCACCGTGACCCCCGAGGCAATACTCTCCAAGGGGTCCCCGATCACATCGGAGATCACCAGGCAGAGCAGGTCTGCCGGTGCGGCGGCCAGGGCCAGGCGTCCGCCCTTGACCGCGGAAAGGTGCTTGCGGATAGTGTTGATTTCCCCGATTTCGGCGCCGCACTCCAGCAGGGCCCGGGTGGCGGCCTGTTTGTCTGCCAGGGTCAGATTACCCGCCGGCAGGGGCATCAGCGCCGAGGCGCCGCCGGAGATGAGCGCAATCACCAGATCCCGGGCTCCGGCCCGTGCCAGCAAATCCAAAATCCGTTGCGTGCCCGCCAGGCCGGCCTGATCCGGAACCGGATGGCCGGCCTCCGCCAGCTTCACCCGCTTCAGGGCGAGGCCGTGGCCGTATTTGGTGGTGACCTGTCCGGCCGTGAGCCGGGTGTCCAGTATCCGCTCCACCGCAGCCGCCATGGCGGCTGCGGCCTTGCCCGCACCCACCACATAAATGTTGCGGTATTTATCCAGAGGGTACGACTGATCCCGGATGGTGAGGGTGTCGTCCCGGCGGATCAGTGCCCGCGCAACTGCCGCCTGCGGGTCCACGGCTTTAAGGGCGCAATTAAATATGCCCAGGGCGTCGCGCCTCAATTTATGCGTGGTGCTCATATTGGCGCCTCCGGACACCACCCGCCGCAATGCAGGCTGAATCCTGGCCCTGACCGGGGGTGCACCGCGCCCCGGGGCCGGTCCGGATTTCTTGATCTTGCCCGGGCATTAGCATATAAGGGAAGCACGCAAATATGGGATTGGCTGCAAATCACGCTTTATCTTCTGTTGATGGCCACAAAGGCGGAAGCGCAAATATGGATCTTACTCCCAACCTGAAAATCAGGATCGGCAGTCTGGAACTGGCCAATCCGGTAATGACGGCGTCGGGCACCTTTGGCTACGGCCGCGAATTCAACGAACTCGTCCATCTTAACCGGTTGGGGGCCATCGTTGTCAAGGGGATCTCACTCAAACCCTCGGCGGGCAACCCCCCGCCGCGGATCGTCGAAACCCATTGCGGGATGCTCAATGCCATTGGCCTTGAGAATGTCGGCCTGGAGCGCTTTGTCAGGGAGAAACTGCCCTTTTTGGGCAAACTGCCCGGGGCCACCATCGTCAATATTTATGGGCAAAAGATAGAAGAATACGGGGAGTTGGCCCGGGAACTGGATCAATACCCGGAAGTGGCGGCCGTTGAGATCAATATCTCCTGCCCCAATGTCAAAGCCGGGGGGGTCGCTTTCGGAGTCGAACCGGCGGCAGCCCGGGAGGTGACAGGGGTGGTGCGGGCGGCCACGACAAAACCGGTGATCGTCAAGCTCTCCCCCAATGTCACCGATATTACGGCCATTGCCCGGGCCGCAGTGGCGGGCGGCGCCGACGCCCTCTCTTTGATCAATACCATTACCGGCATGGCCATCGACAGCGCCACCCGCCGGCCGCGTCTGGCCAATATTACCGGCGGGCTCTCCGGCCCGGCCATCAAGCCAGTGGCCCTGCGCATGGTCTGGCAGGTTGCCCGGGCGGTGCCGGTGCCGGTGATCGGAATCGGGGGCATTATGAATGCCGAGGACGCCCTGGAGTTTCTCATTGCCGGGGCGACCGCCATCCAGGTGGGTACGGCAAACTTTGTAAACCCCCGGGCCACTACGGATATCCTTGACGGGATCCGCGCTTATCTTCTGGAGCACAGGATGAAGAATGTGGCTGAGTTGACAGGATCTTTGAATACAGCCATGAATTAAATAGTGCCCATCCATAAATGGTCTTTTTCCGCGTGGACGGCGTTGGACGCCATGATTTGAATCCTCGAAATAGCCGAGCTATTCCTCCGGTTCAAATCTGGCGTCCGCCTTGTCCACACGAAAAAATCCTCATTTCTGGACGGACACTGAATACAATAAAACCCTCCGTACACAATTTAGAAAGGAGTCGGTCATGCAATTTGAAAATCTGGAAGAAATATTTGACTTTGCCATTGAAAAAGAGAAATCGGCCCGTGAGTTTTACCAGAATGCAGCCAAGGAAGAGTCCATGTCCGGAATCAAGGAGATGCTGCTGGAATTTGCCGATGAAGAGCGTAAGCATATGCAGATGCTTACCGAGATGAAAAACAAAGGTGCGGTCAAGGGCATATCCAGCTATAAGTTCAAATGGATCCCCGACATGAAACGCAGCAACTACCTCCATGACCTGGAATTCCGGCCGGGCATGCCTTACAACGAACTGCTCATGATGGCCATCAAAAACGAGGAAAAAGCCCTGCAGTTATACAACGAACTGCTGGCACAGGCCGATGCGCAGCCGGCCCACGAACTGTTCAAGGTGCTCTGCCAGGAAGAGGCCAAACATAAACTGAAGTTCGAGACCATGTATGATGACTACATGGCGGAGATGGGGGATTGATTCAGGCGCATGCCATTGGATTGGTGAATGGTGAATTGTGAATGGTGATTTAAGGAGGAATCATGGTCCGGAGAGTGATGGGATGGTTGGTTGCAGTAGGAATGACACTGATGATGACAACCGTGGCAGGAGCCGGTGAGCGGGAAGTGGCCGGAGTGAGTTTTCCCGAGCAAAAAGAGATTGCCGGGCACACCCTCAAGTTAAATGGCGTGGCCCTGCGCAAGGCCCTGATGGTGGTGAAAGTCTTCGCCGGCGGATTATATCTGGAACAGCCTACCCAGGATGCCGCCACCGCCATCGAATCGGAACAGGTCAAGCATTTCCACCTCCACTATCTGACCAGCAAGGCCACCGCCAAGAAACTGCGTGAAGGGTTCATCGAGGCTGTTACCGAAGCCAACCCCCCGGAATTGGTCGAGGCCCATCAGGCACAGATCAACCAGTATGCCGGGTGGCTGGACAAGGATATGCAGCCTGGGGATATTTCTGAAAGTATCTACGAGCCCGGCGTCGGCCTGACCCTTTTCATCAACGGCGAGAAAAAAGGCACCATCCCCGGTGCAGGATTCGCCCAACTTTATATGCGCTACAATCTGGGCGAAAAGGCCGATGCACGACTGCGCAAGGGGTATTTGGGGCTATAAAACGTCAGGGCAGACCCGGCGATCCGGCCATTGCTTTAGCGATTGCGTATGGCGTGGGCTAGTTTGGCCATCCTGGAAAAATCACCCTGAAGATCCTCGAAGGCAAGCGAAAACCTGTTTAGGGCAGTTTTCCAGGGGTTCCCAGTTACCAGCCGCCCCCGCCGCCGCCCCCACCACCCCCGCCGGAGGACCCGCCCCCGCCGCTGCCGGAGGATGATCCCGGGGCAGTCGATGCGGACGAAACAGCTCCGGAAAAGGCGCTGCCCAGGCTGTTGCCCAGGTTGCTATAGGAAGTGGTTCCCCGGTACCAGGCGGGTCCTGCGGTTTCCGTATGCCGGGCTGCGGAAAGCACGTCGGCGAACTGTTCGCTCCAGTCCTGTTCCACATCCAGGGCCAGGGCGTAGGGCAGGTATCTTTCGAACAGGGCCGGGGTGCGCTCGGGAGGATTGAGCAGGTTGAGACGGTCCTTTTCAGCGATCTGCATATAGAGCCGGAACCCCTCCAGGGCGTCCATGATCCTGCGTCCGGCCCGGGTGGGCGCCTTGAGCCACTGGAAAAAGGCGACATTGATAATCACCAGGGCAATAAGGATCAGCGGTGCCGTGGGCGATACCATACTGCTAAAGGCCCATATTCCCACCAATTCGCCAATGAAAAATGGCAGGGCGAAAAAGGTCATGAACATGGCCGTTCCCCATTGCCGCCCTTTCCACAGTTCGAACACCGTCCAGCCCAAAAAAGTGCATCCCGCGGTCCAGCCGCTCAGCCAGATCATCATAAAAAAGCCGCCACCCTTATCGTTGCCGGTGAACACCAGGGTGGCGAGGGCGATTAAGGAGATGATCAGGCCTGGTATGAAATAGCCCCGGTTGCGCATGAAATGGGTCTGGCCATACTCCCGCTTCAGTCCGGACGTGAGGGCGGTGACGGCCCGGCCGAGCTTGCGGTGATATTGTTTTTCCAGGGGTATGCGGTTTCCATTTCGAAAAAGGACCTTGGCCACCGCCCTTTCCCCCGGCGAAAGGGGCGGATCGACCTCTCCGGGTGTGCGCACCAGGGTATAGGTGTCATCCCCATTCTGCTCAATGCGGTGATAGCCTTTTACCGCCATGCTGACCAGGGCCGCGGCAAAGGCTTTCTTGTCAAAACCCATTTCGGTGATATAGCGGGCAGCGGCCGGTGATATGCCCGCGGGCGGGTCGTAGAGAGGCACGATGGTGCCCTTGGCCGGGTCCTTGCCCACCAGTAACCAGACCAACAGGTAATAGCACGTCACCACTACCAGGATCGCCAGACCGACCAGCAGGGATTGGTAATCGGCAAGGAAATAATCCCACTTCTGTGATTTAGTGGGAGGGGCCACATAACCCTTGGTCCAGGCCACGGAAACGGTTAGACCTTCACCGGGCCGCAGTATACGGGTGGTGCTGAAATACGGGTTGCCGTATTCGTCCCGGTTGATGGAAAAATCCTGGCCCTGGCTGCCCTGGGGACCGGTATAGGCGGCCACCTGAATCTCGGGGGCCCCGGGCGGCAACTCCACCAGGCAACTGGCCTCACGGATGGGAAAGGCCCAGTCGTTGCCGGTTACATTCCAGTAAAGTTCATCAAATTCCTCGAAGAATCCCAACTGACGGGTGGTGCGGTAGGTGATTTGGTAGGTGTAGGCGCCTGGCTGTAAATAACGGTCCTTGTGCCCGATATAGATGCGTAGGCCGTTGCCCTTGGTTTCCATATGATGGGCCTCGGGTTTGCCGTCCCGCTGCACCTTGAGAAGCTCGAAACCCACCCGCATGGTTTTCCCCCTGGCGGTACGGTATTTTGTGGGGAAATCACGGTATATGCCGCGTTTGATCTCTTGGCCTTCCGCCGTAACTCTGATGGTTTCCGTCACCATCAGGTCGCCGTCGGGCTGGATGGTGACCCGGCTGTGGTAGCCCAGGATCTCTTCCGTCGCCTGAGCAACGGGCAGGCAGACCAAGAAGGCCAGAACCAGGGCCGCGAGCAGGATTCCGGGGGAGCGTCGGCGATAACCATGTTGGGGCTTCTGGATAGTGGGTTGGATCATGGAAGTCGCTTCCTTTTTGGGTACAGGGCCGGGGGCATGGATTGGGTCGCATCCGGATATCGCCTATCCAAGCCGCCCGGCGCACCGGGGGCTGAATTGTTAAAGGGAAGGGTGTTATCGGCCGGATGCGCTTCAGTTGAACTGGACCTCGGGAACGGCGCGTTCCTCAGGTGATTCAATTTCGAAAAATTCAGCCGTTTTAAATCCAAAAGTACCGGCCACCAGGTTGCCGGGAAAGGACTCGACCTTGATATTCAGTTCACGGACGGATCCATTGTAGTAGCGGCGCGCCATCTGGATCTGGTCCTCGACCTCGGCCAACTGCTCCTGCAACTTGCTGAAATTGGCGGAAGCCTTTAGGTCCGGGTAGCTCTCGGCAACCGCTAAAAGACCAGTGAGGGAACGGCCCAATGCGCCTTCCAGCTTGGCCTTTTCCGGGATATCGGATGCGGACCGGCACTGGCTGCGCAAGCGGGTCACGTCCTCCAGCAAGGACTGCTCATGGGTCAGGTAGCCTTTTACGGTCTCCACCAGGTTGGGCACCAGGTTGGACCGGCGTTTTAGCTGCACTTCCACGCCGCTCCACCCTTCGGCCACCATCTGCCGCGCCTTGATCAGTCCGTTGTAAAGAATTACCAGAAACAGTCCCAATACTATCATCCCAGCCAGGATTACGCCCATCGCCAGCATGGCTCAAGCTCCTTTCCAAATGTTACCGTCAAATGGCAAATCTGCGGCCCGAAATTGGCCGGGCCCCGCCCATAAGGCAATAAAACCATATCATTACCACAGAAAAAACCCAATTGCCTTAAAAAAACCGGGTCCCTAAAGCGACTTGCCCGTCAGATTGTCCTGTTGCTGGCGCACATCTATAGCGGTTGTCATAAATATGTTCCGATTGGATCTGGAGCTTTTTGTTACCATGCCTGGATTCCCACCTCCGCAGGAATGACGTCCAATGAATCGCCCTTTTTAATCGGAACGTTATTCTGACAAATGCTCTATCCTGTAACCTGCGTTCCCGGGCGCAGCACCGTAAGGGAGCGTGTCAGGGCCAGCATGATACCCATCCCCTGGCGGATTTCAGGATCTTTGATCGCCGCCAGGATCACCCGGGGATCCAGGGGTTCGGCCTGTTGGAGATCCAGCCGCCCGGGCAGATCGGCGGCACGGTCGATGAGATCCAGGGCCTGGGGCGTAGTGATCTTTTTCAAAATGCCGGCCAGACGGACCAATCCCCGGCCCATCTGGTCCAGGTCTTCCCCGGTCAATTCCGCGCTGAAGTTTTTCAAAATTTCCAATGAAGTGCTCAGGAGCCGGAAGACCCCTTTTTGTTCCAGGTCATCCAGATAGAAGATCATCTGGGGGACGGTGGTTTTCATCAACGGCTCGGCGGTTTTTGCAAGATCAATGAGATTTTTCAGTTGATCCAGGGTGAAGTTGAAGTTGTTGACATTGCGCATGGCCTTCTTCACGAGAAAGAGCAGATCTTCCAATTGGAAATCGCTCTCCACATCGGCCAGTTCCACAATCAGGGCGTGGACCAGTTCGTTGATTCGCGGTGACATTTCGTCCCGCAATTCCCGGATGGCCTGGGCCGATGAGGTTAAAGGGGCAAGCTGGGCCTCGATGCGCTCCAATCTTTCCAGAATTTGGCTAGTATCATTCACAGCCGTCACCTCCCTATTTTAGGCCACTTTACGGATTTTACCGGCGATATTCATCTGGGGTTCCAGGGGCAGGTCAAGGCCCTTCATCATGAGATTCCAATAAACCCAGCGGAACATCATCTTGCCCCAATGGTTGCTTAAGGACTCCTGGAGCAGGGTAAAGGGACCCATCCCGGGGAAGGGGAATTTGCCCGGCAGGGGCTCCACCTTGTAGTTGAAATCTAAAAGAATGGCCTTTTCGAAACCGCTGGCTAAAAAGCAGGTGGCGTGGCCGTCGAATTTGGGCAGGGGCGGATGGCCGTCGATCTCGCGCACCAGGTTTTCCACCAGGGTGTAGGCCATGTAATGGGCCACGGACCCTGCCTTGGAGGTGGGCACATTGGTGGTATCTCCCAGGGCGTAAATGCGTTCGGTATTTTCCACTCTGAGGGTGTGGTTATCCGTAGGCACGAACCCCACCGGATCGCTGATCCCGGAATCAATGAGGCTTTGGTCCCCCATGTTGGGCGGGATGGCCACCAGCAGGTCGTAACCGATCTTTGCACCCTTGTGGGATTCTATGGTTTTTTCGTTGGCATTGACCTGGGCCAGGTCAAACAGGGGCGTGACCCGGATATTTTTTTGCACGGCCACTTCCGCCAGCGCCTTGGCCGCCACCGGTTTGGTGAAGACGTTGTCCAGAGGGGTTACCAGGTGGATCTCGACCTTGTCACGCACGCCGTTGACCGTAAAAAACCAATCGGCCATGAAGACAAATTCCAGGGGGGCGATGGGACATTTATAAGGTACTTCGGCGATGTTGAGGACGATTTTGCCCCCGGAGAAATATTTAAGCTGCTTCCGCAGGGCTTCGGCCCCTTCCAGGGTATAGTAATCGAAGATGTCCTTGCGCCAGCCGTCCGGCATGCCGTCGATTTCTGCGGGGGCGATGTCACAGCCGGTGGCCAGTACCAGCCAATCGTAATCATAACTGCCCAATTCCGTAGTAACGCGGCGTGCTTCTTTGTCGATCTTGACAACATTATCCAGGATAAAGTCCACTCCCGGCGGGATGAACTCTTTTTTGGGCTTCAGAATATCATTGCGGGAATAGACCCCGAAGGGCACAAAAAGGTAGCCGGCCTGGTAATGATGTTGCTCTTCCCGGTCGATGATGGTGATGCGCCATTCCGATTCCGGCAGCTCCTTGCGGAGCATGTTGGCCACAATGGTGCCTCCGGCGCCTGATCCAAGAATGAGTATTTTTCTCATCGTAGCGACCTCCTCTCGTTAGGGTGATGGAAGGAAATAATTTCCCATCTTGCTTGTCTTTTGGCCCGTCTAGGGCGTTACATCCACTGGCACATATTCCCCATATGCACCGGTGGATGTGCCTTGTAGACGAACCAAAATCCGGCGCAATCTTTGGGGAATTATTTCCTTCCACCACCCTTAATTGGTTGTTGCGAGTTTAAGGATGGGAATCGATGTCACTGCCCGGGTAGGGTGTCGGGTGAAGCGGACGGGCCAGGGATCACCTTTAATAATAAGTCACACAATGTGGTATTCAAGCCCCGTGATGTTGCCCGCATCCGGCCGCCGGATTGCAATAAGGATCTTCAGGCCGGCCCCAAAACTCCTAGCGGAAATAAATCAGAGTTGACCCGGAGCGGATCTCAGGGCACTATAGATGGCCGTTGCCAGGTGTGAAATTTCATATGTGGGACTGATCCGTGATGCCAACAACTTCCATTGCCTGGGCTCTAGGTTTTTCACTCTTTCTGGGTGGGCTGGGCCTGCCTGTCCCGGAAAATCCGCTGTTGATCGGTGGCGGCTATGCGATTTATATCGGAGCCGTGCCGGCCGTCCCCAGCCTGGTGGTCTGGTATGCGGCCATCTGTGTGGGTGACTACCTCCTGTATTGCCTGGCATACCTGTTTTTCAACCATCCCCGGCCGGCGGCCACCATTCGCCGCTGGGTGGGGGCGGAACGCCTGGATGCCTACCAGCAGGCGTTTTCCGTCCACGGCGCCTGGACCCTTTTTCTGGCGCGTTTTGCCTGGGGGGTTCGGTTTTTGGCCTATCTGGCGGCTGGTGCGGCCCACTATCCCTGGAAGCGCTTTGTCATTGTGGACAGTTTGTCGGTCTTGGTGCAGGTGCTGCTGTTTACAGGCCTGGGCTATGTCGCCGGCGACAAGATTGAAGTGGCCCAGCGCGCAGGTCATACAATCGTTGTGGTGCTGGGGGCCGTGGCGCTCATCTCCATGATTCTGGCCTGGATATCGGCGGCGATGATGAAACGGATCCCTGCGGAAAAGACCATATCGGCGCCATTGGCCCAGCCCGTTGTCCAGCCCGCTGAATCCCTGGCCAACCCGAAATTAAAGGGTGACTTCCAGGATTCTTGCCTAGATGATTCGAAAACAGAATAAAAAGGACAGCATGCAAGATTTCATCGATTTGACCAGCGCTTTAATTCGATTCCCCTCCACAGCGGACCGGCCCGAGGCTTTGGCGGAATGCGCAGCCTATGTCACGGACTTCCTTGACGACCGGGGCGTGGCGTTCCAACTGCGACACTACCAGGGAGTCCCTTCTATTTGGGTCCTTCCCGCAGCGGATTATGCGCCGGTCCTGCTCATGTCCCACATGGATGTGGTGGATGGACCGGAGGAGTTATTCCACCCCCGGGTTGAGGATGGCCGCCTGTGGGGGCGGGGCAGTATCGACGATAAGTATGCCGTGGCCCTTTCATTGCTTTTAGTGGCGGAATTCATGGAGCGCATGGGTGGCGATCAGTCCCGTCTGCCCTTTGGCATTCTCATTACCGGTGATGAAGAAAGGGGCGGCAAGGATGGCGTGCAGCCGGCGCTCGAGGAGATCCGCGCGGATTTCGTGATTGCCCTGGACGGGGGCAGTTTGGCCAAAATCGTGGTTAAGGAAAAGGGAATTATCCAGCTCAAGCTGGTCACCCGGGGAGTTGCGGCCCACGGTGCCCGGCCGTGGCTGGGGGAAAATGCCATTGAGAAGCTGATGGCGGATTACCAGAAAATAAAATCTCTTTTCAAAGTTGAAGCCCCCGGGCATTGGCACCGGACCCTCAATTGGGGGATGGTGCGGGGCGGTGAGGTGGTCAACCAGGTGCCGGACTACGCGGAAGCCGTATTCGATATACGCTACACCGAAGCTGAAGATCCCCGCCAGCTCGTGGCAGATATCCGCAGTGCCGTTAAGGGAGAGATCAGCGAGGTCTCTGTGGACCCTGTTTTCCTGGGGGGAACCTCGCCCTATCTGGACCGGCTGCAGGAATTTGTTCCCGGCATCGAATTGGGCTTCGAGCATGGAGCCAGCGATGCACGCTTTCTATCCAAACATGGAATTCCCGGTATTGTCTGGGGGGCCGATGGTGATATGAGCCAGCACTCCGCGCGGGAACACATCAACCTTTCCAGCGTCGCCCGGCTGCGGGAAATTTTCACTCGCTATTTTGAAGCCCTGGCCTGACACCTAAGGAGCTGCCATGGAAAAGCAGGCATTTAAATTCTTGTCCGCAATGCCCCATTTTAAAATGCTTCCGGAAGAAGATCTCCATCAACTCATCAGCCAATCTTCGCGTCAGCGTATTGCCCAGGATACGGTGTTCGCCGTCCAGGATAAGACCCGTATCGACAGCATCCTGGTGCTGCAGAAGGGCTCTTTGGCCCTTTATGATGAGCGCCATGCGGAACGTGAACCCGTCGGGTTTATTAATTCCGGTGAGGTATTCGGTGGGATAACCATCTTGCTCAACGGCGGGATCTCCCTGCGCACGGCCGAAGCCAGGGAGGATTCCGTGGGATACCGCATTCCCGAGGCGGTATTCCAGGATTTATGCGCCCGTCACAGTGATTTCCACGACTATTTTCTCAAGAATTTCAGCCAAAATATCTTCGATGATTCCCTTATGAGCATCGTTGAGGCCGGGCAAGCCAAACTTTTTCTGCCCCAGATTGTGCCCTTTTCATTTCTTCCCGAGGAGGAACTGGACCAGATTTCCGGTAAGTTGAAAATGGTGCAGTATCCGGCGGGAGCGGTTTTATTCCACCAGGGGCGCTCGCGGGTGGGCTACCTTTATTTGCTGATCAAAGGTGCCGCGGAAATATTCTACGAACAGGACCACCGCAAAACCATGGCGGGCTACCTGGGGGAAGGGGATATGTTCGGGGGAATCTCCATGCTGCTCAATAACGGCCTTCCCGTGCGCACTCTGCGGGTTATCGAACCCTCCCGGTTTTATCTGTTGTCCCAAACGGATTTTAACGATATCTGCTCCCGCTACGAAGCGTTTACCGAGTACTTCACCGATATTTTCGGCAAACGCATGCTGCAGCGCTCCTATGCCGCCATTATCGCCAAAACCATGCGGCCCGCCGAGGAGGGCGCCCAGTTCCTCAACCTCACCGTGGGCAGTATTTGCGGTATCAATCCCATATCCGGCGGCCCGCAGACCACCATTCGTGAGGCCGCCGAGACCATGGCCACAGAAGAGATCGGCTCGCTGTTTATCAACTCCCCGGAAGGGCATTTGATGGGGGTGGTCACGGAGAGGGATTTAACCCATAAGGTGGTTGCCCAGGGCCGGGATATCAATCTTCCGGCCGTGGAGATCATGAGTGCGCCGGTGTATCGGGTGGAAGACCAATCGCTGGTGTTTGAGGCCCTGATGACCATGATGCAGGAGGATATCCGGCATCTGGCCGTGGTGGACGGCGATGAGAAAGTGGTGGGTGTCTTATCGAGCCGGGACATGCTCATGGCCCAGGGGGAATCTCCGCTGTTTGTGCTGCGGGAAATTGCCGCCACGGACAGCGTGGCGGAACTCATTGCCATTCATGAGCGACAGCCCCGGCTGATCCGCAGCCTGATATCCAGCGGTGCCAAGGCCAGCCATCTCAACCGGTTTGTTACGGCCATTTCCGATGCCGTTCTGAAGCGTATCATCCAATTTGTTCTGGCGGATTCCCCGCCGCCGCCGGTACCCTTTGTCTTTATGATTTTGGGCAGCGAGGGCCGCCGGGAGCAAACCCTCAAAACCGACCAGGATAACGCCATTATTTTCAAGGACGTGCCGTCGGCGCAGGAGGCGGAGGTCCAGAAGTTCTTCCTTGGATTCGGCGAGCGCGTCTGCGCCTTGTTGGACCGGGTCGGATACGCCTTCTGCACCGGGAATGTCATGGCCCAAAACCCCCAGTGGTGCCAGCCGCTGGCCGCCTGGAAAAACTATTTCGATGACTGGATCCACACGGCCGAAGCCGAAGACCTCCTGCAGGCCAGCATATTTTTTGATTTTCGTGCGGGCTATGGTGAAACCGCCTATATAGAGGAGTTGCACCAGCACTTGTTTTCCTCACTGGGGGGCTGGTCCGGATTCTTCCGGCACCTGACTGAGAATGCACTCTACTTCAAACCCCCCCTGGGATTTTTGCGCAACTTCGTGGTGGAATCCAAAGGCAAGCACCGCAATAGTCCCGATATCAAAAGCGCCATGACGCCCATTGTCGATTTGGCGCGGATTTACGCCCTTAAACATGGCATTGACGAAACCAACACCCTGGACCGGCTACACCAGCTGCACCTAAAGAATGTGTTTACCCGGGACCAGTTTGAAGAGCTGGAAAGGGCTTACAGCTTTATGATGCAAGTTCGTCTGGCGCGCCAGGTGACCGCCATCCTGGATGAGGAGAATCCGCCGGATAACTATATCAACCCCAAAAAGCTGACCCATATTGAGCAAACCATGCTCAAGGAGATCTTTAAGCGGGTGGAAAAATTTCAAGCCAGCCTGGGTTTTGAATTCACCGGATTGGCTTGATGCGGTGCCCGTGGCTCTCTGGCCCTGTACACGGAAATTGTTTCAACGGGTGGAAAAATTTCAAGCCA
>Ga0180435_10002195_pt1 | contig 20039 bp, 23 predicted proteins | sample SS_ome_3_FD_132467 | JGI IMG/M metagenome (GOLD analysis project Ga0180435, IMG submission 132467) | Hypersaline lake sediment archaeal communities from the Salton Sea, California, USA - SS_3_S_1 metaG | ecosystem: Environmental > Aquatic > Non-marine Saline and Alkaline > Hypersaline >...
CGAGCCCCCCAGGCTGCCGGTTCTGGGGGCTCGTTGCACTCGACCCCAGCCCCCCCGGTCGCAGAACATGATCGCGAATCGGAGTGCCCGCGGTCTGGCGACCGCAGCTATCATTGTGCAAGCGAAGCACTAGCCGTTGCGAAAAGGGTTTCGCACCCGCAACGAGAGCATTTCGGTGGGGCAACGATCGATGCAGGTTCCGCAACGGGTGCACTCGGCATCGTGCACGGCTGTTTTGCTTCTGGCGACGTACTCCGCTTGAACGGGGATCGCCATTGGGCACGAGATCGAACAGACGCGGCAGCTTTCGTGGCACAGTCGCTTCGGCTGAATGCGCACGGCGGGAATCCCGAATTTCCCCAGCAGGCAATAGAGCGCCCCCAGCGGGCAAAGCGATCGGCAGAACGCCCGCGGCGATACGTACTCGAAGGCGACCAACCCGACAACGAAAACCAACTCGATGCCCGGCCCGTAGATCACGCTCAAGGCAACGATGTTGATGGGAGAGATGACGGTGAAGATCGGCATCGCGCTGATCAATGAGATGATCAACGCTACGAGTAGCAACCAGTATTTCGTCGTTTTGGGGATCGGGATCGATGGCAGTCGCAGGGAAAATCGTCCAAGCGCGCGAGCAAGCCACGTGCGAACCACGTCATTCAGATCGAAAAGCAGTCCGAGCGGGCAAAGCCAACCGCAGAAGACTCGACCCGGCAGTACGGCGATCACGACGGTGAGCAGCAGACCAGCCACAAGCATCGTGGTAGCCGTACGTGAAGCGAACAAGACCTCGACGCCCGCCAGCGGGTCGACGAACGGAACAGCGCCCAGCACTTGCGTACCGGTGATCGAACCCTTGAGCCAAGGAAACCAATCGCTGCCACCGAGGACAAGAATTGCGAGAAATCCCGCCGCGCTTGCGCGGTGCAACCACGTCCATAGGTTCAAGCAGGAAAACCAGCGGTGAGGTTCAAGGGGCATGCGGTCAATCGAAATCGGATCGGGGGATAATGCGAATGGAGGTTTCGGGCGTCAGACATACATGTTCGCACAGGCCACAGCCGACACAGCCGTCGGCGATGACAACCGGGCGGCCCATCTCGTCGAACTCAATCGCGTCGTTGGGGAAAGGGCAGGCGTGCCAGCAAGCGCGGCAGGTGACTTGGTTGAAGGGGAAGCACGTCGACTTGTCGATCACCGCCACGCCGACACGAACATCTTCTCGGCGCTGGTGTTTTTTGAGGGCCGAAGTGGGGCAGGCCTCAATGCACTCCATCCGCTGTTCACCGAGGCATAGGTCGCAGGAGTTTTCGCGCGGGCGGAAAAACGGCGTGCCGGCGCTGAGACCGTCTTCAGCCGTCGCTACTTCCAGGATATCGATGGGGCACGCCTGAACACATTGACCACAACGGATGCAAGCGGCGAGAAAGGCGTCCTCATCACCGCCGCCGGGGGGGCGGAGCAAAGCCGGTGAGTTCGCCTTCGCCTGGCGCAAGCTCCAACCGCACATTGCCGCGCCGCCCGCAACCGCACCGAACGTCAAAAAACTCCTTCTCGAAACCGCCACGCCGACCTCGCCTACTCAGTTGCCTGATCTTCGGCGACGGTTACGTGGCAGGTGCGGCACTTCGCTTCTTTGGCGATATCGGGAAGGCTGGTGTGCTCCATGATCGGCGCATCCATTTTGCCCTCCTCGTGACAGGTGAGACAATCGTTGCGCGACCAGGAGTTTTTGTGATCGTCGTCGTTCGGGATTGTCGGCGGGAAGGCTCCCTCGGCAAACTCGGTTTTCGTCGACTGGGACCCGCAGCCAAAAGAAGTCAGGGCCAGTCCGAGCACGATGAATGAAAAGAACTTGCTCATTGTTAGCACCTCTCTTTTTTATGCCTTGGAAAGCTTGACCGCACAGATCTTGAACTCCGGCTGTTTCGAGCCGGGGTCGTACGCATCGATGGTGACCTTGTTGATCAAGCTTTCGTCATCTTCCCAGTGGAACGGAACGAACACCATTTTCGGCCGCGGCGTGTCGACCACGCGGGCTTTGATCGTCGACACACCTCGCCGCGAGGTGATCTTCACCATGTCGCCCGATTCGATCCCCAGGTCCTTCGCGTCATCGGGATGGATCTCGACGAACGCTGAGGGTTGCGCCGCCTTGAGTTCAGGGGCTCTCATCGTCATCGTGCCAGTGTGCCAATGCTCCAGCACGCGGCCCGTCGAGAGGATGTAGGGGTACTCTTCGTCGACTGGTTCGGCCGGGCCTTTCATGGGACGCATCCAAACGACCGCGCGTTTGTCGGGACGAGCATAGAAACTGATCTCGCCTTCCTTGAGTGTGTCGTCGGCGAACGGGCCTTCGTCGAGCAGCGGGTCTTCGCCTTTGACGTAACGCCGCGAAGTGCCTTCGTGTTCTTCGTTCGGGCAAGGCCAACGAATGCCGCGTTCTTCCTTGATGCGTTCGCGGGTAATCCCGGTGAAGTCGTATGCAGTGTCGCGCGAGGCTTCCCGCATCTCGTTCCAAACGTCCTCCTGATTCTTGAGCTTGGTGCTGATGAAACCCTTGGCGACAACGCCTGCCTTTTCGAGCCGAGCGGCAAGGTCGAGCAGGATGTCGAAGTCGGAGCGGGCTTTGCCAACCGGTTCGACCACCTTCGGCAGGAACTGATAGCGGCGTTCCGACATGCCAAACACGCCCTCCTTTTCGCACCACATGGCGGCTGGCAGAACGACGTCCGCCAGTTCCGTTGTCCGTGTCGGGTAGGCGTCGACAACAACCACAAACGGCTTGTCTTCGCGGGCCTTGCCCATCGCATCGCGATAGGGATCGACATTCGGCAGCGAGTGTCCCGGGTTCGTGGTCAGCACTAGCATTGAGCGAACTTTGTTTTCGCCGAGGGCCTTGAATAGCTCGATTGTGTTGAGCCCCGGCTTGGGGGCGATTTTGCCGGGTTCGCAACCCCAAAGTTTTTCGATTTCAGCGCGGTGCTCTTCCTTTTTGACGAGTCGGCCATACGGTAGGATGTGGCAGAGCGATCCGGTGTCGCGGACGCCGCCGCAGGCGTTGGGTTGGCCCGTCATCGAGAACGGCGTAGCGCCCGGTTTACCGATTTGCCCGGTCAGCAGATGGAGGTTGTGAACGAGGTTGTTTACCCAGACGCCGGTGATTCGTTGGTTTAGGCCCATCGTCCAGATCGACATCGTCGGGCCTTGCGCGAACAGCCTCGCCGCCCTCACGATATCCGTCGCTTTCACATCCGCGATCTCTGCGACTTTTTCAGGGCTGAAGTCAGCGAGGAATTCGCGGTATTCTTCAAACGTTTTCGCAGCCGGGGCGCCGTCCTCCATTGCCATGAAGGTCACTTTGCCGTCGATGAACTCCTTGCTGTAGAGTTCTTCTTTCACGATGACGTGCGCCATCGCATGGAAGACAGCAATGTCGTAACCGGGAATCGGATCGAGATGCAGGTCAGCCGCCGAACGGACGGGCGTTTTGCGCGGGTCGAGCACAATTACCTGCGCTCGGCGCCCTGATTGTCGATTGATCAGGATCTGATCGAAGATGACCGGGTGAGCCTCAGCCGTGTTCGAGCCAACCAGGAAGAAAACGCCGGCCTCGGCAATGTCGTCGTAGCTACCCATCGGCTCATCTTTGCCGTAGGTCGTGACGTACCCGCCGACCGCACTGGCCATGCAAAGCCGTGGGTTGCCTTCCACGTTGTTCGAGCCGATGCCGCCCTTGAAAAGCCGGTTCGCCAGGTAGCTTTCTTCAGAGAGACATTGGCCCGATCCGTAATACGAAACGCTCTCGGGGCCGTGGTTTTTGATGTCTTCGGCAAAGCGGTCGGCGACCAGCGTCATCGCCTCTTCCCAGCTTGCATCGACCAACTCGCCGTCTTTGCGAATTTGTGGCGTTGTCAGCCGGTCTTCCGCGTAAAGAATCTTTGGCAGAAAGAGCGCCTTGGCACAGACCAAGCCTTTGGTCGTCGGGTGTTCGGGATCGCCACGCAGTGCGACGAGTTGCGGTTCGGGCTTTTCACGAATCGCCAATTGAACGCCACAACCGGTGCCGCAGAACCGGCAGACCGACTTGACCCAGGTTTGGCCGGCAGCCTCCATGTCGAGGTTCGGCGAGCCTTGTTGGCCACGGCAGCCTGCCACCGCGCAAACCGAAGTGACGGCTGAGGCTTTGATGAACTCACGGCGTGTTGATGTCATCGCTTATTCCTTCCGTTGTTGCCGGGGGATGCTCCGCCCATTGCTCAAGGGGGAGGGGTTCGTCTCCAAAGTGGCTGAAAACCGGCCAAGTTCCCAGCACGCCGGGAACGCGAGCGACCGACTCTTTCAGCGTGCGGTGTGCGTTGTCGACATCTTCCGACTCGATCAAAATGCCAACACGTTCTTCCTCACCAACGGAGAACGTCGAAACGCCGGGCAGTTGTTCGAGGACGTCGACCGCCTGCTGTCGGTCATCGGTCGAAACCCGCGCTAACACACCAAGTACGGTCATTTGATCTGATCCGATCTGAAAAGCACCACGCGTGTGCTGATTAGTTTGGTCTGCCGAATCGCTTTCGTCAACCTAATGATGCCCCGTCAGTTTCAAAATCTCGTCAGCTACCCGCGAGACGTTGTCACGAGGCCAAACTGGGACAGAAGTCTCTAGGATGCCGTCGGCGATCACCGCAAGAATGTCGTCTCGCTGGTTTGCCAGGCATTCGTCACTAACTTCTTGTCGCCAAACCTCGACCTTCTGGCCAGGCATGTCGATGTGGCCCTCCACCAAAACCAGGTCGCAGTCGACATAGAGCGAGGACAGGCGCTCGTAAATGTCTTCCTCGGCCGTTCTAGGGGCGAAAACCGCCGCCAACTCGGGAGTGACTACCGCTGAAGGGGCCGCGCCGGCCGTTCGGTGTCGGTGCGAGTCTTTGCCCGGGACATCCAACTCGTGCAGGTGATGCGAATGCTTGATTGTGCCCACTTTCAGGTCGCGTCTCGTCAGTTCGCGCAGTAGTTCAACGATCAAGGTTGTTTTGCCGTGATTTTTCCTTCCCACCACATGAACGAGCTTCATCCGCCGTGGTCTCCCAACAAAATTTCGACAAGCTGTTGACTCAGCCAATAATTTTAGTATTCTGGTGCGATTATACCTTTGTCGGTTTCGATTGGAAGCCCGGTAGTTGCCACAACTCATCAGTATTTCAGAAGCTGCTTCGCTCGGACTGCACACCATGATGCTGCTGGCCCGAGACGCGGATGCGCGGCTCACCAACCAGGAACTCTCCGACGAGTTGGGGGCTTCATCTCATCATCTCGCCAAAGTCATGCGGCGGTTGGTGACGGTAGGATTGGTCGATTCAACTCGAGGTCCCACAGGCGGTTTTACCCTCAAGCCTTCCGCCGAGGCCGTGAAGCTGATCGACATCTACGAAGCGATCGAAGGACCGATTGCCGATTTCCAGTGTTTGTTGGGCGAACCGAATTGCGAAGGAAGGGCATGTGCGCTCGGCAAGGTCGTACACGACGCCCAAAGCCATATCGTGCAGTATTTGCGCAGTACCAACTTGCAGATGCTGGCCGAAGGGACACCGTCTCTGGTCTCGCTCGGTCGGTAGTTTGAACCACGCTCCTCGATTACATCTGGATTACCATGACCGCCGCGATCACGCCCGAGAAGGATCTGGTGCAGGTGCGCCAGGCGACTGTTCGTTTTGCCGGGGATTCCGGCGATGGCATGCAACTCGTGGGCAACCAGTTTGCAGACATCGCGTCGGTCGTCGGCAACTTCATCTGTTCGTTGCCCGACTACCCTTCGGAAATCCGCGCTCCAACCGGTTCGTTGGGCGGAGTGAGCGGCTATCAACTCAACTTCGGCGCCGACCAAGTCACCACACCGGGCGACGCTCCGTTCGTGCTCGTAGCAATGAACCCGGCTGCACTGAAGGTCAATCTGCCTGAGGTGCAACAGGGCGGCATCGTCGTCGTCAATTCGGATGAGTTCACCGATGTGAATCTGAAAAAGGCCGAGTACGACACCAATCCGCTCGAAGACGATTCTCTCAGCGACTACCGCGTGATCCCCGTGCCGATGACGTCGCTGACCAAAGACGCCGTCAAAGATTCCGGCCTGCCTCGCCGCTTCTGGGTGCGTTGTAAGAACTTTTTTGCGCTCGGCCTCATGCTCTGGATGTACGATCGGCCGCTCCAGCCCGTGCTCGAATGGCTGATGAAGAAGTTCCATAGCAAGAAGGAAGTGATGGCCGCAAATGGAGCGAGTTTGCGAGCCGGCGAGAACTTCGCCAACACAGCCGAACTATTTCGGGTTTACTATCGGATCGCTGCCGCCAAGCTGCCCGCCGGCGAATATCGGCGCGTCACCGGCAATGAAGCCATCGCTCTCGGGGCGCTGGTTGGTTCCCTCCGCACGCAGCGTCGCTTAGTTTATGCCAGCTATCCGATCACGCCGGCCAGCGAGATTCTGCACGAGCTTTCCAAACACAAAGAATTCGACGTACGGACTATCCAAGCCGAAGACGAGATCGCCGCCTGCTGCGCCGCGATTGGAGCATCGTTCGCCGGGGCCGTCGGCGTCACCGGGACGAGCGGGCCGGGGTTGGCGCTCAAAACAGAGGCGATCGGCTTGGCGGTGATTGCGGAATTGCCGTTGTTGGTCATCAACGTGCAGCGGGCCGGCCCCAGTACGGGCATGCCCACCAAGACCGAGCAGGCGGATCTATTGATGGCCATTGATGGCCGCCCCGGTGAGTCACCAGCCGTCGTGATGGCGGCCAATTCACCGGCCGATTGCTTCGACGCCGCGTTCGACGCCGTCCGGCTGGCGACGAAGTACATGACCCCGGTTATCCTGCTTTCCGATAGCTTCCTGGCCAACAGTGCCGAGCCGATGATGGTCCCCAATGCGGCCGACTTGCCAGACCTGCTCGTGGAGCCACCATCTTCCCCCAAGGGGTTCGCGCCTTACTCGCGGGACGAGGAAACACTGTCCCGGCCGTGGGCTGCGCCCGGCATGGCGGGCTTCGAGCACCGCGTCGGCGGCTTGGAAAAACAGGACAGAACCGGCGTCGTGACCTACGATGCTGAAAACCATCGCAAGATGGTGCAGCTTCGCGGCGACAAGATTGCTCGCATTGCCGAAGACATCCCCCCTGCCAATCCGTCGGGGCCTGAGTCTGGCCCGTTGCTCGTGGTGGGCTGGGGCAGCACCTACGGCGCGATTGCGGGAGCCGTCGGGGAAATGCAACGCGAAGGTTTCGAAGTCGCCCACCTACATCTGCGTCACCTCAATCCCATGCCTGCAAATACTGAAGACGTGTTGCGTCGCTACGACCGTGTGCTGGCGCCGGAGAATAATCTTGGGCACCTCAAGTCACTGATACAAAGAAAATTCGCCCTCAAGGTCGACGGTCTTTCCAAAGTCGAAGGTCGCCCGTTCTTGATTCGTGACATCCGACAAGCCATTGAGGAGATCCTGGATCGTGCGTGAATTGACTCAATGCCCTGATACGTCATCTTCGAGTGGCGACGACTGTCTTCGCCAACAAACCAAGAAGGACTTTCAAACTGGGCAGGAAGTGCGTTGGTGCCCCGGCTGCGGCGACCATGCGATTCTGTCCCAGGTGCAAAAGGTGCTGGCGAAGCAGAACGCATCGAGGGAAAACTGCGTTTTCGTCTCCGGCATCGGTTGTTCGTCGCGGTTTCCGTACTACGTGAATACGTACGGTTTTCACGGCATTCACGGACGGGCCCCGGCCATCGCGATGGGCGTGAAGTGCGCGAATCCCGAACTGTCGGTCTGGGTTGTCACCGGCGACGGCGACGGGCTTTCGATTGGCACGAATCACTTGATTCACTGCCTGCGACGCAATCTCGATATCACGATCCTGCTTTTCAATAACCGGATCTACGGCCTGACGAAGGGACAGTACTCGCCGACCTCGGAATTCGGCAAACAAACGAAGTCGAGCCCGGTCGGCACGATCGAACAGCCGATTCGCCCAATTCAGGTTGCATTGGCTGCCGAAGCGACGTTCGTCGCTCGCACGATCTTCAACGATCAACCGCACCTGGGGGCCACGCTCGAGGCAGCTTCCGAACACAAGGGCACCTCGTTCGTCGAAATCCTGCAGGATTGCCGGATCTTCAACGAGGGAGCGTTTCTGCAACTCACCGACAAAGAGCAGCGAGAAAGCAGTCGGATTTTTCTCGAACACGGTCAACCAATCGTGTTTGGCGGCGAGAGCCGGTTCGGTGTGGGGGTGCGAAATATGGAGCCCCGCTTGGTGGAAATCGAAGGCGACGAGATTCCCGATGACGTCCTCGTTCACGACGCCCGCTCGACCTCACCGGCGCTCGCGTCATTGCTGGCCTCGCTCGAACCGCCCGATTTCCCCACGGCGTTAGGCGTCTTTCGTGCAGTGGAGAAACCAACGTACAATGACCTTTTGGTAGGACAGATCGATACGGCCGTGACTCGTCGCGGCGAAGGCGACATTGACGCGTTGCTTCGCGGCGGCACGACGTGGCAGGTTCACGAATAGCTCGTCAAACGGGCACACCATCTACCCTTGGACGACGCAGCGATGAACGATTCGCCCGAGCAGCAATCGCCGATCGTCTTTCGGCTACCGCGCGAGAGCGTTCAGCAAACCGCGACAGTCGATCCTCGTCGCGAAAAAGACTCGCACGATGCGCCGCTGCTGCGCGAAAACATCGTTTGGTTTTGCCAGTTGCGTTGGATCGTGGTGATGTTTCTTCTCGCGGGGGCGATCATCGCGTACTTCCCCTCACTCCTTGAGTGGCTCGGGTTATCGATGACTAGCGGATGGCTGTTGGCAACGGCTGGCGTGCTGATTGTCGCCAACATCATCTATATCGCCCTGACGCCGGCCGACAATGCCGACCTCGACCCCCGCTCATTACGAGGGATGCTATGGGTGCAGATTCTTGTCGACTTGATTGTGCTGACTGTTGTTGTGCACTTCGTTGGCAGCGTGCAGTCGTACGCGCCGTTCATGTATCTGTTTCACATGATTCTGGCCTGCATCTTTTTTACTCAGACGGAGAGCCTGATCGTCACGATCGCGGCCGCGGGCCTCTACGGCATCTGCATTGCCCTGGAGGGGCTGGGAGTGATCCCGCCCGTCACGATTTTCGTCGAAGTGGGCGCGCTTCGACGCGAGGAACTCTCCACGCAATTCTGGACGTGGCACGTCACGTCGCTGGTGGTCATCTGGGGATTTATCTGGTATCTGGCTTCCCGACTGGCCGGGGCCCTGCGTCAGCGGGAGATCAGCCTCGCCGTGGCGAATCGTCAGATGCAAGCCAGCACCGACGAACGCGCCAAGCACATGTTGCAAACCACCCATCAACTCAAAGCCCCGTTCTCAGCGATCCACGCCAACACGCAATTGCTGTTAGGTGGTTTTTGCGGTGAATTACCCGAAAAAGCCGTCACAACCGCGGAAAAAATCTCGGCGCGTTGCCATATGATGTCGCAACAGATTACCGAGATGCTGCAGCTGGCGAATCTGCGTTCCGAGGGGCAGTTGGCCCCGCCGGTCGTCGATATCGATCTGGCCGACCTGCTGCGGGTTTCCATCGCCCGCGTCGAGCCGACCGCTGCCCGACGCGAGATCGAATTCGACAAAAACATTGAGGTTGTCAGCGTGCGGGCCATCGAAGACCATGTTCGTATGTTGATCGACAACCTCATGAGCAACTCCGTGAACTACTCGCTTGACGGTGGTGCGGTCGAGGTCTCGTGCGAATTGGTTGACGCCAGTGCGGTCGTCAAAATTCGAGATTCCGGCATCGGCATCCCGGCCGAAAAACTGCCTCGCATTTTCGACGACTATTATCGCACGCAGGAAGCCGCGCAGCATAACAAAGCGTCGACGGGATTGGGGCTTGCCATCGTTCGCGATGCGGCCCGGGCCGGCAACATCGACGTACTCGTCGAAAGCGCTCCAGGTTGGGGCACACGATTCACAATCACGATCCCCAAAAACGAGATCGAACAATCACCCACCTCGCCCGGTCAGGAAGGAAATTAGACCATGGCCTATTTGTTAGTTGTTGACGACGATCAGGAATTCGCAGAAGCCGTTGTGGCTGTGCTTCAAGAGGATGGACATGAAGTCGCGATGGAGCACGGCCCGGAAGGAGCGATGGCTCGGCTGGGAGAGCAACTGCCCGACGGCATCGTGCTCGATGTCATGTTTCCCGAGAACCCGAGCGGCGGTTTCGAATTGGCTCGCGAGATTCGCCGCGAGCACCAGGATATCCCGATCTTGATGCTGACCGCCGTCAACCAGCAGTTTCCGTTGGGGTTCAGCAGCAAAGATATCGACGCGACTTGGTTGCCGATTTCTGAGTTCGTCGAGAAGCCTGTCGATCTTGGTCTGTTGCGCGAGAAGGTCAAAGAGTTGGTGTCGTGACGAAGTGGCGCGCCTACATTCTCTCGGGCGGTCGCAGTTCCCGGTTTGGTAGTGACAAAGCCCGGGCCGCGGTGGAGGGGCGGCCTCTGATTTCGCGCGTCGCGGAGTCGTTGCAGCCGGTGTCGCACAGCGTGGTAGTCGTTGCGGATGAAGCCGACAAGTACGACGACCTGTCTCTGACCACAATCGCCGATCCCGTATCACACCTTGGCCCGCTCGGTGGACTGCAAACGGCGCTCGCGCACCTGTTGAGCAACCGTGGCGAAGGTTGGTTGCTGCTTGCCGCCTGCGACCATACGGAGATACGCACCGGTTGGATCGCGCAATTGGCCGCCACGCCGACCGATTCGTGCCAGTGCGTCGCTTTTTACGATTCGGCCTGGCAACCGTTCCCCGGACTCTACCATACCTCGCTGTTGCCGCCCATTGAAAAGCTATTCACGGCCGGCAGGCGATCTATTCAGGCACTTCTTGATTCGACGGATGCCCTGTCCGTGCCCCTTCCCGATGACTGGCCGAGCATCGCGCAAATCAACACCGTCGATCAATGGCGACAGGTTGTTGGCGGCAGAATGCCAGAGTCATGAGCGAAAACTAAACCGCTTCCGGTTCGAGCAGGCCGAGATGCCGCAGTGTCATGCGGGCTTGCGGCCAGTGGGCGCGAGATTCAGGATCGTCGATGCACGACCGGAGTAGCGTGACGCAGCGATCAAGCGTCGTCATCGCACGGTCGGGCCATTTCGACATCTTGTCGTAGCAGCGTGCGATGCAGTTGGCTGCGTGATAGCGAATCGATTCGTCGTCGGCCCGTACTTCGGCGTCCAGGATGGGGAACCAAGTTTCGAATTCGGCGACGACCGGCAGCAGGGTGATCAGGTACGACCGAAAACGGTCGGTCGCCGATTGCAGGGCTTCGATGACGGCGGAAACGGCCCCCGCCCCCAGCCGTTCCAGGATACGAAACGCGAGGTCTCTCACCGCCGCGTTGCAATGTTGCAGTAGCTGCACAATTTGCGGTGCATATTTGAGGCAGTCGTCGCCTCGGCGCAGCAGTTCTCGCACCGCTCGTCCACACAACGAAAGATCGTGGGTCGAAGCGTAGGCGATCAGTTGGTCGATCGTTTTGGCGGCAAATGAAATCATGTCACGTTCTGTCCACTGAGGTTCAAGCACATCATCTTACCACGCTCTGGCCAACGTGAACATACCGAGTGGATAGGGACTCAGGACAACTGCAAAGTCCAGATTTCACGTCATTCCCGCGCAGGCGGGAATCCAGGGAACCGGGTTGATCGGCTAGATCCCCGCCTGCGCGGGGAGGACGGCTTTGCCGTCGAAACGACTTTGCGGTTCTCCTGCGACAGCGGTTGCTCGTGTTGGTGCGCACCGCAATGGAGAAGAAGGACGAAACTCGGCAGAAACTACTGCACCTGTTCGCGAATCTCGCGTAAGACTGGTTGACCGCTGCCAGCGCCCAGCATGCCGCTGGCGGTTGGGGAGACGTACCGTTGCGGATCAGGACGCTGAGAAACCCGGAAGTTGTCGCCCTTTTGTAGCAGCAAATCATAGCGGTCGATGCCGCCGAAGTTGCGGTCGCCAAGCGACTCGCAGGGGATCCAATGGCCGTTGCCGGCGGAGTCTTCGAGATAGAACTCGGGATAGGCGTGCCCTTGGATCCAGACCGACCGGGCTGGGATCTTTTTGAGGCGGCACATGGCGACGAACAGCGAGGTTCGCTCTTCGCAGTCTCCCGTCTCCGACATCAAGGCTTCGAGGGCGCCCTTGAGCGGCTTCGTGCCATCGTGTTTCACCTTGTCGCGGGTCCAATCGTAGATCTTTTCGATTTGCGGCCAAGCCGGCATGGCGGGGTCGAATTCAAGCTCTTCCGCGGCCGCTCGCACCTTGGGGTGCCGTGTTTCAATGAAGGGGCTTTCCGTCAGATAAGGCCGCAACTGCAAGCCCAGTTTCCGCGGGTAGCGAAGCAGCTCGGGTTTTTCGGGCGGTTGAATCTGTCGCCTTTCGACGTCTAGCGTCAGCAGTACGTGGGCCGACTCGCCACTTGGCAAACTCGGTACAAGGAATTGGTACTGCTGCACGCCGCCCGAGATGACCCGGTGCGTCGGTTTTTTGGCGTAACGAGAGACATCGGTTTCAACGATCTCGACCTTTTGCTCTGGCCAGTCCATCGGCACGGGGAAGGTCACCACCAAGTTTTTCAACGGGCCGTTTTGTGCGGTGACTTCGACGCCCATTTTGATGCGAAACGTACCTGGGTTGACGTAACGCACCCCCGCTTGCTTGGCGAGTTCCAGCCGCTGCGTTTCCGCCTTTTCGTCTTGCTCTTTTTGAAGCGACTTGGCGTGGATTCGGTCTGGTTCACTAAGCTTTTCAAGCGGCACGCTGACGATGCGTCCTGAGTCAGTGTTCAACAGCACGTTGCCATTTGAAACCCGAATGAACTCAGCTTTGACCGTGTGCTGCCCAGTCTTATCGGTCCACGTGCGTGATTCGGCAAAACATGTGCACACCGAAAGCACAAAGCAAACGCTAAAGAGGGCGCCTGCGTATTTCCAACCGCTCAGCTTTGTTTGCGATCCATAGACCAACACAGTTGCCGTTCCACACATATTGGAAACGAATTCAAAGGCGGCAGCCCACACACATGCGTGCAGAGACCAACCCGCAGTCGGCGTCTACCGTTCGCCCCGTTCTAGCATCCCCTGCCAGTCCTGTGCCGCGCAACTCGATAACGCCCCATTTAGCCCCCTATCCGCTCATGGCCCGACTTCCCGCCTGTTGCTTCAGACTATTGAACAAATCGGTGAGCGAATCGTCATCGAACTCGACCGCCTCCCCTGTATCCAACTGCCGCCGGCTTTCCGCCAACCGCGCCAGCACCTTCTCGCGCGATCCTACCACGGGCGGGGCGATCTGCTCGACTGGTTCCAGTTGCGATAACGCGGTAAGTGCGATTTGTATCGCCTCCTCTTCGGATGCGTAAAGTCCCGTCGCCATGCGATCACGCAGCAATGCGTCGACCTGAGAGTTCAATCCACTGCTCCTTGAAAACACCACTGAAACGCGCCGTCGTGTTACCATCCATCATACCACAACAATGCAGAGCGAAAAAAGGAGAAATCGCCTGTCCATGCGAGTAGCCTCCCGGTATGCGGAAGTCGATGCCCAGTGTGACAGCCCCCAATTCCCTGTTGCGCGAGTTGTCGGTGGCCGCATTCGGTACGTTGCGTCGTCGCAATTTGCGCGTATCGCCGGTCACGCAGAGGCACTCTTGGTTTATAATGGAGATCCCCACAAAAGCTGCCGCTCTGACCCTGCCACGCGCGAGAAAACCTTCCATGCGATTTGTTTGTCGGCGTCTACTCCTGATGACTGCTCTAATTGGTTTGGCGCCAACCGTTGGATGGGCGGAGAACTCATCGGAATCCCAAGAGGAAGAAGACGCCGCGGCCCAACGTCGCGAGGTCGTCGCCAGACTACGCGAGCTTTACAAAACGGCTGACAACGACATCGACAAAAAGAAAGGGCTGATTAGCTGGGCGACCGAAAAGGGGCAACCGTACGCGAAGGCGATCGAAGCTACCGCTCGCCGCGATCAACAAACCGGTCTGGCCAACTACGGCCAGCAGTTCTTTGCCCAGATCCCAAAAACCAAGTGGAAGACGTTGGCGAGCGTCCTGGAGGAAAGCGAATCTCTCCAGCAGAACCGGACGACATTGATCGAGTTCACCACGCTCGTCGAGGCGCTCACGAAGGTCGCCAGAGAAAACCAGCCGCCCAAGCGAGGCGACCCCCCGCTACCGACTACGAGTTTCGAAGAGCGACTCAGCCAACAAGAACAAGAGGCGTTTGCCCACTGGAAGCAGAACGCCGGTTACGGCGAACTTGATCCTGATGAGATCTACGTGGTTGAAGAAACGAATCGGATTCGGCAAGAGCATGGGTTGCAAACGCTGACCGTTGACTTGAAGATGTGCGCGGCGGCGCGCGGTCACTCGAAAGATATGACCGAGAAGGAGTTTTTCAGTCACACGTCACCGATTCCGGGGAGAGCGTCGTTCTCCGACCGCGCAGCCTTGGCGGGGACGACGGCGCACGCGGAGAATATCTTCAGCGGCAGCGACGGAAAGGCGGCGATGGTGGGCTGGATGAAAAGCGAGGGCCATCGCAAGAACATTCTTACCTCTGGCCTGAAACGGATCGGCATCGGCCGCCACGAGCGTAACTTCACGCAAATGTTCGGTCGGTAGAGCCGATTTCGGCTCGGTCGGGATTCTACCCCGGCGGGAGTCGTTCGTCGGATTTCGCCAGCGGGTGTTCGTCTTCGCGGCCGTCGGCGTAGACCGCGACCCATTCGGCAAGTCGCTTGCCGAGTTTGCGGCAGGCGGCCTTTGATTCTTCCTCGCGCGGTTCGCGGGCGGTGATCGCCCCGTAGTGAAGCGTCGTCAGTTTGCTCACGTAGTCGGTTACGCCAAAGACGAGAAAGCCGAAATTCATCAGCAGCGTGAGAATCGATTGGCTGGCGAGTTCGGCGCCGCCGCCCCATCCACCGGCGGAAGAAAACGCACACCCGATCTTGCCGTCGACCTTCATCCACTGTTCGACGAGCGTTTCGTCCCAGAACTGTTTCATCTTCCAGGAGAGCAAACCCATATTGGTGGGGCTGCCGACGGCGATGCCGTCGCACCAAACAACATCGTCGGCCGTTGCCTCGTCGACGCTCTTGACGCGCACTTCAGTGCCGGCGATTTCGCTTGCCCCTTCCCCAACAAGCTGAGCCATCTTCCCCGTATTGCCGGTCTTCGAATCGAACAGCACCAATACCTTACCCATCGCGGTCTCCCGGTTTTATTACTCCGCCCAGCGGACTTGTACTTCGTCATTCTCGATGCGGACTTCGTGGCGCGCGACCCGCAGTTGTTCGTTGTCGAGGCACTGGCCATCGCTCAATTGAAACCGCCAGAGGTGACGGTCGCAAACGATGCAGCCGTCCTTCACGTCGCCACAACTGAGCGATGAGCCCATGTGCGGGCAGCCGTCGTCAATCGCGATGTAGTCGCCTTCGTGATGCAGGATGAGCACAGCTCGACCGTCGACATAGAACCCTCGCTTGCCGCTTGGGGGAATCTGGTCGAGCTTGGCAACGGGAATGAAGTCAGACATCGCCCTACTGCATCTGTATGAATACCACGAGGTAGCTGATTGTCGCTTCCTCGCCCTGTTTGTCAACCAAGCCGGAAATCTCGACCCAATAACATGAGCCGGGTGCGACCGTAACACCGACCGGTCGGAAGATGATGCAGTTCGAGACGCCAAAGCCGCCGAGGTCGACGTTTTTGTAGTCGAACGTCATGGCCGGGCCTTTTTCGAGCCCCACGTTGCGCAGGTTGAGCTTGGCGGGAAAGACCTGAACCTTCACCTTCTCGGCGTCCGGCTTCTCGTACTTTGCCGGGTTGAGGCTGATGCTCCAGGCGTAGTGATCTTCGAACGCAGAGGTCGGCATCAGGCCGCGGGGTGGAAAGGCGATGTACTCGTAGTCGGGCACTTCGGTGTGGCTCGAATCGGTCGACCACATCGTCGAATAACTACCTGCCGCGCCGAAGCCGGTCGTGCCCATGCGGGGATTGATACACCAGCGACGGTGGCCGAGACGATCGATGTTGCTGTCGTCGGAATCGTCCATCCACGCCTTGACCGACTCGGTCATCGATGGCGGGCCGGACGCTGATGACGACATGAACATCCGCAGATTCGAGTTCGATGTGCCTTTGTAGGCGAAATCGAACTGTTCCTTGGGCATGCCGGGATTTTCCGGATGATGTGTCATCTTGCCGACACGATTGAGGATATCGCAGCCCGCCTCACAATGGGCGATTTGCGTGCGATCGAGTTGCACGTGTTCGTACGGTAGATAGCAGAGGTAGCGGTAGGCCATCAACACGCGCAGGGCGTTTTCGCGTTTACGATGTTGATCGGCCGAGTCGAGCACGGCTTTGAGGTAATTCGCTGTTTCAGGAAACTCACCGACCGTCTTCACGGTGGCCGCTCGAATCTTACGCATCGTAAGATTGATTTCTTCTGGCATGCGGGGCAGCACCAACGCGTCGTCGATCCAGAATTCGTCGCGAATCAGTTTGCCTTCTTCGAATTCTCGCAACCGCCCGTGCAAACCACCCTCTTTGTAGCCGGCGGAGAACACGAGCTTGGCGTCTTCGTCGTGTTCGGCGTAGGCGCCATGCAGCAGGCCCGCCTTGAAGTTGGCGTTTTCGTGCAGTTTGCCATTGGCGTGATAACGTTTGAGGGGGCCAGAGAGCTTGCCTTCTTTGTAGACGGCTTTGAGTTTGGGTTTGCCATCGGGACGATAAACCTCCGCCGGTCCGTGGCGACGTCCCTCGTCGTCAATATGGTAGACGGAACGTTTTGTGCCGTCGGGGTAGGTGTCCTCGACCTTCTCCGCTCTGAGGGAGCCAGCAACGAAGGTTACAAGAACGAATAGTCCGAATACGTTTCGATGAAAGGGCATGGGAGATTCCCGATGGTATCGTGTCGCGAAACCAACGTGATTTTACACGCGAAGGCGCCAAGGCGCGAAGACAACCTATTCTTCTTCGCGCCTTCGTTTGCCGAATTCCGTAGGGTGGGACAAGCAAACCGAACAATGGTGGGCCGTCGGTCGCTTGTACTCGCCTGCTTCCTTGTCACCGGGAATCGAAGTCGTTTGGTTTGCGACGGCCCACCTGTGATTCACGCGACCTTGTCCCACCCTACACGTTGGTCGCAACATAGAAGAGTCCGTCTACTTCGGGGTTGATTTAGACGACTTTGCTTCTTCTAACTGGCGGGTCAATTCGCCGATGCGCTCTTGAAGCTGGTCAATGAGCTGTTCCATCTCGGCCCGCTGTTGCTGTTCGCGAGAAAGCTCACCGCGGTATTGCTGAATGAGGCTACCGTAACGCTCGATCGCCCGCTCCAATAACAGCACGCGCTGATCGGCTGATTCTGGTTTGTCACCCGGCGGCTCGATCGCGAGGTTACGAACGCCACCATCGGCCGACTGTACGTCAAAACTACCGGGCCCGACGCGCGCCACTTGTACCCGTGGATCGATCACGCCAACCGCACCGATGAATTGGTGTGAGGCGGGCAGTTCAATGCCGCCGCCCAACGTGACCTCAATCTCTCGGCGGCCCATCGACTGCTCGACAAGTAGAGAGAGCGTGTCGCCTGGTTGCTTTCGCATTAGTGGCACAACCGCCTGATAGACGGATCGAATATTCAGGCCATCTGCGGCAACCACTTGATCACCGATTTGGATGCCGGCTTGGTCAGCGGGGCCCCCCTCGGTCACCTTCTCGACGACCACGACGCCGGGAGCGTCACCAGGAGCCAAAACCAAACCCACCACCGGTCGGCGGCGCTTAAGCACAACGGTCTTGTCTTCATCGCGGGCACGCAACAATCGCTTTACATGATTGACGGGCACGGCATACGTCCAGCCGCCGCGTTGCTTGGCTGCTTCGGCAGCGACGATGATGCCCACCAGTTTGCCGTTGCTGTCGGCCAGGCCGGCTCCGCTGGATGTTTCCGCCGTTCGTACATCGCACTGCAGAAGCGGTGGAAACGGGGCGCCTCGAATCGATCGTTCTTTGCCGCTGAGGATGCCGAAGGAAACGACCGGTTTTTCCATCCCCCAGGCCGCTGCGCTGAGCACCCAAGCGCCGACGGATGGCAAGTCGTCTGCCAGCGGAATGCCGGGGAGATCATCTTTGCCAGTGTCGAGCAACGTGAGGCCCGAGTAATGGTCAATCACACCGGGCGATGCTTCGCTCTGCTTGCCGCCGGGCAATGTGATGCGAAACCGAGCACCCTGCGGAGCGCTCACATAAGTAACGACCAATCCCTTGCCGATCGATACGCCGGAGCAAACGGCAACGCTATCGGTGTTTCTTGCATCGTCGGCTTCTTCGGCATCTGAATCAACACTTGCTGGGGCACGCACGAGGGAAGTCACACGCACGGTGACCGTCACCGATTGCAGTTGCTGCGCCGCCTCTTCGAAGGAGGGCGACTGTCCAACGGCGATGGCCGCCGTGGTTAGCAAAATCAGAAGTGTGGAAAGGGCGATTTGACGCATTGATTCGTTGCGTTGCAGGCTAAATCGACAACCTTGGTCGACCTTCGTCTTCCTGTTCCATCAAGTCGATCACCGCTTCGAGTTCCGGCACACTGACATCGTGAGGGAAGCTGTCGAGCGGCCGGTAGATGGCTGGAACCAAGCCGCCAGGCATCGGCGGGCCATTTTTAAACTCGGCGATCGGCACGGAGGCGTCTTCGGCCATCGTGTTGCCGGGTGATTCTCCAATATCAGTATCGTTCGTGCTGTTGGCGACTTCGTTGCCTTGTCCGGCGTTTCGACTCCAATTCAGCACCGCGAGTCCACCAACCGCCAACACCAAAAGAGCAGCAGCCACCGAAGCCAAAAGCCGTAGCGAACCGACATGCGATCGGCGAGCCGGCGTGTAGGCGACCGGTGCGATTCCGCTGCCCGGCGGATAATCGGCGGCCAAGCGTTGCGCGTCTTCGCGCAGCTGATCCGCCAAGCAGGCGAGATCCTCCGGCAGCGACAAATCGGGCGAATCGTCGAATTCCGATTCACCCGGATCGATCACATGGGGATCAAACGGCATGGTTGACATCCTCGCTGGGGAAGTCGGGAATCTGCCCAACTTCACCCCGATCATTCTTTAGTAGTTCTCGCAACCCTCGCAGCCCGTGAAAAATCCGCGATTTGACGGTTCCCACGGGGCAGCCAAGCACATCGGCCACCTCGTCGTACCGCAGCCCCTCGCTGAATCGCAGGACTATTGCCTGTCGCTGCCCTTCGGGCAAACGGTCGACAAAGCCCCACAGGCTCCGCTTCCACTCGGCTACTTCGACGGGTGTTTCCGCCGCCGGTATGGTTTGGTCGGCCTGAGACTGCCGGTCGCCGACGATCTGAAGCTTCCGCCTTCGCACTCCGTGTCGCCGCCGTTCGCGACGATCCAAATTGAGGAGAATTCCGTAAAGCCAAGTGTAAAGGCTACTTCGGCCTTCGAACCGGTCGCTTTGACTAGCGAAGACCGCAAACGTTTCCTGGGCCAGATCATCGGCATCCCAAGGGTTACCCGAGAGAACCAGCGCCGCGCGGTGGATGCGCGGGTAGTACTGTCGGGTGAGGGCGTCAACGTCCATCGGATGGCTCGCAGGGCGGCATTTCGGGGAGGCAGGGCAGATGCCGAAACCTCCATTCTAACCGCTTCGCAGGCCCGTGGACACGGACAACCTCGCTTTTCACGCCGACGTCCGTCAATTGGGTGCTACACGTCCGGGAAAAGGTTCAAATTCGCGGCCGGATTGGGCGAAAAACCGGGAAAACCCCAGTTTGACCGGTAGCTAAAGGCGACGTGGTCAATCCTGTTCGGCACGAAATTTGCTAGCCGGTTTTTTTCCGGAATTGGGCTAGCTAGCTAGTTTGAAATCTGTCATGTTAGCGAGCATGACGGCGCGCAGGAAGAAAATCAAGGAGTC
>Ga0180435_10002196_pt1 | contig 20037 bp, 18 predicted proteins | sample SS_ome_3_FD_132467 | JGI IMG/M metagenome (GOLD analysis project Ga0180435, IMG submission 132467) | Hypersaline lake sediment archaeal communities from the Salton Sea, California, USA - SS_3_S_1 metaG | ecosystem: Environmental > Aquatic > Non-marine Saline and Alkaline > Hypersaline >...
CTATCTGGTGCACAGGCACCACATGGACGAGACAGACACACTGCGCTGGATGCGACGGGCCATGCATAATATCGATGCCGGACGTCCGATTCCGGCGGCAGCCGATATCAGGCACGAGATCAGCGAGAACAGGGCCGCACCGCTGGCGATCTGGCTGGGCATCACGCTCGACGGTATACCCGAGTCACTGGTGATCGGTGCCAGCATGATCGATCATGCTGTCGAACTGTCGCTGATCGTCGGCCTGTTCCTGTCCAACTACCCCGAAGCACTTTCCAGCTCTATCGGTATGCGCAAACAGGGACTGTCGAAGATACGTATCTTCAACATGTGGACCTCGATCATGCTGCTCACCGGTATCGGCGCTGCGCTCGGCAGCATCATCTTCACCAGTGCATCGGCATCGTCGCATGCGCTGATACAGGGTGTGGCTGCCGGCGCCATGCTGACCATGATCGCAGAGACCATGTTGCCGGAAGCCTATTTCAAGGGCGGTTCCGTGGTCGGCCTGTCGACACTGTTCGGTTTCCTGGTCGCGATCTTTTCCAAGACCCTTGAATAGAAATCGTGGATAGAAATCATGAATAGAAAGTGTGAATGGATAACGAGAATAGAGATGCAAACACCAGTGCCAGGTCGCCTCAACTGCTGACCCGGTTGCGACCTTTCTGCTTGGCACGGTACAGTGCCTTGTCAGCCTGCTTGACGATCTCCCAGGGTGTACCGTCATCCTGAGCGGAATCAGCCACACCGATCGAGACCGTTACCTGCACGGTCTTGCTGCCGCTGGACTTTTTCCTGCCCGCCCTGACCTTAGCTGTATTGTCGCTGTTGCGCCTGCTCCTGCGGTTGACCACGAACGCGGTATCGGCGATCAGCTCTCGAAGCCCTTCAAGGTGGGCTGTCGCGTCCTCACTGTCCTTGCCATTGAACACCACGGTGAACTCCTCGCCGCCGTAACGGTAAGGCGTACCGCCACCTGTCACCTTGCGCATCTTCGCTGCGATCATGCGCAGTACTGCATCGCCGGTATCGTGGCCATAGGTATCATTGAATTTCTTGAAGTGATCGACATCCAGCATGGCAACCGTGTAGGTGCCACCGACCTTCTGCAGCTTTTCGCGCAAGGCGCGCCTGGCCGGTAATTCGGTCAGCTCGTCGAGATAGGCCATACGCCATGATTCCTGCAGGATGGCATACAGGCTCATCAACAGGGCTGTGATACTGAACACATGCAGGCTGGCATCGGCCGCTCCGAAGTGCATCTGCACGATCAGCACCAGCAGGATACCCATCCCTGCTACATTCGATGTGCTCGGCCTGACCGCATAGGTAATCATCATCACCAGCACCGAGACGACAGAGATGAACACGACAGTCTGTGGCTGACCGGTCCAGTCGAAATACCGTTGCGGTAACCATTCCGTGAACAGCATGGATGATAACCATTGCGGTTCCATTTTCACCATCAGCAGGCTGAACAGCAGGATAGTGACGATCAGCAGATGTGATGGCAGCGAGCGCATGGTCAACAGCCCCCTGTCGGGCAACAGGCTGAGCGATACCAGCAATAGCGGAACGAAACCGGACATCAGGGCATACGCGGTTCGCGGCCCGGCCAGTTCGAGACCGAGAATGATATTCACTGCCGTGATCAACAGCACATAGAAGAAGATATGGCTGCGACTGAAATACACCGACAGACCAAACGCGACGACCGACAACAGTACAGGCAGGAAAACGATCGCGCCCAGCAGGACTTGCGGCAACTGCGTGTAGGACCGGTATGCGAAAAACGACAGGACAAGAAGAACCAGTATCGGTAACAGGCTCTTAACTATTCTCATAGGACGTGATCAACTGCTGACGTGATGGCTGTATATATCTTAGCAGCTGTGTGGCAACTGGCCATAAAACCAGGCGGAATTGTTCGGCTTCGTTGCATACACATGGCTCATAAACGCCGGTCATATCCCCCGCTCATATCGCCTTGTCGAGCAGATCATTCCAGGCATCGACGACAGCAGTATCCGGTTTCGATTTGCGAGGCGGAGTCAACGCTTCAGGCAGGCGATCATGACTGATAACCCTGTGCGGTCGCCCTTTGGGAAAGCTGGCCCTGTGCCCGAAGTACAGATAGCCGTCGACAGGAACCGACACGGCTGCAGATACCGTGTTCACGGTGATATCCAGATGATTTAACGGGTTCTCGAAGCTATAGCTCTTGCCGCCTGTCATCTGCGTCCACTCATCGATATTATCGGCGCAGAAGATATTACCCTCGTATGGCATGTACAGCACCACACTGATACCGTGTTTTCCGAGCACCAGCCGATCTATCTTTAACTTGCCACCCATACCGTCCGGATAGAAAAAATCACGTCTCTGCTTATAGCCCAGCCTGTTCAGGCGGCGCCTGCTCTTAACACCCTGATAATAATCAAACAACATACGACCTTCCCTGCCTGCTGAGGCCACCCGGCTCAACGGAAGCAGTATTGATAGATGAACGACAGATTATTTTTTGAGCAATTAGGGTGTGCCAGGCAAACCCGGGTCGGATAACCGAAATGGCCACATTAACAGATAAACCGAACAGGTAAGCCGAACCGGCGATCCATTCGTGCCAGCTCCGCCGTGATGGCTCGGCCGTGATGGCCTATCTGTTTCACTACGGTGCCTTTTTCACTGCAGAGCACATTTCGAGGATACCACAATGACCGATACCTACGCATCTGGCAGCCGGCAAGTAGCATCAGAAAATCCGTGGTGGTATATTGAACGAGTCAAACACTCAACCCGGAGGCAGACATGTTACTACGTCAGGTATCCAGTGGGCACATGGTCGAAGTGAAGAGCACACTCGATCTGATGAATCCGAACTGTGACAATGTTACCGGTCAGTACCAGGAAGGTGAGGAACAACAGGACCCGGTCGACTTCGACAAGGCCGACCTGCATTTCCTCTCTGGTGAAGACCTGCCCCGTTGCTGGACCGATCCGCATTACAGGGACAAGGATCTGGCCAGATAGTTCATGGATAACACGGTCGCCGCAGGAACGCGGTGACTGTACCTCGTACGCAGCCTGCTTCTTTCCAGGCCAGCAAGAAATAACATCGACCGGTAATAGATGACCGGTTCGCTTCCCGCCACGCGGCTCTGCATGCCAGGCGGTTCTGCATGCCAGACCGTTCTTGCTATTGGTCAACTAGTACACCGTTACAGATTGCCTGACTATCAGGCGTCTGCAATAATCCGACGTCTCTATTTCCAGTCAACCCGGAACGACCCATCGATGGCCAAACCGATCCTCATCCTTCAGCTTCGTCCCGAAGATATCACCGCCAACAGTGAGTACGCCAGCATACTCAAATATGGCCAGCTCGAAGCCGAACACACGCACAGGATTCGCATCGAGCAAAACGGCATCCCGGATGATATCGACATCAATGACTACGCTGGCATCATCGTCGGCGGCAGCCCGTTCGATATCAGCACACCGGTGGAAATTAAATCCGATATACAGATAAAGATCGAAGCCGATTTCAATCGTCTGCTGGAACGGGTGGTTGCTGAAGACTTTCCCTTTCTTGGCGCCTGCTCCGGCAACGGCCTGCTAGGCAACTACCTGGGCACACCGATCACACGGAAATACGGTGAAGCCGTCGGCTGCACCATCCTCGACATCACCGAGGCAGGCAGCAAAGACAAACTGCTGCAAGGATTCCCTGACAGCATAGAGGTCCTGCTGGGTCACAAGGAAGCCGTCGACTACACACCCGATGGCGCTACCCTGCTGATCACCGGTAATAACTGCCCGGTACAGATGTTCCGCGTCGGCAACAACGTCTACGCTACCCAGTTCCATCCCGAAGGCGATGCCGAAGAGTTCGCCCTGCGCATCGACATCTATGCCAACCACGGTTACTTCGAACCGCATGAAGCAGACGAGTTAAAGCAACGCTGCAGCAGGCAAACCCCCTATGCCCAGGAGATACTTCGACGCTTCGTAGCGCTTTGCCTGGAAAATCACAACACAACTTAAAAAAACATTACGTAAAACAGGCAGACTTACAAATAACAAGAGGGGCATTGCGCCCCTCTTTTCGTCTGGGACTAGTTTTCTTTTGATTTCCCTTTTGCCTTTTCAGCCTGCTTTCTGTCATCAGCACTTTCTTCAGACTGATCGGTAGCAGCGCCTTTGCCATTCTGGCGCTCCTGGCGTTCCTTGTCTTTCGCTTTCTTGCGTTCCTCGCGTTCCATATCCTTCTGTTTCTTTCTTTCTTCACGCTCGGCTTTTTGTTGCTTCTTACGCTCTTCGCGCTCGGCCTTTTGCTGTTTCTTACGCTCTTCATTCTCCAGCTTGCGCGCACGATTCTCTACTTCGCGTTTCTTCATCTCCTCTTTCTTGTCTGCATCCTTCACTTCTATCTCGGCAGGATCAACGGCAAGTTCAGCGGATGCATAAGCAGGCGCCAGCAATGCGGCAGCAAAAACAACAGATACCAGATATCTCATATTCATACCTTATAGTCAGGGTGTTGATAATAATCAGATTAAACAAACATGTATCCTGCAAGCCGTACGCATACAGCACGTCTGGCCTCGAACACCAGGGACCGGCAACAGGTCGATCGCAAGGTTCGGTGACCTGTAACGATACGCACACCATGGGTCGACAGGTATCAACGAAATCCAGTACCCCACGGCGTGGCGGCGCAAATTACCACGAACCTCCCGGCTTGTCTCTATTCCTTAAATTCCCGGGATATCCCTTTCGTATAGACCTTTCTCAACTCTGACTATTGCAGCCAGACCTACTGCAGCCAGACTCTGGCGACCAGTGAACCACCACTGATGATCAGCAGGACGCCAATGATGGCCAGCTGTTGTGGCCGGGATATGCCCATGTGTACCCTGTGCCCCAGCCACAGACCTGCTGCCATGACCGGTATCGCCAGCAGTATCGACGCGAGCATATCGGGCTGTGTCAGCAGCCCCATGAACAGAAAAACGACTATTCGCATAGCGCCTTCGAGCATGAACAGGCCGGACAATGTGCCGCGTAGCTGGGTCTTGTCATGTAACCGGTGCGACAGGTAGATCACATAAGGCGGCCCGCCGGTGCCGAACATGGCCCCTATCGCACCGCCGCTCAGCCCGGTCGGTATCGACCACCAGCGGCTGACCGGGTTCTCGCCATGGATATTGAACAGGTAGCGCACACCGAAAATCATCACAAACACGGCCAGGCCGATCAGCAGGGGCTCATGCGGCAGACTGATCAGCATGGTTGCGCCAATGAGCATGCCGATAGCCGATGAGGGTATAAGGCTTTTCACCTCATCCCAGCGCACCTGCATACGCGCCTGGCTGAGCGCGACGGATGCCAGGAAATCCACCGCCAGCATCATGGGCACGACGAAGGACAGGGGCAGCAAATGCGCCAGTAACGGGATAGCGATCAGGCCGGAACCGAAACCTGTGATGCCACGGATCAGGTAGGCACCCAACAGGATCACGAATGCGATGGGGTAATGTTCGGGCTGCATCGGGTAATGTCCGCCAAGGGGGTCCAGCACAGGACTACAGATTAAGGGGCGGCTAGTCTACCCGATGCCCGGCTGCCGGACGATATCCCATGTTCAATGTACTTCGCGGCTATTTGCTCCCGTTTACTAACGACGATCGCTTCCACAGCAGGAACACCGCAGGGATGACGATCAGCGTCAGCACGGTCGCACTGACCATGCCGCCGACCATGGGCGCGGCGATACGGCGCATGACCTCGGAGCCGGTGCCGCTACCGAGCATGATAGGCAGCAGGCCGGCGATGATGGCGGCGACCGTCATCATGATCGGGCGGACACGCATCAGGGCACCGTCGATCACCGCCGAACGCACCTCGTCCCCGGTCAGCGGGACACCCTTGCTGTTCGCCTCGTCGCGGTGTTTCTGCAAAGCCTGGTTGAGATACACCAGCATCACCACGCCGATCTCGACGGCGACCCCGGCCAGCGCGATAAAGCCGACACCGACTGCGACTGACAGGTTGTAGTCCAGCAAATAGAGCAACCAGAAACCGCCTACCAGTGCCAGTGGCAAGGTACCCATGATGATGGCGACCTCGGTGAGGTTGCGGAAGCTCATGTATAACAGCAGCACGATAATGACCAGCGTGATCGGTACCACGGTGCTCAGGCGCTCGATGGCACGCAACATGAACTCGTACTGGCCCGACCATGACACCGAGTAGCCGGCCGGCAGCATGACATTGTCGGCCACCACCTGCTGTGCCTCGGCGACGTAAGAGCCCAGGTCACGGCCTTCGATATCGACGTAGATCCAGCCATTCAGTCTTGCATCCTCGGTCTTGATCATGCCGGGGCCATCCTCGATACGGATATCGGCGACTTCCGCCAGCGGGATATGTGCCCCGGTCGGCGTCATCATCGGCAGGTTCCTCAGCTCCTCGAGCGAGTCGCGCACGTCACGCGGGTAGCGCAGGTTGATCGGGTAGCGCTCCAGGCCTTCTACCGTGGTCGCGATATTCATGCCGCCGATCGCGGTACGCACCACTTCCTGTACATCGGCGATATTGAGCGCGAAACGCGAAGCGGCCTTACGATCGATATCGACCATGATGTAGCGCCCGCCGGCGACACGCTCGGAGTACACCGACACGGTACCCGGCACCTCTTGCAGCACCTGCTCGATACGCTTGCCGATGTCCTCGATCTCGGCCAGGTCTGGCCCGGCGACCTTGATACCGACCGGTGTCTTGATGCCCGTGGCCAGCATGTCGATACGGTTCTTGATCGGCATCACCCAGGCATTGGTCAGGCCGGGCACTTTTACCAGTGCATCCAGTTCCTGCCTGAGCTTGCTCATGGTCATACCCTCACGCCACTCTTCGCGCGGTTTGAGCAGGATGGTAGTCTCGATCATGGTCAGCGGCGCCGGGTCGGTCGCCGTCTCGGCACGGCCGACCTTGCCGAATACGCGTTTCACTTCCGGCACTGTCTTTATCAGGCGGTCGGTCTGTTGCAGCAGCTCCTGTGCCTTGCCGACCGATACCGCCGGGAAGGTCGATGGCATGTACAACAGGTCGCCCTCATCGAGGTCGGGCATGAATTCCGACCCCAGTTGCGACAGCGGCCACAGGCTCACGACGACGATAAGCATGATTGCGGCCAGGATCGTCTTCGGTGCATGTAGTACAGCGTCGATGAACGGCTTGTAACCGGCGATCAGCAGCCGGTTGACCGGGTTCTTGTGTTCCGGCGTGATATGACCGCGGATGAAATAACCCATCAGCACCGGCACCAGCGTGATCGAAAGACCCGCAGCCGCTGCCATGGCGAACGTCTTGGTGTACGCCAGCGGCGAGAACAGCCTGCCCTCCTGCGCTTCCAGCGTGAACACCGGCAGGAAACTCAGGGTGATGATCAACAGCGAGAAGAACAACGGCGGCCCGACCTCGGTCGCAGCTTCGCGGATCAGCTGCCATCGTGCCGAATCATCGTATGTGCCATCTTGTGCCACGTCGGCCCCGGACTGCTCGATATGCTTGAGCACATTCTCGATCATCACGATGGCGGCATCGACCATGGCCCCGATGGCGATGGCGATACCACCGAGCGACATGATATTGGCATTGATGCCCATGCGTTCCATGACGATGAAAGCGGTCAGGATGCCGACCGGCAGCGACAGGATAACCACCAGTGCCGAGCGCAGGTGAAACAGGAACACCACGCACACCAGCGCCACCACGATGAACTCTTCCACCAGCTTGCTGTTGAGGTTGGCGACGGCTCGCTTGATCAGCGCCGAGCGGTCGTAGGTCTCGACGATCTCGACACCGTCGGGCAGGCTGCGCTCGAGTTCCTTGATCCTCGCCTTCACTGCCTCGATGGTGCGTAGCGCGTTCTCGCCGTAGCGCATGACGATGATACCGCCGACCACTTCACCTTCGCCGTCGAGTTCGGCGATACCGCGACGCATCTGCGGGCCCAGTCGTATCTGTGCCACGTCCTTGAGCAGGATGGGGGTGCCCTGGTCGTTGACGCCCAGCGGGATATGTTCCAGGTCATCCAGCGAATCCACGTAACCGGTGGCACGCACCATGTACTCCGCCTCGGACAACTCCACCACGGAGCCACCGGTCTCCTGGTTGCCACGCTGGATGGCCGTACGCACGCTGGCCAGCGACAGCTTGTAGGCACGCAGGCTGTCCGGGTCGATGACGACCTGGTACTGCTTGACCATGCCGCCGACCGTGACCACCTCGGAGACGCCATGCACTGTCTGCAGTTCGTATTTCAGAAACCAGTCCTGCAGGCTGCGCAGCTGAGCCAGATCATGCCCGCCGGTTCGATCGACCAGCGCGTATTCATACACCCAGCCGACCCCGGTGGCATCCGGACCGAGTTCGGGACGTGCCGCCGCAGGCAACTTGCTGGATACCTGGCTGAGGTACTCCAGCACGCGAGTACGCGCCCAGTACAGGTCGGTACCGTCCTCGAAGATAACATACACGTAGGAGTCACCAAAGAAGGAATAACCGCGCACATTGATCGCGCCCGGCACGGACAGCATCGCCGTGGTCAGTGGATAGGTCACCTGGTCCTCGACCACCTGCGGTGCCTGTCCCGGATACGAGGTCTTGATGATGACCTGCACGTCGGACAGGTCGGGGATGGCATCCAGCGGCGTGTTGCGCAGCGCCATCACGCCCGTGCCGACCAGTATCGCGGTCAGCAGTAGAACCATGAATCGGTTGTCCAGTGACCAGCTGATTATCTTTTCTATCATGCCATCACCCCGCTACATGTCATCCGGACTATGGCCATCATGCTGCATGTCATCATTTTTATGAATCGAGGTGATGCGATAGCTCATACCGCTTCCGGAACCACCGTCTGCATCACCAACCGTGTCGCTCTCTTCCATGACGAACATCACGCGATCGCCGGGCTCGAGATCACCAGTATCGACATCCGTATCGATATCGAAATCCATGGTCATGGCCGGCCAGCCCAGTTGCGCGATCGCATCGTGCTGGATATTCAACCTGCCCTGCTCTACCCTGTTCTCACGCAGGATGCCGGTACCGACCACCTGCCTGTGAGCAGGCTTTGCTTTCGAATCCGCACCCATGCGCGCAAAACTGCTGCGGGCACTGGCCTCGGAATCAATCAGGAACTGACCGGAGACGACGACCTCTTCACCTTCGCTTACCCCGTCGATGACCTCGATCCAGTTTCCGCTCTCGATACCCAGCCTGACCAGCCTGGCCTCGAACTTGCCACTGTCCCTGCCGTCATCAAGGGAGATAATGACGCGGTTCTGGCGACCTGTACGTATCGCCGCTTCGACCGGTATCACGATCGCATCGTTGCTGGTAGCACCGCCATAGATCCTGACGTTGGCATACATGTTGGGCTTGAGTGCACCCTGAGGATTGTCAAAGCGCAGGCGGACCTTGAGTGTACGGGTCTTCGGGTCGAGGCTGGGATAGATATATTCGACCTTGCCCTGCCAGGTCATGGCCGGCAGATAGGAAAGTTTTACCTCGGCCTCCTGCCCGACCTGCACCCACGCTGACTGTCGCTCGAACACTTCTGCCAGTAACCAGACGCTGGACAGGTCCGCCAGACTCATCACCCGCGTGGATGGTTTGACATACATGCCTTCGCGTACAGGCAGCGTCGATACCACGCCATCCTGCGGCGCGAAGATACCGACCCGCTGCTCCACCTTGCGTTTTCTCTCCAGCCTGCTGATTTGCTCAGCAGAGAAGCCGAGTGCACTGAGCCTGTCGCGCGAAGCACGTGTCAATGCCTTGTTGTTACCCTTGAGTGCCTGCACGAACTCTTCCTGTGCGTTGACCAGTTCAGGCGAGTAAACATCGAACAGATGCTCGCCCTTTTTTACCTGTTCGCCTTCGGACTCGACCTCCAGGTTCTCGATCCAGCCTTCGGTGCGCAGGTGGATATGACTGACTTTCGACTCATCGAAATCGATATAGCCGACGGTGTCGATCATGCGCCAGAGCTTCGAGCGTTCCGCTTTCGCGGTACGCACACCGAGGTTCTGCACCACCCTCGGGTCGATACTGACGACACCGCTTTGCGCACCGTCATCCCTGTATACCGGCACCAGGTCCATACCCATGGGAGATTTGCCCGGCTTGTCGCGACGGTACTCAGGGTCCATCGGCGCGACCCAGTACAGCACCTCGCTGTCGTCATCGGCCAGGGCCACATCGTCAACGGACGTTGCTAAAGATATGATCATTGCGACAGGCAGCATGAACAGGGCGTGCAGGATCAGCCTGGCGCATGGTTTGTTTATTCGTGTCTTGTCCATCATTGTTCTCCACTCACATATAACAGCCGTGCCTGCGCGATGGCCTTGTCGACCTGTATTCGCAGGGCTTCGAGGCGCACATCCAGTTCGGTCATCTGCGCACGCATCAGGCCGGTGAATTCGGATACACCGCTCTGATAGGCATTCAGCGCTGCTCTCGAGTTATCCTTCGCGGTATCCAGCAGTGTATTGCGATAATGCAGCTCACGTTGCTCGGCGCGCTGGTAAGCCGCAAGGTATCGATCCAGCTGCTGCTTGAGACTGCGCAGGCGATCATCCAGGGCATAACGTGCTGCATTTACCCTGCCCTCGCTGGCTGCGACATTACGATCCTGCCTGTCACCGGTGAACAAGGGTATGTCCATGGTGACCATCGCGGCGAGCATGTCACTACGATCGCTACCGTCCATGTTCTCGCCGAAGCGTTCACGGTACTCGACGAACGCACTGACACCCGGGCTGTATTCCTGTTTCGCCATATCGACGTGTTTCTTCTCGGCATCGACCGCCGCATGCTCGGCGCGTATCAGTGGATGCCGTGTTATCAGGCTGTCAGGATCGTCCAGTGCAGGTAATTCCGGCAGTGATGGAAATGCCTCATCCAGATCCTGCTGTGCATAATCGCCCAGCCACTGCATCAGTTCCGCACGGTACTGGTCCTGCATGCCGAGTATCCTGGTATACCTGTCATCGAGCCGTGACAGCTCCAGCGATGCGCGGATCACATCCTGCTGGTTGGCCCGCCCTGATGCATAACGATCCTGTGTGATACTCACCAGCTGCTTGAATAAGGCGCGACTGTCGCGGATGATGTTTGTTGCCTGAGTCTCGTAATACAGGTTCAGGAAGGCTACGCGTACGTCACGCAGCAGACGCAGACGCGCATCTTCAGCGAGCTGGCGTGTCGCTTCCGCCTTTAACTTTTGTTGTTGTGCACCGATCTCCCGGCTATCACCACGGGGGAACATCTGCTGCACACCCAGGCGCAGTTGTGTCGACGGTTCCTGCTCGATATCGAAGGTATCGGTGGGCAGATTGAACACACCCAGGCGCAGCTGAGGATCCGGCAGCGTCTGTGCGGCGATCGATTGTTGTTGGTGTGCATCCGCCCGTGCGCTGAAAACGGCGACAGCCGGATCATCCTGCAAAGCGATCTGCTCGGCCTGTTGCAGGCTGAGTGCAGTGGCATATGAAGGTATCAGCACCGCCAGCAGGCAGATAGATACTGACACTTGTCCTGGAGTAACCATATCGGTCACCTCGTTCCTGTTCGTGATATCTGATCAGAGTCAGCAAGACGCCGATGTGCTCATGACGTCTACAGACTCGGGGCCGCTACCGATATTGCCTGTGCAAATTCGGGCAGCGGAAAGGTGATACGTGAGTTATCTAGACGAGGGGAGGTGGTAAGGGTGGAGAGTAGCTCAGTCCGTTCAGGTGGACAGATGCACTGACCCGGAATACATGATGCTTGTCGGCAGAGAACCTGTTGTCAGATGACAGTACGGCCATGCTGCTGCCCTGTACACAACCTGAATCGCAACTGCTGTCACAGCCGTCGCAGCAACAGCAGTTGGCTGTCTCGCTCAGTGCAAGGTCTGCGGAAGCATCACCAGAGGCCATAGTGCTATGACAGGGCACAGCTTGCTGTGCCATTGCTGATCCGGCCATTGCTGATCCAGCCCGGGGGGATCCAGCCTGGGGTGTTCCATCCCGGGACGCCCCATCGGACATGGCAGCGACAGACTGCATCGGCAGCCAGGCCAGCGCCACGCTGAGCATCAGGGCAATGATTGTACGAAACGGTCGCAACATGTCTTTGTTATAGCAAACACCCGGCACAGAAGCAATGATGGCAAACTTGCATATCAGAGATTACTGATATATCGGTATCTGTTCTGAGCCAGCAAATAATAGCCGCATGTCATCTGAAGACCCTTTCGCAAGGCTGCATAGATAGATAACGATACACTATTTACATATTACTTAGTCTGTATCAATGACGGTTTGTTGCATTTGTATTACTGTTATCTTACTGTTAAGTTTCAGAGTGGTTACAGTTTTTTGACGGTCAGGCCGACAGATTATTTCTCTTACTGGCAGGCCGGACACGAATATGTGGAAACACGATGGATGTGAAAACGACATATATCTGGTGGAAGTTCCTGTGCATTACCGCTGCGATCAATATCATCGTCTGGTTGTCTGCCATCTGGATGCGCTCGGATATGCAGGACTTGTCATACTGGCACCCGGTATTATCCGGAATCTACGTATCGATCTGTGCATTCCGTTCGTTTTACCCCAGGATCGACCTGGAACGATACTGCCTGTACGATCACCCGCTATCCTCGGTCGCCATCGGCCGAAGCTTTGCTACCATCGCGGAAGTCTGTTTCAGCATCCAGATCGCTCTGCTCATCCATGATCTCGGTATCCTGCTAGGATCACCGGCGATCATAAATATCTCATACGCTATCGTACCGATTATCGTGCTGGCACAGATAAGTTGCTGGTACGCCACGCTGACCCTCAATCATATCTGGCATGCCGTTGAAGAGGCTGCATGGGTAGTGATGATCATGCTGGCTGCCGGCTGCCTGTATGCCGGTTATATGGAGCTGACAGGTGTCTACAAGTTACTCATGGCGATCGGCCTGCTAAGCTGCCTGGGCAGTGCATACATCATGCTTTTCATCGATATCCCGATGTACCTGAAGAGAACCAGGGAGGGTGAAAGAACAGGTGTACGGTATCTGTCTGTGAACCAGGGAATCCAGGATGCCGTAAACCGCCGTATCCAGACACATGACTGGACGGTATGGAAGAAAGAAGCGATGTGGATCACACCTTACTTCACCTTCGGTGTCTGGCTCAGTATCGGCATGATGCTGGTAAACTTCAGCACCTGAACAGACAGCGCAGCTTAGTACCAGCCAGCACTACTAATCCACGACACTCATATTGATACGGGCATGATCGGAGACCCTGTCCAGGCTCCAGGGCGGGTCAGAGACAACGTTGACCTTGCAGTCTTCGACGCCCTCGAGTTCGCGCACGGTCGATTCCACCCGTTGCACCAGGCCGATATTGCCGGGATGCCCCGGGCTGGAATAGGCCAGATCCAGCACGACGCGAGCGTCCGCCCCGGCACCGCCGGGCATCTCCACCCTGACCGCATAGATCATGCCCATGTTGTACAGATCGATATTCGGTGTCGCCGGGTCATAGATCGTGGTCATGGCATTCTGCACGCGCCGTTCCAGTGCCTGGCGCTGGCGCTTACCTGGATCACGTCTTGTCTGTTCACTGTTCGCATGCTTCTGGTCTGGCATGGTGCATGTCCGTAGAGTCCATATTTACAAACAAGTCTGACGTATTCAGCCTGGCCGGTCAAAAAAATACCCTGCGTGATACGTTGTTACTGCGCACCGAATTCATTTATCATCCACATCATGGGAGAGGCATTACAAACAGCGGTTAAACGCCAGCGCTTATTACTCAGCAGTCGGCTGTCAGTGCTGCTGTCCCGGCTATCGGTAAAATGTGCTGCGGTCTGGCCGGATCGCACCGAGCTGGAAGCATTGCTTGTCAGGGAACTCGAGATACAGCCCTATTGCAAATATCTCTATGTGCTCGATGACAAGGCACACCAGATAAGCTCTAACGTCTCCGCAAAGGGCCTGATGCCGGAAAGTTTCGGACGTGACCGTAGTGATCGCAGCTACCTCAAATATGCCCTGGCCGGAGACGCATTCTCGCTTTCAAACGCCTATATCAGCCGCAATGCCAGACGCCCTTCCCTGACTGCCATCCAGCGCATCGTCGATGACAAGGGTGAACTGCTCGGCTTCATCGGCGCAGACTTCGACCTGCGCGAACTGCCCCTTACCCGTGAAGTCTATAAAGAACCGCAACAGTGGCAGCAGATCAAGGGCGACCCGGCGATCCGCGGCGGGCTGTTCGCGCAACAGCGTATCGAGAGCGCGATGGATAAACGCATCGATGAAGTGCTCGATATGATGGTTGAACTGATCCAGGGCTACGGTGTATTTCATGCCAAACTTCATCTATCGAGCTCTCGTGCCACCCTGTGGCAGATGGATGACCCCTACCGATACCAGATCCTGGATATCAATGACCTTACCGATCCCGGTATCTGCATGGCCTGGGGCACACACGAATACCCGAAGGATGCAGCCATACCGGCAGATAAAATCCGTGATGTGTTCAACACCATTCGCGAGCTACGATTCATGGATGAAACCCTCTATCTTCGCGCCGGTTCACTGAACATCTTCAATGGCATCGTCGGACTCAATTTCTCATGCGATGGCTCGCATTATATGCCGTGGGCAGAATTCCTCGACAAGAAGCTCGGTTTCTGGCTGGGCTCAAGTCGCCAGAACACGCCTGAGTAACATCACAGCTGTCCTTACTCGCTCAGACCATAGCCATTTGCTCATGAATCAAAGCGCATATGCAGGTAGCTGGTCCACGGCTGCCCTGACCAGTTCGCGCACAGGGACTCTCACGCGCAGACGGTTAAGCAGCAGGTAGAGGCCGCCCAGCTTGCGATGCAGGAACAGTACCTCTACCGGCGGCATGCGACCGTACTTCTCGTTCAGTCGCATATCGACGACGATTTCACTGACCCGGGCAGCAATATCCGAGCTGCCGAAATCATAATCCTGTTTTGCCCTGGCCGGCTCGGTCGCGGTCCTCAACAGATCGATGATCGCCCGCCGATATGCCGCCGGATCATCATCGCCCAGGTAACCGACATCGAAAGCGGCGTGTTGCACATCGCTGTCATCACCATCGGAACAGGCAGCAAGCAGGTCGCGCAGCGCCTGCTGTTTCTGCTCGCTGTAGCGTCGTGTGGCACCGAAGTCGAGCAGTTCTATAACACCGGTATCCTGCTGATACCGATAGTTGGCAAAGTTGGGGTCGGTCTGCACCAGGCCCCAGTTGAACACCTCCCGGATACCGAGTTCGAGCAGGTCTGTACCGACCCGGTTACGCACCACATCCGCTTGCTGCTCGACCGTCTCGATCGGGTCACCGGTGAGATAACTCATGCTGAGCACCGTCGATGTAGTCATCTCATCGAGTACGGCCGGCATCCTGAAGCGGTCATCACCGCCCAGTAATATAGTGTACTGCTTGAGTGCTTCGGCTTCTTTCAGATAATCTGCTTCATCGTGCAACTGGCGCTTCGCTTCATCGAGGATGTGCTCGATATCGATGTCATCCGGCAGCAGCCTGATCAGCCTGAACAGGGTCGCGACATTCGCAACGTCACTGTCGATACTGCGCCTGACGCCGGGATACTGGATCTTTACCGCGATATGCCTGCCATCCCTGAGCACGGCCTCATGGACCTGGCCGATCGAAGCAGCGGCTCTCGGCGTAATATGAAATCGCTTGAAATCCGCTTCCCAGCCCTCACCCCAGGATTCTTCCAGCACCTTGGCAAGCTGCACCATCGGCATATGATGAGCCCCCTCTCGCAGGCCCATGAGTACCTCGCTGAACTCGGCTGGCAGCAGGTTGCCGCTGTCCATGGAGAGCAACTGGCCGACTTTCATCGCTGCGCCGCGCATCTCCGACATACGGTCGCGCAGTCGACGCGCGTTTGCCGGCGTCAGCAGAAGATCATTGAAACGGGGCCTGCGGCCCTGTGCGACCTGCCTGGCACCCTCTGAAACCAGACCGCTGGCAATGCCGCCAGCGAGCCGCCCCAGTCTGGAGATACGCCCCAGACGTGATGCCGGTATGCGACGCTCAGTAGTCATTTTTATTCCCTATGTAAACAATCATGATGCTCTGGACAACTCACTGCAGTGGAAGTTTTGTCTATGTTTTGTATAATACAACAAATTGCAATATATCCCAGCACAGATCGATATCAAGGGCGACAACCAGGGCAAAAACTACTATGACTTCAGACACAGAATCAAGCACTTACAAAATAGGCAAGGTTTCCCGCCTTACCGGCGTATCGCCCGACACCCTGCGCATCTGGGAGCGTCGCTACAAAGCCGTCGTGCCCGAACGCTCTGAGTCCGGAGGCCGCCTCTATTCCAGTGAAGATATCGCCCGACTCAAGCTGATGAAGAGCCTGGTCGACGCCGGCGACTCGATCAGCTCTGTAGCCGGGCTCAGCCGTGAAGCACTGGAAGCACGCAGTTCAGAAAGCCAGCAGAGCCTGATACCGCAAGCCTCCGACAGCCCTTTCCGGATAACCGTGATCGGCGAACAGCTGGCGTCCAGAATCGACAGGGCGCGGGACCAGCTCGATTACCTCGATGTCGTCGCAAGTTATCCATCAGCACAGGCCCTGCTGAGCGACGATAACGTCAATGAGGCAGATATACTGGTCATCGAACAGCCCACGCTTCAACCCACGACCGCCGAACAGGTCGTCGATCTGATGGCCCACAGCCGCGCCCGTCATGCCGTCGTAGTCTATCGGTTTGCATCAAGCAAAGCCGTCGCACGACTACCTCGCTCGCGTTGCACCACGCTGCGTGCGCCTGTCGAGGCGATAACACTGGAGCAACACTGCCTGTCTATCGCCGACAGACCAGCACGGCCGGAGCCAGCTGACGATGATGCGCTGCATTCACCCATGACACCCGCGCCAGCACGACACTATGATGATTCGACACTCGCCCGCATCGCCGGTATGTCGCCTACCATCCAGTGCGAATGCCCGCACCACCTGGCCGAGCTGATAACCAGCCTGAGCGCATTCGAACTCTACAGCAGCCAGTGCGAGAGCCGTAACGACAGCGATGCCGAGCTGCACGCTTACCTCAGCAACACCACCGCGCATGCACGCCATATGATCGAGCAGGCCCTGACCATCGTGCTCGAGGCAGAGAACGTCGAAGTCTGAGCGCGGCCCAGGACGCAGGCGAGTCATGCGAAAAAAAGCCCGGGAAACCGGGCTTAAAAGGAGAGACACACAAGTGTGCGTCGGGCGGAGTAGATAAAACTATTCGACGATGACCGTTCCTTTCATCGACGGATGATATGCGCAGTAATACTCATAGGTGCCGGGCTCAGTAAAGCTGAAGCTGTATGTATCGCCCTTGCCCAGCTGGCCGGAATCAAGCGGCCCGCCATCGCTGCTTGTCACGGTATGCGGCATGCCGTCGGTATTCCCCCAGACCACCTGTTCACCGACCCTGACCTTCAAAGGCGCAGGCGAATACTGCATACCGGCAATACGTACATCGACCTGAGATGACGCAGCTGTCTGCTTTGCTGCAACATTATCCTGTGCCTGTTCCTGGACCTGCGCATAGTCCTGGCCAGGATACCGGGGCGCATAATAGCTGCCACGTGGCGCGTCATAACGGTAAGCGGGCTGCGCTGACCTCTGATAGCCGCGATCATAACCGTATCCACGATTACCGTATCCGGAACCGCTACTCATACCCATACCGGAACCCATACCGGAATCCATGCCAGATCGACCACGGTCGTAGCTGCCAGAGCGGCCACGGCCATAATTATAAATGTCGTAATAACCACGGTTATCATAACCACCGCGATGATAGCCCCTGCTGTCATAACCCCTGTTGTCATAGCCCCTGTTGCCATAATCCCTGTTGTCATAGCTCTTGTTGGCATAAGCCGGTTGAGCTGCTGCATTGTGCGATAGCGCCAGAGCCATGGCCGAGATAGCCGTGACCCACATATACCTGTTTAATGCTGATGATTTCACTTTAACCTCCGGTTTTATCAGTCAGTAATACTTGGCTCAGAATTCTCTCACCGAGATACCGTAGCATTCAGCCAGGTACTCCCGGTACTGCTCTATATTGCGCGGCCCGGGTGTATCCTCCGGGTTAAATCTCTCACATAGCGACGATCCGCCCACTTCGGACGCATTGATCTGGACAGGTGCTGCAAACGTCAGCGCTGTGATGATTCCGCTCATTATTGCCTTTCTCATTAGCTGTCTCCTGCCAGTTGAGGGTGATCCCGGCGCCCGCGCCCCATTCATAACGTGAAACTCATGTCATGTTCGCATCCCGAACCCTCTACGGGCAGATGGGATACAAACGCCCGGACACCGGGATCATTGCTCTCATTCATGCCATACCAGTAACCGAAAATGCTCCATGTGAACCAGGCCACCAATATGTTGTCTATGTTTTGAACAGTAATATACTGGACAAACCATCATTAGTCAAATATTTGTTCATGTACAAATTGAAATTAATATAGACATTACATTGACATTGTATTATGTTGCCTTATATTGTCCTGGACAGAAATGAGATATTCATACACACCTGACAAAGGTATTAACAAAACATGAACAAAACAGCTAAACCCGTCGATAAGCGTACAAGCGCGACAGGCGCTGGTAACAGACAGCAGGTCACTCGTTTCAGTATCAGGGTTTACACGTACCCGGCCTGCAGGAAACGATTACAGACCCGCAAGGCTGCTGTTGCCAGACAGTACCTGGACAGGAAACAACCCATAACACCGGCGCAGTGCAGAACGCTGGTGATAGAGCAGTTCAAGCAAATTGACAATGTTTTGGAGGAGTTGACATGACTACTACATCTGAACAAAACCCGTCTGTTCGTGGATCGTCGAGACAAAGCAGGAATGCCGCGATGTCGGCCAGGGCCTACCAGGTCCGCGAACTGATCGAAGAAGAACGGTTGTTAAAGGACCAGCTGGCTGATTTCTGGGAGCCACGATTTATGGACGAACGACTGATGCAACAGAGACCCGGGCCGAACACCTTCATGGAGACACCCGGAGAAAGATGAATCGCCATACCGGTATCGAAGACTGATCCACCGGATTACAAACTTCACTGTATTAATCACACTGCATTACAGAGGAAAAAATGATGAATAGCTATACAACAACCTTTACCCACCACGATAAACAACACAATGAACACTCAGTTGGTATAACCAGCCCACTGGACTGGTTGCAGAGAAGCTGGAGCGACCTCGCCGAATCGCCTGTCGTCGGCCTGATGATCGGCAGTATGTTCACGCTGCTCTGCCTTGCCGCTTATGCCGCAATAACAGTCAGCCCCCTGCTGTCCGCTACATCACTGGCCCTGCTGTTACTGGTCAGCCCGTTCATCGCTGCCACCGCCTACTCTGTATCACGTCAGCAGGCACAGCTACCCTCTGCAAATCTGCGCGATGCGGTCTATGAGGTGCGAATGCGCGCCCTCGGAATAGGCCTGTTCGCAGTCATCTGCGCGCTGATCGTCGGCGCATGGGTGCGTCTGTCCAGTATCGTTTTTGCTTTCTACTATGGCAGCCTGGAAGTCGAAGCTGCAGCCGAGCTGGCACGTGCATGGACAGCAGGATCCGGTTACCCGACCCTGCTGATGTTCGTACTACTCAGCGGTGCCGTGCTGGGCACGATACTGTTTGCCATCGGTGTGCTCGCATTACCCATGATCGCAGAGAAAGATACCGATATCGTGTCTGCTATCGGCAAGAGCCTGAGAACACTGCGAGCACATCCCATGGTCATGTTCGTCTGGGTGAGCTTCATCATCGGCGCTATCGGCCTTGCGCTTCTCCCCGGCCTGGTTTTGATGCCGCTCGTATTCCCGCTACTGGCCTATGCGAGCTGGCATGGTTATCGTCAGTTAAGTCAG
>Ga0180435_10002198_pt1 | contig 20031 bp, 24 predicted proteins | sample SS_ome_3_FD_132467 | JGI IMG/M metagenome (GOLD analysis project Ga0180435, IMG submission 132467) | Hypersaline lake sediment archaeal communities from the Salton Sea, California, USA - SS_3_S_1 metaG | ecosystem: Environmental > Aquatic > Non-marine Saline and Alkaline > Hypersaline >...
CGCCTGACGGCCTAAGCCCGATCCGCTACGCGCTGTTCCAGCCGAACACGCGGTTCTCGGAAAACTTTATCGGGTCGGCGGATTCTATACGCGAGCGGAGGGAGCCGGGGGCTCGGGTGTCGCGGCGGGGATTCGGGCTACTCCTCGGGCTCGGGCTCCCTGGGCGGGAGCTCGCCGGCCCTCGCGGCGGCCTCCGACGGGTCGGGGGTGCCGGGCGCCGGGTCGTCGCCGGTGGGCACGGGGGAGAACCCGCGAGGCACGGAGCCGCGGAACGTGTCCACGAGGAACGTCCGGCCGCCGGCCTCGATGTCGCCGCCGGCGAGCGCGAGCGCCTCGGCGCCGTCGTCGGCGCTGGGGGACAGGACGAGCGCGACCTCGTCTATGCCGCCCCCGCCCCGCCTCGCCACCACGCCGAGCACCGCCTGCGGCGGGAGCGACTCGACCCTGAAGAGCATCTCGTCGCGGGCCTGCCTGACGGACGCGTTCCACGCCCCGGGCTTCGGGGGCTTGGCCTTCCGCCACGCGACCAGCGTGCCCGTGTCCGGGTTGACGTCCGCGTACCACCCCCTCGCCTTGAGGTGCAGATCCCTCGCGCCCGTGCGGGAGGGCGCGCACAGCAGCACGCCGTCGCTGCACCGCACCACGCACGGCCTCTCGGGGTCGGGCATCGTGTACGCCAGGCCCCTCGCCTGCCTCAGCGTCATGTCGGTCGCCAGGGTCCCGTCCGGGTGGTCCTGGAACCGTCCGGTCGCCGACATCCCGGCGGCGAACGCGTCCCTCTCGGTGTGCTTCCCGTCGCTCATGCCTCCAGCCCCCTCCTGGCCGCCTCGCGGACCATGGCCTCGTACGCCGGGCGGCGCTTGCCGATGTGCTCCAGCATCCCCGGCGCGTCGCCCATCGCGTCGTACGGCGCCGCCCGGCGGGCGGCGGTCATCCTGCCGTGCGCCTTCCTCCTGATGAACCTGATCGTGTTCACCAGGTGCCCGTCACCCATGTCGCGCGGGTGGATCCGCTTGCCGGTGGCGGTCACCCACACCTCGCCGTCGGGCGGGCCGTCGTCCACCCGCACCTCGCCGTCCCCGACGGTCACCCGCACATGGCCGGGCGGGTCGAAGGCGTTGCACACGAGCTCGTGCATCGCGCCGTCCGAGGGGGCCTGGGCCGCGGCCATCATGGCCCTGTGCGCGGCCGCGCTCTCGGAGTCCCACCGCTCGGCCTCGAGCCGGCGCGACTCGTCCAGGTACCTCTTCGCGTGCCCCGCGTGGTGCCGCCGGCCGGCCTCGTCGCCCTCCGCCCTGCACCTCTCCGCGACCCGGCCGTGCCAGGCGGCCGCTCGCCGGAGCGTCAGCTTCCGCGGGAGCTCCCACTCGTCCGGGGGGGCGGGCGCCGCCGCGTCCGTCCGATCCGGGCAGGGGGTCGCCGCGACCCGTTTGCGCCCGAAAAGCCCCGCCAGGGCCGCGAAGACGCCCGTCACCATCCTCAGAATCGTCATCATCGCAATCCTCCGCCCAGCCTACCGCTGGGACTCCATCCACGCCTTCGTCACCTCGGCCTGGCCCCGCGAGATCAGCTCCGCCGCGTGATCCCGGTCGTGCCCGCAGGCGCACTGCCCGGCGGGCGCCCTCGCGACGAACCCGCAGTGCGGGTCGCGGGACAGGCACAGGAACGCCCTCGCCCTCCCGTCCCAGCACACGAGCGACGCGCCGCCGCATCTCGGGCAGTCGTACATGGTCATTCTTTCGTCCCCTCCCCGGGCATCGCCACCACGCATGTGTGGACCGCCAGCTCCGCCCCCCTCTTCGGCATCCGCCCGCCCGCGAACTGCTCCCGCTCGTACCGGTGCTCGATCAGGTCGTCGTCCGGGGTCTCGTAGATCACGTTGATCGAGCCCGGGGCGACATGCCGCACCACGCCCTCGTGGGACTCGACGAGCGCGGCGTCGGCGCCGAGGGCCAGCAGGGCCGGCCCGAGCCCCCGCAGGAACTCCCGCCTCTCGGCGGGGTCGAGGTCCCGGCCGGTCATCCGGACCCACTCCAGCGCCTCGGCGGCGGTCAGGACGCGGTTCTCCCGCATGTGCCCCCTCTCGGCGGCGGACACGCATGTCTCGCAGGGCGCCGCCCTCACGAAGAAGCCGTCCTCCCCGTCGATCCTGGAGACCCCCCGGCCCTCCAGGGTGCCGCCGCACTCCGCGCATTTCAGCTCCAGCTTCAGTTCCGTCACCCGAACACCCCCCGCAGGTTGTCGTCCACCCGCCTCCTCGCCGCCCGATCCGGATCGCCGGACTCCCACGGGGGCGGCGCCTCCAGTATCCGGACGCAGTCCTCGCCGGTGGCCTCGGTCATCGTGTCGTCCACCATGTGCGGCTGATCCCAGTCCCTGTCGCTGTCCGCCGGGTGGACCTCCGTCTTCCCCCCCTGCGTCAGCCACCCCCACACGCGGCCGTCGTCCGTCCGGAACGCCCCGGAGACGGTCTCCTCGTCCTCGTACACCCACCGCCTCGCGTGCGTCGGGCGCACCCCCTTCCGGCGGAACCACCGCCTCCAGTCCCCGACCGTTTCCATGGGAACGCCCGTCATGCGACATTATACGCCGGCCGCGCCTGTTACCAGATCTGGAATCCAATTCGGAAGTCCAGTTGGCGGGGCGTCGCTTACGGCTAACCAGATATCTTGTTCCCTAGACCGGTGTTTTCCGAGTCCCGTAGTGCCCGACCCCGCTCCGGAGCCGGAAACGCGGTTTTCGGTCTCTCTCGCCCCGCAGGGGCCGGGTCTCGCCGTTATTTCGAGTCGTGTGGCCTTCCTGTGTCCGTGTCTTGCCTGAAAACAGGCTCGTCTCGCGCTACGGTGCCTGCGGTGTCCCGTAGTGCCGTCCAGCCCCACTGTGTTTCCAGCCCCACTGCACTACGGGGTCGGGAAAACCCCGTAGCTAACACCGCAGACACCGCAGTGTATGGCCTGTTCGGGCGAGGTACTCCGATAACGAGCACCGTAGACACCGTAGCACACCGTAGGCTCCGTAGCCGCCAGCCCCGTAGCGTCCCGCAGCGCTGCGTATAAAAGAGGGTGGGGAGAAAGGAGGGGTCGGTTGCCGACATACGAGTACCAGTGCGAGCGGTGCGAGGGGGTGCGGGAGCTGCTCCAGCCCATCACGGCGAAGGCGAAGAGGCGGCTGTGGTGCGAGGGGTGCGGCGAGGTCACCTCTTGCCGGCGGCTGATCGGCGGAGGCGGGGCCGTCCTGTTCAGGGGGAGCGGATTCTACGAGACGGATTACCGGAGCGAGTCGTACAAGAGGGACGCAAGGAAGGACGCCGAGGCGTCCAAGCCCAAGTCCGAGAGCAAGAAGGAAAAGAAATGATGATAGGAAACGGCGTGAGATTCATGACGGGCATGGCGGCGAGGCTGGGCCTGGCCCCCGTGCTGCGGCTGCTGGTGTTCGCCGCGATGTGCTGGGGCGCGTGGTGGCTCGTCGCGTCGGGGTCGGTCGTGGCGATCTACGATTGGGTGCAGGGCATGTCCCATCCGGGCGGCTTTTTCGGGACCCTGATCGGGGCCGTGGGGCTCATCGTCGGGGTGGTCGCCGCGTTCGTGCTGGCGGAGGAGCACAAGTGGGGGTTCTGGGAGCATGTGCGGAGGGCGCCCTTCCTGCTGTGGTGCGGCCTCACGGACGACAACGAGACCATCCACCTCGGGACGCTCCTGCTCTGGCCGCTCATCGCCGTGGCGGACTGGGTCGTCTCCGTCCTCCTCCTCGTCGCCGTCGTGGCCGTGGGGGTCGCCGAGCTGATGAGCCTGAAGGTGAAGGGGGGCTCCGGTGATTAAGCACGGCCCCCCGCCCGGCGGCCCCCGGGACACCTGCGGGAAATGCGGCGGCACCGGAATCAAGGAGGGCCGGTGGATGGGCGCCGGCCCCGGCCCCTGCCCGATGTGCGCCGGCCGGGGCGAGGGTGGCAGGGCGGCGGGCGTCCCGCCGGACAAGTACAACGACTGGATGTTCGGGCGGTGGGTTCCGCCGGACGGCGCGAAGCGGAGAACGGACGACAACCTGAGGGAGGTGTTCGGTGGTTAGGATGTTCAGCGGTTTGGCGGCTCCCGTGCTCGGCGCGGCGGCGGCGATGTTCAAGGGGAAGGACGGGAGGGTGTCGGCGTACAGGATCGTCCTAGTCGTCACGCTCGCGGCGGCGGGTTGGGCGGTGTGGTCCGGCTCGGCGCAGTGGGCGATCTCCGGCGGCGGCATAGCCTCTGGCGGTTTCGGCACCGTTGCGGTGTTCCTCGCGCGGTGGCTGCCGCTCTCGTGGCTCATCGGCGTCCTGTTGTGGCCGCTCTGCGACGACAAGGACGATCTCGGTGGCGTTTTCACGGTGCTGTTTTTCGTCGCCCTCCTCGGCACCGCGCTCCAGGCGGCGGTTGTGCACGGCGCCTTCGACACGCCGGAGCGCACGCACTATCGGGCCACCGTCTCGTGCTCGCACTGCGGGGCCTCCTGCTATGTCAATGTCGAGCTCGGCGAGTCGTGGACGGACTGGGAGCACATCGGGTGCTGCAAGTGCGGCATCCGGAACCCGGTGGAGAACGTGCCGGAGTACGCGGAGAGCCGGAAGGCGTGGGAGTCCCGCGTCGCGGGCGGGGAAGAATAGGTCTGGAGGTGCGAGGATGGATTCACTGCCCTACGGCGAGAGTCCGGAGGAGGCGATGGCGAGGTTCCTCGCCGCGGTGCGGGAGGACGACCCGGCGGCCCTGGAGGACGCCAGGGAGGCGGTGGAGTATTGGCTGTTCATCGTGAGAGCCAAGGCTCCGGATTTGTCCGACCCGAGGGTGCTGGAGGCAATGGGCGCGCCGAGGTGGGCGGAGTACTCCAGGGAGAACCCGCCCCCGCCCGGGCTGTACATCTGCGAGATGTGGACCGGCGGCCACCGGGGCGGGGCGGCTCTGAGGACGAAACAGTACTGCAAGTGCGACCCGCTCCCGGACGGCGTGAGGATGTGGTTCGGGCCCATTCCGCAGGCGCCCGGCGACCCGCTGCGGTGGTTCAAGGACATGCGCCCCGCAGGGAAGGCGGCCGGTCGTGGGGATGGCTGAGTTCAGGGGGCCGATGGTGGGCGGGCCATGGGACGGCGACGAGCACTCGGCGGAGCTAGAAGTGTGCAGGCTGTACTCGGGGAAATCCCCGGAGGGGGCAACCTACAGGTGGCACGCCGAGAGTGCCGAGTGGCGATACGAGGGCGAGCCCGCCCCGAACGCCTTCAGCGCCCTGCTGGGCGCGTTGGGCATGCTGGGAGGCCGCGGTGAAGACTAGGCTGTGTCCGGGATGCGATGTGTGGGCCGCGGAGTTCGACCCGTACTTCAGGCGGTGGCGGTGCTTCTCGTGCGGGTGGATGCCGAGATCCAGCGTCGAGGCCTGGAGGGAGATGCGGAGCAACCCGCGGCGCGGTGGCTCTTTCCCGCCGGGAACCGTCCTGTCCGGCGAGGGGTTGAGCGTCGGCGGCGAGTACGAGTTCATGGCCGAGGCGGATCGTGGGCGCTGGGTGCGGTTGGCCGTCAGGACTTTCGCGGGGCGCGCGAAGGTTTTGCCCGAGTCGGACGAGGCGGTTATCTCGGACGTTGCCGCGGGCACCGGTGCCCGCCGGGAGTTCACATGCCATGCACGGTCCGCCTGCGGCCCGACGATCCAGTTCTGGGACGGCGGCGCGAGGGACGGCCATCTCGAGTCGGAGCATCTGTTGGGTGACGGCGCCACATTCGCGATTGTACCGGTATCGGCGGAGAGTGCCGCGAGGCGCCGGACGGACGACAACCTGAGGGAGGTGTTCGGGTGAGGCAAAGGCGCGCTGGCCGAGAGCCGGCCGAGGATGTGAAAAGAAGGATTGTGGAGGCCGGGAAAGCCGCGGGGTTCGAGAAGGACACCGCAAGGATGTTTCTCCAGGGCGACGGTCGCGTGATCTATGTGCGGCTGCTTCGCGGCGCCGGCTCCGTGTCGGTGACCGGGTTCGTCGGGGTCGACGGATCGTTCTGCGGGCATGTGCGGGTCGCGGCGACCCTCGGTTCGGACGACGACCGCATGGCGTTCCACGCCATGAACATGCACGGCCGTGAGGCGGTGCCGCTGGATCGCATACGCGAGGAGATGTCCGCAGTGGCGGAGGAGATGGATAAGGTGGAGTCCGCCGTGGACTCCGGGGATCGCTCGCCCCGGAGGTTCGGCGACGTGCTGTGGGGGCGCCCGATCGACACGCATCGCGGGTTCTTCGGGAGATGAGAGGAAGAGAGGAATTCATGGAAGTGGACTTGAAGAGGTTGATGGATCCGAAGACTGCGGTCTCCAAGGCCCGCGAGGCGCTGGCGGCGGAGGGCGCTTCCCCGGATGCGGCGTCGGTGTCGGCGCTGGCGTCCGCAATCATGGTGCGGGAGGGCCTGGTCACCGTCGCGAGAGTGCTGGCCGAGGGCAAGCCGGGCGATGGCGGCGACTAGACTGGTTGGGGCGACTATGCTGCTTAGGCGACTGGACATACCGCTCGACGATCCGGATGGCATGGCCTCGGCGCTGAGGGCGCATGTCGGCGACAGGTTGCGCATCACGGATCGCGCGTCGGGGCAAGCCACCGTGCCGTGGGTCAACCCGCTGGGCGGCGCCGTCGGTTCCCACCGGCTGTCCGGCCCGGATTTCGTGCTCCGGGACGTGATGACCGTCCAGGGCGGTGTGGATCTCATGGCGGAGGACTGCGGGACGGGCGACAGGTGGAGGATGCACTTCATCGTCCCGGACTCGGAGACGGACAAGACGGTCTTCAACAAGGTGTGCGACGGCGGGGTGTCCACGGCCGACGCCCGGAGGGACGAGTGGTTGAGGGGGGTGTTCTCTTGAGGGGTTTCCAGTGACATGCGGCGAGACGCTGGCTCTCGCTGCGGACATCGTGGGCCTGGTGCTCTGGACCGGGGTCAAGGTGCATTTCCTCGCGGGCGCCATGCTCTGGCCGATGGCCCGGCGTCGCGCGAGGGTTCGCGGACGCGAGCCGTCCTGGGAGCCGCTCCGCGAGGGGCAGAGAGTGTTAGTGATGGTGCGTGGCCGCTGGGCTCCGGCGACGGTGGACGCCGCGCCGTGGGGATGGCCGGCGGTCAGGCTGAGGGTCGGCCTGCCGCGAGGCCCTGTGGCGTGGCGGCTGATTCCAGAGGTGGTCTCGGCGGAATGCGAGGAGGGCGATTTGGCGGATGAGTGACGTCCCCCCGACATACGAGCCGGCGGTGGTGGCGCAGAGGCTGCTCCCCGTACTCTCCGCCGCCGCCGGGCAGGGGTACCGCTTTTTCGCGGAATGGTTCGAGGACTTCACCGCGTACGCGTGGGCGAGGCGCGCCCACATGCGCAGGCTGACCGTCCCGGTCGAGCCGGCAGAGGGCCGGGCCGGCTGGGCCAAGTTCCGCGGCGGCGGCACGAGGCTCCAGGGCGACGGGCGGAAGATGTACCATGTCTACCGCGACCTCCTGGTCAGTCTGGGCGTGCTGTCGGTGGTTGATCCGTCGGACAGATCCAGGAGGCTGAGCGGCACATGGTCCGTGAACCTCCCGGTGCCGTTTGGAGATCGCGGCCACGCCGAGGCCTGGCGGATAGCGAGGGAGATGCTCGCCGACGCGGATCCCGTGGGGCCGATCCCGCTCGACGAGGTGCGGAGGCATGTTGGGAGATGCAAGTCGCATGTGAGGCGGGATCCACGCCGCCGGCCGGAGGGCAGGCACGCGGAGCTGGAGCACTCGCCCAGGAACCGGCACCTCCTGGAGCAGTTGCGGGCGGCCGTCCTGCTGGCCCCGGCGAAGGTCAACCCGCACTGCCTCGTGGTGTCGCGGTGGCCGGACGGCGACGAGCACGACTCCGCGGACGCGGCGGTGTTCGAGACGGCCGTCGCCGCGGAGCCGGTCGCGATTGCCAAGTGCGGCTTGGGGAACGCGGGCGACCGGGAGATGCGGGAGCTCGTCGAGCTGGCGGACACGCTGAGCGAGCCCATCCCGCGGCTCCTCTACTTTTCCCTCTACGAGCCGGAGCCCGGCCTGCTCCGGGTGGCCGAGGACGCGGGGGTGGGCATCGAGGTTCTGCATGTCCTCCCCCGGAGGGCGACGCCCGCCGGTTCGCGCGAGCGTAACGTCCGATCTGCACAGTAACATCCGGCATGTTACCGTGCGAAACCGTAGGCGGCTTCCGCGCCCGCGGTTTCCGCCCGTCCCGGAGCCTCGCCCCTAGAATCCCGGCAGCGAAAGGGGGCGTTATGCCGAAGAGAACCACCACGAGGACGAGGGGCAAGACCAAGGGCAAGACCAAGCGGGATCCCACCTGGAGATCCGTGGTCGTCGAGCGACCGGGCGGCTTCCAGGGCCGGGGCATCTACCAGTACACCTCGGAGAGGCTGCTGCCGATGGACACCGGCTCCCCGGTGCCGGACTTCAAGGTCAGGCCCGGCGCCCGGCTCGTGTACGACGCCAAGGGCAGGAGCATCTCGCCCGCCGTCGTGCGGCGCGCCCTGGTCGCCGTCAACGCCTGGCTGGCGCAGCACATGGACATGAAGTTCCCGCTGGCGAAGAGCGGCAAGCGGGTGTCCAGCCTCGACGTGCACGGCAAGAAGGCAATCGGGAACTTCATAGGCCGCGCGCTGTGCGACAACGTGCAGGACATCACCTGGCACTCCAAGGCCGGCCTCCGCAACACGCCGATCGACAGCGGCTGCCCGGACCTCATCCCCGCCGACCACTACGACGGCAACTACGACTGGAGGCGGTTCAGGCACGGCGGGATCGAGGTCAAGGTGACCTGCGGCCGGCTCAGGTCCGGCGCGGCCGCGAAGCTCCGCTACGAGGACAGCAGGATCGCGCACCTGTCGGGCTTCACATGGATGGCGCACCACCCGCAGTCGCGGAGGGTGCTCGGCCTCCTGTGGGACAACGTGCAGGGCATACCGCAGGTCGTGGGCGCCTTCTACACGAACACCCTCAGCGCGCGCAGCTACGGCAACTGCAAGCCGGACCTGTCGGCCAGGGCCGGCAACTCGACGAACGCCGGGGCGATCAAGAGGCGCGGGCTCAACGGGTTCGGCTGGGTGTGCATGTACGACGACGAGCAGTACATCGAGGCCGTCAGGCGCATGATGCCGCACTGCGGCCTGTGATTGGGGGGAGCATGAGAACACTGGTAACCGGAGGCGCGGGCTTCCTCGGCAGCCACCTCTGCGAGAGGCTGCTGGTGGACGGGCACAGCGTCATCTGCCTCGACAACCTGTTCACGGGCGACAAGTCCAACATCGAGCACCTGCTGGACAGGACGGACTTCGAGTTCGTGCGGCACGACGTGGTGGAGCCGATCCTGCTTGAGATCGACTGGATCTTCAACCTGGCGTGCCCGGCCTCGCCGCCGCACTACCAGCACAACCCGGTCAAGACCGTGAAGACCTCCGTCATGGGGGCGCTGAACATGCTCGGCCTGGCCAAGCGGGTCGGCGCCCGCATACTCCAGGCGTCCACGAGCGAGGTCTACGGCGACCCGGCGGAGCACCCGCAGACCGAGGGGTACTGGGGCAACGTCAACCCGATCGGGCCCCGGAGCTGCTACGACGAGGGGAAGCGGGTCGCGGAGACCCTCATGTCCGACTACCACCGCCAGAACGGGGTGGACGCCCGCATCGCCCGCATCTTCAACACGTACGGGCCCCGCATGCGGCCCGACGACGGGCGGGTCGTGTCCAACTTCGTGACGCAGGCGCTCCGGGGCGAACGCCTCACCGTGTTCGGGGACGGCTCGCAGACCCGCAGCTTCTGCTATGTGGACGATTTGGTGGCCGGGCTGGTCAAGCTGATGGAGTACGAGGGCGACGACGCGCACCTTCCGGTGAATCTCGGCAACCCGCGCGAGGTGACCATGCTGGAGTTGACTGAGATGATCGGAAAGGCGATCGACCAGAGGGTTTTCGTCGATCATTTCGCCCTCCCGGCGGACGACCCGACGCGGCGTTGCCCCGACATCGCGCGCGCCAAGGCGATGCTGGACTGGGAGCCCACGATCCCGCTGGAGCAGGGCATCGAGCACACCGTGCGGTGGTTCGAGCTGCCGCACTGACGGCAACCGCGTGCGCGCAAAAGGAGGGCCGCCCCAAGGGGCGGCCCTCCTTCGTCGTCCCGCCGGCCCGCTACAGGGTGCGGTTCGCGACCTTCATCTTCCACGCCGGCGTCGCGTCGGCCCAGGCGACCACGGCCTTCGTGCTCGACATCCCGGCGACGGTCCACCCCGGCGAGGTTGGCGCGGTGCCGAACACGGCCGTCCCGCCGCCGAAGGCGATGGTGTTGCCGCTGATGATCGTCCCGACCTCCGTGTAGCAGTTGTTGGACATGCTGGACAGCCGGTAGACGACCGCCACATGCGTGTCGTCCAGCCTGCTGACGACAGGCTCTGAGGCCGCCTCGGGGCTGTAGATCAGGGTGCGGATGCCCGGCGCCAGGCCCGTGAGGCCCGAGAGCACCAGGACGCTGCCGTACGTGTTGCCGGCCGAGGCGCCCCACACCGTCACCGCCTTGTTGTTGCCCGCGTACGCGACCGACATGCCGGTGGTCGGCGCCGAGGCGTTCTCGACGATCTGCATGCTGCCGATCGACAGCGTGATGCCGCTGCGGTGCACCACGCACGCGCCGCCGACGCCCTGCGCCCCTGTGGAGTACGAGCATGTCAGGATTGCCCGCTCCGAGTCCACGGACGCCATGTTGATGGTCTGGGTTATGCCCCCGGTCGGGGCGTTCCAGGTGACCGGTGACCCGGCCAGCGCCGGCACCGCGCCGGAGATGTCAACGTAGTCGGCCTGCCATCCCGAGGCCGTCTCCCAGACGGCGACGGCGGCGTCCTCGTCGTACGCCGCGACGCCCAGTCCGATTTGCCCGGTGAGGCCGTATGTGGCGCTCGGCGCCCCGAAGTCGACATACGTCGGCCCGGCGGGGTTCACCGTCACTATCTGCATCTTGGCGAGCTGGGTCGAGCTGTCCCGGTAGCAGACCACCGCCTTCGTGTCGCTGGCCTTGGCCAGCGCGATGTAGTCGCGGGAGCCCTGCAAGGTGGCCGCCCCGCCGTTGAGGTCCTTCTCGCCCTCCAGGTTCGTCACGGCCGAGCCGCTGACGCGGGCCAGCCGGAGGTGCGCGGTCCCGCTCCGGCTGTACGCGAAGAGCACGTCCGTCGAGTTCATGCGGACGCAGTGGATCGGCCTGTCGGCCGTGGTTCCGGCGGTCTCGTGCTCGGCGCCGTACCAGAACTCGTCCCCGGCCGGGGGCGATGTCGTGGTGGCGGGCGATGTCGTGGTCGCGGTGCCCTCGTCGCTGCTCCCAATCCACGCCGAGAAGGCCAGCTTGGTCGCCCCGACGGCGGTCGGGTACGTCGGCCCGGCCTTGGCCTTGCCGCTGTCCGCGTCGTCCCCGTCCTGGTACGCGACGACGGTGGAGCCGCCGAGGGCGGCGGCGTAGATGAACGTGGCGTCGCCGTCGTGGAACTCCGACTCCGCGCCGAACGCGATGTCCGTCCCGTCGACGGCCCCGATCTTCGCGGTGCCGTGGTTCGAGTCGGCCTCGTCCCGGTACGCCACGATGATCCTGGACGCGTCGATGGTCGCCGCGCGGACCCATGTGGCCCCCGTCGCGCCGAGGAACTCCGCCACCGCGCCGAACGTGATGTCCGACCCTGCGACCGTCCCGACCTTGGCCTGGCCGTGCTGCGCGCTCTCGTAGCTGCTGAACGCGACGACGAACTTCGTCGCGGACAGGGCGGTGACGGATATCCACCTGGCGTCCCCCGCGAGGAAGTCCGACTCGGCGCCGAAGGTGATGTCCGTGCCGGTCACCGTGCCGAGCTTGGCCTTGCCGTGGCCCAAATCCCCACCGTCCTGGTACGCGACCACGAAGCTGGTCGCGTCAAGGGCTGCGGCGGAGATGTACGCCGCCCCGCCGTCGACGTCTACGATCTGGAACTCCGCCACCGCGCCGAACGTGATGTCCGTCCCGGCGACCGTCCCGACCTTTGCGTGCCCCCGGTTGCCCGCGGCGATGTCCTTGTACGCGACGACGAACGCGGCCTCGGAGAGCGCCGTGACGGCGTTGTAGTCGGCCTGCCCCGTGCCCAAGTGCTCGGACTCGGCGCCCCATGTGATGTCCGTCCCGGCGACGGTCCCGATCTTGCATGTGCCGTGGTTGGAGTCCCCGGCGTCCTTGTACGCGACGACGATCTTCGTGTCGCTGAGGGCCGCGATCGAAATCTGCCCGGTGTCGTTCGCGTTGAACTTCGACTCCGCGCCGAAGGTCACATCCGACCCGCCGCCGACCGTCCCGACCTTGGCTGTGCCGTGCCCCGACCCGCCGCCGTACGCGACGACGAACCTGGTGGCGTCGAGGGGCGCCACGGAGATGTCGTTGGTGGTGCCCGAGCGGAACTCCGACTCCGCGCCGAACAGGCCAGCGGAGAGGCTCCCGGCCGCGGGCAGCTCGCCCACGGCCTGCTCCCAGTTGTCGTTGTCGTGCCATGTCACCAGAATCTTGGAGCCCGTGACGCCGCACACGTTGAGCTCCTGTGTCGCGTTGGCCCCGACATACCCCACATCGTTCGTCCCGTCCGTGAACGTGAGGCCGCCTCCGGCCGGAGCCGTCGCGAGCGCCGTGACGCAGGCGTTGTCCGACTGCCGGCGCCATGTGACCCCCGCGTGCGTCTCGTCGATCACGCTGATGTCCATCACGTCGGTGTCGTCGGTCGTGTACTGCACCCGCGCGCCGGCCGACACGGACGAGCCGGTGAATGTCAGCAGGCAACCGTAGCTGTTCCCGAACGAGCTGGCCCAGACGACGATGCCCCTCTCCGCCCCAGAGCTGTCGACGCCGAGGTACGCCACGAACGGGGACATGAGTGACTGGGACTCGAACTGCGATGTGCCCGCCGCGGAGATCGTGGCTCCGGCGCGGTAGAGCACCCGCACATTGCCGAGCGTGCCCGAGCCCGGGCTGTACCGGTAGACCAATACCGCCCGCTCGGAGTCCATCGCGTCCATGTGGAGATCCAGTATGCCCGCCGGGTGCGACGCGACGGTCACCGCCGGGGTCGTGACCACCGGGGTGGCGCCGGATATGTCCACATGGTTCGCCTTGAGTTCGGTGCTGTCCTTCCACACGACGACGGCGTTCGACTCGTCGTACGCGGCAATGCCATCCGCGTCGCTTCCGGAGATGCCGAAAGTGGCTTTTCCGCTCGCGGACACCGACATGCCGGACACGGTAAGCGTCTCCACGCCCATCAGTGCGTCCGCCACCGAGCCGTACGCGACCACCGCCTTGGACGCGCTAGCCTTGGACACGAAGAGGGCGTATGTGGACTGCGTGATCGCCGCCCCGCCGTTGAGCAGCGTCGGCGCCCCGAGCGTGGTGGCGCCGGTCCCGCCGACCCGGACAATCCGCGCGTAGCCGACATTCGCGCGCCAGTAGCACACCAGCACATCGGTGTCGTTCAGGGCCACGCTGTCGATGCCCCCCAGAACCCCGTACTGCACCATCGTGCCGATGGCCCCGTATGTGAACTCCGTGCCGTCGGCCGACCCCGCCCCCAGGCCGTCGCCCACCTGCGCGCCGTGGAACTTGGCACCGTCCCCGGCCCAGACGGCCGATTCCAGGTATTCGGTCCCGTCATCCAAGGGGTGGTAGAAAACCGCGTTCGGTTCGTGGACAATACCCATTGCGCAATCCTCCTTCGTGCCTGGTCCGGCAGTCTCTCGCTAGGGAGCCCGTCGAGCCAAAACTTTATCGCATGCGGCTATTTGCGGCGGCCGAGCTTCCCGGCGATCCAGCCCGGGACGCCCGTGAGCCTCTTCAGCCACTCCGAGAGCTGCCTCCGCTGCTCCCCGCGGTTCGGGGGCTTGACGATCTCGTAGTCCCCCCCGTCCTCCATCGACAGGACGGCCCAGAAGTCCCACGACATGCCGGGGTCGTCGACCATCGCGAAAGGTATCTTGCAGTAGCCGCCGTCCCCCCACCCCGTCCCCCAACTGTTGCGGACGAGGTACATCTGCTCGTCGAGGTCGTAGCCGACGATGAGCATGGCGTGCCCGCCGACGCGGTGCTCGCCCGGCTGCGGGATCGGGGCGACACCCGTGCGGCCCGCCACGGGGTCGAAGGACGCGAACAGCATCATGCCGAAGACGACCGGAAAGCCCCGACTCAGCGTCTGGAGCACACCGGGCCCCTGATCCACCCTCGCGTACTCGATTGCCTGCCGCGTGAGTCCGTCCTGGTACGCCTCCCATTTCGGCTTCGTGAACACCGTGCTCGTGTCGTACGGCCACACGGTCTCCAAGCATGCCCCGTTCCTCTGGACGGCCTTCATCGCGTTGCTGATGTACGAGCCGATGTCCTTGTCGGTGCTCCCGTCGATGACCCGCGTATTCCAGTAGACGAACAGCCTGCTGAGGTCGCGCTGCTCGATGCCCTGCCTGCGCTCGAGCATCTCCATGGCGCCGACCGTCGCGTTCGCCGTGCAACTGTTGAGCTGCCCCTGGTGCTCGACCGGGCTGCACATCTCGCGCAAATCCACCTTCCGGGGCAAATCCCTGGCGCCGCAGATCATCCTGAAGTCGCGGTGATCCTCGGGGCCGCGTATGCAACCGCCTATTTTCCTCTCTGGCATCTCTCCCTCCCAAGCCGGGAGCGAGTCGTCAAAACAACACCAAGGGGGATGTCATGTCCGAGCCTATAATTCTGTATGGAAAGCCTTGAGCTGTTTGCCGGCGCCGGAGGCCTGGCGATCGGTACCGCCAGAGCCGGATTCGGGCATGTCGCGGCCATCGAGCGCGACATGGCCTGCGCGGAGACGCTTCGCGCGAACGGGCTGCCCGTCATGGAGGCCGACGCGGCTGGGGTGGACTACTCGCCGTGGGCGGGCACGGCTCTCGTTAGCGGTGGCCCGCCATGCCAGCCCTTCAGCTCGGCGGGCAAGCACCTGGGTCGCTTTGACCCCCGTGACATGTTCCCAACACTGGTGCGCGCAGTGCGGGAGGTGCGCCCCCGCCTCGTGCTTGTTGAAAACGTCAAGGGGCTGCTCCGTACCGCATTTTCCGGTTACCTGGAATATGTACTGTTGCAACTGTCCCGACCGGGCGTCGCGCCGGGCGACAAGGAGTCCCCGGACGAACACATGAAACGGCTGAGGCAATCCGACGCCGAGTACGAAGTGGCGCGCGGCCTCCTGAACGCTGCGGATTTCGGCGTGCCGCAGACGAGGGAGAGGGTGTTCATACTCGCATCCAAATCGGGCAACGATCTAGGGACACCCTCACCCACGCACTCCCGGCGGTCGCTGCTGCGCAGTCAATGGGTTACCGGGGAGTATTGGGCGCGGCATGGAATCGAACCGCCGGAACCGCCCGCAAGGCTCAGCAAGAGGATAGCGGAGGCGAAGGAGCTGGGGGACGACGGCCTCCTGCCCTGGCGAACCGTGCGCGACGCGATATCGGACATCATGTACGACTCGCCCGCCCGCAAGGCAAAATCGTACAAAGGACACACGGGGAGCGACCTCGATATGCCGTCAAAGACCCTGAAAGCCGGTGTGCATGGGGTGCCGGGAGGCGAGAACATGGTTCGCCTGCCGGAGGGCGATAGACACTACACGGTGAGGGAGGCAGCCAGGGTGCAGGGCTTTCCCGACTCGTGGTCCTTTCCGCACTCGTGGACAACTGGAATGAGGCAGATCGGGAACGCCGTGCCGCCCCCGCTCGCCGAGGCGGTCACGAAATCGCTGGCGCGGGCTACCCCTCCTGTATCCTCGGACTGACAACTTTGCCCTCGTCCGTCACCACGATGTCCGCCGCCCCCCTGGGCACCCGGATCACGGCCGGGCACGGCCCGGAGCCGGAGTCCCGCCACACCGTGCCGTCCGGCAGCACCGCCGTGGCCTGCCAGCAGATCGGGGCGCCGTAGTTCTCCTCGTACTTGTCCATCGTCTCGCCGAAGGTGTCGGCGAGGTCGTTCAGGTTGGCCAGCTCCTCGCTGGTGAACATGTCGAACGCCGCCTTGTCGCCGGACCACATGACGAGCTCGTCGATCCACTGCCCGGCTGTTCCGGACGCTATGTCCAGTTCCGGGTCGGCGCTGGCCGGAGCTGTGGATCTTGTCCCGCTGTCCTGCGCGCCCTGGTCGACGAACGCGGCGCCGTCGAGGGATGTCCTCAGGTTCCAGTTGCCCGACCCCGTGTGCTCGAAGTCCGCCACGAGCAGATGCTCGCCGCCGGCCATTGTCCCCATCAGGGTGCCTATGGCCGCGTCGCTCCAGGTGGCCGTGGCTGGCCCGAGCGAGATTGTGGTCGATGTGAACTCCACGGTGTAGTCCCTCTGCACCGTGATTACCGATGAGCCGTCGCCGAGCTTGTTGGCCCACATGGCCACGACGACCCGGTCGTCCCCGGCCGCCGCCGGATACGCGCCGGGTGTGGACGCTGTCACGGTGGACGCGAGCGACAACTCGCCGACCGCCAGGTAACCTGTGCCGGAGATGATGTGTGACGACACGATCGATCCTGCGGACATCTTGGCCAAGGCGTACGGATACCCGTTGATGGTGGTGTGGTACACCGTGTTGGCGCCGAATGTGATGTCGGTGCCGGACACGGTTGCCTTGGTCATGAGCGCCTGGTTGCCAAGCACAAGCCCCGATCGCCAGCCGTACGCCACCTCCGTGCTGCTCAGGCCGCATGCCCCACCGACCGCGCTTGCCGCGAGGGTCGTCTCCGCGCCGAGCGTTATGTCCGCGCCGGACACGGTCGCCACGCGCCCCATGAGGTTGTAGCTGTTGCGGTTGTACGCGATGTACACGGTCGACGAGTCCAATAGTATCGCGTCGATCCGCTCCCCGCCGGTCATCTTCGGCCCCGGGTTCAGTGTCGATATGTCCTTGGCCGTGCCGAACGTTATGTCCGTGCCGGACACCGTCGCGACGGCGACCTTCCCTTCGATGTCTCCGGTCGTGAGCACCCAGCACAGCAGGAACCTGGTCGAGTCCAGGGCCACGACCGCGTTCCCCTTGTAGTCGAGCCCCGTGTCGAACTCGTGCGCCGCCCCGACGGTGGTGGTGTTCCCGCTTACCGTGATGATCCTGGCCTCACCGTTCTCGGTGCCGGAGTTGTACCTGGAGTAGATCAGCGCCACATGCGTGGAGTCCAGTTTGGCCATCCTGGTTCCGCGCGGGATGCTGGAGAAATAGGTCACCGGACCGGCGGTCACGTCCGTACCGGACACGGTGAGGACATGGAGGTGCCCCTCGTCCGGCGAGTAGCCGCGGTACGACATGAGCGCCGTCGTGGAGTCCAGGGCCACCAGCCCGGCGTGCCCGGTGTTGCCAGGCACGTTCTGGTATGATGTCTCCGGGCCCATGGTGATGTCGGTTCCGGACACGGTGCCCACGCGCAGGCGGTAAATCCCGCCGCTGTGGTACGATACCAGGACGCTGGAGCTGCTCAGCGCTGCGAGCTCGTAGTCGTCGCTGCCGCCCCGGTTGTTGACCGCTCCTGCGGTGAACGAGTCCCCGGCGACGGCCGACACGCTGGTGCCGACCTTGCCGGCGGTGAAGCCCGCCGATCCCGACCACGCCTGGCTCTGGGTGTGCTCGGTGAAGTTGTCCAGCGGGTGGTAGAACACCACCTCGTCCGGCCGAAGGATTCCTGCTGTGGACATTGCCTACCCCTCCTGTATCCTCGGGCTGACCACCCTGCCCTCGTCGGTCACGACGATGTCCGCCGCGCCCCTGGGCACCCGGATCACGGCCGGGCACGGCCCGGAGCCGGAGTCCCTCCACACGGTCCCGTCGGGCATCGTGGCGGTGGCCTGCCAGCAGATCGGCGCGCCGTAGTTCTCCTCGTACTTGTCCATCGTCTCGCCGAAGGTGTCGGCCAGGTCGTTCAGGTTGGCCAGCTCCTCCGTCGTGAACAGGTCGAACGTCGTCTTGTCCCCCGCCCACATGACGAGCTCATCGACCCACTGGTCGGCCCCCGCCCCGTCCTCTATGGCGATCTCCGGCGCCGTGTCGGCCGTGGTCACGGCCTGCGTGCCGGAGTCCTGCGCGCCCTGGTCCGTGAAGCCCGCGCCGTCGACGGACGTGCGCAGGTTCCAGTTGGTGCCGCCCGTGCTCTCGAAGTCGAGCACCAGCAGGTGGTCCCCGCCGTCGTTCATCGTCGACATGAGCGCCGATATGCCGGCGTCGCTCCACACGGCGGTGGTGCCCCCGAGCGACACGCTGGTCGCGGTCAGGGCCACGCTATAGCCGCGCTCGATGGTCACCGTGGAGCTGCCGCCCGTCAGGTTCTCGGCCCACATGGCCAGGACGACCCTAGTGGCCCCGATGGCCGACGGGTAGAGCCCGGTCGTGCCGGACAGCCCGGCCGACGCGTCCAGCGTCCCGACCGCCGCCCGGGCCGAGCCCGTCTCGGCGCCGGACTGGTACTCGTGGCTCACCGTGATGAAGCTGGTGGAGTTGAGCGTGGCTATGTGCGGCCTCAGCATCGTCTCCGTGTTCCACGTGGCGAAAGTGCCGAGCGTTATGTCCATGCCGCTCACGGTGCCGATCACCGCCCTGCCCGCCCCGTTCGCGCGGTACGACATGGCGCAGGTGGTCGCGCTGAGCCGGGAGACGTTCGCCCCCCTCGCGGCGCCGTTCAGCATCACCGACGAGCCGACCGTTATGTCCGTGCCGCTGACCTTGACGACGCGGGCCTCGCAGCCGCCGATGTACCTGGTGAGAACCGCCGTGGTGGAGTCCAGGGCAGCCAGCGTTATCCGGTTCCAAGTGTCCATGGCGAAGGTGTGCGCCGCCCCCCAGGTCAGGTCGAGCCCGCTCAGCGTGCCGACCCTGAAGTCGTCCGACCAGCAGGCTCCGGCGAGCACCTTGTCGGAGTCCAGGGCGGTGAGGGCCAGGGTCTCCGTGGCGCTGTGCCCTGCGACCGTGCTGTAGGTGGACTGCGAGCCGGACGTGACATCCGCCCCGGAGACCATGCAGACCGTGGCCTTGGCGTGCCCCGACGCGCCCCTGTAGAGCACCACGGCGCGGGTGGAGTCCACCGCCTCGATCATCATCTCGCCGACCAGGGCGTCGGACGTGAACTGGTGCTCGGTTCCCCAGGTCAGGTCGAGCCCGCTGACGGTGCCGACCTTGACGAAGCCGCCGTAGCCGTCGCCCGCGCTCTTGCCGTAGCTGACCAGGACATGGGTCGCGTCCAGCGAGCACAGGCGCCCTTGCAGCGCGGTGCCCACGGCGTTGGCGCCCGGCCTGTACGTGGTCTCCGCCCCCCAGGTCACGGCCGTGCCGCTGACGACGCCCGCCTTCGCCCGCCCGCTGTCGTCCCCGCTGATCTTGCCGTATGTCGCGACGACGCTGGTGGCGGAGAGGGCGGTCACGTTGACCGGGTCGTTCTCCCAGTCGGCGGTCCCGGCCACTATCGTGGAGAGGGCGCCGAACCCTATGTCGCTCGACGTGACCGCCGAGTTCCCCTGGCCTATCTTGCCCGGCACCGACGCCGCGGTGCCCGACCAGACCTCGCTGGCCGTGTGCTCCTTGAAGTCGGCGTCCAACGGGTGGTAGAAGATCACCTCGTCCGGCCTGAGTATGCCTGCGGTCCCCATGCGTACCTCCTGTTCCCGGCTTTCCGAATAACTCCAGGTGCGCGGGCGGCCAAAGACTTCACACAATCCGCGCAAAAAGCGGGCCGCCCCCGGGCGGCCCGCTTTCGACTTGCGTGGTTTGGCCCTAGCTCGCGTCGACCCCGCGCTGCTTCCCGGCCCAGAACGGCTCGTACTTGAACGGCAGGTCGTACCACTCCTCACCGTCGACCTGGCTCGTGAAGACCCTGGCGTTGTGCCCGTCGACGGCTATCCCGGCCTCCTCGAGTATGCGCGTCGACTCCGGGCAGACCTTGGCGTAGAGATCCGACTCGTGGTGGTCGATCTCGACACCCGCGGCCAGCATCTGCTGGTGGACGCTGCGGTTGGCCGGCACGACGGGCGGCTGC
>Ga0180435_10002199_pt1 | contig 20031 bp, 18 predicted proteins | sample SS_ome_3_FD_132467 | JGI IMG/M metagenome (GOLD analysis project Ga0180435, IMG submission 132467) | Hypersaline lake sediment archaeal communities from the Salton Sea, California, USA - SS_3_S_1 metaG | ecosystem: Environmental > Aquatic > Non-marine Saline and Alkaline > Hypersaline >...
CATTTCAGGCATTGATTGTTCTGCTGATAGGCTATTTCATTTTTATTCGTCATGAAAACAAATTGTTAAAACTTATTTAGAGTTGTAGTTCAAAGGAAGCACATTGCATATTATTAAACTAGATGGAGTAGGTATTGAGTTTGCTAAATCTGGAAAAACACCTTCCAGGTTGATACACAGTAGCATCTTTAGTATTTTCAAAACAAATAAACGAACTGAAAAATTTTGGGCATTAAAAGGCATTACTTTTACAGCCCAAAAGGGAGACATAATCGGTGTAATTGGAAAGAATGGTGCTGGGAAAAGCACACTTTTGAAAGTTATAAGTGGTGTTTTAAATCAAGATTGTGGTTTGATCGAAATACAGGGGAAGGTTTGCTCATTGCTCTCATTCGGAGCTGGATTTATGCCCAACCTAAGCGGCCGGGATAATCTATATTTAAATGGGATGTATTTAGGGTTTAATAGACGCCAAATGGACACTGTATACGATAAAATAGTTTCGTTTGCAGAACTTGAAGAGTTTATTAATACACCCTTGAGATATTATTCGAACGGAATGAAAGCTAGATTAGGTTTTTCAATCGCAGTTCATAATGAACCCGATATTCTAGTTGTCGACGAGGTTCTAGCTGCCGGAGATAAAGATTTTAAAATAAAAGCTCAAAAAAAAATGCAAGAATTTATGAGCAAGGCAAAAGCCATTGTTATCGCAAGCCACAGTACGAAAATGATAAACGATCTTTGTAATAAATGTCTTTGGTTAGAAAGGGGCAGAATTAAGGCATTCGATTCAGCTGCTGAAGTCGTTAAAGCTTATTTGGATTCATAAAAAAATAAAATTATACAAAAAAGGGTAAAAAGTGAAAGAAATTTATGCAGAAATTGGCGAAGATTGTCATATACAAGATGGTTGTATAGTAGGGTTGAAATATAAACCTGACTGTAATCCTATTATTTTAGGCAACCATATTAGAATACGCTCAGGAAGCATTATCTATGCAGATGTAGTGATCGGAGATGATTTTCAAACCGGTCACAATGTAATGATTCGGGAGAATTCAAATTTTGGCGACCATATTGTTATCGGTACCAATTCGGTAATTGATGGAAATGTGAAAATAGGAGACTTTGTGAAAATTGAATCTAATTGCTACATCCCGACCCACGTTTCAATTGGTTCAAGGGTTTTTATTGGGCCGGGCGTTATCCTAACAAACGACCGCTATCCGCAGAAAATGCGTGATCAATACAAACCTTTGGGACCAACCATAGAAGATGGTGTCAGTATCGGCGGCGGTTGCGTTCTTGTTCCGGGCATTACCATCGGTCAGGGATCATTTATCGCTGCAGGTACAACGGTAACCAAAGACATTCCTCCCATGAGTTTTGTTAAAGGCTCATCAGGCCAGATCCTTCCTCTTCCTGAAAAATTAAAGGAATTCAATATGGCACTAAATTGGCGCAAATATTTAGCTTAATTTCTACCATTGGAAAGCATACTGAAATGAAAAAAATTAAAATAGGTATCATTGGATGCGGCAAACAAGCACCCAAACACATCAGCGGTCTTAAGAAAATTCCAGGTATTGAGCTTGTACTTGCAGATATCCAAAAAGATCAGGCGCTATTTCTGGCAGAAAAAGAGAGATTGGCGATGGTCGAAAACTCTGATGACCTGTTTCAGGACCCCTCCATATCGGCGATCGATATTTGTACCCCCACTCCCAGCCATGCCCCACTAATAAAAAAAGCCATCGCGTGCAAAAAAGATTTTTTCTGTGAGAAACCATTGTGCGAGAATCTAGATGACGCGCATGAAATTCACGCAATGATCCAAAAAAGCGGTTGCATCGGCATGGTGGGATTCATTTATCGTTTTGCACCGGTATTTGAGATCGGCCAATCGATTTTTAATGAAATTCCCAGCGATCGTTTAAATAGTCCTTTGGGGAAAATTACCTCCGCTTACTTTCGAATTGGCGGCAGGGGGTCACACCAGCTATGGAAACATAGCCGTAAGCATGGGGGAGGGGCCATCAATGAAATGATGGTGCATATGGTGGATCTGTGTCTCTGGTTTTTTGGCGAAGTCGAACATGTCTCAGTGATTACTAACAATCTCTTAAGACCCACACGCGAATTTCAAGGTGTCCAGGAAACAGTCGACGCCGAAGACTTTATCATGGCGAAGTTTATCATGAAAAATGGTGTGCAGATTTTTTGCCAGGCCGATCTGATTACCCCGGCTTTCACCCAGTTTGTTGACATTCAGGGAGAGCGTGGCTCTTACTTTGCCTCAATCAAGCCGGATATGCCATCATACATTTTCTGTGAGAACGACACCGATGCTTACAAAAAAGGCAAAAACAACCTTGCCCAAGGGCCTATCAATTTATTTGAAAAACAAATGTCTGTGTTTATAGAGGCCGTAAGATCAAGACAACAACCTGATCGATGTACGATTGCTGATTCGCTACAAACAATGACCACCATTAATAAAATTCAAGAGGAGGCAACCAATCAATGATACAAATGGCAAAAATTCAACTGAGCAGGCAGGAAATTGATGCTGCAGTCCGCGTATTAGAATCAGGTGCCTTACGGCAGGGCAAGGAATGCGACGCCTTTGAACTTGAATTTGCAGCAAAAACCGGGGCCAAATACACGGTTTCCAATGCAAATGGCTCTGCCGCTTTGCACCTGGCCTATATGAGTTTCCTTGAGCCAGAAGATGAAGTTCTGGTGCCTTCATTTACGTTCATTGCAACCGGCAGCATGGTTAGCATGGCAGGGGGCAAGCCAGTATTCTGCGATGTTGATCCACATTCTTTCCTCATGAACCTCGATGATGCTGAGGCAAAGCTATCCAAAAGAACCAAAGCGATTGCCCCCGTGCATCTATTCGGGAATGTTTGTGATATCGGCACTATTAAATCCTTTGCGAACAAGCACGGCCTACGCATTGTCTGGGATGCTGCCCAGGCGCATGGCGGGTCCTACCAGGGCAGAGATGTTGGATCCTATGGAGATTTTGTGTGCTATTCGTTTTATCCATCCAAAAATATGTTCGTGGGCGAAGGTGGCATGACCTGCACCGATAACCCTGATTTTGAAAATAAACTACGTTTTTTGCGCACGCATGGTCAAACCGGAAAGTACTACCACACCATGATGGGGCTGAACTACCGCATGACCGACGTTGAAGCCGCCATCGGCCGCGAACAACTAAAGCGTCTCGACCAAATGCTTAACATACGCAGAAGAAACGCACAAATCCTGAATGACGGGCTTTTCGAAATTGCGGGAATTCAACCCCAGAAGATCACAAAAGATACCGAACACGCATGGCATCAATATTGTGTCGTCGTTGACAAAGAGGTCTTTGGTTGTGATCGTGATATATTATCGCAAGGTTTAAAAGACAAAAATATCGCCACCGGAATCCATTATCCCAGAGGGCTCCATCAGCAGCCCATATTTAAGCAGCTATATGGTGATATGTCCCTGCCGCACACCGAACACCTGGCGGAGAACATTTTAGCTCTTCCAGTACATCATGGATTAGATGAAGCCCAAGTGCACCAAGTTGTCGCGGCCATTCAAGCGTGTCGACCATAAACCAGCCATTATAAACCTATGAACATTCTATATATCTCACAATATTTTCCACCTGAAATCGGGGCGACTCAATCCCGGGCTTATGAGTTGTGTAAAAATTTAGTGAAGTATGGACATCGCGTAACCGTATTAACTGAACTGCCGAATCATCCATCCGGCATCATCCCAGCCGATTATCGACGAAAATTTAAAGTTTTTGAAAAGCTGGACGGCATACATGTTATCCGGAGCTGGATTTATGCCACGCCGCGAAAAAGCTTTCAAACCAGAATGTATTTTTACAATACATTCATGCTCACAACAATTTTCAACAGCCTATTTTTACGAAGTAAGGATTATGACATTATCTATGCGACGTCGCCACCGTTGTTTGCTGGTTTTGCAGGGCTAATTATATCAAAAATTAAAAACAAGCCTTTCGTTTTTGAGATTCGTGATCTGTGGCCTGAATCAGCCGTCGAACTTGGGCAATTAAAACGCAATTGGGCTATTCGATGCGCTCATGTCATCGCCAATATGTGCTACCGGAATGCGGTTGGTATCGTCGGTGTCACCCGCGGAATTCAAAAAAGCCTTACTCAAAAATGCATATCGAGAAACAAGCTTTTCCTCATCAAAAACGGAACCAATACGGAAATATTTCATTACAGCTACAACCCCGAGCTACAAAAAACCTTGGGGTGGAAAGATAAATTCATCGTTCTTTATGCTGGTATTCACGGGGTTGCTCAAGGTTTAGATACGGTTTTACGTGTGGCCCAGGTGTTATCCGACGAAAAAAGAATTCATTTTGCTTTTATCGGTGAAGGTCCGTTAAAAAAGCGAATGATCAAGTTTGTCAAGGACAGAAATATAAATAATGTTGAGTTTTTGCCTGAAGTTTCCAATCAGGAAATTCCAAAGTACATTTCATTGGCTGATGTTTGTCTGGTGCCTTTAAAAAAGAAAGCTATTTTTAAAGGCGCATTGCCTTCCAAGATTTTTGACTGCTGGGCCTGCGGCAAGCCCCTTATTTTGAGTGTTGATGGCGAAGCTCGAACAGAAGTTAAGAATGCCAAAGGTGGCCTATATGTTGAGCCGGAAAACAGCCAGCAAATGGAACGAGCCATACGCTACCTTTACCGTCATCCCGATGAAAAAGAGAAATTAGGTGAGAATGGCCTGGCGTATGTACAAAAAAACGCCTATATTCGCAGTTTACAAGCAAAAGAACTTTCAAAAATATTAACATACTTTGGTGATCGCAAACGTATTACGCCTACGAAAACAAAAACCGCAATTTCCGTACTGCATATCATAACGCGCCTAATTGTGGGCGGTGCCCAAGAAAACACACTACTCACATCCCAACTCCTTAACAGTAAAAAATGGTATGTTGATGTCTTATCAGGTCCTCAAACCGGACCGGAAGGAAGTTTGGCTGAATATGCAAAGCGCCAGGAACTTCCCTTGTTTTTTGAAACCAATCTGGTTCGCGAAATTCACCCGTTCAAGGATATGATTTCCTTTTGGCGATTATACCGGTTTATGCGCAAGGGAAGGTATCCCGTTGTTCATACACATAGCTCTAAAGCCGGTATTTTGGGCCGATGGGCAGCGTGGTTGGCCAGGGTACCTATAATTATCCACACAGTTCATGGGTGGGGCTTTACCGAATATCAAAAACCCATTATTCAAAAGTTATATCAATTTTTAGAACGCATCACCCTGTGCATCACCGACAAACTGATTGTAGTTACAAAACTGGATATAATCAAAGGATTGCAAGCAGGCATTGGTTCAACCGGCGATTATGAGCTGATTCGTAGTGGTATAGAACTCGAAAGATTTGCTAAACCTGCACGATCCTGGAAAGAAGTTCGCAAAGAGTTGGGCATTCCTCTGGATGCATGTGTCATTGGTACGGTAACTCGCCTATCTCCCCAAAAAGCACCTTTAGTCTTTGTAAATGCAGCCCAACTGATTGCAGCCCAGAATACTAAAGCTCATTTTGTGATTGTGGGTGACGGGCCATTAAGAGGGGAGGTTCAAGCCTTGATTCAGGAACTGGGTTTAAGTGAGCGGACTCATCTCACTGGTTTGCGCAGCGATGTGCCGGATCTGCTTGCCGCTTTTGACATTTTTACCCTCTCATCCTTGTGGGAAGGCCTGCCCCGGGTACTGCCCCAAGCCATGGCTGCCGGACTTCCTATCGTTGCCACCGCTATCGACGGCAGCATGGAAATCATCCAGGATCAGGTTAATGGTCGTTTGTTTCCGCCAGGTGATCACACCGCCATGGCCCAGGCGATTATAGATCTGATCGACAATCCCGAAATCTCCAAGCAAATGGTGCTGAAAGGGAACGAAACCTTACGTGAATTTGATGCCAATCTTATGGTAGAACAAATTGCGGATTTATATATAAAACTGCTGAAGGAGAAATACAGAGAACCGCTTCCCCATTCGCTCGCCAGCCCCAGAGAACCCATTTTTGCAAAATAGCGCTTATCAACTATCTTTTCTCTCACAGAGACGCAGAAAACAAAGAGTAAATAATTTTTACAGTTAATCCAATGCAATTCACCACCTAAAAGCAAATATAACGCCTGGAAGTAGGCAAATCGATTTCGATATCGATAAAAGTTTATATTAATCATTGCAAAGAAATCGTGTTCATAAAATCATTGAATGATTTTATTATGGAAACACAAGATATTCGCACCCTGAAGATTCTCGAAGAAATTGAGAATGGCGATCGATTAAGCCAACGTTATTTAGCCAAGCAGTTGGATATCTCGCTTGGTTTGGCGAACTCATTTCTCAAACGCCTTGCTAAAAAAGGCTATTTCAAGGTCAAGACCATCCCCAAAAATCGGGTCAAATATATTCTCACACCCAAGGGCGCTCTTGAAAAAACTCGGCTGACCTATGCCTATATTCAATATTCTTTAAAATTTTATCGGGATGCGCAAAAAAAAATAAAACAGACCCTCATTGACTTAGAGTCCCAGGGGGTTCGGAATATTGTGTTTTACGGTATTAGCGACCTGACTGAGATTACCCATGTATCGCTTAAAAAAACTGCCATGAATCTTAGGGCGATCGTGGATGATCAAAATATCGGGGAGGTGTTTCTTGGACATCAAATTCAGTCCTTGGATGTACTTATGAATATCAATTTCGACAAAATCATGATTACGGTGATAGATTTTGGCAAAAATCCCATTGAGAGGCTGATCGAAAAAGGGATTGATCCCGTAAAAATTGTAACTATCCAATAAAATCGAAATCCTATCAAAAAACGATATAAGATTTACTATGTATTTTATTATTGTTTCATGAAAATTGTTTCTATTATAGGTGCAAGGCCGCAATTTATTAAGGCGGCGCCAATCAGCTTTGCCCTGCGGAAAGCCGAAATCTCTGAGTTCATCCTCCACACCGGGCAGCACTATGACAAAATGATGTCGGCAGTGTTTTTTGATGAAATGGGGATCCCCAAACCTGATTTAAATATCGATGTGCGTTCCGGTTCCCATGGATATCAAACCGGACAGATGCTTATTGCCATCGAGCAAGCACTTCTGGATGTCGTCCCTGATAAAGTATTAATTTATGGGGATACCAACTCGACGCTGGCAGGAGCGTTGGCAAGTCGCAAACTGCAAATCCCGTTGGCACATATTGAAGCAGGGTTACGATCTTTTAATCGGACAATGCCGGAGGAAATCAATCGCATCATAGCGGACCACTGCGCGGACATTCTATTCTGTCCTACCCCAACGGCCGTGGACAATCTTAAAAAGGAGGGGATCATCGAGGGCGTTCAATTGGTCGGAGACACCATGGTGGATGCTCTTTTACAGTTTATCACGATTGCTGAAAATAAATCCTCCGTGCTGACTGCATTGGATCTGCAAACCGATGATTACTACTTGGCTACCATACACCGTCCTTACAATACAGATGATCCTGACAAGATGGCGAATATCATGACGGCATTGGGCAGCCTTGACAGACATGTCATATTACCGCTTCATCCGCGCACAAAAACAAAGCTTGCGGATATATTTGGAGAGGACCAACTCGATTTCATGCAAAATGTGCGGTTAATCGGACCTTTGGGCTATTTGGACATGCTGCTTTTGGAAAAGAATGCTCGTATGATACTGACCGATTCGGGTGGAGTTCAAAAAGAGGCTTATATACTAGGTGTTCCCTGTATTACCCTCAGACCTGAGACCGAATGGACCGAAACGGTATCAGCAGGTTGGAACACCATCGTGGGAACGAGTAAAAGTAAAATTATCGCGGCCACCCAAAAACCGAAACCCAAAAACGTATCGGAACCAATCTTCGGTAACGGGGATGCCGCCCAAAAAATAGTAACCATCATTTCCAATTAACAGTTCAAAAGGAAGATTGCTTTGAAAATACCCCTTATCAAACCCTATTTGCCACCGCAAACAAAGGAGATGGTCTGCAACGTGTTGGAGAGCGGCTATTTGACCGAGGGACCGGTGACCGCCGATTTTGAAGCAGCAGTAAAAGACTATATTGGCTGCCAACACGCCATTGCCGTTACGTCCTGCACCACCGGGCTTGAAATCGCTTTGCGCGCCCTGAGTATAGGCCCCGGGGATGAAGTTATCGTCCCGGACTACACCTATCCGGCCACGGCGGATGCGGTTGCCATCGTGGGCGCCACGGTGGTCATCGTTGATGTGTCTCCCCGGACCATGCTCATGGATTACGACGCCATGGAAGCCGCCATCACCGATCGAACCAAGGCCATCATACCGGTATCCCTATTCGGCAACCCATTGGATCACAACAGATTGGCAAACGCCAAAAAAAGGCATGACCTGTTTATTGTCGAGGATGCCGCCTGTTCCATCGGGGCTGAATATCAGGGTCGAAAAGTCGGCACCCAGGCGGATATTTCCGTGTTCAGCCTCCATCCACGCAAATTCATCACAACAGGGGAGGGTGGCCTGATAACAACCGATAACGCCGCTTGGGCGCAATGGATGCAGTCCTACAAGCATTTCGGCATGGCAACCAGCAGCGCCCGTTCTGAGACTGTGTTTCAGCGCATCGGTACCAATTACAAACTCAGCAACATCCTGGCTGCAGTGGGCCTATCCCAGATGTCATACATCGAGGACCTATTGGCCCGCCGGATTGAATTGGCCCTAAATTATAATCGCATCCTAGAACAAGTTGAAGGCATTTCACTTCCGCTTACCACTACGCAAGCCACGCATGCCTACCAATCCTATTGCATTTTAATTGAAAACCGGGATCACGTGCTGAGCACCATGCGCGAATGGGACATCGAGGTTCAAATCGGTACGTATGCGCTCCATCGGCATCCGGCCTTTACCCCCAGCGACACCTGTCTGGTGCAGGGGAACATGCCGGGCAGCAATTACGCATTCGAGCACTGCCTGGCCCTGCCTTTGTATCATGAACTTGGGTATGACGATCAGACCTACCTTGTCGATAAGCTCATGACGGCATTGAAACCTTAGATAACGAAACAGGCCAGATACTATTTCCGGGAAAGGGAGATTGAACATTAATGCACTTAGACAATAAAAATATACTGGTTATCGGCGGGGCTGGCTTTATTGGCAGCTTCGTGATTCAAGAACTGTTGAAATACGATGTCCGGCAAGTGATTATTTACGATAATTTTGCCCGGGGTAAACTGTCGAATATCGCCAAATCGCTTCAGGATGATCGGTGCAGCGTGTTTCCACTCGGCGGGGATATCCGCGATGTGGATATTCTGAACGAAGCCATGCAAGGCATTGATTATGTTTTCCACCTTGCCGCCATGTGGCTGCTGCATTGCAAGGACTTTCCGCGCACGGCATTTCACGTCAATATCGAGGGCACATTCAACGTGCTGGAGGCATGCATCAAAAATAACATTCAGAAATTAATTTATTCTTCCTCCGCCTCAGTATATGGCGATGCTGTTGAAGTACCCATGACCGAATCACATCCCTTCAACAATAAAAACTTCTATGGCGCCACCAAAATATCCGGCGAAGCCATGTGCACGGCCTTTCATGACCGCTATGGATTGGATATAATCGGACTACGCTACATGAATGTATATGGTCCCAATCAGGATCAGCATGCTGCCTATACCGGTGTAATCCCCATCATGCTCAACAACATTGATGCCAATAAAACGCCTGTAATCAATGGTGATGGAAGCCAGGCCTATGATTTTATTTATGTGGAAGATGTAGCCCGATTCAATCTGGCCGCTCTTGAAAGTGATGCCCGATTCGGATTCTACAACGTCGGAACGGAGATACAAACCACGATAAAAGAACTGTGCGACATCATCTTGGAATTAAAACAATCCGACCTAACTGTCTCCTATATTCCCTACAGCGAAGATGATGCCAGACAATTTGTTCAAAACAGAATCGGTTCCATGGCCAGGGCTGAAAAAGAGTTGGCCTGTAAATACCATTTTAGCCTCAGGGAAGGGCTCACCAAGCTCATTGAATGGCGGGATGGCAAATCCTGACGAATGCTGGTACAAAACTGGAATAAATAATGTGTGGAATTTGCGGTATATTCAACATTAACGGAGAGCCGGTATCACCGGTCAATCTCCGTAAGATGACGGACGCGATTAAGCATAGAGGACCGGACGGCGAAGGTTTCTACATCGACAGCTTCATCGGTTTGGGACATCGACGCCTGGCTATTATTGATCTATCTTCGGCCGGGCATCAACCCATGCTCACCCAGGATGGCCACTATGCTATCTCCTATAACGGCGAAATATACAACTTCCAAGCGCTGCGCTTGGAATTGGAAAAATTGGGATGTGCGTTTCAATCACGCACAGACACGGAAGTTGTCCTGCAGGCCTATGCCAAATGGGGACCCAGGTGCCTGGATCGATTCAATGGTATGTTTGCATTTGTCATTTGGGATAAAGCCCGCCAGGAGCTTTTTATGGCCCGCGACCGCTATGGGATCAAACCCCTATACTATGGGTTTATGGGTCCTTGTTTTCTGTTTGGATCCGAACAGAAAGCCATCCTTAGTCACCCGGCGGCCGAATGTGACCTCGATTGTGAAGCCTTATTAGAATATTTTACCTTTCAGAATATTTTTACGAACAAGACCCTGTTTAAAGGCATTAAGCTCTTTCCGGCAGGTTGCTGGGCAAGCCTGCAACTGGGCCGTTCCAACCGGTCGTCACCCGAATTAACCGTAAATCGATATTGGGACTATAATTTTCGTGAGCCCGAAGAAAAAGTCGATAAAAGAGAATACGTAGAAGAGCTTGACCGCCTTTTCCGTCAGGCAGTCAAGCGCCAATTGATCAGTGATGTGGAAATCGGCGCCTATTTAAGCGGCGGGATGGATTCCGGCTCCATTACGGCGCTCGCAGCAGCTCAGCTCCCTTATCTAAAAACCTTTACGTGCGGTTTTGATTTGAACTCTGCCTCTGGATTGGAGCTTGCCTATGACGAACGTGAAAAAGCCGAATACATGTCCTACCTATTCAAAACCGAACATTATGAAATGGTCCTCAAAGCCGGCGATATGGAGCGGGTTTTACCGGCGATTTCTTACCATATCGAAGAGCCCAGGGTGGGACAAAGCTACCCCAATTATTACGTTGCCCAATTGGCAAGCAAATTTGTCAAGGTCGTTTTAACCGGAGCCGGCGGAGATGAGCTCTTCGGGGGGTATCCCTGGCGTTATTACCGGGCGGCCGTGAACCATGATTTTGAGGAATACATCGACAAATATTACCTGTATTGGCAACGCTTGATCCCCAACCGTGTCATTCATCAGGTGTTTCAGCCAGTTTGGGATCAGGTCAAACACGTATGGACCCGGGATATATTTCGGGATGTATTTCTTAAAAGATCGCATACGCTCAATCGGCCTGAAGATTATATCAATCACTCCCTCTACTTTGAGGCCAAGACTTTTTTACACGGCCTGCTGACCATTGAGGATAAACTGAGCATGGCCCACGGCCTTGAAACGCGGGTACCCTTTCTCGATAACGACCTGGTGGACTTTGCCATGCAGGTACCCGTAAGCCTCAAGCTGAACAATTTAACGGATGTGATCAATGTCAATGAAAACGAGCCCGGCAGAAAATCGACTAACTATTTCGAAAAAACAAAAGACGGCAAACTACTTTTACGCAAGGTAATGCAAGGCTATATTCCGGATACGGTAACCGATGCAGTCAAGCAGGGCTTTTCAGCTCCGGATGGGACCTGGTTCAAGGGTGAAAGTATCGATTACGTCAAGCAAATCCTATTTAAAAACCAGGCGCAGCTATATGATTATTTAGATCGTGAATCTGTGGGTGAGCTCGTCAATGAGCATTTAACCGGCCAAAAAAACAGGCGCCTGCTGATCTGGTCGCTACTATACTTTGAGCAGTGGCTGAAGAGATATATGGCATCGTGCCATCCTTAATTCATGAACCTGAACCGAATCAAAAAACTGATTGAACAAGCAATTTCAACCTTTTCGTTGGATTTGTCCGGTAGCATTGTCTTAACCGAAGCCGCCTCAAATTATTATGCTTTCACACCGCTCATTGCCGCCCGGGCAGGTGCCGAGCAGGTGCTGGCCTTAACCCGCGACTCAAACTTCGGGACGGTCAAAGACATACAAAACCGATTAATGGATTTGGCCGATCAATGGCAACTGGGCACAAACATCAGCGTGATAACAAACAGAAGGGATGATCGCATCGGCCAGGCGGATATCATTACCAACCTTGGCTTTGTTCGTCCATTGGATGCCAATTTTCTAAACCGGCTTAAAAAAACCGCCGCGATTTCATTGATGTGGGAAACCTGGGAATTCAGAAGCAACGATCTGGATCTGGAGACTTGCCGTCAGTTGAATCTAGCCCTACTTGGGACCAACGAGCACCATCCCCAACTGAAGATATTCAATTATATTGGATATATCGCTCTGAAACTGCTGATGGAGGCAGATATTGAAATACTGTTCTCGCATTTCATCGTCCTCGGCAGCGGTGAGTTCGCCGAGCAGGTCACCCGAACATTAAAGGCCGTCCATGCAGAGGTAAGCCATGTCAATTCCAAAAAGAAGCCCTCTGAAAACCGCCCCAAATTACTGGGTCTAATTGAACGCGCCGATGCAGTAATCGTTGTTGATCATCATCACGACAATCAACTCATCGGTCCTGATGGTCTCGTCAAGGCCGAAACGCTTTCCACCATAAACAATGGCCTGACGATCATTCATATTTGCGGCAACGTCGATCAGGCAGACCTGGTCCGCAATGGGATTTCTTTCTGGCCGAGTGAACTGGCGCCGGCCGGTTATATGTCGGTTGCCACCGACTATGTGGGTCCCAAACCACTGGTTGATCTGCATACAGCCGGTTTAAAGGTTGGTGAATGTCTCTATCATTCCCGCAAGAAGGGCTTGGCGGCCTATGACGCTGAGATGCAGGTGCTCGCAACGTGCGACTTGGCCCAGGGCTTTGCCGGTTATCATGGGAGTCCAATCAAGTAGAATAAAAGGTGCAAATAGATGTCCTGTGAAAAACTAATTGACCGTTTCAACAAAGCACATCGTCATAAGATGTCGGATTGGTTTGCGGCTGGCACCATCTTGAATGATGGTGTGTTTAGCAGTACCCAGCCGGCGGACACGACCATGGCCCAAACCATCACTTTTTGTAACTCATTAAAATATATTGATATAATATCAAATAACCCCAACGTGTCGTGTATCATCACGACCAAGGCATTGTCAGATCAATTTGCAAACGTGGATAAGGGCCTGGTTGTGCTTGATCAACCGCAGACCGAATTTTCACGATTGCATAATGCCTTGGCTCAGAAATACCAAAATGAGCCCGTGTTCTCAGCCCGGATTGAGAAATCGGCGCGCATTCATCCAAGCGCAACAATCGATGATACCTGCTTTATCGGCAAAAACGTTCAGATTGGTGCCGGTGCCAGAATTTTATCGAAATCCTATATTTCCGATCACAGTATCGTTGGGCCCAATGTCGTTGTCGGCTCCGAAGGTTTGGAATTCAAACGGCAGTCCGATTTGACCCTGTTAAAGATAGCGCATATGGGTGGCGTCTATCTGGAACCCCGCGTAGAATTGATGGCCAATTCGGTAATTTGCAAAGATGTCTATTTGGGTTTTACCCGCGTGGGTTCCGGTACCAAAATTGGCCCCCTGGTTGACATTGCCCATCGTTCACAAATAGGCCAAAACTGCCTGATCGCCGGGAATGTCACCGTAGGGGGCAGCGCCAGCATTGGTAATGCCGTGTGGATCGGTCCCAGCGCTACAATCTCGGACGGCATAACTGTTGGCGACGGTGCCAGAATCAATCTCGGCGGTGTCGTTGTTAAAAACGTAAAACCGGGTCAACAGGTATCCGGATTTTATGCCGTCGATCATCACCGCGCTCTCAGGCAATATGCGTCTCTGGCATCGAACCAGCCATAGGGATACAGTCCATGCTTTTTGAGAAGGCATTCAACTATACGTTCAAGGGAAGGCGGGACTATGTGCCCGGTGTTGATATTTTTGATTCTATGCTGGCAACGGCCCAGCAGTATTTCGGCAATTACCCTGATTCTGTAAAAGGTAATTTTCACCGGTTCTTACGCAATCATGCCTTATTTCGCATCCACCCGGAAACTGAGATCCTGGATAAAAAAACCTGCTATGCCCATTTTCTGATTGAGGATGCACAGGCAATGTATCAGATCAATGTGTCCAGTTTAGATAAAGCCATTACAGAGTCATATGATTATGACGAGGACCGGCTGACAGACCTCGTAAACTGGACCGCAAGGTCAGCCAAATTTATAGTCAAACCCGACTATTCCTATATGGAGCAACTTGTGGCCATTACCAAAAGGCTGCACCTCAACCTGTATCCCGATTCAAACGGTCAATGGATTTTTACAAAAATCCAGATCAAAGATATCATCGATCCCAATGCGTTCACCGGCTGCAATATGGAACTCAAAGCAGGCAAGAATTTCCATAACAAGCTGACCCAAAATTTAATCTATTGTGAGGATACGCCCATAGGCGATATCTGGTTTTCGCTTTTGCCGAAAGGAGAGACAAAATGATCGGCATCTGCAGCATCGAGACCTTCATCCCCAAAGGCCGCCTCAGTAATTTTGAAAGAAAAGACCGTTTCGATGTAAATGATGATTTTATCATCAACAAGCTGGGAATCTACAGGGTATCCCGCAAGGATCCGGAAGATGACACCTCCGGGCTATGTTGCCGGGTCTATGACAGATTAATGCAACAAACCGCCCCTTTTGATCCCCAAACCATCGACGTGATCGCCGTTTGCACCCAAAATCCTGATTACAGTTTACCGCATACTGCCGCGATCGTACATGGCAAGTTGGGCTTACCGGAAACCTGTGCCACCTTTGACATCTCTCTGGGATGCTCCGGTTATGTTTACGGATTAGCGATATTAGAAAGTTTCATGAAGGCATCCAACTTTAAGAATGGACTGTTATTTACCGCCGATCCGTACTCCAAAATAATCGATCCAGAGGATAAAAGCACCTCTCTGCTATTTGGCGATGCGGCCAGTGTCACCTTGGTTGGAGAAAATCCCATATTTAAAAGCGGCAAATTTTCTTTTGGAACCCGGGGCGGTGGGTACCCATTTCTGATAAATCGTCACGGAAAGTTGCACATGAATGGTCGTGAAATCTTTAATTTTTCAGCGAGAAAAGTTCCTGAAGATATTGAAAAAGTGCTTGCATTGAACCGGTTGTCGCTTGACCAAATTGACCTTTTTTTACTGCACCAAGGGAGTAAATATATTATTGATTTCATTGTCAAGCGGCTGGGTATACCACCTGAAAAAGCCCCTTTTGTTGTCAAAGATTTTGGCAACACCGTATCGTCCTCAATACCGATTATGCTGAAAGATGTCTTGTCTGATGCCCATATAAAAAGAATTGCCATGAGCGGTTTTGGCGTTGGATTATCTTGGGCCAGCGGGGTGCTCGTTCGACCATAAATAGTATACGCCACAGCCCTCATAAGCCATAAAATATATCAATCCCTGAAAAAATAACGAGGAGTGACATATGGAAATAAAGGAGTTATTGGATATTATTGCTGATAAAACAACCGGAATTGACGTGTCCCGCCTGGACCCCGATGAGAACCTGGGTGATCAAGGACTGGACTCTCTGGATATCATATCCACGCTGTTCGCCGTTGAAGAGCAGTATCAGATAAAAATAAGTGAAGACGATATTGCCCAGGGAAAACTGGCCAGCTTGCATGCTATTATTAACTTTGTAAATAGCCGGAAGAACTAGATCCTAATTATGCGATCGCCACGCATATTTATCGGATTTGAAAACGTCGCTGGCTATGCCTCCATGCTACAGAAGGGGTTCCACAAGCATGGCGTACAATGTGATCTATTTACACGTAGCATCCACAAATTTGCCTATCAGACCGTCAATCAAAATCCAATGGTCTTGTTGTTTCAGCGTGTTTTCCAGCTGTACAAAAAATTATATCAAAGCGAATCGAAGGTGGTGAAATCATGCGGTTATCTTATTGATATTTTCGCAATAACACCGTTTTTCATACATGCAATTTTTAAATATGATGTCTTCATTTTTCCCTACAAGGCCTGTTTTTACCAGTTCCTGGGTTTTATGGATTTGCCCATTCTGAAATTGTTCAAAAAAAAATTAATTTTTATTTTCCATGGTACGGATGCCCGCCCGCCATATATAAACGGTGCGTTCTTATCAAAACGAGGCATTATTGGCACAACTGGTCTGAATTTGGATAACGGAAAGCTGAAGATCTTACACAAACGAACGCAAAAATGGAAAAATGACATCCGTACAATCGAAAGATATGCGGATGTCATCATTAACAATCCGCCTACCTCCCATTTTCATGAAAAACCGGTTGTTTCTTTTCTCCGTATCGGTATCCCCTACGAAGATAAAAATGTATCCTCCACCAAGCGCAACTTACATCCAGAGGAAACCATCATATTGCACAGTCCCAGCAATCCCGCAGCCAAAGGTACCGAAACCATCCGTCAGGCGATTCAATCCTTGAAGGACAAGGGACATGCAATTAATTACATCGAACTTATTAATCAACCCAACTCGGTTGTGCTCGAAAATCTGGCCCATTGTGATTTTATTGTTGATCAAGTTTACACCACCAACCCGATGCCAGGTTTTGTAACCGAAGCGGCGGCTTTCGGAAAACCGGCAGTCATTTGTGGTTATTTTCACCATCTGATACATAAGATCCTGCCACCCCATAAAATTCCCCCGAGTCACTATCTCCATCCTGATGAGATCGAAGCGGCCATTGAAAGGCTAATTGTGGATAAGGCCTACCGGACCGGACTCGGTCAACAAGCAAAAGCGTTTCTTATAAAGCACTGGCGTTATGATAAAGTCGCCCAACGTTACTTGAGGTTAATTGGCGATGACATTCCGGATAAATGGCGCTACAACCCGTATGATATCACTTATATTCACGGTGGTTGCCTATCTGAAAAAAATGCCCGTGCCGTCATTAAAGCCCTGGTCCGTGTCTATGGCAAACAAGCTTTATACCTTTCAGACAAGCCGGAACTGGAAAAACAGTTCTTAGCGTTTATGGATGCGGCCTGATGTCTCTGTTCAAGGACACCTTTTTTTACTCTTTGGCCAAATGGGGACATCGACTCTCCACCATTATTCTGGCACCATTCATCATTAGGTACTTTACGCCGCAGCAGTATGGCTACATGTCATTGATCAATACCTTGGGGGCGTTTTTCGCCATGATCGGTATGCTTGCCATCGTCGATCAAGGTTTGCCCAGGTTTTTTATCGACACGGACGACTTGTTTGAAAAGCAAAGTTATGCCTCGACGTCTCTTTTGATCAGCGGTGTGGGCATACTGGTTATGACCGGCATCATTCTGGCCGGATATCCGTTGATTCCGTTATTTTTCGAGGAAATTCAGGCACCGTTTTTGTTTTGTCTGTTGACGGCGCTCGTTGGTCTGGGCCACAGCATGCGGCATGTTGGCGGCAACATGCTCAAATGGACTTTTCAGTCTGCACGTTTCACGCGAATTACCCTAGTTCAAGCGCTTACTATTTTATGCCTGACCATTTGCGGGATGCTGGTTTGGAAATGGCGGGCCAATGGGGCCATCCTCATCGCTTCCACGGTCACACTGATTTGTGGTATTTGGGCAATTTCGTACAGCAAGCAATATTTGAAATTGTCTACGTTTTCCAAACCCAAAAGCAAAGAACTCATCGCATATTCCTGGCCGTTGCTGGGATTAAACATATTCGCATTTTTCACCCGGTCATTAGACCGATTGTTTTTAGCCGCACTGACCTCCTTGGGAACCGTTGGCATATTTGCCGTGGCATCTGCCGTGGCAAGCTTGTTTGAAACCCTGTTAGCCGGTTTTTTCTTTGCCTGGGGCCCCTTTATCTTATCGACCTTCCGGAAACCAGAATCGCCCCAGCGTTATGCTGACTTTTTCGGCGTGACTGCCTGCATTGGCTTAATGAGTATCGTAACTCTGGGGTTCTGGGGTAGTCCGGTGGTTATGCTGCTTCGGCCGGAAGGCACCTATCTGGAAATTGGGGTTTATATCCCCTGGATTGTTAGTGGCGCCTTGCTCTATTACCTGGGTGGATACTTTACCCCCGGGCCCAATATCGTTAAAAAGACTTATTGGAAATTTTTAGGCTTTGTTCTTGCGGCGGCCCTCAATGCAATCCTTAATTACCTTTTGATACCACGCCTGGGCATCCTGGGAGCTGGATTGGCAACGACAGCAGCTAGCCTGGCGGCAGCCATCTTCAACATCACGGTATCAAACCGGCTGTACTATATCCCGCTAAAATGGCACTTGGCCTTTAGCGTGATTCTGCTTTATGCGGCGACCGTCTCATATATTCAATATACCGGCACATTTTATTTGTCGCTTTATTCCCGTTTTTTTGCCACGATTTGTATGATGGGTATTGCCTTGTTAATCTATCAGCGCGATATAAAGGCCTCGAAAATTCTTCAGATAGTATGGAAGTGATACATGAAATATCATATCACATATATTTGTTTACAAAGCAGAAAAGAGGGAACAGCAGGCTTCACCCATGTGACTGAAATTATAAAAGGCCTCACGCGTCGCGGATGGCATGTTAAGCTGTATGAGCCCAATTATGGCAAAAATGGGCATGAACCCTCAATTGGGGTACGCATTTTAAATTTTGTATGGGTTCAATTAAAATTCTTCGTTCAGATCGGCAATCAGCCGGACGTGGTATATGCACGATCCCATGTGGCGCTGCTCCCGGTAACGTTGCTTTGTAGGTTCAAGAAAATACCCATCATTCACGAAGTAAACGGCCCCTATGAAGATTGGTATATTGCCTGGCCCATAACGAAAAAATTTTCCTGGCTGGTCCGGGCTAGTTTGAGACTGCAATATAAAGTCTCCAGTTTGCTCGTAACCGTTACGCCCGGATTGGGTTCCTGGTTAAGACGGGAAGTCGGGCCCCAAAAGATTCAAATTATCCCCAACGCGGCCAACATTGATTTATTTACACCAGATGCCGTATCCAAGCGTGAACTGTCAAAACCATATGCGCTTTTTTTTGGGGCCCTGGCTTCCTGGCAAGGCATTGATACCATGCTGGAAGCCGTGGCCTTGGATCAATGGCCTCAAAAAGTTCACCTGGTAATCGTCGGCGACGGCGCCACCAAGAATCAAGTCGTAAGGCATGCCAAAAACAATCGCAAACTCCACTATCTCGGCAAATTGCCGTATAAGGAGCTGCCGGGAATAATAAGCAATGCCATGGTATCTTTGAGTCCCCAAGCAAACACCATGGGACGCTCGAATACAGGGCTATTTCCTTTGAAAGTATTTGAATCTTTGTCCGCGGGCACACCGGTGGTTGTAAGTGATTTCCCGGGTCAGGCCGATCTGGTAAAACAATATCAATGCGGTTTGGTGATCCCGCCCGAGAATCCGGCGGCACTTGCCCAGGCGGTGTCTTACCTGGATCGGCATCCTGAAATGCGCCAGCAAATGGGAACGCGGGGCCGGAAGGCCGTCATGCGGGATCATTCATGGGATAAACGCGCCGCCGATACCCACAAGGCGATACGAAGTTTAACTAACTGAGCACTCGGGGAGTTTTTTAACAAGCCTGGTGCGGAGATATGGTCAGCAACGTCCGCGCTCAAACTCATGCATAAGGCCTCCTAAAGAAAGAACAGATTTTTGATATAAAAATAGTAGGATACAATTAATGCGCATTATTATTGGCTAAAAACAGATATATGTTACAAGCTGTTCTTTCTTAA
>Ga0180435_10002201_pt1 | contig 20009 bp, 20 predicted proteins | sample SS_ome_3_FD_132467 | JGI IMG/M metagenome (GOLD analysis project Ga0180435, IMG submission 132467) | Hypersaline lake sediment archaeal communities from the Salton Sea, California, USA - SS_3_S_1 metaG | ecosystem: Environmental > Aquatic > Non-marine Saline and Alkaline > Hypersaline >...
CCGCGCGACAATCGTCGCACATCGGGAAGACGCGCATCGTTGTCTTGGGCCGGTCGTAGGGGATGTCCTCGATTATCGTGAAGCGCGGGCCACAGTTCGTGCAGTTGGTGAAGGGATATCGATAGCGCCGATCCGCGGGGTCCAGGATCTCGGTCAGGCAATCGGGGCAGGTGGCGACATCCGGCGAGATGAGCTGGTAGCGTCCCTCCTGGCTCTTGGAGTGACGTATCTCAAAGGCGTCGAAGCCCTGGGGGGCAATGGACTGAGAGTTCAGCGACTCGATGTGGGCGAGCGGTGGGGCTTTGGTCTCCAGGTCTCGCAGGAAGTCATCCAGCGCTTCCCTCGTGCCCTCGGCCTCAATTTCTACGCCACCAGAGTGGTTGAGTACCCACCCGGTGATGCCCACTGTCCTGGCAAGATTGTAGACGAAAGGCCGGAACCCCACGCCCTGGACCACGCCGGTGATGGTGATGTGGCGTGCGGAGAGGCGTGATGAGTCAGGAGTCACGAGTCAGCGTCCATGAGACTGAAGACTCAAGACCCTAGACCCAACTCTTGAGTCCTCAGTCTTCATCTAGCTGCCGTCTTCTAGCCTCTCCTGCACCCAGTTTGTCCACGCGTCCATGCCGTCGCCGGTCTTGGCGGAAACGACGAGAATTGGGGCGTTGGGGTTGAGTCCCGCGACCAGCTCACGGAAGGTGTCGACCTCGAAGTCAAGATAGGGGAGGAGGTCGGATTTGGTGACTACGACGAGGTCCACGGCTTCGAATATGCCCGGGTACTTGTAAGGCTTGTCGTGGCCCTCGGGGACGCTGAGCAGGGCGATGTTGTAGTCCTGCCCCAGGTCGAAGGAGACCGGGCAGATGAGGTTGCCGACGTTCTCGATGAAGACCACGTCGAGGCCCTCCAGCGGCAGGGCTTCGAGCCCCGAGCGGACCATCGGCGCGTCCAGGTGGCACGAGCCGCCCGTGTTGATCTGCACGACAGGTGCACCGGTGGTCGCGATCTTGTCGGCGTCCACCTGCGACGCGACGTCACCCTCGATCACGCCGACTTTCACACTCGCGGCGCGCAGCAGCTCAATGGTGGCGAGCAGCAGCGTGGTCTTGCCGGCGCCGGGGGATGCCATGATGTTGATGACCAGGTTGCCGTGCCCCTGGAAGGTCGCACGGTTGCCTGCTGCGACCTGTTCGTTGGCTGTGAGCAGCTTCGCGACGACGGGCACGCGGGTTGCTGCTGATGAACTCTCGGCCATACGCCTCCTTAGGTCGTTACCTTGATGCTCTCGACAAAGAACTCTTTCCCCGCGATGACGTCGCCGCCCAGCGCCTGGCACTCAGGGCAGGTCCAATCGCGCTCCTCCGGCTCGAACTCGGTGCCGCAGTTTCGGCAGCGGAACCGGGTCTTGATCCGATCGAAGTGGAGAGTTGCGCCGTCGGCCACGGTGTCCGGCGAGAGTATGTTGAAGTAGAACTGGATGGAGTCGTCGATGAAGCTACTGAGCTCGCCGATCACCAGGTAGACGTCAGTCACCGACTTGGCGTCGTTGCGCCCGGCGTGGTCATTGACGATGCGCATGATGTCCTCGGTCACTGAGAGCTCGTGCATGTCAGGAAGCCTCCCCGGCGGTCGATGCTCCAGTGGAGGACGGGCCGAGCTGTGCCACGAGCTCCAATATGCGTGTGACGGCCTGAGGGACCAGCGCCGCGGTGGCGTCGGATAGGCCCTCGCCGAAGTCGAAGTCATAGCCCACCAGCGAGATCAGGGTTGCCTCGGGCGCCACGCCAAACATCTGCGCCGTGAGGGCGAGCACCGTCGCCGGATGGGTCTGGTGTGAGACAAAGGGCGTGTGGAAGCTGGGCTCGACGGTCTCCTCGTGGAAGTCTTCAGGTACGCTCTCGGGCACGTGGGCATCCACAAAGATGACCTGGCTGTAGTGCTGCAGGTCCTCTGCGAGCTCGGGGACGAGCTGGTGGAGCACCACAGTGTCCACGTCGTGCTGCAAGTCGCCAAAGCCATCGTCCATTGGGTCGAGCGGGGGGCGTCCAAGGTGCTCGCGAAGCGCGTTGACGACGAAACTCGCCACGCCGTCGTCACGCCGGTAGAGATTGCCGAACCCGGCAACCAGGGTGTGTCGGTAGGTCTGTTCCAAGTTGTGCCTCGGGTGTGCTGATATGTTTGAAGAATGCCTTGTTAATTCTAGTCGATTGTCATTCTAGTTCAAGCACGGGCGCGACAGTGCCCGCGGGCACAGCAAAGCCCCCGGGGTCGGGCGATCATAGCTCGCCGATGCCCGGGGGCTCCGTGTGTCAGGTTACGTGGATGTCAGCTGCGACGCAGCGTGTCCAGGACCTCGCCGTCGGGCGACACCAGCTCGATGTGGAGCGGCATCTGTCCCTGGGCGTGGGTGGAGCAGGAGAGACACGGATCGTGAGCGCGGATCGCACCCTCGACGCGGTTCAGCATGCCTTCCTGCAGCCGGGTACCGTCAACGTACTGCTTGGCAACCATGTAGACTGAGTGGTTCATCGCCCAGGCGTTGCCGGCCGTGGCGACGATCATGTTGACCCGCTCGGTCACGCCGTTCTTGTCGGTCCAGTAGTGGTGGAAGAGTGTGCCGCGCGGTGCTTCCAGAACGCCCACGCCCTCGCCGGTGATCTCGCCCTGGGGGTTGACCACGTCGTTGCTGAGGATGTCCGGATCGTCACACAGCTCACGCGCGCGCTCCAGCGCGTAGATCGTCTCGATCAGGCGCGCGTAGTGGAAGAACAGCGTGCCCTCGACGGGCTGGCCGCCGTTGATGGACTTCCAGATCTTCATCTCGCCCTGGGCGATCGGCGTGCTGATGTGCGTGGCGACGTTGAGCCGACCCAGCGGTCCCACGCGGTAGATGCCCTCGGGGTAGCCGCGCTTCTTGTAGAAGGGGGCCTTGAGATAGGTGTAGTTGTTGACGTGCTCGCCGATGTAGTCCAGGTAGTTGGCGGGGTCGAACTCCTCGAGGAACGAGCCGTCGCGATCGACCATCTTCAGATTCCCGTCATAGAGTTCCAGCGCACCGTCCTCCTGCACCAGGCCCATGTAGGCGCTGGGGAAGACGGCGAAGCTGTTGGCCATGTCGGCGTTATCCTGAGCCCACTGCTTGAAGAAGGCGATGCCGACCTGCGTCGTGGCGATGTGGTCGTCGATCTCGGCGAGGATTTCCTCGCGCTGTGCCGCCTGCAGCGGCTTGGTGACGCCGCCGGGGATGCCGAAGATGGGGTGAACGCGGCGTTCGCCTAGCATCTTGATGATTCGCTGACCGAAGGCACGCAGCTTCACGGCCTTGACCGCCAGATCCGGGTTGGCCTGGACGATGCCGCCAACGTGTCGAATCTTGGGATCAGCGTCCCAACCCAGGACGAAGTCCGGGCCGGCGAGCTCGAAGAAGTGCATGCCGTGGGACTGGATCGTCTGCCCCATGTGCATCAGATCGCGCAGCTTGTGCGCGGTCGGCGTCGGCGTGGTGCCGGCGATGACGTCAGTCGCCTTGGTCGATGCCAGGTGGTGGCTGACGGGGCAGATGCCGCACGTCCGTGGCGTGATTTGCGGCAGCTCGTAGAACATCCGCCCTTCACAGAACTTCTCGAAGCCACGGAACTGCTCGACGTGGAACAGCGAGTTCTCTACCTTGCCCGCATCGTCCAGGTAGATTGTGATCTTGGCGTGACCCTCGATGCGGGTCACGGGTGAAATGGTGATCTTCTTTGCGCTAGTTGCCATTATTCCTACTCCCCATCCATCCCATACTTCAGTACTTTGCCCTCGAGCTTCGGCATCCGGCCTTCAAGCAGTTCCGACAGTACAAACCAGATGGCATCGGCCGAGGGGGGACAACCGGGTAGGTAGATGTCGACGTCGACGGCCTCGTCAACGCCGGTGCACTGCTTGGTGAGTGGGGTGAGCTCCTCGTGAACGGGGATCTCGCCATCTACCGTGCTCTCGGTCTCTATATAGCCACGACGCAGCACCTCTTCCGTCGGGAAGAAGTTGCGCATCGTGCAGACGCCGCCGGTCACCGCGCAGTCACCCATCGCGATCAGGATCTTGCAGCGCTCGCGCATCAGCTTGGCCTCGTGGAGCTCGTCCTCGTTGCCGATGCCACCGGTCAGAATACCCACAGTCACCCCCTCCTCGGGCGGGTGCTTTAGGTCCGTGATTGGGGTCGAGCTCAACTCGACGTGCTTGAGCAGCTCGACGATCTTCTCGTCGATATCCAGAAAGGACATGTGGCAGCCCGCGCAGGACTCGAGCCACTGTGAAGCTACAGTTACTTTCTCACCCATAGGTTCGCTCCCCACTATCCCAACAGATCTGCCAAGGCTGCGAGAACATCGGCGTCATCGCGCACGCCCTCGGGCATCGGCAACACCTGGTTCAGGGCCTTGACCTCGCCCTCGACGTTGGTCATGTGACCGGTGCGCTCGTACCAGACGGGAGCCGGCAGCACGACATCGGCTGCCTCGGTCAGAGATGACGCATAGCTGGCCTGGACGACCTTGAAGGCCCCGTTGAGCTGTCCCTGCAGCGCGGCATCCGCGGCCTGTTCGCCCATCAGGAAGTACTGGGTCGCTGCACTCTTGGGCTCTGTGGTCTTCAGCCCGGCTGTCGCTGCGCCACCCTGATTGCGACCGGGGCTCAACGCCAGGTACGACAGCTTGTCGCCCAGCTCGCGGAAGGCGGCTTGGACCTTGCCCTTGATGCCGACGCTATAGACAAGCACAACCTTCTCGGCGTCCGCCGCGGCGCTGACGACCTTGTCGGCATCCGCGTATGAGACCGTCATGTCGGCTCGCTCGCTCATCTTGTTCTCCGAGTCGGCGATCACGGCGACCTTGGCCCCGTTGTCACCGGCGCGGTGGATGAAGTAGCCCACCACGCGCTGGAAGTCCAGCGGCTGGGCCCCGGCGACGACGATGAAGTCGGCGTCCAGGATGTCCTCGAGCTTGGCTTCCTTACCGTAGCCGAGTGCAGGCGCAGCCGGCTCCAGCATTCCTGCTTCGCCGTCGACCTTGCTGAAGAGCTTGGCGAACCCGGCGAGCGCCTCGTTGGATGTCGCGCCGGTGGCCAGACCCTGTGCTGACCCGGCCTTGAGCTTCCCAGCGACCATGCCCAGCGCCTCATCCCAGCCGGCCTCGACGAGTTCGCCGTCGCGCCGCACCATGGGTGCGGTGATGCGCTGGCGATTGTCGTAGAGCGGCTTGAAGCGACCGTCGACGCAGAGCAGCCCGTCGTTGGGGATGGAACCCCAGACACCGTCCACGCGGAGCAGGCGGTTGTAGCGCGTGACGACATCGAGCGTGCACCCGATGCTGCACTGCATACACGCGGTCTCGGTGTGCGTCACGTCCTTCTCGCGGCCGCCGTAGGCGCTGCGCGCGTCGATCAGGGCGCCGGTGGGGCAAACCTGAAGACACGAGCCGCACTCAACACACGAGGACTCACCGAAGGGCACATTGAGGTCGGCCATGATCATCGAGTCGGCCCCGCGTTCACGGATGTTGAGCGTGTGGTTGGCCGCGATCTCCGAGCAGGCGCGAACACAGCGCGTGCAGAGGATACAGCGGTTGTGGTCCATGATGAAGTACTTGCGGGAAGCGTCCACAGGCAGCTTGTCGAAGGGCCGCGGATACGTGAAGTGATCCAGGCCGTAGCGATAAGCCATATCCTGCAGTTCGCAGTCGCCACTCATCTGACAGAACATGCAGTAGTGGTTTCGCTCGGCGAAGAGCAGTTCGAGCACGAACTTGCGCACCTCCACCGCTGATTCCGTCTCGGTCTGCACCTTCATGCCGTCGGCGACCGGGCACGTGCAGGACGTCTGAAGCCCGCGCATGCCCTCGACCTCCACCAAGCACATGCGGCAGGCACCCCAGGCCGAAACCGAGGGGTGATAGCACAGCTTGGGGATGTCGATACCAGCAGCCTCGGCGGCCTGCATGATGGTCATGCCGCTCTCGGCTACTACGTTCTGTCCATTGATCGTGATCTGCACCTCGCTCATAAGTGCCTTGCCTCCTTAGCGACTATCGGCTCGATGCCCTGTATCTGGGCTGTGATCGGAAAGACTCTGTCCAATCGGCTCGGGGTGACTGAGGACGGCTAGTCCTGCAGCCGGGCCTCGAACTCCTCGCGGAAGAACTTAAGCCCAGTCAGTATCGGCACGGGTGCCGCCTGTCCAAGGCCACAGAATGAAGCAGACTGAATGTATGTCGCGATTTCCTCCAGGCGCTCAAGGTCGGCGCGCTTCGCGCGGCCCTTGCGGAGGCGATCCAGCGCCTCCAGCATCTGGGCGTTGCCTGCGCGGCACGGCGTGCACTTGCCGCAGGATTCAACCATGAAGAAGCGAACAAGGACGTAGGCCAGATCGATGATGTCTGTGTCCTCGTCGCATACTAGCAGAGCGCCGCTGCCGAGCCCGGCGCCGGCGTCGCGCATCGAGGCGAAGTCCATCGGCACGTCCAGCAGGTCTGCTGGGATGATGGTACCCGATGACCCACCGGTTTGCGCGGCCTTGAAGGCCTTGCCGTCCCTCATGCCGCCGCCGTAGATGTCGATGATCTCGCGCAGCGTCGTGCCCATCGGCGTCTCGACGAGACCCGTGACGTTGACGTTGCCCAGCATAGTGTAGACCTTGGTGCCTGGGCTGCTCTCGGTGCCGATGCTGCGGAACCAGTCCGCGCCATTGAGGATGATCGGGGCCACGTTGGCCAGCGTCTCGACGTTGTTGACGACGGTCGGCTGACCGCGGAAGCCGCGGACTGTGGGGTAGGGCGGTCGAATGCGTGGTACGCCGCGCTTGCCCTCCAGGCTCTCCAGCAGTGCCGTTTCCTCGCCGCAGACATAGGCGCCGGCCCCACTGTGCAGATGCACGTGGAAGGAGAAACCGCTGCCCAGGATGTCGTTACCGAGTAGGTTCATCTCCTCCGCTTGGCTGATGGCGCGCGCCAGGATGTCGCGGGCCATGGCATATTCGCCGCGGATGTAGATCCAGCCCTCGTTGGCGCCGACGGCGTAACCCGCCAATGCCATACCTTCCAGTAGGGAGTGGGGGTCGCCCTCGATGATGAGGCGGTCCTTGAAGGTGCCGGGCTCCGACTCGTCAGCGTTGCAGACGATGTAGCGGGTCTGCTCCTGGGGCTGCTGTGCCACGAAGGACCACTTGAGCCCTGTTGGGAAGCCGGCGCCGCCACGGCCCTGCAGGCCCGCGTCCTTGACCTCCTGCAGTACCTGGTCAGAGGTCATCTCGGTGAGCGCCGTTCCCAGCGCGAAGTACCCGTCCTCGGCGATGTACTCCTCGATGCTGTAGGGATCGATGCTGCCGGCTCGGCGGAGCACGACGCGCTTCTGACCTGAGAGTGCGCCTCCCTCCGGCCCCGTGGCCTCGATGCCCTCGGTCGCGACCTCGACGGGAGCCTGCAGATGCTCGACAGGGCGTCCCTTGTAGAGGTGTTCCTCGACGATGGTGGCGCCTGTCTCCGGTGTCACCGGCCCGTAGACCGTGCCCTCCGGATAGACCACGACGACCGGCAGGAGGTCGGTGCGGCTCACGCGTCCTGTGTAGCCGACCTGAACCTCGTCCTCGAGGCCGTAGAATGAGAGCTCGGCCTCGATTGCCAGTTTGGTGGCCTCTGCGCCTCGTGACAGACTGAGCGGATCACCTGAAACCAGTACGCTTGATCGAATCATGCTGCGCCTCCCTGAGCATCCCCGCGCGCCAAGTCGTCCTGGCGGTAGCGTGCGATGATCTCGCGCACCTTGTCCGGTGTCAGGTTGCCGAAGATGTCGTCATCGACCATCATCACCGGCCCGACCGCGCAAGCTCCGATGCAGCTTGTCGTCAGCAACGACCATTGGCCATCGAGCGTCGTCTTCCCAAAGGGGACGCCGAGCTCCTGCTCAATGGCCTCCCAGACTTCCCTTCCGCCGGCCACGTGACAGGGTGCGTCCTGGCATAGGCGGATCACGTGACGCCCCAGTGGTTCGAGGCTGATCATCGTGTAGAAGCTGGCGACGCTGTAGACCTCGCTGAGCGGCAGGTTGGTGCGCTCGGCGATCCTCTGCAGGTGCTCCTTGGTTAGGTGTCCCCCCTCGTCATTGACCTCGCGCAGGATCTCGACCAGAGCCTCCCGGTCGGTCCCGTGTGCGTCGATGATCTTGTCTGTTGCGGCCAAGACCTCTACCATACGTACCCCTTTCTGTGAATGCGGATGGATGATGTGTGCAATCTGGCAACAGTATTCGGTGGTGTGGAACCCTCTATGCGTGACTGATGGCGTCTACTGGGCAGACCTGCTCGCAGATGCCACAGCGGATGCAGATTTCCGGATCAATCACGTGGGCTTCCCGCGGCGCGCCGGCGATGGCGTTGACCGGGCAGTTCCGTGCACATCGCGTGCACCCGATGCAGGTCTCCGGATCGACCTTGTACTCGATGAGCGCGCGACATACGCCCGCCGGGCAGGTCTTCTCGTAGATGTGTGCCTCGTACTCGTCGCGAAAGTGCTCGATCGTGCTGAGAACGGGGCCGGGCGCGCCTTTCCCCAGACCGCAGAGCGATCCTGCGATCACCTGCTTGCCTAGCTCCTCGAGGGTCTCGATGTCGCCGGGCCGCCCCTCGCCCTCGCAGATGCGGTTGAGGACCGTGAGCATGTTGGCGGTGCCGACGCGACAGGGCACGCACTTGCCGCACGACTCCTCCTGGACGAACTCCATGAAGAAGCGGGCGATGTCGACCATACAGGTCTCTTCGTCCATCACGACGAAGCCGCCCGACCCCATAATGGATCCAACAGAGGCAAGGGACTCATAGTCAACAGGCATGTCCAGGTACTTCTCGGGGATACAGCCGCCCATCGGGCCGCCGGTCTGTACAGCCTTGTAAGCTTTGTCGTTCAGGATGCCGCCGCCCACGTCGAAGATGATCTCACGAAGTGTGATGCCCAGTGGTACCTCAATCAGGCCGGTGCGCTTCACCTTGCCGGCGATGGCGAAGGTCTTGGTACCCTTGGACTTCTCGGTGCCCATCGAGGCGAACCACTCGCCGCCTTTGAGCAGGATTTGCGGGACGTTGGCGTAGGTCTCGACGTTGTTGATGTTGGTCGGCTTGCCCCAGAGACCGGAGGCGGCAGGGAAGGGCGGCCGCGTCCGCGGCTGTCCACGCTTGCCCTCGATCGACTGCATCAGCGCCGTCTCCTCGCCGCAGACGAAGGCGCCGGCGCCCATCCGCACCTCGAGGTCGAAGCTGAAGTCGGTGCCGAAGATGTTGTCACCCAGCAACCCGTAGTTGCGGGCCTGTTCGATGGCCAGACGCAGGGTCCGGATCGCGATGGGGTACTCGGCGCGGACGTAGAAGTAACCCTGGCTGGCGCCGATGGCGTAGGCCGCAAGGGCCATACCCTCGATCACTGCGTGGGGATCGCCCTCGAGTACGCGGCGATTCATAAAGGCGCCGGGGTCACCCTCGTCGCCGTTGCAGACCACGTACTTGGGTGTGCCGGACGCCTTCTGGGCGAAGCTCCACTTGAGCCATGTGGGGAAGCCGGCACCACCGCGGCCCCGCAGTCCCGATGTCTTCACGACCTCGAGAACGTCGTTGGGCGTCATCTCCGTCAGAGCTCTGCCCAGCGCGGCATAGCCGTCCTCGGCGATGTAGTCGTCAATCTCACCGGGATCGATCTTGCCCACATTGCGCAGGACGACGCGGACTTCCTTGGTCGCGGGCTCTGGAAGGGGTTCGACGGTCAGGCCTTCGAAGATCAGGCTCTCGACGGGGCGCCCCTTGAAGAGGTGCTCCTCCGCGATCAACGCAGCGTCCTCAGGGGTGAGGTTTGCGTAGTGCGTGGCGTCCGGATAGACGACGGCTTCCACACCGCGGCCCCCGGCGGTCACGCCGCTAGCCTCGCGAACCTCGATCTCCTCGTTAAGCCCCAAGGCGGCGAGCTTCTCCAGCAGCGCCGACTTGACCTCTAGCGTCTCAGCAGAGACACCGCTTACTACGATATGTGCGCGATATGCCATTGGTCCTCCTAGGGACTCACAGCCATTGCGGCTGGGCCTAGTTGCCCTTGACCTGCCACGCCTCGACGACTGCGCCGCCAACCACGTGGTCTTCGATCAGTGTGGGCACGCGACCGGTGTCAATGTTGCCATAGGTGACCATCTCCGTCTCACCGACCTGGACCTGGACGATCGGCTCGTACTCGCATAGACCCAGACAACCGGTCTGTGTCACGACCACATCGGCGATGTCGCGCTGTTCGAGTTCCTTGAGGATGGCCGACATCGTGTCACGGGCTCCGGCGGCGATGCCGCACGTGCCCATAGCCACAACGACGCGCGCGCGCGAGCCCTCGCCGGATAGCTTCTTCCGCTGCAGAGCACGTTCCTTGATCTGTCGCAGTTCGTCCAAACTCTTCATCTTACGTATCCTCCTGCCTATGAATGCGTGAGTAGTGTCCTATCCGCTCTGGGCCGCTTCGCTCCCGATGGCCATCAGCCCTTCGGTGAGCGCCCCGCGGATGAATGCCAGAACCTCGGGGTCTGAGAGAGGTACATCGTCTCCCAAGACCTCGCGGATATCTCGTGTGTCAATATCGTAGTCACCCTCTCCGGTGTGGTGGTGATAGACAACGTCCAGTCCGGGACTGCCGACCACGATACAAAGCAAGGTGCCGGTCAGATCGCCCAACGGTGGGCGGTCGATGTGGCTAAGCTGGAATGTCGCGCGGGTGGTCGTTCCTTCGCCCTCGGCCGATACGATCCCGAACTCTCCGCCACACATCTCAGCCACTTGCTTCAGAAATGGGATTCCCAGGCCGACCTTGCGCGTGCTTCGTGTCGTTACCCAGGGGTCCGTCACCTGGGCGACCATCTCCGTGCTCATCCCCCGCCCATCGTCGCGTATGACGATCGACAGCCCGTCGGTCCCTGAATCCTCTTCGATTGTAAGGTGCAACAGCGCTGCCCCGGCAGTGATGCTGTTCTCAGCGATGTCCAGAATGTGCTGAGAGAGATCACGAAAGATGGTCATTCGTACTTGCGCAGCCCCTTTGCCACATCCTGGGGATTCACGCGCCCGATCACGTCGTCGTCGATCATCACGACCGGCGCCTGTGAACACGCCCCCACGCACCGGCATATCTCGAGGGTGAAGCGGTCGTCCTCGGTCGTCTCACCCATCGCGACCCCCAATACCTGCTGGTACTTCTCGACCAGGGTGGGTCCGCCGCGGACGTAGCAGGCTGTGCCCATGCAGATGCTGATGGTGTGGCGCCCGACCGGGCTCATGCGGAAGAACGAATAGAAGGTGAGGACGCCGTAGATATGGCTCAGCGGTACTTCGAGCTCTTTGGCGATGTACTGCTGCATGGGGGGCGATATGTACCCCAGTTGTTCCTGGGTCAGTGTCAGGACGACCATCGTGGCGCCGGGGCGATCCCGGTTGTCGGCAAGGATGGCATCGAGCACGACCTTGTGCTCCTCAGGTAGCTCGGTCGTGGTGGGTACTGCCGTCTCCGTCGCTAGACTCATTCTGTTCACCTCAGACTATTGGTGTTACCTTCAGCAGCTGATATGCTGTCATCCGCGCGACCTCCCGATCACCGCAGCGCTCACTCGGGTCGTCGGGCCGATTATACTTCTGTTCCTGATGCCCGGTACCTGCCGGCCACACTCACGGAACGGTGGTGCTGCGTCCGTCTGTTCCTCGCAAGGCTGCCCTTAGCTCGGCTATCGTCGGCGCACCGCTCAGCTTGAAGATGGTGATGACCTTGGCCATCCACGCGAGCCAGTGTGCGTCCGAGAAACTCACCAGCGGCAAATCCGCCGGCAGTGAGGCGAATCGTCGTCTTGCTTCGCTGGGGCGCAAGTTTGACGACACCTCCGCTGCATCCGCTGCCAGATCCTCCGGCCAGATGCCCAATACCGGCATCAGCCCGTGATAGCTGCGGTCTATGTGCGCCAGGATCGCCAGTCCGCCGAGGGCGCGGACCTGCCGGACCGCTTCCTCCAGCCCAACGCTGGTGGGGGCTTGGAGCAGCCGCGGCTCCTCGGCTATGAAGTCCCCATCGTGATCGACAAGATACTGAGGGCCGAAGCGCTCGGGATCGTTCTCCAGAGGCAGTAGCCATCCATCCACCCGGGTCTGCCATACCTCAGCCTGGTCCACCGTGTCAAAGAGACAGAGGAGCTCGACTTCCTCACGGGTCTGAAGCTCCATCCCCGGCAGAACGGTCAGGTCGGTCTTCTCGGCTGCCTGGATCACGCTCCGCGCATTGCCGATCGTGTTGTGATAGGTGACGGCGATCAGGTCCAGCCCTTTTGAAAGTGCTTCCTCCACGATCAGTGGAGGGATCATCTCGACTTCGGCACACGCGGAAAGCAGCGTGTGTATGTGGAGATCGGATCGTACCTCGCGCATTCCGCACGCACCCGTGGGCCCGGCCAGCCCGTGGCCGGCGGTCAGATGCCCAGCGCCACCAGCGCGGCGACGGTCTCGTAGACCGGGGCCCCACTGGAGACGATTGCGATCTCCTGTTGTTCGGCCTTGGCTAGCGTGGGCTCGGGGACCGTCGCGTTCTCCGCGACGACGATCGCGGCGATCCCCAACAAAGATGCGACGGCGACGATGTTCGCGTGGGTCTGCAGCGTGATCCACAAGTCGCCGGTCTCGGCACCTGCCATCACACAGCTCAGCAGGTCGGCAGCATAGCCGCCGTTGACATCGTTCTGGGTGTAGCTACCGCCGGCAAGTACCTGCCAGCCCAGCCGCTCCACAATGTCGCATACCTTCATTTAGTCTTCCTCGCAGTGCTCTCAGTGGTGGATGGACGTCAGTCCGTGATGACCTCTTCGGGAGAGACCTTGAATCGCATCTGCAGTCGGGTGCCGACCCCGAGGGCGGACCACATATTGATCTCATCCGCGCAGCGTTCCATATTGGTGAGGCCCATGCCGGCGCCGAACCCCATCTCTCGAATCTCCGGCGTGGCGGTCGAGTAGCCGGGCCGGCGGGCAAGGTCTACGTCGGCGATGCCCGGACCTGCGTCCTGGGCAACGATGGTGATCTCGCCGGGCTGTACATCTGCCAGGATTAGCCCGCCCGCTTCTGTATGGATGATGAGGTTGATCTCGGCCTCGTAGGCCGCGATCGAGACCCGCCGAGCGAGCTGCGGTGAGGCGCCGATGCGCAGGAGAGCCCGCTTGATCTTCGCCGAGGCGTCACCGCCGTGCGCGAAATCATCCTTTTCGACATGGTACCGCAGTTGGAGGCTGGTGTTCTCAGACTCCAACGCCGCGAAGAAGTGCTGGGGGCGATCACCAATCGCCTCCGCCTCACTGTATAGATCCTGTAGTGCGCCCAGAAGCGCCAATGTGATGTCTCCCCGGGTGACAATGCCGACGAGTATGTCCCGGGCATCCAGCACCGGCATTCGGCCGATACCCGTGCTCTCGAACCGCCTCAGGGCCTCCATCACCGGCTCTTGTGCGTGAGCGGTGATCAGGCCCTCGCTCGTCATGAACTCGGCCAGAGGTTCGTCCAGCCGTTGCTCTTCCAGTGCGTGAATCAGGTCCTCGATGCTGATGACCCCCACCAGCTTGTTGTCTCGGACCACAGGCACGCCCGAAATCCGATGTGTCTGCAACAGACCCTTGAGTTCCATCATCGTTGCGTCTGGGGGCAGGGTGAAGGGGGAGACGGTCATCACGCGCGAGACGGGCATCTCACGGATGAGTTCATGGATCTTCGACAGGGCGCCTCCCTGTCCCATGAACCCCAGTAACGCGAACTGTCGCTTCATAAGCGTCGGTGGCTATCTGCGGTCGCTAGTGCTCCTGCCGTATGGTGGGCAACTTCCCGAGCCCCTTGAGGCCCGACTGGTAGAGAAGGCCGGCGGTCTCGAACATCGTGTAGCCGGTCAGCAGCACGGCAATGCCCATATCCTCAGCCAGCTTCAGGGTCTCCTTTGGGGGATACTTGCCGCGCACGAAGATGACCAACGGGGCCTCGGCCATGTCGGCTGTGCGGATGGCCTGCGGGTTGGTCAGGCCTGTCACCAGCACCATGTTGGACTTAGTGAAGACCAATACATCGCTCATCAGATCGGAGGCGCACGCGGACTCAACGTCCATGTTGAAGGGAGGCGCTACCAACTGCTCTGCCTCCGTTGCCTCGAGGATCTCATCCAATGTCATCTAGATTGCCTCCGTCCAGCGGCCTTGCCAAACTTGTCACACTCGCTTCTGTCGATCGAGGAGGATAGCGTCCCCGGCAGTCGGCCGGAGAACTGCACAGGCAATATGCGGTTTGTTGCACATGAGACCTTGGAGAGACGCCAATTCTGTCCCACTCCCAACCTTGGGGAGTTTAGCATAAACCCAAACGGTGTCCAGCGCGTCAGGTGCTGTCTTGTCAGTCCACCTCTCATCGCCTATAATGCTTCAGACGCTCCCCGATGGTCGTGTCCCCCGCATAGGCTCTGCAAGGGTGGACCCGACGTTGCGGTGGGAGAAGTCGGATACGTGATAAAGGGGTTATCAGATGGCGCGGTATTCTCGTCCAAAGGGTACACAGGATCTCCTCCCAGACGTTCAGAAGTACTGGGAGCATCTGCTGGATGTGGTCAGTACCACCGCCCGGAGCTATGGCTTCGAGCGGATCGACGTGCCGATCTTCGAGACCACGGAGCTGTTCACCCGCGGCGTCGGCGAGGGCACCGACATCGTGGACAAGGAGATGTACTCCTTCCAGGACAAGGGGAAGCGTGACGTCACGCTGCGTCCGGAGTTCACGGCGGGCGTGATCCGAGCCTATCTGGAGAACGGCATGCAGGTGATGCCCAAGCCGGTGAAGCTCTTCTCCACCGGACCGGCGTTCCGCTATGAGGCGCCACAGGCCGGGCGCTATCGCCAGTTCCACCAGTTCAACGCCGAGATCATCGGCGTTCCCAGCCCGCTGGCCGACCTCGAGATCATGTTGCTGGCGTGGGATATCTACGACCAGTTGGGATTCAAGGGGCTTGCCTTCCAGCTGAACTCCACGGGCTGCCCTGTCTGCCGTCCGGGCTACATCACTGCGTTGCGCGCGCACTATGACGACCACACCGATGTGATCTGTGAGGACTGCGAGCGACGCCTCGACAGGAATCCGTTGCGTGTCCTGGACTGCAAGCGAGACCAGTGTCAGCCGGTGATCGCGTCGGCGCCCAAGACCGTCGATATGCTCTGTGAGGAGTGCGCCGAGCACTTCGCGGAGCTTCGTGGCTATCTAGACGCCCTCGAGCGTCCCTATGCGATGAACCACCGGCTGGTCCGGGGACTGGATTACTACACCAAGACGGTCTTCGAGGTCTGGGCCGAGGGAATCGGCGCGCAGTCCGCCGTCTGTGGTGGCGGCCGGTATGACGGCCTCGCCGAGCTCCTGGGCGGACCCAAGACGCCGGGTGTGGGCTTTGCGGCGGGTATGGAACGCGCCATCTTGGTGATGATGGCACAGGACGTGGTGGTTCCGGACCTGCCCACGCCGCCCGTCTTCGTCGCCTACCTTGGCGCGGACGCGCGCGCCTTCGCGGTGAAGTTGATCTCGGACCTACGCGATCAGGGTGTCGCCGCGCGGATCGCGATGCGTGGCGGCCTGCGCTCTCAGCTCAAGCAGGCGAACAAGCGTGACGCCAAGTTTGCGATAATCGTGGGTGACGATGAGCTGGCTCGCGGCGAGATCGCGTTGCGCGACATGGTCACGGGCGAGCAGTCGATGGTGCCCACTGCGGCCATCGTCTCGGTGCTTCAGGATCGGCTGGGGACGTAGTTCGCACGACGAGTGTCACACCAAGTCCCGGCAACTAGTCAGCGGATCGGTGACGATGAGCGAGGGTGACGGCGACATCTGGCGGATCGGTGTGGTCTACAACACCTTGGTCGAGCGCTCGTTGCCGCTGGCGCACGAGATCCAGGCCTGGTTGCACGAGACCCACGGTGTGGATGCCTGGTGTTGCCCGATCTCCACATGCCGGGAGGCCCTTCAGCCCGCCGACCTGCTTGTCACTCTCGGGGGCGACGGGTCGATCTTGCGAGCTGCTCAGACGGCCGCGCCGGCCGGAATACCCATTCTAGGGATCAACCTCGGCCGGGTCGGGTTCCTCACTGAGACGCCGCCCGAGCGTTGGCGGGCCACGCTGACGCAAGTTCTCGCGGGCCAGGCCGCCGTCGAGTCGCGGATGATGCTCTGCGTGACCCTGGCTCGGGATGGGCACGACATCGCCCAGGAACAGGCACTCAATGAGGCTGTGGTCAGCCGTGGCGCTCTCGCGCGTACAGTGCGACTGCACACAGCCATTGACGGCGCGTTGATGACGCGCTATGTCGCGGACGGTCTGATCCTCGCCACGCCGACCGGTTCCACCGCCTACGCGTATGCGGCGGGTGGTCCGATCCTTCCGCCGTGGTTGGACAACATCGTGCTGGTCCCCACTGCCCCCCATCTCAGCTTGGAGCGACCCTTGGTGCTCGATGCTACCTCGGTGACCGAGGTGCGGCTGGAAGCCCGTATGCCGGGCATGCTCTCGGTGGACGGTCGGATGGAGGGCGAGCTTCTCGACGGCGACGTGGTCCGTGTCGAGCGCAGCGAAATCCGCGCCCGTTTCCTCCGGCTGCGAAGCCGGACCGACTTTTACCAAACCCTTGTCGATCGCCTGACCCCACGCAACGGAGACCCCCATGGCTGAGCAGCTTGACGACACCTTCTGCCACTGGCACCCCAAGACCGAGACGAGCCTGCACTGTTACCAGTGCGACACACCCATCTGCGTGAAGTGCGCGCGTCGCACACCCGTGGGCTATATCTGTCCCGACTGCCAGCGGGGCCGCAAACAACGGTTTGAGCAGGCCAAGGGCACCGACTATGTCATCGCCGGGGTGGCATCTCTGATCCTAGGGCTGCTTGCCAGCGTCCTTCCCCTGTTGGGGAGTTGGTGGTATCTGCTCTTCCTCTCGCCGCTGGCGGGCACGGGCATCGCGGAGCTCGTCTGGCGACTGGTCGGCCGGCGGTACGGGCAACGCCTCTGGTGGATCGTCTCCGCCGGGATCGTGGCCGGCGCGCTGCCGGCCCTGGCGTTGGGCCTTCTGCAGCTGACCACCGTTTTCCAGGGCAATCTGTGGGGACTCTCAGGGATCTTCATCTGGCTCGTCCACGTAGTTCTGGCATGTGGTTCTGCCACGGCCAGACTGCGACTCACATAGCCTGCGCGGTATGGCATCGATCCTCGTCCTGACGCCCCAGCTCCCCTATCCGCCGCGGCAGGGGACGGCGCTACGCAACTGGGGCCTGCTCAGGACTCTTGCTGAGCGCCATGATGTCTCGCTGCTCTCGTTTGCCTCGCCGGACCAAGACCCAGACCCCGACCCCGACCCGGTGTTGCAGGCCTGCACCAGGCGCATAGCAGTGGTCCCGCAGCCCACACGCTCGCTGCCGGACCGTCTCCGCGACCTAGTCGTGCCCGGCCGTGCTGATCTGAGCCGGCGACTGGCCTCGGACACCTTCAGGGCGAGGCTCCTCCTGTGGCTTTCCGAGTATCACTTCGACTGGATACAGGTCGAGGGACTGGAGCTGGCCGCGTACCTGGACGACATCCCGTCGACCGGCGCGCCAAGGGTCATCTTCGACGACCACAACTGCGAGTACGTGCTGCAACGACGCGCGGCGCGCGCGGACCTCCGTCGTCCTACGCGTTGGCCGGGCGCCGCTTACTCGTCGATTCAGTGGCGCCGCCTGCGACGGTTCGAGGCACGAGTCTGCCGCGATGCCGATGTCGTCATCGCGGTCTCGAAGGCCGACGACGCAGCTTTGCGCGAGATCGTGCCCGGCCTTGAGTCGTTGGTCATCCCCAACGGCATCGACGTGGCAGCCTACGCGGGCCACACCGAGGCCGTCGAGCTGGCCCAACCGGCCTTTGTCTTCACCGGGACCATGGACTTCCGGCCCAACGTGGATGGCGTGCTCTGGTTCGCGGACGAGGTCTGGCCGCGTGTCCGCGAGTGCCTGCCGGGTGCCTGCCTCTATCTGGTCGGCCGGCATCCCCACGCGCGCCTGGATCGGCTGCTGTCCGTGGCCGGCATCGTGATCACCGGCAGTGTTCCCGACACGCGCCCGTATATCCGAGCCGCCACCGTCTATATCGTGCCGCTCCTGGTCGGGGGGGGGACGCGCCTCAAGTTGCTGGAGTCCACGGCGATGGGCAAGGCCGTGGTCTCGACGCGGCTGGGGGCTGAGGGCTTCGTGCGACCTGATGAGGCGATGGTGCTGGCCGACGATGCGGTCGAGTTCGCCGATGCCTGTGTGCGCCTGGTCGAAGACGATGGCGAGCGAGCGCGGTGGTGTTCGCGCGCCCGCGCCTATGCCACTGCCTACGACTGGGACAGGCTGCTGCCCCCGCTCCTGGAGCGGCTGGGAAGCTGACGTCACGGAGACGGCCGAACCGGGGACCAGGGAGGGCCAGGCTGGAGTCTGGCGGTTCCAGGGAAGGTCGGAGCGACCACTGCGAGCGGCCGTGTGTCTGACGCTCGAGGTCCTTCTTTCGTGTCCCTGTTCTCGCTATCCTGTCTTGGGGTAATACACCTCACGCAGCTCATCCAACGTGATGTCGTTGCTTCCGGAGGCTGACACAAAGTAGGGGTGCAGGGGCAGTAGGGTATCCGGTCGGCGGGCGTGGGGGTCCGCGATCATGGCCTCGATCACCGCGAGGTATCCCTCGGCCGTGCGCTCCCACGTGTAACGGTCCAGGACGCGCTGTTGTCCGAGCCGCGCGAAGTTTGCCCAGGTTCCCGGATCGCGCAACAAGCGCAGCAGACCCTGCGCGATGTCGTCCGGGTCGGTTGGGTCCACAAGGATGCCGTACTCGGTCACTCCGTCGCGCAGGCTCTCGCTCGGCCCGCCGTTCTTGGTCACGACAAGGGGGAGGCCGGCAGCCGCTGCCTCCAGAGGCGCGAGCCCGAAGGGCTCGTAGAGCGCGGTCAGTGCAAAGATCGATCCCCGCTGTGCGAGACAGCGATAGGCGGCGGCCAGCGTCGGTTGCCCGATCAGCTCGAACACCGCGATCTTGCCCCAGAGCCCGGCGCTCCCCACGACCTCGCGTATCTCGGCCAGCACGGCCCTCTCTGTGGGGTTGGTGGCGGTGTCATCGCGCAATGGGTCACTGTGAGCCCCTGAGACGAGAATCAGGTTGGCGCGGCTCCGCAGTTCCGGGGTCTGGGCGAAGGCGCGTACCAGGTCGAGTGGGTTCTTCTTGGGATCGAGGCGACTGGAGGCGATGACGGCGGGCAGATGCTGCCGGTCGGCGTCGATGTCACGCGCGAGCATCGCGGCCACGTGACCCTGCGTCTCAGCCTCGTGGGCGTTCACCACATCGGCACCGAAGATCGCCAGGTTCACGCCGGGTGGGATCAGTTGGAAGCGGCGACCGTCTTCCACGTCGACCGCGCCGTCGTAGGCCTGGTGACCGTACTGTTCGAATCGCTCCTGGCGGGTGCTCGTGATGGTGACCGCCGAGCGGTTCATGCTCAAGCGCTCGGCGAAGAGACGACGGGCGAAGTGGTAGTGCGCGTCCATCTCGGCCAGGTTGGCCTCGGTGACCTCGAGCTGGTCCATCTTCTGCGCGCCCAGACTGTGCGCCGTGAAGGTGAAGGGGATGCCTGTTCTCTCCTCGATCACGGCACCAGCGAGACCGCCGTCGGCGTAGTGTCCGGTGAAGGCATCGGGGAGGCGTCGCTCCGCCTCGTAGTGGGCGAGGACGCGCGGTATCCAATGATCGACCAGGTGCGACCATATCAGTTCCTTGCGCAGGAACGCGTTGGGCCCGGCCGGCAGGCGCAGGATGCGCACTCCCGGCGCGTCGCCATAGACCGCCTCCGGTGAGGAGAACTCCGGCCAGTCGGCGTCGATGATCTGTCGGGTGAGAATGTCGACCGTGTGCCCGGCC
>Ga0180435_10002202_pt1 | contig 20008 bp, 23 predicted proteins | sample SS_ome_3_FD_132467 | JGI IMG/M metagenome (GOLD analysis project Ga0180435, IMG submission 132467) | Hypersaline lake sediment archaeal communities from the Salton Sea, California, USA - SS_3_S_1 metaG | ecosystem: Environmental > Aquatic > Non-marine Saline and Alkaline > Hypersaline >...
ATGTTGAAAAGAAACGTTTTCCCATATTGACCTAAAAAGGCACTACCTGCCGGAAGGGCATGCTCCTACCTGTTCCCCGGATTCCTGTCCCCGAACCCTTGGGGATTTTGCTGGTCTCCTGCAGCAATGACCAGTTGACGTCCATCATCGGTCATGGTTGGATTACACCCGTGTCAGAATACCTCCATAAACCAAAGCAAAGCGAATCATCCCCATGCATGTAAACGGAAACCGCTACCGAACCATCTGGCCTCGTCCCGAAAACCCGAAAATCATCGAGATCATCGACCAGCGGCAACTGCCGCACCGGTTTGTTACGGTGTCCCTGAAAAGTGCCGCCGACTGCCGCCGCGCAATCAAAGACATGCTCGTCCGCGGCGCCGGACTGATCGGTGCGGCCGCCGGTTATGGCATGTACCTGGCCACCTTGGAAACAGGCGGAAGCCGCCTTCTCGAGGACCTCAGAGAAGCCGGGGAATTCCTGAAAAGCGCGCGGCCGACGGCTCGCAACCTGGCCTGGGCCGTCGACCGGGTCATCGGCGCGGTCACGGCCGGAGCCGATACCGCCCCGGCCGCGCACATCGCTTTTGCCGAAGCGAACCACATCGCCGATGAAGATGCGCAGTTCTGCAAAATGATCGGTGAGCACGGCAAATCACTGATCCGAAAAATATCCGCTCAAAAAGGCGGAAAACCGGTCAACATCCTCACCCACTGCAACGCCGGCTGGCTTGCATTTGTCGATTACGGCAGCGCCACTGCTCCGATTTATGCCGCCCGCGACGACGGTATCGCGCTGCACGTATGGGTGGACGAAACGCGTCCGTGGAACCAGGGGGCAAAGCTGACCAGCTGGGAGCTGCTCAACGAGCATATCGACCATACCCTGATCACCGACAACGCCGGCGGTCACCTGATGCAGAACGGCGAGGTGGACATGGTTATCGTCGGCACCGACCGAACCACATACACCGGTGACGTGGCCAACAAGATCGGCACGTACCTCAAAGCCCTGGCCGCCCGCGACAACAATATTCCGTTTTACGTCGCCCTGCCCTCTTCAACGTTCGACTGGCACCTCTCCCGGGGCAGCGACATACCGATAGAAATCAGGCCGGGGGATGAAATTACTGCTATCACCGGAGCGACAAAAGATGGTAACATAGAACGAGTGACAATAGCACCGGCGGGTGTACAGGCGGCCAACTACAGCTTCGACGTCACCCCGGCACGGCTGGTTACCGCGCTGATCACCGAGCGCGGTATAACGGCAGCCAATGAAAACGCTATCCGGAAGCTTTTCCCGGAACAACCTACCAGGCACCCTTGAAACATTCGGAACCTGAACGAAAATCCGCCTATTTCAAAGATGCCATCAATCTAAACGGAAACCAACGTTCATGACGCACGGCGAGAAACGTAAATTCATCAGATGGGATTCCATTCACTTACTCGACTACCTGGTTATCGAAACCGACGGGTCCGAGGGCCGATACTCAATGGGGCGAACGCTTGACGTGAGCCTCAACGGGCTGAAAATGGAAACATCGTATGAACTGCCGGATGAAGCCGAGATCGAAATCACCGTCGGCCTGGAAAACGACCTGATCGACCTGATCGGTCGCGTTGTGCACAAAACCAGACAGGGCGGACGGCACATCTCGGGCATCGAATTCGTCAAGATGTCCGCGGAGGGCAGGCGGGTTTTCCGTCTCTATACCGACGCGTTCAGGAAATACCTGGAAGAATCATCCGAGGCCGACGAATAACGCTTGCCGGCCCCGCGTCCTGTCTATTCCTTCCGTCCGTAAATATCTTCGTAGCGGACGATATCGTCCTCACCCAGATAACTGCCGATCTGCACCTCGATCAACTCCAGCGGAATAACACCCGGATTGGCCAGCCGGTGCACGTTCCCGGCGGGTATATAGGTGGACTCGTCTTCGTGCAGCAGGATTTCCCTGTCGCCGTTGGTCACCTCGGCGGTCCCCTGCACGACGACCCAGTGCTCGTGGCGGTGATGGTGCATCTGCAGTGACAGCTTGCCGCGCGGTTTAACCGTTATTTTCTTGATCTGGTAGCGCGGCTGAATCGCGAGAACGGTATAGCTTCCCCACGGGCGATAGACGGTCTGGTGGAACTTGAACTCGTCCCGCTCATCGCGCTTGAGCTTGTTCACGATTTTTTTGACATCCTGAGATCTCGACAACGGCGCAACCAATACAGAGTCAGCCGTTTCCACCACCAGCGTGTCCTCCAGGCCGACCGCGGCAATAAGCAGGTCCTCGGCCCGGATCATCGAATTTTTGGTATCCTCGACCTGCACATCGCCCTGGCATACGTTGCCGTTTTCATCCTTGTCGAGAACGTCGTACAGCGCCTGCCATGACCCGATGTCGCTCCAGCCAAAATCGGAGCCGACGACGACCACGGCCCGGTCGGTTTTTTCCATCAACGCATAATCGATCGAGTTTTTGGGACATTTCAGCATCTGGTCGCTGCCGAACCGGTAAAAGCTGCCGTCCCGGGTTCCCGCCTCGACCGCCTCGGTCATCGGAATAATAATCTCGGGTGCATGCCGCTCCATTTCTGCCCGGAAGGTCTGCAGCGAGAACGCAAACATGCCGCTGTTCCAGAAATAGTTGCCGGCCGCCAGGTACTGCTCGGCCACCGATTGTTCCGGTTTTTCCTTGAATGACCGGACCGTATCCCCGTCGCCGCGCTCGATATACCCATAGCCGGTTTCAGGCTTGAGCGGCTCGATACCGAAGGTTACGATCGCGCCGGCCCTGGCCTTTTCGGCAGCCTTTTTCACTGCCTCGCTGAACGCATCGACATTTTTTATCAGGTGATCGGCCGGCAGCACCAGAAACACGATATCACCGTCGCCGTGCACCTTGTTCACGTATTCCACCGCCCCGGCAATCGCCGGCGCGGTATTGCGGCCCACCGGTTCGAGCAGGATCGTGTAGCCGTCGAGACCTGCAATTTCATCGATCTGGCTTTTGGTGATGAAGCGGTGTTCCTCTCCGACCACAATGATCGGCATCAGCCCGTCTGCGATGCCGCAGACCCGGGTGACGGTATTCTGCAGCAGCGACGCCTGGTCAATCAGGCTCAGCAGCTGCTTCGGGTAAATTTCACGGGAAAGCGGCCACAGCCTCGTTCCCGTTCCGCCTGCCAGGATTACCGGCTGGATTGCTGTCATTACGTTCTCCTTGATCTAGTGGGTAGCGAAGGCTCGCCTACCCGCGGATGAGTGCGAGCAGCTCATTTGTTTTTTCCACCAGCAGCTGCGCATCCCCTCGTGTTTCGACATTTAACCTGAGTAGCGGTTCGGTGTTTGACTTCCTGATATTAAATCGAAAATTTTCAAAAGCAATGCTGAGCCCGTCCACCGTATCCTTCCTGCCGCCGGGAAACGCCCTCTCGACTGCCGCAATCACCGCGTCGGGATCGTCCACCACCGAATTGATCTCCCCCGATACCGGATAGGCATCCATCCGGTTCCCGATCAGCTCTGACAGCGGTTTACCGGTACGGCTGATCAGCGAGTAAACGAGCAGCCACGGGATCATTCCCGAATCGCAACAGCCGAATTTCCGGAAATAGTGATGCGCGGACATCTCACCGCCGTACAGGGCGTTCTCGCGCCACATCCGCTCCTTGATCAGGGTGTGGCCGGTCCTCGTCTCGATCGGCACGCCGCCGGCCTGCTCGACCAGTTCGCGCGTATTCCAGACAAGGCGGGGATCATGCAGGATCTTCGCGCCGGGCTCATGAGATAGCATTTCCAGCGCAAGCAGTCCCACCATGTAATATCCCTCTATAAAATTTCCCTGTTCATCCCAGAAAAAGCAGCGATCGAAATCCCCGTCCCAGGCGATGCCGAAATCCGCCCCGCTCTGCGTCACAGCCGCCGCCGTTTCATTGCGGTTGCCGGCCAGCAGCGGGTTCGGAACCCCGTTTGGAAAGGTACCGTCCGGCCGGTGATGCAGTTTCACGAATTCCACCGGCAGCTCCCGTTCGAGCAGGTCGACCACCGGACCGGCACAGCCGTTGCCGCTGTTTGCGACGATCTTCATCGGTTTCAACAGCTGCGGCTCGATATGGCTCAGCAGGTGTTCGATGTAGGCGGATTTATCCGCCACGCGCTGCTGGCCGCCCGGTTTGCGGACCGGTTCGGGGATACGCCCGGAAATAATGCGCTCACCGATCTCAGCGAGTCCGGCGTCCCCGGAAACCGGCCGCGCTCCGTGCCGGACGAGTTTCATGCCATTATAATCGGCCGGATTGTGGCTGGCCGTAATCATGATGCCGCCGTCGACACCGTCATCCATCATACTGAAGGCGCCATGGTAGATCTCCTCGGTACCGCAGAGACCCAGGTGAAGGACATCGACCCCCATCCGGTTCAGCCCGGCTGCAACCGCTTCGGTCAACTCAGGGCTGGACAGCCGGATATCGTGCCCGACCGCCACGGTGGCCGGTTTCAATATATCGGCATACAGACGGCCGATCTGTTCAGCCATCTCGACATTAAGTTGGGACGGCACCTTGCCTCTGATATCATATGCCTTGAAACAGGCAGGGACCCGATCGGCCATTTTTCATTCCTTTTTTTGTTGAGACTGTTATATTCGCGGAAAGAAAATTCCAGTTCATTAAACAATCTACCACAAAAAATCATTATGAAAGGAATAATACTGGCGGGCGGATCAGGCACCCGGCTGTACCCGCTTACCAAAGTGTTGAGCAAGCAGCTCATTCCGGTGTACGACAAACCGATGATCTACTATCCGCTTTCAGTGCTGATGCTTGCAGGTATACGGGATATCCTGATCATTTCCACCCCCAATGACCTGCCGATCTTCGAGGCGCTGTTCAGGGACGGCTCGCACCTCGGCCTGAACATCAGCTATCAGGTGCAGCCAAGCCCGGACGGCCTCGCGCAGGCATTTCTGATCGGTAGGGAATTTATCGGCAGCGACCCCGTCAGCCTGATCCTGGGCGACAACATTTTTTTCGGCCCCGGTTTCGGCTCAATGCTCCACGAATGTGCCCGGCTGACCTCCGGCGGTTTTATTTTCGGGTACCTCGTGCGTGATCCGAAACGCTACGGCGTGGTCGAATTCGATGACCAGAAACATGTCGTTTCAATCGAGGAAAAACCGGAAAAGCCGAAATCGAAATATGCCGTACCCGGACTCTATTTCTACGATAACGACGTGGTCGATATTGCCGCGGATGTTAAACCGTCGCCCCGCGGAGAACTCGAGATAACTGACGTCAACCTCGCCTACCTGAAGCGCGGAGACCTGAAGGTGCAGCCGCTTGGACGCGGTTTCTGCTGGCTCGACACCGGAACCCACGAATCGCTGCAGCAGGCTTCGAGCTATATCCAGGCGGTGCAGGAACGGCAGGGCCTGAAAATCGCCTGCATCGAGGAAATTGCCTACCAGCTGGGCTACATCACTATCGACAACCTCGCCGAACTGGCGCATGAAACGCTGAAGAACCAGTACGGCCAGTACATCATGGACTTCATAGAAGAACGGAAACAGCATTTATGAATATACTGATCATCGGCAGCGGCGGCCAGCTCGGTACCGACTGTATGGACATACTTGACGGTAATCACACGATTTTTCCCATCGATTACCCCGACATCAACATCGCCGAAGCGGACAGCGTCAAGCGGGTCTGCGCCGAGCACGACCCCGAGGTGATCATCAACTGCGCCGCGTATACGGCGGTGGACAAGTGCGAGACCGAAACCGCGGCCGCCTGGGCGGTCAACGCCGACGGCCCCCGCTTTATCGGCGAGACTGCCGCAAAATCGGGCGCACGAGTCATTCACGTATCAACCGACTATGTCTTCGACGGCAACAAACCGGTACCCGAGGCGTATGTGGAAAGCGATCCGGTCAACCCGCTTTCGGAATACGGGAGAAGTAAACTCGCCGGGGAACAGAACCTGATCAAGACCTGCCCGGAAGCCGTTATCCTCAGAACCGCCTGGCTTTACTCGGCAAACGGTCCCAATTTCCTCAAAACGATGCTCAGGCTCGCCCTGTCCGATCCCGACAGAAATTTCACCATCGTGAACGATCAGTACGGGTCGCTGACCTGGTCGTACACACTGGCCCGCCAGATCGAAACCCTGCTCGACCGCGACCTGCACGGGATCATGCACACCACGTCGGACGGGTATTCGTCGTGGTACGAGGCTGCCTGTTATTTCCTGGACAGGATGAACGTGAAGCACGCATTCGTGCCGTGCGCCACCAAGGACTATCCGACCCCGGCCCACCGTCCGGCAAACTCGATCCTGCAAAACAAGGTGCTGGATGAAAACGGCTGCTCGGTGTTTACCACCTGGCAGGAGGATGTGGATCTATTCGTGGACCGGCATGGGGACGGGTTGCTTGCCGAGACTCGGGGTTTGCCTGGGAGAGAATAATTGTTATTGCAGAGGCACCAGCTCTATCTCCCCGACAGCCCCAACCGTCTCATCGCAAATCACCAGCACCCCGCGGATGCCGGCAAGCTCCGCCGCTGCCTGCAACGTGTGATCGATCGCCCTTTTTACCTCGTGCTCCGCGCCGATTTCATTGCCCAGCCTGGTCGCCGCCGCATCCGCGGTAAAGGCCGAATCCGCCAGTACCGTCACCGAATCGGCCGTACCGAAACTGAGTGAGTGGCCCACCGTGCCGGACGAGGTGCAAATGCCCAACGGCATCTGCCCGGGGAGAATGCGCAGGCCGAGCCGGTTGCTGAGCGGCGACTCGCCGGCAAATACCGAGATCGTCAGTTCATCGCTCCGGTGGAGGAAGATATCGCCGCCATTTTCCACAATCACCTCCCGCTGCCCCGCCTGCAGCAGATCCCGTGCGACACTCTCGGCAATCCCGCCGGCAACGGCGGCCATCGGTCCCACGCCGGCTCGTTCAGCGGCCCCCTGCATGCGGCGGATAATCGGCGGCGCGAGGAGATCAACGGCCACCGGCTCAAGTGCCGAGAGAAATTCCGGGTGGCGCTCGATATAGCGCTCGACCTGCAGGCGATATGTCGTCGCAGATTCAGCAGCGACAGCATAGACATCGGATTCGGCCAGGATGTGCAGATCGGTTTCGGCCAGGGTGAAATAGGTTGATACCAGCGGGCTGTCTGCCAGACTGCGGTAGGTCCTGCGGCGGTAAGCGTGCGGTGTTTTCGTCCTGCCGGCCTTCTTCATGGTCGCAGCCGCCGCTATTCGGGGGTGATTTTCATCTCCCGAGCCGGCTCGGACGGGTCAATCTGCTTCAGGATCACCTCCGACATTTCCTCGACGGCGATTGCCGGCTTCTTCTGTTTGAGGGCTTCGCGGATATCTTCATCGGTGATGATCTCCCTGGTGACATCGCAGGCCTTGTTGAGCGCCGGGCAGATCCGGCAGGTCCTGAGCATTTCGTTCTCCGGCGCCAGCAGCGTCCCCAGGCCGATATGAACGAGAATGACGACGATGCAGGCCTTGGCAAGCCCGAGAAAAGCCCCGAGGATTCGATCGAACCACGGGGTGATGGTAACCTGGATCACCCGCGCCAGGGCTTTGCCGAACAGGAAAATCACCAGGTAGGTGGCGAAGAAGGTGATCACATAGGCGGCCAGGAAAACCACTTTGGGATCTTCTATGACATTGTTCAGAAACGGGTAGATCTGTTCATGATACCTGCCGGCAACGACATAGCCCACGTACAGGGCCAACAGCGGGACGATCTGCCTGAGCAGCCCCAGCCAGATGCCCCTGAGCAGGAAAAGCAGGACAATACCTGCTATGACGAAATCATAGACGCCTATCTGTAAACTTTCCATACGTAACCCTTGCAGAAGCGCTTATCCAGTCATACCGTGTGGGATGTTTGGAATCATTTAGGTATAATAGTATTGAAATTGCAATGTTTTTTATTTTTCACCATGTTGGATACAGCTCATAACCCCAAGAATTTACCCGGAGTTCCGCCGGAACTTCTCGATTTCCTGATCTCGCAGACGCCCGACAAGCGACTCGGAATAGCACAGCTCGATGCGAATCACCTGAAAAACGGAACCATCGCGGAACTGGCGGCATCCTATCTGGCCGAGCCGGAAAAACAACAGTTCGCCACCTACACATTTGCAAAACGGCGGCGGCAATGGCTGTTCGGACGTATCTGCGCGAAGCAGTCGCTGCTGCAGCTGCTGGAGAAACCGGGCGGCCGGAACAAACCGGCGCCACTCGATATCGTCATCGATGTCGCCCCCGGGGGCCGCCCGTTTCTGCATGAAACGGCGGCGGCTCTGTTCGACTCGACTCCCGATATTTCGATCTCCCATTCCCACGACAGAATTATCGCGATCGCCGCCCACGGCCGCTGCGGCATCGACGTCCAGGTGCTCACCGATACGCTGTTCAAGGTTCAGAGCCGGTTCTGCTCGACCGCGGAAAACATGCTGCTGCAATCCCTGATCGATGACGAACTGCCCCAGCTCGGGCTGCTCTGGACGGCCAAGGAGGCGGTCAGGAAAAGCTTCAGCAGTTTCAGGACACTCGGTTTTCAGGAGATGGCATTGACCGGCATCGAACATCGGGCGTCTACTGCGCTCCTCACCATGCAGCTTACCCCCAGTTGTACCGGCATCAATACGGTCACGGTCGCAGCAGCGGTGCTGGACGGCTACTGCCTGGGTGCCTGCGTGATCCCTGAAAAACCGGGTCATGCCTGAGCTCCCCGAAGTCGAGGTCGTCAGGCGCGGCCTCCTGCAGCACCTGCCCGGCCGGGTTATCGAGACGGTTGCAAGCAACGGTAAACACCTGCGCAGGCCGGTCCCCGAAGCTGAAATGGCCGCGCTTCTGCCCGGTGCTCGCATCACCGATGTAACCCGCCGCGCCAAATACCTGCTGATCCACCTGGACAGCGGTGCGATACTGATCGTCCATCTGGGCATGACCGGTCAATGCGGCCTGCACCCGGCCGACTCGCCGCGGCATAAACACGATCATGTCTGGTGGCGGCTCGACAACGGGCTGGAGCTCCGGCTCAACGACACCCGGCGGTTCGGCCTGGTGATCCTGGCATCCCCCAACGAGGTCGGAGAACTGGAACAAACGGTTTTTAAAACCTGCGGTCCCGAGCCGCTGTCTCCATCTTTCAGCGGTCGCGCTCTGCACGAGATGAGCGCCGGCCGGACCCAGGCGGTAAAAAGTTTCATCATGGACAGCCGGACCGTGGTCGGCGTCGGCAACATCTACGCCAATGAAAGCCTGTTCAATGCCGGCATTCGCCCCGACAGAAAAGCGGGGGCAATAAGCAGGAAGCGCTACGATGTCCTCGCGGGGGAAATCAAAGAGGTACTGAAACAGGCAATCACTGCCGGCGGGTCGACAATCAGCGATTTCATCAGTGCCAGCGGTGAGCGCGGTTACTTCCAGGTCCGCTTCAACGTGTACGGCAAAAAAAACGAACCGTGCCCGTGCTGCAGCGCCCTGCTGCGCCATAAAATCATCGGCGGCAGATCGTCCTGGTACTGCGTGAAATGCCAGCGCTGAACCAGCCGGTTCCTGACAATCGACCTATCCTTCATTACGCGTTATTATCCTTTGACATATTGCGCTCTGTGCATATCTTTGCATTACTTTTAAGGACCACCCGATCACCTTCTATTCACCTTTCACAAGGAGACATATCATGGCATCCAAAATTGCACGGGTAGACGCCCTGGAAATACTCGATTCGCGGGGAAATCCAACCGTCCGGGTTTTCGTTGACCTGGAGGACGGATCCCGGGGCACGGCTTCGGTCCCGTCCGGGGCCAGCACCGGGGAAAACGAAGCGATCGAGCTCAGGGACCACAACCAGTCCCGCTATCTCGGCAAAGGCGTACGTACGGCAGTCGACAACGTCACCAACACGATTGCTCCGGAAATCATCGGTATCGATGCGGCCAGCCAGGCTGAAATCGACCGCAAGATGATCGACCTCGACGGTACCGACAACAAGGCGAACCTCGGTGCAAATGCAATTCTCGGCGTATCGATGGCGGCCGCCAGGGCGGCCGCCCGCTCGCACGGTGTGCCGCTGTATCGTTACCTGGGTGGCAGCGGGGCCTGCCGTCTGCCGGTACCGATGATGAATATCCTCAATGGCGGCGAGCATGCCGACAACAGTGTCGACTTCCAGGAGTTCATGGCCATGCCGATCGGCCTGGACTCCTTCAGTGCAGGACTCAGGTCCGTTGCCGAAACGTTCCATGCCCTGAAAAAAATCCTCAACAGCAAGAACCTCGCTACCGGCGTCGGCGACGAAGGCGGCTTCGCGCCCAATCTCGGCAGCAACGAAGAGGCCATGGAAATTATCATGGAGGCCATCTCCGCCGCCGGTTACAAACCGGGCGAGGAAATTGCCTTCGCGCTCGACAGCGCCGCCAGCAGTTTTTCCCCGGACCTCAAATCCGAATACGACCTGAAATGGTCGGGCGGCGGAAAGATGAGCAGCGCGGAAATGGTCGAACTGGCCAAGAAATGGGTCAGCGACTATCCCATCGTATCCTGGGAAGATCCGCTGGCTGAAGCCGACTGGGACGGTTTTGGGTCACTGACCGGCCAGGTGGGCGACCGGGTACAGATCGTCGGAGACGACCTGTTCGTCACCAATACCCGCTACGTGCAGCAGGGAATCGACTGGAAATCGGCGAATTCGGTCCTGATCAAGCTCAACCAGATCGGCACCGTAACCGAAACCGTCGATGCGATCAGGATGTGCCGCGACGCGGGCTGGACCTACATCATCTCCCATCGCTCCGGTGAAACGGAAGATACCTTCATCGCCGATTTTGCCGTCGCGATGGACGGCGGGCAGATCAAAACCGGTTCCGCCTCCCGGTCCGACCGGGTCGCCAAATATAACCGCCTGCTCGAAATCGAGAAGGAACTCGGCCCGGAGGCCCGCTACTACTGGAGCAGATAGACGGCAGACGACCATGGCTGTAGAAGAATCCAATATCATCCTCAGGTATTTTGAGGACGACGGCAGGTTTCCGAACAACGGGAACCTGCCCCTCGTCATCGTGACCGCGGCGCTGGACCGCGCTGCGCTGAGCCCCGAGAAATTCGAACGGACCTTCACGCAGAACGGCTGGCCGGCCGCGTGGAGAAACGGCCTGTACGACCACCACCACTATCATTCGACCGCCCACGAAGTCCTTGGGGTTTACGAAGGCTGGGTAAAAGCGCGTTTCGGCGGACCCGGCGGAGAAACGTTCAAGGCCGGAGCCGGTGATATCATCATCATCCCGGCCGGTGTTGCACACTGCAATGTCGGGCAGTCGAAAGACTTCCGCGTGGTCGGCGGGTATCCGGCAGGTCAGCAATGGGATACGATGTCCGGCGCGGATGGCGAGCGTCCGGCCGCGGACGAACGCATTGCCGAAGTCGCCAAACCGTTATCCGATCCGGTATTCGGTCCAACCGGACCGCTCATGAAATTCTGGGCCTGACAAGAACCAGGCCATACGGTGAACTCAATGGAAAAAAAAGCCCCGCTTGATAAGGACAAGATTATGCCGGAGCGCATGAAGGCGCTGAAATCGCTGCCGGTTGAAATCAAACAACAGCTCACCGGCGAAGAGGCACAGGCCTTTCTCTACGGCGAAGAACTGCCGGAAGAACTCGTCGAAAAACTCAAAGACTATCTTGTTGAAGAGTGACGACGTATTCTCCTTTAACCATATGAATTCAAGCCACCGTGGAGGCATCATGAAATCGCTCGGCAAATTCATCCTGATCATCATCGCCCTGTCCTTCACCGGCTGCGGCTACAATACCCTGCAGATGAAGGAGGAGCAGGTTTTCAAGAGCTGGGCCGATGTCGAAGCCACCCTGCAGCGCAGGGCCGATCTGATCCCCAACCTGGTCGCCACGGTCAAAGGGTATGCCGCGCACGAGAGGGAGACACTCGAGGCCGTCATCAATGCCCGGGCCAAGGCAACCTCCGTGCAGATCTCCCCTGCAGACCTGAGCAACCAGGCGGCGATGCAGGAACTTGCATCAGCGCAGGGAGGTCTGACGTCGGCACTGTCAAAACTGATGCTGGTGGTAGAGCGTTATCCCGATCTGAAAGCCAACCAGAATTTCCTGGACCTCCAGAACCAGCTCGAAGGCACCGAGAACCGGATCAATGTCTCCAGGCAGCGTTACAATGCGGCAGTGGAGGACTTCAACGGATCGATCCGCCGGTTCCCGCAGAGCCTGACCAACTCACTGCTGCTCAAACTGGAGCGCAAGGAGTACTACAAAGCTGATGAAGGAGCCCAGGCCGCACCCCAGGTCAACTTCGGGTAATCCGGATCCGTGTGTCTGCAGCAAAAACTGGTCGGCGCCGCCCTCTTTGTCTGGCTGACGCTGTCTGCCTGCCTTCCCGCGCTGGCGCTTGATGTGCCGCCGCTGCAGGGCCGGGTCAACGATTACGCCGGCCTGCTGTCGCCGGCCACCAGGGGGCAGCTCGAACTAGTCCTGACATCGCTCGAAGCGTCCGATTCCACCCAGATCGTCGTGCTGACAATCGAATCGCTGACGGGCGACAGTCTCGAAGATTTCTCGCTGCGTGTCGTCGAACAGTGGAAAATCGGACAGCAAGGCCTCGACAATGGTGTCCTGCTGCTGATCTCCAGGGACGACCGCAAGATCCGCATCGAAGTCGGCTACGGTCTCGAAGGCAAGCTGACCGACCTGACCGCCGGCCGCATCATCAGAAACATCATCTCCCCGCATTTCTCCCAGGGAAACTTCGACCAGGGCGTGATCGACGGTGTCGGCGCCATCGTGGCCGCGGTCAGGGGGCAGTTCAGCGCTGAGGACATCCCGCAGAAGGCGGCTGACAAACCGGATGTCGGCGGACTGCTGACCATGATGATATGCTTCTTTTTCTTTTTCGGATCGATGTTTCGCAGGAGTAAAATCCTGGCCTCCGCGATCGGTGCAACCGTGTCACCGGTCATCGCGCTGCTGTTTTTCGGCATTACCGGCATTGCCCTGCTGGCGCTGATTCCCATCGGGGCGCTCGGCGGATTTGTCGCGTCCACTCTGGCCGGCTCCGCAGGCGGTGCGGGAAGGGGCGGCGGCTTTTACCCGAGCGGCCACGGCGGCGGTTTTGGCAGATCCTCCGGCGGATTTGGCGGAGGCGGCTTCGGCGGCGGTGGCGGCGGTTTCGGCGGAGGCGGTGCCTCCGGAGGATGGTAGCAGAAGATGAAAACGTTGGCCCAGAATTTCCTCTCCGCCGAGGAACAGCAGCGTGTCACCGATGCGGTCCGCGCCGCCGAAAAACAGACCTCCGGCGAGATCGTGCCGATGATCGTATCAACCAGCCACAGCTACCCGATGGCCCCGGTTGTCGGGGGCGTGTTTGTGGCGCTGCCGCTGGGATTGTTGTCCGCGCGGCTGTTCGGCGCGTCCCTGTGGCTCGGCACCGACAACATGTGGCTGTTCATCGCGTTTTTCATCATGTATTTCCTGATCGCCTACCAGGCGGTCGCGCGTGTGCCGCAGCTGAAACGATGCTTCCTATCGCCGGAGCGTGCGGACAGCGCAGTCCAGGCTTCGGCGGAAGCCGCCTTTTTCCGGGAAGCCCTCTACGAAACCCGCGATGCCAGCGGCATCCTGCTCTATATATCGGTCCTCGAACAGCGTGTCTGGGTACTCGGCGACCGCGGCATCAATGAGAAGATCGACCAGGCGGCCTGGCGGGAAATTGTCGACATGGTCACGCGGGGCATTAAGCACGGCAGGCGCTGCGACGCGATCTGCGGGGCCATAGAACGGATCGGATCGATCCTGCAGGAACATTTCCCGTACAGGAAGGACGACCAGGACGAACTGCACAACCTGATTATCCGATAGAGCGCCCCCGGTTCAGCAAAACCCGTTCGATTCGCGGCAGGATCTGAGCCAGCAGGTCTTCGCGGTCCAGGTACGGACACGGCCCGCCGTACGGGAACTCCCGGCACTGGCGCGGCCGGGCTTCATGAATCGAGCAGCGGGCATGGGTTTTCTCGTTGCTGAGAAAAATACACGAACCGTCTTCGCGGACCTTGAAGGTATTTTTGCCTTCGATAAAGCGCTTCCTGACTTGGCCGTCCGAGATGCCGAAGTGACGGGCAATACGATTGATATCGACGGCGTCGAGATAGAGGGTGGCTCCTTCCAGGCGATAGCAGCAGTAGCCCGGGCAGTGGCTGCAGAATGTTCTCAGGTCTTCCGCCTGCTTTGCCGTCATACCCCGCTGCTCTGTCGTATACGTTATCACGTTCCTGCCATCCTTCATGGTGGGAATCTTCTCTTCTTCACGGCTATTCACCAAGCGCCTGCCTGAGCCAGCGACCCCGGATATGATCCGGCGCCACCTTCTCGACGCGCTCCAGAATCATCCGTGCCTGGTCGATATGATGCTCATCCCCCAGCGCCATATGCGCCCTGGCAAGCTTACACAATCCATACAGGTTGTCCGGGTCCTGCGCCAGCCCCGCCTCAAACGACGACACCGCCTGTCCGGGCCGGTCGAGCATCAACTGCAGATAGCCGCTGAAAAACCGGCCGAACGGATCATCGGGCTTGACACGGACATACCGGTTCATCAGTTCCAATGCACGCTGGTACTGATAGTGCGCATCGACGTGCGATATCGCCAGGTATTTGAGCACGTCGGGCTGATCCGGCCTCAGCGCGTCCGCCTGTTTCAAGATCTTGAAGCGTTTCTGCCCCATGGACGTGCGGGTGTAGAGCTTGCCGAGATTCAGCAGGATATCGAAATTTTCACCATCTTCTTCCAGGCGCCGCTCATAGTCGAGGATCATGGCCGTCGTTTCGGCATCCCTGCCCACGTCGTAGACTTCACCGGCAGGAATCGGCATATCCTGCCCCATCCAGTACGGACACCGTGACAACAGCTTCACGTACGGATGCTCACCGCGCTCGAATCCCCAGGCCGGCGCCCGCCCCATGCGGATAATCTTGCGCTGGTGCACCATATCGAACTGCCAGCCGTCGTAGCCCCGGCAGAACAGAAACGGGGCATTATCCCACCCTTTCTTTTTCCCGAAAAATACGACCGCGAAGCGGCCGTCGCTGATAATCTCGTACGGTTTGTTCGCGTAGGTCCGCACATCCTCATCGAACCTGCGGTCGGGAAGATTCGTGAAAGCCCGGTAGATCAGTCGCGTAACCGGCGTGTACACGCCGATATCGGGGTTGCGGTTCTTGTCCCGCCAGCTCTGGATCAGCGTCTGCCAGGCTTCATCCGGCGTGTCACCGGCCGGGTATGTTCGCCCGGCAACAATCGCTTCCGCTTTGCGCTCTGGCAGCGCGATATCGGCGCCCCCGCCGCCGGACAGGAATTTCTGATCGAGCCTGCCGATGGCCGCCGCATCGGCTTCATCCCCGGACATCAGCTGCGCCCGCAGCTCGATCTCTTCGACGAGCGCCGCCAGACCGATTTCCAGCTGACCGCCGGCATAGTACGCCGGCAGCTGCTTAGTTTCGATATGGCCGGTAAACAGATCGGTGTATACATGCTCCAGCGCCGATCCAACCTCGATCCGGACCGCCCTGTTCTGGTTGTCCAGAAGCAGCAGCAGCCCTCTGCCCCCATACTCACGGCCGACATTCCATTGGGTAAAGAGCCGGGCGGTCATTTCCCGCAGCGTTTCCGCGCCCTCGGGTGCGTCGATGGTGGCCAGTACGACCTCGATGTCATAATCGTCGCGGGTTTTGTCCAGGTGGACGAGGAGTGATTCGGAAATATCGGCGAGCACGCCGGCATCGTCGACGATCAGTCGGCCGCTGCGCTCGTCACTGCCGATGCAGCTGCAGAGCAGCGCAGCGAGAAAGAGTATGCTCAGTCGGGTACACATAAGAGCATTTTCCCCCAGATCAGCGCTCGTCTGTTAAAACTCCATCGAAAACCCCGCATACCCCTGCAGCACGTCAAAATCGAGCCGTTCTTCGAGATACCAGAACGCCTCATCTCCGGTGCAGTGACACGCTATCAACTGCCCGATATCGAGCGCATTCAGCGCATCCACGGTGTTCTGCAGCCGCTCCGGTGACGCATTTACCAGGTGCAGTCCGCCGATTACAGTGCGGATCTTCGACTCGCCGGTCGTCTCCACGATTGCGTTGATCGTGTTGACGATGCCGGCATGGCTGCAGCCGACGCAGATAACGAGCCCGCCGGGGGTATGGACCCAGACCGCATTGTCATCGTCGATCGGGTCCGGCCGTTTTCCCCATGGGTCGTAGTAGAACGAACCGCCCGTATCCTCGTAGCCGGTCCTGCGCGCTATCGGTCCGGTTATGCCGACCTGCGGCGAGATCCTGAACGGGTGGGTCAGCCAGTGAATCGATTCATCCTCCAGGCTCCACAGCGACTTCATGGCTTCGGTGGACATACGCACCGAGCGGGTATCACCGTTCTTCACCGAGTAACGGGGCTGCATCGCGGCCTGGTGAAGATACACCTGGACACCCGGGGCCCGTTCGAGCACCGTTTCTACCCCGCCGGTATGGTCGTAATGACCGTGGCTGAGGATAAGCTCGGTCAGGCTGGAAAAGTCGAGATTGAGTTTCTCACTGTTCGCTTTCAGTGCATCCCGGTTGCCGGTATCGAACAGGATCACCCGTTCGTCCGCTTCGAGCCACAGTGCGTACCCGTGCTCTGCAGCAAAACCGTTGGCGGCCTTGTTGTCCACTACGATCGTGATCTTGCCCATACTTACTCACCAACTGCTTTGCAGGCCTCCGTAATACGTTCGCACAAGTAGGCGAACAGCACATCGTCACAGGATTCCGCATCAAAACAGATGCCGTCTTCACCGAGCAGTCCGCCGGGGACGCTGTCGCCTCTGCCGTCCGGGTCGGTGACCATCTGTTCGTAGAAACAGACCGACAGCCAGCGCGGATCGTCTTCGATGACGTCGACCATCACGAACAGCGCATATTCGGACTCGCCTTTCGGCACGCCGCGCAGCGAGTAGGTGACTCCCGGGCGGGGGTGAAACTCGATATCGGCATCGTCGAGCTGTTTCAGGTAGTCATAGAGCTTTTTGAACAGCTCCCGGTTCCGCTCGGGGCTTTCAGGCCACGCGTCGATAAACGACTCAATCTCTTTGTGTGTTTCCATGATATCTGGTGAGTTAAATTAATATACGGTCCGGCCAAACCGGGCCTCCTGAGTCCTCTCCCGCCCTAGACAAATCGGTCGTCGGACCGTTTTTTCGCAACCTCGTCTGTACTCGCACCCATCCAGCCGGAACGGCTGTTCTCAACCTGGTCGAACGCCCTGATGTATGGTTTGATGTCAATGAGCGGGGTGCCGTCGAGCATGTCCACGTTGCTTACCAGCAGCCTGTTTCCCTGCACTGATTCCAGCGCGACGATGGAAATCCCGATATGGTTCGGCCTGAGCGGCGACCGGGTCGAATAAACCCCGCGTTTGACGGTATCCATGAACGGCAGTACTTTCATTTCAACCCGCCGGGCCTCGTGAAAATGATAGATAAGGTAGATATGGCTGAATCCGTCAAGATCGGCCAGCCCTTCAGCGTATGCATCGGCGACGATCACTTCGCCTGAATTCCCCCGGGCGCCCCGCGGCTGAATCGGCATATCCGCAAGTTTTTTGTGCGGGGTGCGAATAACCCCGATTGGCTCTATTTCCATGTCCACCCTTTTCACCTGTCCGGACCGGGTCCCGGCTGCGGCCTCAGCGCAGTGCACCATGCCGCAGAGAAGCCGGTCCCCCCATTGCTTTTAGCTTGAAACTCGTGATAAAATTTTCCATGTCCGCCGAACAATCCGGTGCCGGTACTACATTTTTTGTTCCTGATTACAAGACTTACACCAAATTAATCGGAAATTCAGCCTTATTTTGCAGATGCACAAAATAACCAAATCCGTCTTCACAATTCTTTGCCCTGTTCACGTAAAAAGGTGACATCGGCGTATAACAGGTTAATATGCAAAGGGATCGACAACGTTGAAATTCCGACAACCCATGTCAGTCGATCGAAACCTCAAGACGGGAGGAAGCCATGCAGGAATCGGTCAAACGGGAAGTGAATATCTTTACCGCCAACAAGCAGTACACCGGTAAAATCGACCTGAAAAACGACAATATCAGAACGATCGACCAACTCAACAGTTCCAACATCTACTGGAAAAATCCCAACGAGAAAAGCTTCGACGATGCGATCCAGCTCTCCGACGTTACCGTCTCAATTCATGGAACCCCGAAGCTCGCGAGCTTCCCGAAACTGCAACTCCGTCTGGCCGACATCATTTTCTTTTCCGATAAGCTCGAAACAACCGGGGATATCGGCGAAAAAATGCGGGCCTCGACGCTGAAACAGAAATCCAAGGACGACGTCGCCCAGGTGCGACTCTTCACCGAGATGCGCGGCGACTCTTTCTTCCTGGTCGTCGCCACGTTTCACGGGCTGTTCAAGAACAAGACCAAACAGCGCTTTCTGCCGCTCACGGAAGCCAAGATCTATGAAGTATTGCGCACCGGCAGCAAGTGGGAGCGCACTGAGGTGAATGTGGGTAACGACTTTATCGGCCTGTCGAGCAACCACATCGAATCATGTGCGTTCGATGATTAATATCCCCCGACGTCCCGCAGCTGCAGCGCATACTGACTGTGCCCCGTCGAAATGCCCTATCTGCTGCTGATCCTCACCACCCTGTTCTGGTCCGGCAACTTCGTGCTGAGTCGCGGGATGCACGCCGAAATCCCGCCGCTGGCCTTGTCTTTCTGGCGCTGGATACTGGCGCTTTGTATCCTGCTGCTGTTCTGCTGGCGGATTTTTTACGCGCAGCGGAATCTGCTCGTCAAAGAACGAAAATTCATCGTCATCCAGGGATTGCTCGGTGTTACCGGCTTCAACTCGCTGATTTACCTGGCCGTCCAATCCACAACCGCGGTCAACGCGGTGCTGATCAATTCGTGTACGCCGATTCTGATAGCGCTCTGCTCGCTGGTGCTGTACCGAGAGCGGTTGAAAACCCGCCAATGGCTCGGCATCTTCACCTCCCTGACCGGGGTTTCGCTGATCATGGCCGGCGGCGACCCCGGTTCGCTGCTTGCCCTGGAGTTTAACCGCGGTGACCTGCTCGTGCTGCTCGCCGCTCTGGTCTGGGCGCTCTATTCGATCAATTTGAGAAACTATCCCGCCTCCCTTCACCCGTTGGCTTTCCAGACCGGTATCGCCGTCGTCGGCATCATCGGGATCTTTCCCCTCTACATTACCGAGTTGATGCTGGGCTGCACGATGCCGGTCACCATGCCCAATATCGCCACCGTTATCTATGTCGCCATATTCGCATCAGTACTGGCCTTTATCTTCTGGAATCGCTCGGTCCGGGAGATTGGCGCCAACCGGGCGGGAACGTTTATCCACCTGATGCCGGTATTCAGCTCGATACTGGCGGTCATTTTCCTGGATGAAACCATTGAACTGTTTCACTTCCAGGGAATCACGCTGGTTTTTATCGGTATTTTCCTGGCCACGTTTCGCACCGCAGCTGCCGCCTAGCCCCGCTTTTTGCCTGCGTTTTGTTCCCGCAGACAGGTATGCAAAGTTTTTGCTGGGGGAATTCGACTCAAGCATTATGGTATGGTCTGGATCGACCCGACAAAGCCTGGTGTTAAACTCAGAACTCAGGCTCCACCGATTACGCTTTGCTGAACGAGGTAGAACATGGTTATGAGATCAGGGGTGCACCCTGACTCGCGGCTTGAGCTCAAGGATGACCGCGTACGCGGGTTCGGCGGCTGCAACAATTTTAACGGCGGATACGAGGTTGACGGAGACCGGGTGGCCTTCTCCCAGGTGATTTCAACCATGAAAGCATGTCTGGAAGGAATGGATACCGAGCAGTTGTTTTATGCGGTCCTCGAGCAAGCGGCCGCATACAAAATCGACGGCGAAATGCTGAAAC
>Ga0180435_10002203_pt1 | contig 20004 bp, 23 predicted proteins | sample SS_ome_3_FD_132467 | JGI IMG/M metagenome (GOLD analysis project Ga0180435, IMG submission 132467) | Hypersaline lake sediment archaeal communities from the Salton Sea, California, USA - SS_3_S_1 metaG | ecosystem: Environmental > Aquatic > Non-marine Saline and Alkaline > Hypersaline >...
GGAGCACATCCAGCACCTGGTCGAGGACATCCGTGTCCCGGCAGGCGCCGGCCAGGCCGTGGATCACTGATCCTCAGCCTGCTCCGTCAAAGCCCCGCTCTGCGGGGCTTTTTTGTGCCCGGAAGCAATTCAGCGTTGGGTGGAAAAGCGACGGCGTTAAAACCGCGCAACATGTTGCCGATGGAAGATATCCTGCTGTCGCTGAGGCCGTGCCGCTTGATAAAAGTCTGATAGGGAATACCTGGATTATCAACAATCTGATCACTGTAGACGGCGACGTAATCCTCTCCCCTTCTCACGCGGCTCACCCTGTAACCCTGTTTGACGATTCTGTTCGGGGCGATCAGGTAGACCGTGTCTCCTTTCCTGACATGACGGAAAGCATCCCAGCCATGCTGATGCGATTGCAGACTGAAGACTGCACCACGGCCATAGCGTTCTTCATGGTTGAAATTCCTGTCGATTGCTGCGCATAGATAGTTCATACACTCCCCGTTGCTGGCTTCTGTCTCTCCGTTGCACACATCGGGCGCTCATCAGAAATGCGAATACAGAAGAGACAACCGATAGAGATGTCCGGTAAAAAAGCCCGGCTCACGGCCGGGCGAAGGTGGCTCATATATTGCCTGCCGGCATCCATCGATCCGGGGATGGTAGTCATGGTTCCATGACCAACACTGTGGCCGACGCATGTATGGCAAGCACGGATATGATGCTGTTTACAGGAGATGGCAGTTTGTCCGAGTGCGCCAATCAGTTGACTCGTGGCGCCAGTTTCAGGGGCGAGACCCGGCATCGCGCAGGAAATGTCATTTCTGGCGATGATTGAGCATGTCTGCGGGATGAGCCCGGGCTGGCCAGGAAAATGGAGGAGCCATGCAAGGAAAACCCCGCGTTAGCGGGGTCTGGTGAGTCGGTTTTGCGAGCTGGTTCAGCAAACGCCGGGAGACCGCCTCACTGTTGCTGTTCCGGTGCAAAAACCTGGATGATCTGTTCCATCGGGTCACCCTGACCGGCTGGCTGCGCTGCGCTTTCCCCGGCTGGAGTTGGTGCAGCCTGTTCTGTGGCAGCCGGCGCCGGAACAGACTCCTGAACCGCCTGCTGCTGCTCGGCAGTTGCATGGGTTTCATCCGTTGTTGATGGCTCCTGGTGCGTTGAATTCATCGCCATGTAAAACGCGATGACGGCCCAAACCAGCACGACAAGAAGAATCAGCATCAGCATGGAGGCACCGCGATTTTTCTTGCCAGCGGCTACCGTGTTGGTTGTTTCTTTTGTTTCTGACATGGTTATTACTCCCGGAGGGGTCCTCTATTTTCTGGGTGCATGTTATCACAGCGTACATGATTATTCGGCTGACTTTTTCTTGCTGAACCAGGGCTCACTGGTAATCTCCGGGTAGAGTTTGAGGACAGCGCTTTTTCTGGTCTTGTAGAGCTGGCGCATCATCTCCACGCCTTCCTCGTAGCCATTCCGTGCCGATCGCATGTGCCAGTTTATCGCTTCGGGAACATTCTTCCTGATGGTCTTGCCATCCCCCGTGAGATAAACCATACCCAGAGAAAACTGCGAAGCGGCATGATTGCTGGCTGCCGCCTTTTTCCACCAGTAAACAGCCGTCGGAACATCGACCCTGGCGCCGATCCCGTTGGCATAGAGCCAGCCCATATTGTACTGCGCCTCCGGGTTGCCCTCTTTTGCGAGAGGAATCAGTTGATTGAACGCCTCGGCATAGTCGCCCGACTTGATGGCCTCGATGCCGGCCTGGACCGACAACCGATCTCTTTCCTCGCTCGTCATGAACCATGCCGAGACAGTCAGCGGCACGATGCAGGCCAGCAGAATGAGGAAATAGCGACGGATCAACTTTCCAGCTCTGAAACAAGTCGCCTGACCGACTCCAGCCCCTGTTCCAGATACTTGTTGATGAGTTGCTGGTTGATCGGTCCCTCGTCGCCAATTCCCGCAGCCCAGTTCACGACAAGGGCACAGGTTGCATAACAAAGTCCTGCCTCGCGCGCGAGCGAAGCCTCCGGCATCGCCGTCATGCCGACCAGGTCGCAGCCGTCCTGGCGCATGCGGCGTATTTCCGCTGCCGTTTCGAGACGTGGCCCCTGGGTCGCGCCATAGACACCTTCAGAGATCGGCTGGCTGCCGGAAGCACGTGCAGCTGTGATGAGTTTCTGTCGCAGGGTTTCGCAATAGGGTTCACTGAAATCGATGTGCGAGACATTGCCATCGTGCCCATCGAAAAAGGTCTGCTCACGTCCCCAGGTGTAGTCGATGATCTGGTCGGGAATCACGAGCGAGTTCGGGGGACTGCTGATGCCACCTACGGTCGCAATACCGATAACCTCGCTGATGCCCAGCTGTTTCATGGCCCAGATGTTGGCCCGGTAGTTGATACGGTCCGGCGGCAGACGATGACCACTGCCGTGACGCGGCAGGAAAACAAGATCAACATCACCGAACTTTCCGTGAATCAGGGGTGCCGAAGCCTCACCATAGGGTGTCTTCACGATTTCACGATGGTCGATCCTGAGGTCCTTGAGCCTGGTGAGGCCCGACCCCCCGATAATGCCATACTTCATTTTTGTCTCTTCTCTGTGACAGCCACGCATCATTGCGTGGCGGCAGGTCAATCAGCTCTCTCGCACGGCATAGATGCCGGGTGCATTACGCAGAAACTCCTTGTAGTCCATGCCATAGCCGAACACATAGCGGTCAGGCACGTCGAGTCCGACATAGTCCGCATCGATACCGCAATGCGTCTCGTGCAGTTTCCTCACAAGGACCGCACTGCGAAAACTGCGGGCTCCCTCACTCATGCAGGCATCCCGGATTGCCTTGAGGGTGTCGCCATAGTCGAGGATATCGTCGAGGACGAGGACGTCACGGCCATCGAGCGCGATTTCATGGTGGTGTTTCCAGACGAGTTCTCCACCCGAGGTTTCTCCGCGATAGCGCGTGGCATGCATGTAATCGAATTCGAGCACGGACGACAACCTTGTCAGCAGGTGGCCTGCCAGAACGACGCCACCGTTCATGACGCAAAGCACCACAGGGTTGAGTCCGGTGAAATCGGTGTTGATGGCTGCCGCCATCCTGTCGATGGCCGAGTCGACCTGTTCCTTCGTATAGAGGCACTCCGCTTCCTCCAGGACTCTCATGGCGTCCCGGGCTGTCGTCATGCCATGTCTCCATCGCGCCCCGAACGGGCCGCAGCTGCCACCGCCCTGGCATGTTCCATGGTTTGATCGGCATCACTGCCATCGGTTTGGGAGCCCGCCATGGATGCCATTCGCAAGAGGCTCTCTTCGCTGACGACATTCTCCATTGCGTCGAGTACCTCGTCAGCCGCATCCGGATCGTTGCATACGAGCACCATGTCGCAACCGGCATCGATGGCAACATGCGCCCTCTCACTGTAACTGCCGGCTGATGCAGCTGCAGCCATGCTCAGATCGTCACTGAAAATCACTCCTTCGAAGCCAAGTCTCTCGCGCAGGATCTCGCGCAGCCAGAACGCCGAGAATCCCGCCGCGTTCTGATCGGCTTCCGTGTAGATCACATGCGCCGGCATGATGGCATCAAGGCCGTAAGTGATGAGTTTCGCAAAAGACCGGACATCCTGGTCGAGGATCACTTCGAGGTCACGCTGGTCAATTGGCAAGGCAACGTGGGAATCCTCAACGACAGCGCCATGCCCGGGAAAGTGCTTGCCGACAGCTGACATGCCGGCATCATGCATGCCCTGCATGAATCGACGGGCAAGCTTTGCAATGACGTCCGGATCCCGGTGAAAGGCACGGTCCCCGATGACATCGCAAACACCCAGACCAAGGTCAAGTACCGGGGCAAAGCTGAAATCAATATCGACCTGCCGCAACTCCGTCGCCATGAGCCAGCCGAGCAATTCGCTCTCACCGAGGGCCTCTTCCGGTGATGCGTCATAACGCTTGCCGAGCCACGCCATGGGCGGAAGCTGTGTAAATCCCTCGCGAAATCGCTGGACCCGCCCTCCCTCGTGATCGACAGCGATCAGCAGTGGATCCGGAGATGCCTCGCGAATTTCGGCAACCAGTGCCGAGACCTGCTCGCGACTCTCGTAATTCCGGCTGAAAAGAATCACGCCACCAGTTGCCGGATGCGCAAGGCGCGCGCGGTCCTCTTCGGTCAGCCCGAAGCCCTGTACGTCAAGCATGACCTGGCCGCGTATCGCGAGTGGAGTATTCTGGTGATTCATGGATGGTGGTCTTTCTTATGAGGACTGCCATTCAAACGGCCTTTCGGGGGTTAGTCAAGCTGATTGGCGCGGTTTAATCCGTACTCTTCCCGGGTAGACGCGCTCGAAGCTCGTTGATAGCATGGCCGAAATTCTGCTGCCCTGTGCCTTTCGAGAGCTGCAGCCAGCGTTCACTGCAAAAAATACCAGGTGATTTCATGCCGAGAGTGGTTGTTTACAGCACTGCCTTTTGCCCCTACTGCGTACGCGCCAAGATGCTGCTCGAACACAAGGGCGTCTCGTACGAAGAGATACGCGTCGACCAGGATCGCGACAGAATGATGGAGATGATGCAACGCAGCCAGCGCCGTACTGTGCCACAGATCTTCATCGATGATTATCATGTCGGTGGATTTGACGACATGTCAGCGCTCGATGTTGACGGCAAACTCAATGAACTGCTCGGCATCGACAGCCCCGAGGAAGATGCCATCACCTGACAGCAGCTCCGGCATGCGTCTCGACAAGTGGCTCTGGGCCGCGCGTTTTTTCAAGACAAGAAAACTCGCGACCGAGGCGATCAATGGCGGCAAGGTGCATCTCAATGGCCAGCGCACCAAGCCCGGCAAGGAGGTCAAGCCGGGCTCGAAACTGCGTATTCACAAGGGCGCACTCGAATGGAATATCGAAGTGCTGGTTTTGCCGGCACAGCGCCGCCCTGCCTCCGAGGCCGTCACCTTCTACCGGGAAGAAGAAGCCAGTCGCGAAAAGCGCGAGAGGCTCATCGAGCAGCAGCGCCTGCTTCGCGACGCGGCACCAAAGCCACCGGCACAGCGTCCCAGCAAGCGCGACCGTCGCCTGATCCACCGTTTCAAGACGGGAGAGTAGTCACATGGATCAGGATGCATTCCGCCAGACCTACCGTGAAGTCAACGAACGCTTCTGCGCTTATGAAAAGGCAGTGCTGACGAACAAGTGCAGCTGCAGCCAGTCGGAGAAATTCTGTATCGCCGAGCGCGAAGGCGTGCACTGCAATTCAGACGCGGGACAACAACGCTGCCTGCAGTTTCTGGACATCTTGCGGGAACAGGCTCGCTTTGCACTGAGGAGTATCCAGCAGGATCAGAACAGTCGCCTGCCCCATGGCAAGGCGATCCGGGTTCAGGTCGGGGGGATGCGCGGTCTCTTTTCCATCCTGCACCCCGGCGAGAAGATCCCGGAATGCATCCCTGATATCGATGGCCTGCTTCAACTCGCCGCGGAACGCTATGGCAGTCTCGACGCCCTGCCCTTCAGCGACATCATGCCCGAGATTTCAGCCTACGAGGTCAAGCGCCGCTCTCGCCGGCACAGAGACAGCAAGAAATGACCATCCTGTTCGTCAGGGGGCTGACCGTCATGGACTTCTCCTACCTGCATGGCGAGCGCGGCCTGCTTGGCGAAAGCTGGGTCGTCGATGTCACCCTGCATGGCTCGCTCGATCGCCAGGGAATGGTGCTGGATTTTTCCGACGTCAAAAAAACGGTCAAGCGCCTTGTCGACCAGAGCTTCGACCACAAGCTCATCGTACCGGTCTCGTCAGGCTGCACGCAGATCGGTGGCGATCCCGGGCAACCCGAGGTGACCTTCAGTTACGGCAGCCATGGCGGACAGATCCGGCACACATCTCCTTCCTCCGCGCTCTGCCTGCTCGATGTTGCCGCCGTCACGCCCGAAACAGTCGCGGAAGCTATCGAGGCTGAACTCATGGAGATCATGCCGTCCAACGTAGAGAACATTGATATCGAACTCCGGGAGGAGATGATCGACGGCGCCTCCTACCACTACAGTCACGGTCTCAGACAGCATTGCGGCAATTGCCAGCGTATTGCGCATGGCCATCGTTCGCGCATCGAGATTTTCAGGAACGGGCAACGCGACCGGCTGCTCGAGGAACAGTGGGCGGAACGCTGGCGCGACATCTATATCGGCTCCAGGGACGACCTCGTCGGAGAGTCAGCCGACCTTCATCATTACCATTACAAGGCTTCGCAGGGTGAGTACGACCTCGTCATACCCGCCGGGCAATGCTATCTCATCGACACCGATTCGACGGTGGAGAATCTCGCTGCACATATCGCAGCCAGGCTTGGTGAACAGAATCCCGGAGATGACATCAGAGTCTACGCATACGAAGGTGTCGGCAAGGGAGCAGTCGGTCTTGGCACTCGTCACTAGGCGATCGAAACACGGCAATTCCGGTCAACTCACTGGCAATTTCCTGTTGAACAGCCACTGAATCGCTCCGTCTACTTCCCATCCTCTATCGATAAGCCCACTTCAATCGATTCTATGCTATTGTTTTTATCTGCTTTTTGGAGGATCGGCCTGGCCTGGCCAGTTGACACCCTGCCCGACTCTCGAATCAGCCAAAACAAACGGGCTCATACGAAGCCCGAAGCGATAACACCAGAGGAGAACAATATGAAACCAGCATCCTTTCTGACTGCTGCGGTCGTCGCGGCATCCCTGACGATCTCGACCCCCGTGCTTGCCAAGAAGAATCTCGTCTTCAGCGGCGGACCGGCCGGGGGGACCTTCCAGGTCGTTGCCAACGCTGTACAGGTCTACGACCCGATCAAGAATTCCGATAAATACCGGGTACGAGCGCAATCCTCTGCCGGTTCCGTCGAGAACCTGCGCAAGGTCAACTCGGGTAAAGCAGACTTCGGCGTCGTCTATTCAGGACATGTCTTCCTCGGCCGTGAGGGCAGACTGAAGAACGACACCAACAAGTACGAGAATGTCATGGCCGTCTCCTATCTCTACGGTGCGCCTGCCCAGCTTGTCGTGCGCAAGGGATCCGGCATCAACAGCGTCAAGGACCTGGTTGGCAAGAAAGTCGGTGTCGGCAATGCAGGCTCGGGGGCCTTCGCGAATTGCGAGCTCTTCTTCACCCACATGGGTGTCTGGGACAAGATCGAGCGCAATGCCATGGGCTACAACGATGCGGCACAGGCTTTCGGCAACAACCAGCTCGATGCTTTCTGGCTCTTCACTGCTTTTCCGAGTGGCGCCGTCATCATGGCAGCCCAGACCAACGACATTGATCTTGTCGATCTCGGAAAAGACGCGACCGACAGCGACTTCTATGAGCAGTTCCCCTATTTCTCGAAGCTTTCGGTTCCACCTGGCACCTACAAGGGTGTGGACAAGGAGACCCCCTCCTTCCAGGACTCCGCGCTCTGGGTCGCCAACAAGGATGTACCGGCTGACGTGGTCTACGACATGCTGAACACCATCTACAGTGAAGAAGGACTGGCGCATATGCGGGAACAGAAAAAGACCTTCAAGGAGATGGCCATCGAGACCGGTGTGAATGGCGTCGTCACGCCGCTGCATCCCGGTGCCGAGAAGTTCTGGAAAGAGAAAGGCATTCTCTAATCACATTAACCTGACGAACTCCCGGAGGCCGCAAGCGGCCTCCGGTGCGTGAAAATCCGGCGGAGTCTCTTGACAGAAGGACAACAGGGCTCCGTCCCGGTGCCGGACCATGACAGAGTAATGCCCGATGAGTAGCAGCGCCGCCCTTTACGACAACCTGTCGAAAATCGAACAGTATTTCTTTGACGCCATGGCTCTTGCCCTGGTCGCCTTCTATTCCTACGCCGCCGTGCTCGAGCCGGCCGCAACCCAGTACCATCGCGGCGTCTACGTCATCATCACCTATATCCTGGTTTTCCTGATCTACCGCTCGCAACACAAGGTCATGCGCGTGGTCGACTTTCTTCTTATGGCGCTGTCGATTCTCAGTATCGGCTACTGGATCATCAACTTCGAAGTGATTAACTATCGCTCTGGCGCCGAGACCGAACTAGACCAGTACATCGCCGTCATAGGCGTGCTCATTGGTATCGAGGTCGCACGGCGGGTAGTGGGAAATGTCTTCGTCGTCATCGGTACGATCCTGCTGCTCTACGGTGTCTATGGCTATGCAAGCTGGATCCCCGAGGACCTGCAACACGCAGGCGATACCTTTCTCGGCCTCTGCACCAGCATCTTCTACAAGAGCGATGGTGTCTTCGGCATCATGGCGAACGTCCTTGCCACCTATATCATCCTGTTCGTGATCTTCGGCGCCTTTCTCGAGAAGAGCGGCGCCCAGCGGTTTTTCATCGATTTCCCGCTCGCCGCTGTCGGTCACAAGATCGGCGGCCCCGGCAAGGTGTCGGTCATCGCCAGCGGCCTGTTCGGCTCCATCTCGGGCAGCGCCATCGCGAACACCGTCTCGACAGGCGCCTTCACGATCCCGATGATGAAGAAAGCAGGCTTCAAGCCGCATATTGCCGGGGGAATTGAACCCGCGGCATCCATCGGCGGCATGTTCATGCCACCGATCATGGGTGCCGGGGGATTCATCATGGCGGAGCTCACAGGCGTGCCCTATTCACAGATCATGCTGATCGCGATCTTCCCTGCCCTCATGTACTTCTTCAGCGTCTTCATGATGGTTCACTTCGAGGCGAAGAAACACAACATCGTTGGCGAGAAATCCGACAGGAATGCGCTCGATATCCTGAAAGACGAGTGGTTCTACATCACGCCACTCGTTGTCATCACCATCTTCATGCTGCTTGGCTACTCGCCAGGCTACTCGGCGATCCTCGGACTGATTGCCTGCCTGGCGGTGAGCTGGATCAGGAAAGAGACACGCATCGGACCGACCCGCTTCATCGAGGCAGCGCGACAGGGAGCGCTCAGCAGCCTCCAGATCGGGGCAACCCTCGGCGTCATCGGTATCATCATTGGCGTACTGACTTACAGCGGACTGGTTCTGACCTTTGCAGACATTGTCATCGAAGCAGCGGGCGGCAAGCTGTGGCTGACGATTCTCTTCGTGGCGCTGGCGTCCCTCGTGCTCGGCATGGGCGTTCCTGTCACTGCCGCATACCTGATCACAGCCGTCGTCGCAGTGCCTGCCCTGACGCATCTCGGCGTCAACCTCATCGCGGCGCACATGATTGTTTACTGGCTCTCGCAGGACTCCAACATTACACCGCCCGTCTGCATCGCAGCCTTTGCAGGCGCAACAATCGCAAAAGCGAACATGTGGAAAACCGCTTTCACGGCCTTCAAGTTTGCGAAGTTCCTCTACCTGGCGCCCTTCCTGTTCGGTTACGTACCGGCCTTCTCGCTCGACGGCAGCGCGGCGGACATCGGTGTTGCCTTTGCGCTGATCATGATCGGGACCTGGCTGTATTCCTGGCTACTCAGCGGGATCTGGCTCAGGTATTTCAGGAAGTCAGAGGCCGCTGCCTGAGAAGTCTGATAGCAATGAAAGAGAGACCGGCTTTGGCGAGGTACAACAGATGAACGCAAATCCCGAAATCAATACCATTCTCTACGCGACCGACCTCGGGCAGCACATGCGCCCGGTCTTTCGGCAGGCAGTCACCCTTGCACGGCTGTGCGACGCAAACATCATCATGCTGCACGTCGTGGAACCTCTCTCGAAAACGGCCGAAACCATGCTCTCGCTCTATCTGCCGAAAGAGAGACTCGATGCCATCGAACACGAAGGCATGGAGGAAGTGATTGCCACCATGCAGAAGAGACTCGAGAATTATTGCCGTGACGAGGCGGAAATCTGTGCCGGCAACAGCAAGGTTTCCGATGTTGTCGTCCAGTATGGCGATGCGAGCAGGATCATCAACCAGGAGGCCGACACGCGCGGCGCCGATCTCATTGTCATGGGCAACTGCGCGAGCGATCATCGCATCGGCAAGGGGCTGATCGGCTCGACGGCAAGGCGCGTGACCCAGGATGCCAGGATCCCGGTCCTGATCGTGCCGAACTGTCACTGAAATGAACATTCAGGCCGGGGATAAAAAGCAAATTGGCCAGAAAGTTTGCTGCAGCCGCACATGTCGACAATTTAAATACTCAATGTCAACAATTGCCCTGTTCTCTCTTGACTGACGGCTCAATAAGCCTATCATTGTCGACATATCACTATCTTTTGTCGACAAACAGAGAATAACGATGGCCACTGCCAAATCCTGCGAAGCGCAGGAACCCGTCACGATCGCCGACAGGGTGTTCAACCAGCTCCGGGAGGCTATTCTTGGAGGTAAGATGGCACCTGGTCAGAAAATCAGCGAACCGGAACTGGCCAGCAGTTACGGTGTCAGTCGCGGTTCCCTGCGCGAAGCCATCGCGCGGCTCGAGAGCAGCAATCTCGTCGAACGCAAGCCCAACGTCGGGGCACGCGTCATCACCCTCTCGATCGAGGAACTCATGGAGATCTATCATATCCGCGAGGCACTCGAGGGAATAGCCGCACGACTTGCAGCAGTGAACATGGAACCGGAAGAGATCGCCACACTGCGAAACATTGTCGAGACGCAGCGCAACGAGATCTCCGGGGGCAATTACGCCTACTTCCTGAAAGAAGTCGATCTCGACTTTCATTTCAGGATTATCCAGGGCAGTCGCAACAAGCGACTGATTCGTCTGCTCTGCAAGGACCTCTATGACCTGGTGCGCTTTTACAGGGTAAGTTTCAGTGCATCCAGCCCGCGCCCCGAGCAAGCCTACGAGGAGCACAGCGCAATCGTGGCAGCCATGGAGCGTGGTGACGGTGAGATGGCGGAACTTCTGATGCGACACCATATTCGCGCATCACGCGAAAATGCACGGCAGAGCTTCGAAGCGATGCAGGGCGAAACAGCCACTGGCCAGCCAGTGAGACAGCAAACAAAGCAAGCAAGAACGAGTGCATCATGAACAGCACAGTGAAACGGCCCAGATTTCTGGACCTGACAAAGATCCGGCTACCGCTGCCGGGCATCGTCTCCATCCTGCACCGTATATCCGGTGTACTCATGATCCTGGCCATCCCTGTCTGCATCTGGTTGCTGGAACTCGCAGTAACTGACCAGGCTGCTTTCACACAGGCCGCAGCTGTCGCCGATTCACTGCTCTTCAAGCTCGCCGCGGCCGTCATCCTCTGGTCACTCTGTCATCACCTCGTCGCCGGCATCCGTTACCTGCTTCTCGATATCGATGTCTGGATCGAACGCAAGCAGGCGCGACAGAGCGCAGTCGGCGTTTTCATCGTCTCCATTGTTCTGACAATCGTTCTGCTGGGGGTGATCTGGTGAGCATGCAACTCAGCGGCCTTCGCGCCTGGACCATCCAGCGGGTCAGTGCAATCTACATTGCCCTCTTTACTTTCGTTGTCATGATTGCCCTCGTGTTGAAGGGCATCCCTGCAGATCACGCGGCCTGGAAGGAACTACTCTCCTCACCGCTGGTCAACCTCGCGGTCATGACATTCTTTCTGTCGCTGCTGATGCATGCCTGGGTTGGTGCACGCGATGTCATCATCGACTATGTGCATCCGCTGGCAGCTCGCTTCACGGTGCTTGCACTCGCTGCCATTTTCCTGATCGTCTGCGGTCTCTGGGCTGCACGCGTCCTGCTTAACCTTTTCTGATGCAAGATATCAAAATGTCTACACCAATCAGCCAGTTCGACGCCCTCGTCATCGGCGCCGGCGGTGGCGGCATGCGTGCCGCGCTGCAACTCGCGCGCGCAGGCGCCAAGGTCGCCGTCATCTCCAAGGTCTTCCCGACGCGTTCCCACACGGTGGCGGCCCAGGGTGGCATCAACGCGGCGCTCGGCAACGTGCTGCCGGACAACTGGCACTGGCACATGTTCGACACCGTCAAGGGAAGCGATTATCTCGGTGACCAGGACGCCATCGAGTACATGTGCAAGATCGCGCCCCAGGTCGTGTATGAACTCGAACACACCGGTGTGCCCTTTTCGCGCCTCGATGACGGACGTATCTACCAGCGCCGTTTCGGTGGCCAGAGCCAGAACTTCGGAGGTGAACAGGCTGCGCGGACCTGTGCCGCGGCAGACCGTACCGGGCATGTCATCGTGCACACGCTCTACCAGCAGAACCTGCGCGCACAGACCCACTTCTTCGATGAGTATTTTGCCGTCGACCTGATCCAGGCAGAGGATGGTCATACCCAGGGCGCCCTCGTGCTCGGTATCGAGACAGGCGAGCCGCTGATCATCCATGCAAAGACCACACTGCTCGCAACCGGTGGCTGTGGCCAGATCTTCCGGACCAACACCAATGCACTGATCAATACCGGGGACGGCATGGCGATGGCGCTGCGTGCCGGTATTCCGCTCATGGACATGGAGTTCTACCAGTTTCACCCGACCGGCATCGCCGGCAAGGGCATGCTGATCACCGAGGGGGCACGCGGTGAAGGCGGTTATCTTGTCAACGGCGAGGGCGAGCGGTTCATGGAGCGCTATGCGCCGAATGCGAAAGACCTCGCAAGCCGTGACGTCGTCAGTCGCGCAATCTACACCGAGGTCAAGGAGGGTCGCGGCTGCGGTCCCAAAAAGGATCATGTTCTGCTCAAGCTCAACCACATCGGTGACGTCGTCAAGAAGCGCCTGCCCGGGATCCGCGCAACCAGCATCTCCTTCATCGGCGTGGACCCTGCTGAAGAGCCGATCCCCATCTACCCGACCGCCCACTATGTCATGGGTGGCATCCCGACGGATCGCTTCGGTCGAGTCGTGGCCCCGATGGGCAGCGGCCCTGAGGAAGTGGTCCCGGGGCTCTATGCCGCCGGCGAATGCGCCTGCGTTTCCGTGCATGGCGCCAACCGCCTCGGTGGCAACTCGCTGCTCGATATTCTCGTCTTCGGACGGGCCGCAGCGATCCAGATGCTCGAGGACATCGAGTCAATGCCATCCCACACCACGCTCAACAGGGAGAGTACCGACAAGGCACTGACGCGTCTAAACCGCTGGGATGACACCAGTGATGGTGAATCTGTCGATATCATCAAAGCAGACCTGCAGGCTGCCATGGAAGACTACTGCGGTGTCTACCGTGATCATGACACCCTGACGACCGGGGTGGAAAAGGTGCGCGAAATCGCTGCCCGCCTGCCGAACGCACGCCTTTCTGATCACAGCAAGGTCTTCAACACGGCACGCATCGAGGCACTCGAACTCGAGAACCTCATGGATGTCGCACTGGCGACCATTGTCTCGGCCCAGGCGCGGACCGAGAGCCGCGGTGCGCACTCGCGTGTCGACTACCCCGAGCGCGACGACGAGAAGTGGATGAAGCACACCCTCTTCTTTCTGGACGAGCAGAAACTCGATTACAAGCCTGTGCACCTCACACCACTGACAGTCGACCCTTTCCCGCCGAAGGCACGTACTTACTGAACGGCGACACAGAGAGACGAACATGAAATTCCTGATCCAGCGCTACAACCCGGAAAAAGACCAGAAGCCGTATCTTCAGGAGTACGATGTACCCGACGTCAAGCCGGGGACCATGCTGCTCGACGCACTGCTCGTCATCAAGGGGATGGATCCGACGCTGAGCTTCCGGCGCTCCTGCGGAGAAGGTGTCTGCGGTTCGGACGGCATGAACATCAACGGCCGCAATGGCCTGGCATGCCTGACGAATCTCGATCAGCTCAAGCAGCCGATCACGGTACGCTCCCTGCCCGGCCAACCGATCATCCGCGACCTCGTCATCGACCAGACGCCTTTCTTCAACCAGTACAAGGCAGCAAAACCCTGGCTGATCACGAAGGATCCGGACCCGGAGAAAGAACGTCTCCAGAGTCCCGCGGATCGCGACAAGCTCGATGGTCTCTACGAATGCATCCTGTGCGCCTGCTGCTCGACCTCGTGTCCCTCCTTCTGGTGGAACCCGGACAAGTTTCTCGGACCGGCCGCACTCTTGCAGGCCAGCCGTTTCATCGAGGACAGCCGCGACCAGGCAACCGAAGAGCGACTGCAGCAACTCGATGACGCCTACAAGCTCTACCGCTGTCACAGCATCATGAACTGTGTCGATGTCTGTCCGAAAGAGCTGAACCCGACACGGGCGATCGGCAACATTCGCAAGCGCATGCTGGAAAAAGGCATCTGAACAAGGGTTCGATGACCGCCGAGACATTACAACAAGAAATGCTGCGTCTGCGCTGGGCGTGCCGCAGGGGGATGCGGGAACTCGATTTCTGGTTCCTCAACTACCTGGAACATGCCTACGCGAGCGCACCAAGGGAAGAACAACTCCTTTTCCAGAGACTCCTGGGCTATCAGGATCAGGAAATATTTGACTGGATGATGGACACGGCACAACCAACGGATGCAGCGCTCCGGGAAATGGTGGTGCTGATCCGCGAGACATCCAGCGCGGTGGCCAGGGCGCAAGCCGACAGCTGACCGCGGATGAATGCCGGACCTGGCGTGCGCTCTCCGTGACGCGCCATGGGCCGAACCGTATTTCTTTGATGACCATGAGGCACCTATGAGCAACAGAGTCTCAATCGGCAATCTCGAGATTGCCCGGGAACTTCACGATCTCGTCGCCAGCGAGATTGCGCCCGGAACCGGCGTGGAGCCGGCACACTTCTGGCAGGCATTTGAAGCCATCATTGCCGATCTCGCACCGAAGAATCGCGCGCTGCTCGACAGCAGAGACGAAATCCAGGCCAGACTCGATGCCTGGCACCGCGAGCACCGCGATGACTTCGACTTTTCCGGCTACAAGGATTTCCTCGTCGAGATCGGCTACCTGCTTCCCGAAGGCGCAGACTTCAGTATCGAGACCCGCAATGTCGACCCGGAGATCGCAACCATCGCCGGTCCGCAGCTCGTCGTGCCGGTCAACAATGCGCGCTATGCCCTGAATGCAGCCAATGCACGCTGGGGCAGCCTCTACGATGCGCTCTACGGCACGGACGCAATTCCCGACAGCGACGAACTGGAAAAAGGCACGTCACTGAATATGCAGCGTGCGGCCAGGGTGATCGAGCTCGCCGCTGAATTCCTCGATGAAGCAGTGCCGCTTGCGTCCGGAAGCCATGCCGATGCCACTGCCTACAAGCTCGCCGACATCGACGGACGCAAGCAGCTCGTCGTTACGCTTGCCAGCGGCGGTACCTCGTCTCTCAGCGACCCGGCTGCTTTTGTCGGCTACACGGGTGGAGAGACACCGGATGTGATCCTGCTCAGGCACAACGGCCTGCATGTCGAAATCCTGCATGATCCGGAAAACCCGGTTGGCAAGCTCCACCCTGCAGGCATCAGGGATGTGGTGCTCGAGGCTGCTGTCTCGACAATCCAGGACTGCGAGGACTCGGTGGCCGCTGTCGATGCAGAAGACAAGGTACTGGTCTATCGCAACTGGCTCGGCCTGATGAAGGGAGATCTCGAGGAGACCTTTTACAAGCAGGGCCGTGAGTTGACGCGCCGCATGAATCCCGACCGCAGCTATGTCACGCCGGAAGGCGGGGAACTCCTCCTTCCCGGCCGCAGCCTGATGCTGATCCGCAACGTGGGCCATCTCATGACCAACAGCGCCGTGCTCTTCAGGGGCGAGGAGGTCCCTGAAGGCATCATGGATGGGATGATCACGAGCCTCATTGCGATGCATGACCTGAAACGCACAGGAACGGTCACCAACAGTCGAACCGGCAGTATCTATATCGTCAAGCCCAAGATGCATGGTCCTGCGGAAGTTGCGTTCACAAGTGAACTCTTCGGTCGTATCGAGCAAGCACTTGGTCTCGACCACAATACGATCAAGGTCGGGATCATGGACGAGGAACGCCGCACCACGGTCAATCTCAAGGAGTGCATACGCGCTGCAAGGGAACGCGTGATTTTCATCAACACCGGCTTTCTCGATCGCACCGGGGACGAGATCCATACGAGCATGGAGGCGGGTCCGATGCTGCGCAAGGGTGACATGAAGACGGCGCCATGGATACTTGCCTACGAGGACTGGAACGTCGATATCGGCCTGGCCTGCGGTCTCGGCGGCAAGGCGCAGATTGGCAAGGGCATGTGGGCCATGCCCGATCTCATGCAGAGCATGATCGATGCAAAGATTGGTCACCCGCTAGCCGGCGCAAACTGCGCCTGGGTCCCCTCGCCGACTGCGGCGACACTGCACGCCATGCATTACCACAAGGTGAATGTTGCCGCTCGCCAGGCCGAGCTTGCCAGCCGCGAACGCGCCAGCCTCGATGACATCCTGACGATCCCTCTGCATCCGGATCCACAGTCGCTGACAGCAGACGAGATCCAGCAGGAACTCGACAATAACGCCCAGGGCATCCTCGGCTACGTGGTGCGCTGGATCGACCAGGGCGTTGGCTGCTCCAAGGTTCCGGACATCAACGATATCGGCCTCATGGAGGACCGCGCGACACTGCGCATCTCGAGCCAGCATATGGCCAACTGGCTGCATCACGGTATCTGCACGGAGGAACAGGTCATCGAAACCTTCCGGCGCATGGCAGCCGTCGTCGATGCACAGAACGCCGGCGACCCGACCTACCGCCCCATGGCGCCTGCGTGTAACGGCATCGCCTTCAGGGCCGCCCTTGATCTCGTGCTGAAGGGACGCAAGCAGCCGAACGGCTACACCGAGCCTGTTCTTCACGCTCGTCGCCTGGAACTCAAGACCGCATCGAAATAAGCTGGAGCGAGCAGAAACCGGATGCCACAACTCAGCCCCTACATCGCCTACAAGACCGACGACAACGGCAACGGCTATCTCGAGGTCGCACTGCGCGGCTTTCCGATGTTGCGCATGTCCGCGCTCAACAAGGGGACAGCCTTCACGCGCGAGGAGCGCGCCGCTTTCAGTCTCGAGGGCCTGCTGCCTCCCCGCGTGACGACACTCGATGACCAGGTTCGCCGCGTCTACCAGGGCTACCTGAAACTCGATGACGAACTCGAAAAGTACCAGTACCTGCGCGCCTGCCAGGAACGCTCCGAGGTGATTTTCTTCAAGCTGCTGGAACAGCATCTCGACGAAATGATGCCGATCGTCTACACGCCTACTGTCGGCAAGGCAGTGCAGCAATACAGCGATCTCTACCAGCGCCCGCGCGGCCTCACTGTCTCCGTTCTCGGCATCGACCATATCGACCAGGTCGTGGATGACTACCCCTGGCACGATGTGCGCATGATCGTGGCAACGGATTCCTCGGCGATTCTCGGTATCGGTGACCAGGGTGTTGGCGGCCTTGCGATCTCCATCGGCAAACTCGCGCTCTACACGGCCGGTGGTGGTCTGAGCCCGTTCCATACCATGCCGGTCTGTCTCGACGTCGGAACCGATAATGAAAAACTCCTGAATGACCCGAACTATCTCGGCGTACACCGCAAGCGCTTGACGGGCGATGCCTATTTCGACATGCTCGACAAATTTGTCGACAGCGTCCAGCGCCGCTGGCCAAAGGCGGTCATCCAGTGGGAGGACTTTGCGAAAGATGTCGCATTCCGGGTGCTGGAGCGTTACAAGGAAAGAGTCCCCTGCTTCAACGACGATATCCAGGGAACAGGCGCCGTGGTCCTCGCCGGCCTGCTGTCAGCCTGCAAAAAGCTTGGCCAGAGGCTCTCCGATCAGCGCATCGTGGTCGTCGGCGCCGGCGCAGGCGGTGTCGGTGTTGCAAAGGCAATCCAGGATGGTCTTGTCCACGAGGGATTGAGCCGGGAACAGGCACGTCGCCAGATGTTCGTCATGGATGCCGCAGGCCTCGTCGTGGAAGAACTCATCCACACTCACAGCTACCAGCAGCCTGTTTCACAGTTCAGCACAACATATAGCGACTGGAATATTGCCGCTGACCGGCCATCGCTCATGGAAGTGCTGGACCGGGCGCAACCGACCATCCTGCTCGGACTGACCGGCGTCGGCGGCCTCTTCACACGCGACATCATCGAACAGATGGCTGCCAACTGCGAACACCCGATTATCTTTCCGCTGTCGAATCCGACAGCCAACTGCGAAGCCGATCCGGAAGACATCATCAAGTGGACTCATGGCAAGGCGCTTGTGGCAGCAGGCAGCCCGTTCGCACCGATCGAGCATAATGGCACGATCCACGCCATCGGCCAGGGTAACAACGCTTTCGTCTTCCCGGGCATCGGCTTCGCGGCAATCCTCGGCAAGTGTCGCCGCATCAGCGAAGCGATGATCCTGGAATCTGCCTATGCTGTCGCCGACTACACGGAGCAGCATCATCTTCACAAGGGACTCTTCTTCCCGCCAATCTCCGAGCTTCGTGACGTGAGCCTCGCGGTGACGGAGCGGGTTTTGCGCGTGGCGCTGAAGGACGGCTCCTCGACGCGCAGCGACCTCGATGATGTAGACTTGGGAGAATATGTGCGGTCACGTGCATGGCAGGCCGATTACCTGCCATTCGTGCCCGCATCCAGCGAGTCGGAGGAACCCGGATGACAACAGAGATGCATGACCTCTCGCCCAGGCAGGCAGCGCAGATGCTCAGGGATGACCCGAGGGCTGTACTTGTGGATATACGCTCTTCGATGGAATTCCTGTTTGTCGGTCACCCGGTCGGTGCTGTCCACATCCCCTGGATCGATGAACCGGACTGGGACATCAATCCGCATTTTGTTACCGAGGTCCGAAAGCTCATGCTTGGCGGCCAGAGCTGTGACTCCGAGGACGGCTGTGCGCCTGTCATCCTGATTTGCCGCAGCGGCAAACGCTCCCGGGAAGCAGGACGTGCGCTGGCCGATGCCGGCCTGAAAAGTGTCTATCATGTCGACGAAGGCTTCGAGGGTGAACTCAACGATCAACATCAGCGCAGCAGTGTCGGCGGCTGGCGCTACCACGGCCTGCCGTGGGAGCAGTGCTGAACATCATCCGGTCTCCGTCTGTACCGCCCTCTCTATCCCCTGCAGGGTGCCTTTCAGCATCCTCTCTTCTCTCCCTCTCTGCAGGCATCTGACTCTGATTGACATTTGAGTGACAAAATTCAATTTGACATTTACAAAATGCTCTATAATTCCGTAAATCCGGAAAAAATCTGAATAACAACAACAGCAAGCCTTGTCCCCTGATGTAACAGGAGCTTGCAACAGATCCGGTGCTGGCTTGGTTTGACGAGAAGATGACGCTTTTATCACTCTCATGTTTTAAGAGGTGGACATCATGTCAATCAGAGTACTTCTGTGCTCCTGCGTCTCCCTGTGGTACAGGGCGGTCAGGCACATACGCCAGAATTTTGTATCCGGACCTCTCCCGTCCAAGCCACCGTATGTTTCGGCAACGCCGCGACTCAAACAGCTGCGGCTTCCCCGGCCCGCGATCCCGAGCCCGTTTTCTTGCGTGCAGGCAAGCCACGCGTGGCCATTGACGCCGGTCTCATGCTGTTCACACGAAAGGCCCGCAGGCAGCAAGCACAGAGAGTTACGGCGACGACCCTGAATCACTGACGGGAAGAGTCGCGACCCTCGATTCATACAGTTGCTTCCATACCCCATACATCCGCCTGTATCTGAATGAGCAGCAACAAGATCAGGATGTGGATTGATTATTCAAAAACCCGGACAAGGACTATTGAACAATGAACGAAGTCTTCGAACTTTCGCATCTGCTACCGATCCTTCTGATCATAACCATGGCCTATATCGTACGTGGTATCGCAGGATTTGGCTCGGGCCTTATTGCCATCCCGCTACTCGCCTTTTTCCTGCCACTGTCGGTCGCGGTCCCGATCGTCGTGCTGCTGGATTATCTCTCCTCTTTCAGCCAGGGCATGAAAAACCACGAGGCCGTCGAATGGAAAGAGATCGTGCCATTGATGCCGTACTCGCTTATCGGCATTTTCACCGCGCTATTCGTGTTCAAGTATGTCGACGCCAATTTGCTTCCAAAGGTCATGGGGGCCTTTATCATCATTTTCGCCATTTAC
>Ga0180435_10002204_pt1 | contig 19997 bp, 20 predicted proteins | sample SS_ome_3_FD_132467 | JGI IMG/M metagenome (GOLD analysis project Ga0180435, IMG submission 132467) | Hypersaline lake sediment archaeal communities from the Salton Sea, California, USA - SS_3_S_1 metaG | ecosystem: Environmental > Aquatic > Non-marine Saline and Alkaline > Hypersaline >...
ACGAAGACGAATATCAGGGTCGCGAGCCAGAACGGCACACGGCCGACGGCGAGACCGGCGAACAGCACGCCCAAGACGAGCACCGTCGCGAACCGGTTGCGGCCGGCATTCGGCGACTCGACGATGTACGCGGGCCCCGCCGCCTCCGCCGCCTCCTGGCCTTCGGGCGCCTCGGACGGGACGGCGGGCGCCGCCGCCGTCGCGAGGGCGCGCAGCGCCAGCGCGGCGCGCACGGCCATGAGCAGGCCCAGCAGGGCGATGATGCCGCCGAGCAGCCCGGGCACCAGGCCCGGGGCGGTGACGGGGTCGGCGCCGATGCTGGCGAAGCGCGGCATGACCCACGACTCGCGCATGACGACGGCGCCGAAGAGGGTGAGGACGATCCCGATGATGAGGTCTGCGCGTGGCATGAGGAGAGGAGGCGGTTCGCCCCGGGAACGACGTGCCCGGGGCGAACCGCTCGCCTACGTCAGGGTCGCGCGATGCCGACTTCGGCGGGCGAGATGATGGCCTTGCCGCCGTCGTACAGCGTCCACGCCTGGTGGGCGATCGACGGACCGGCCTCCTCGATCGCCGCGTCGCCGTACATCGGGTTGAACAGCGCGCCGCGCTCGGCGGCGTACGCGCGCAGGGCCTCGGAGTTCATCATCACGTTCTCCCAGACCATGTTCATCGTCTCGACGACTTCCTCGGGGATGCCCACGGGGGCCCAGATGCCGAAGTAGTTCGAGGGGATGATCAGGTCGGGCATCCAGTCCGTGATGGGCGGGATCTCACCGACGCCGTCGAGCACGAGCGGCTTGTTCGCGTAGACCGCGAGGGGGCGCAGGCGGCCGGCGCGCAGCATCTCGGCCTGCTCCACGGCCAGCTGGGTGTTGACCTCGGCCTCGCCGGCCACGGTCGCGATGACGGCCGGGTTGCCGCCGTCGTACGGCACGTGGGAGTAGCTCAGGCCGGCGGCCTGGGCGATGTTCTCCATCACCGTGTGGCCGGCCGACGACAGGCCGGCGGTGGAGACGGTGATGCTGCCCGGGTTGGCCTCGAAGGCGGCCAGCAGCTCATCGAAGGTCTGGTACGGGGTGTTGGGGTTCACCACGACGATGCTCGTGTTGGAGACGGCGAAGTACGGGTGCCACTCCTCGACCGAGGTCTCGAGCATGCCCAGCACCACGTAGGTGCCGACGTCGCGGATGGCCCCGGCGGCCCAGGTGTAGCCGTCCTTCGGGGCGGCGAGCGCGTTGGCGGTGCCGATCGAGCCCGACGCGCCGGGCTGGTTGACGACGACCACGGCGACGCCCAGGGCGCCCTCGAGCTCGCTGGCCATGACGCGGGTGACTTGGTCGGTCGAGCCGCCGGCCGCCCAGGGCACGATGATGGTGATGGGCCGGTCGGGTTGCCAGGGGTAGTCCTGGGCGACCGCGAACCCGGCGAAGAGGCCGAGCACGACGAGGACGGCGATGAGGTTGCGGAAGATTCGCTTCACGGTGCACTCCTCGGGATCCTGCGAGACTACTGCGGGGCCGTGTCGGCGGCCTCGCGCCTTCCGGAGGTGCCCACGCCCCACGGTGCGGGCGCGGCTTGCTGGCCTTGCGCGTTCCACTCCCTTCTCCGGGCGGACGACCCGGCGCTGATCCGGCGCCGCTTCGGCGACCACGACCTCGACCGCTGGCACGAACGGCGCCCATGCGCTCCGCGATCACCTCGACATCGGATCGACGTTGTACCCGATGGTATGCGTCCCGGTCGGGACTTTCAACGCATGCTGTCGCCGCTCAGGTACACGGGCCGGTGCTCGCGCACCGAGCGGTAGATCGCCTCGATGACCTCGATCGCACGTATCCCCTCGCGCCCGTCGATGGCGGGCTTGCGTCCCGTGGCGAGCGCGTCGAACACGTCGTGGTACTGCCGGCGGTGGTTCTCGAACGAGATCGCGGTCGGGTCGGCGGCCCCGCCGGTCGCCTGGCCGCCGTAGCGCGCGAGCACCTCGTCGCGCTCCGCCTCGCCGCCCGCGCGCGTGCGCCAGTCGACGAGCATGTCGTCCTCGACGACGGCGACGCCGTCCTCGCCGTGGATCTGCAGCAGCTTGGGGCGCCCGGGCCACAGCGAGGTGGCGGCGGCGATGTGACCCAGCGCGCCGCTCTCGTAGCGGAACACGGCGACCAGCGTGTCCTCGACCTCGAGCCCCTCGTGCGTGAGCGTGTCGGCGTAGGCGAAGACCTCGCGCACGGGTCCCATGATCCACAGCAGCAGGTCGAGGTGGTGGATCGCCTGGTTCATCAGCGCCCCGCCGCCGTCGAGGCGCAGGGTGCCGCGCCAGTCGGCGCTGTCGTAGTAGGCCTGGTCGCGGAACCACTTGACGTAGGCGTCGCCCTGCACCATGCGCCCGAGCCGCTTGTCGGCCACGGCCCGGCGCACGAAGGCGTTGGCGTCGGCGAAGCGGCTGTTGAAGATGGTGGAGAGCACGACGCCGGCCGCGTCCGCCTCGGCGACCAGCGCCCTGGCGCGCTCGCTCGTGACCTCGAGGGGCTTCTCCACGATGACGTGCTTGCCGCCGCGGATGGCCGTGAGGGCCGGCTCCAGGTGCGCGCCCGACGGCGTGCAGACCGCCACCAGGTCGACCTCGGGGTCGGCGGCGATGTCCGCGACGTCGGGGTAGTGGCGGATGCCGTGGCGCTCCGCCAGCGCATCGGCCTGGGCCACCCGGTCGGCGGTGATGCCCAGCAGCCGCGCCCGCGGGTCGGCGCCGACGGCGTCGATGTGGGCCGCGGCGATGTTGCCCGCCCCAACGATGGCGACGCCGTAGGTCCGGCCCGTCATGCCGCGGCCTCCGCCGCCGCGAGCTCGCCGCGGGCGGCCTCGACGCAGGTGCGGGCGGCCTCCAGCGGGTCGACCCCGGTCGGGGCGTAGTGCGGCTCGAGGACGACGCTGCCGTGGTAGCCGTCGCGCGCGAGGGCGCGGAACTGGCCGCGGTAGTCGATGCGCCCCTGGCCGAGGGGCACGAAGGTCCCGAAGGAGGCGGGTTCGCTGCCGAGGTCCTTCAGGTGCACGTGAACGACGCGATCGGCCGGTAGCGCCGCGTAGCCGTCGGGGTAGGGCGTCGCCTCGCCGGCCCCGAGCGCGTTGCCCGGGTCCCACAGGGCGCCCACGTGGGGGCGCAGTCCGTCCGGCAGGAGCGCGTCGAGGCGCCGCATGAAGGCGCCCAGCTCGGCACCGGTCGCCACCACGCACACCGGTTCGTTCTCGACGGCCAGGATGACGTCGTGGCGCCGCGCGACCTCGGCGGCGCGCGCCAGGTGGCCGGCCACCCGCTCGACGACCGCGTCGCTCCAGGGCAGGCGGAAGAAGGTGAACACGCGCACCAGCCGCGTGTCGAGGCGCCGGGCGGCGACGCACGCCCGCTCGAGCAGCGCGAGGTTGTCGTCGACCGTCACCAAGCCGGGGACGGCGAAGTCGGCGGCCGCGTCGCTCGGCCGCTCGTCCAGGGCTGACTTGAACACGGGCGAGGCGACGCCGCTGACGCGCAGACCATGGCGCCGGACGACCGCCGCCGCGTCGTCGAGGGCGGCGTCATCGAGCAGCGTCACGTTGCGGCCGTCGACGTTGCGCACCTCGACGAGCGGTACACCCCAGCGCGCGATGTGCTCGCACGCGGTCGCGAACGACGCGTGCACCTCGTCGGCGATGATGCCGAGCTCCATGGGGACACCTCCGGGATCGCGTTCTCGCGTTCCCTACGGTAGCACCGGCTCGTCGGCGAGCCCGGGCCGGCCGCGCGTCGGGCGGGACACGGCGGGGCGCGCCCCCTGCCCTGCCTACGGCGAGAAGGTGATCCCGCTCGCCTTCATGAGGGCGCGGAAGAGCCGGTTGAGCGCCAGCGCGTCGCCGGCCGTGAACGCCACCGTGCGCTCGCCGGCGCGCTCGACGCCGGGGATGAAGAGGCACGCCTGGGCGCGGGCCTGGTGGTCGAAGTCGATCTCGGCCAGGGTGTCTGGCGCGAGTCGCCAGGGCGCCGCGTCGCGGGCGCGCGCCATCGCTTCCCGGGCCCCCTCGCGGATGCGCAGCTGGGCCGTACGCGGGTGCAGGTGGAGGGCGGAGAAGGTCGTGAGCCCCTCCTTGACGACGACGCCGACCGCCTGCTCGCCCACCCAGTCGCGCGCCTGGGCGACGGCCCGGTCGTCGCCGGTGACCAGGGTGACGGGCACGCCGAAGTGGCCGGCGAGGGCGGCGTTGAGGCCGAACTCGCCGGTCGAGCGGCCGTTCAGGCGCACGTCTTGGACGTAGCCCGTCCAGGTGTGGGCCAGCGGGGCGTGGGGCGTGCCCGCCTTGGCGTGGTAGCCGACGAAGAAGGCGGCGCCGACGCCGGGCAGGTCGACGCCCTGCATCATCCCCAGCGGCTTGTCGGAGCCGGTGATGAAGCGCACGCCGTCGAGCAGGTCCTCGGCGACGAGGTTGCGCATGCCGTCGTGGGCCTCGTTGACGATGACCTCCTCGGCCCCGCCCGCCAGCGCGCCCTCCACCGCCGCGTTGACCTCGCGCGTGAGCCGCGCGCGGGCGCGCTCGTACTCGACGGTCGAGCGGGGATGCCCCTCGACTTCCGGCGGCATGACCTGCACCCAACTCGTCACGCCGCAGATGCCCTCCATGTCGACCGAGATCAGGACCTTCATGCGTGGCTCCCTTCGCGTCGTCGCTACGGGCATCGTAGCCAGCGGCGTGACCGTGGTCCGCGGGCGGGGCCTTCGGGCGGGCAGGCGCGCGTCGGACGCCTCCGGGCGGCACCGCGTCGCGGTGGCTGCGTGTCAGGGCAGCTGCCGGAAGAACGCGGCGATCGCCGCGGGGGCCCCGTCGGGCCAGGTGTGCGGATCGACGCGGCCGCCCGGCCAGGTCGCGTCGTCGTGCGCGCACCACACGACCGGGTCGGGGACGCCGTCCGCCCCGTAGCGCACGCAGCGCAGCGGCGTCAGGGCGGGGTCCATGGCGGGCATCGCCGGCGCCCACGCGAGGCCGTTCGCCGCGCGGAAGGCGTCGCGGGCGCGCTCGCCGGCGCTCAGCGGCACCAGCGGGTCGTCCGGGTGGTGCAGCAGGAGGGCCGCGGTCCCGGTGGCGCAGCCGCCGCCCTGCAGCCCACCGGCGATCGACGCCACGGCCCGCACGCGGTCGCCGAGGGCGCAGGCGACGTCGTTGGCGAAGTAGGCGCCCAGGGAGTGGCCGACGACGAAGACCCGCTGCAGGTCGATGCAACGCGCTTCGCCGACGGCCTCGATGATCGTCTCGACGAGACCGAAGTCGCGCAGGGCGTCGGGCGGGTCGCCGGGATCGCCCCAGGCGAAGGCGCCCGGTCCCGCCGGCAGCGCCTGCGGGTAGACGATGATCGCGTCGGGCAGGGCCTCGTCGAGGCGGAAGTAGCCGCGCGCCCGCGCCGCGTCGTTGGTGCGGCCGTGGAACGCGATGACGAGGTCGCGCGGCGCGCGGGAGGGCGCGGTGGGGGCCGCGATCTGGAGCGAGCGCCGTCGGCCGTCCACCAGCAGGCGCTCGGGCAGGGGTCCCGTAGCGGACGCGGAGCAGGCGGGGGAGGGGCGCGAGGCGTCGCGCGCGACCGCGTCGGGCGCCGCCGCCGCGGGTGCGACGGTGACGCGCGGCGTGCAGGCGGCGAGCAGCAGGGCGCCGGCGACGAGCGTGGCGATGCCCGTGTGGCGCGAGCGTGCGTCGCGCTGGGTCACGGCGCGAGGGTAGCGCCGGCGGGCTGGCGGTGCCGTGCGTTTCCTCCGGCGCCGTCGCGGTTTCAGTCCACCGTCCGCTCCACGGCGGCCGCGATCGAGAGCGCGAGGTGTTCGCTGCCGTCGCGCGTCGTGATCATGAACCCGATCGAGAGGCCCGCGCCCGTCTTCGCCGCCGGCACCGTGACCGACGGGGCGCCGAGGTAGTTGGCCACCCGCGTGTTGCGCACCGCCATGCGGTTGGCGCGGTCGAAGGCTCCGTCGTCCCGCAGCAGCGGTGCCAGCGGCGGCGGCAGGATCGGAACGCTGGGGCAGACGACGCCGGCGGCCGAGCCGACCTGCTCCCAGAAGGCGACCGTGAGCCGGGCGCGCTCCTCGAGCAGGCCGAGGTAGACCTCCTGCGGGCAACCCGCGGAGGCGCGCAGGCGGCGAACGACGCGAGGATCCATGCGCTCGGCGGCGCGGTCCGCCAGCGCCGCATGCGCCGCCCCGTACTCGATCGAGTTGATCGAGTGCGGGCGGCCGAAGGTGGCGTCGATCGCGGCCAGCGCCGGGATCTCGCGCCTCACTAGCCGGGCCCCGAGCGCCTCCATCGCCGCCACACCGTGTTGGAAGCCGGCGGCGACCTCGTCCTCCAGGTCATCGAGTAGCACGTTCGTCGGGACCAGGAGTTCGAGGCCGGCGACGGGTTCGGGGACGAACCACCCCGGCTCGGCGCCGACCATCGCTCGCCAGGTGTGCCACGCGTCGCGCACCGTCGTCGTGATCGGCCCGACGGTGTCGTGGGTCGGCACCGCCGGCACGACGCCGTCGAGCGGGAGCGAGCCGGCGGTCGGCTTCAGACCCACGAGCCCGTTGAAGGCGGCCGGGATGCGCACCGATCCGCCGGTGTCCGAGCCGAGGGCGGCGCCGGCGAGGCCGCTCGCCACCGCCGCCGCCGACCCCGACGACGAGCCGCCCGGGATGCGCGACGGAGCGAGCGCGTTGGCCGGGATGGGCGCGTGCTGGTTGAGGCCGAGCCCAGAGAAGGCGAGCTCGGTCATCGTCGTCTTGCCCAGGAAGACGGCGCCGGCCGCGTCGAGGCGCCGCGCCACGGTCGCGTCCGCCGCGGCCGCGGGGCCGGCCGCCAGCACGGCCGATCCGGCGGCGGTGACGTCGCCGCGGGTGTCGATGAGGTCCTTGAGGCCGATCGGGACGCCCTGCAGCGGCCCCAGGTCGACGCCGCGGGCGAAGCGTGCGTCCGCGAGCGCGGCCTGGGCGAGCGCCCGCTCGGCCGTCACGAGACGGTAGATCGGCCCGGGTTCCGCGCGGTCCAGCAGGGCCTGCGTCACGTCCACCGCGCGCGTGCGTCCGCGGCGGTAGGCCGCGCCGAGGGAAAGCAGGTCGAGGTCCATGGTCGGGGCCGCGAACCGCGGGGGGTCCCCGCTACCCCTCCGCCGCCATCGCGGCGTCGGCCCGCGCCCGCGCCTCTGCGACCGTCAGCCCGGCCTTCAACCCCTCGCGCAGGTGGTGCTCGCGACGCTCGAAGCGCAGCGCACTGGCCAGGGCCTCCTCGGCCCGCTCGGCGGGGATGACCACGACCCCGTCGTCGTCGCCGATCACGACGTCGCCGGTGCGCACGAGGACGCCGCCTACCGTCACCGGCTCGCCGACGCTGCCGGGCAGGTTCTGCCGCCGGGTGGTGAGCGCCGAGAGGTTGCGCGCGAAGACCGGGAAGCGCAGCTCGACGGTCTCCCGCCAGTCCGTGGCGGCGCCGTCGATGACGGCCCCCGCGAGCCCGCGGCGGGCGGCGCTGCGCGACATGAGGCCGCCCCAGGGCGCGTGGCGCCGGTCGCCGTGGCGCGCCACCACCAGGACGGTGCCGGGCTCGGCGCCCGCGCTGGCCTCGGCGAGGGGTGCGTTGTCGGTGGGCTGGCAGGCGACCGGGAGCGCCGTGCCGATCATGGAGACGGGCCGGAAGAGCGGCTGGATCTCCCAGTCCAGGAAGCCGTCGGCGCCGAGGTGACCGAGGGTGCCGCTCGCCACGTGGCGAAACGGCTCGAGCCAGGCGGGGAGGGGTGTCGTTGGCGCGGGCGCGTCGCGGGCGTCGTCGGTGGGCGGCATGGCGACCTCCGGAGGTCGGTCGCCACGGGTGAGATGGTGACGCCTTGACGACCGTTGGCCGAGACCTTACCCTGCGGATGCCTGTATCCGTGTACACACGGCGCCGCGTGCGGGTCGCCCGACCTCCGGCGCGCGGCGCACCGCGAGCGTCCCCACCCCGGGAGTCACGTGATCCGAGCCATCAACCTCTACGAGAAGGTGTACGAGCACCTCAAGCGCGAGATCTACGAGGGACGCTTCCCGACCGATGCGCCGGTGCTCGAGACCGACCTCGCCGACCGGCTGGGCGTCAGCCGCACGCCCGTCCGCGAGGCGCTGCGCATGCTGACCAGCGAGGGCCTGGTGTCGCCGCGGCCCGGCGGCGGTCACGCCGCCGTGCGCATCGGCGAGCGCGACCTGCACGACACGGTGGCCGCGCGCGTGGGCATCGAGACGCTGGCGGTGCGGTTGGCCGCCGAGCGCGCGACCGTGGCGCAACTCGACGAGATCGACGCCATCAACCTGCGGGCTCGCGCGTCGCTGGAGGCGGGGCTGCTGGGCGGGACGATGGAGGCCAACGAAGCCTTCCACCGGGCCATCGCGGCGGCCACCGGCAGCCGCCTCATCGAGTTCCTGCTGGCGCGCATCTACGAGTTCATCCTGGTGAGCCGCGTGCTCGACGGCGTTCGCGAGCAGCGCTGGGCCTTCCGCGAGATGACCCGATTCGTCGGCGAGCACGAGGGCATCGCCGAGGCCCTGCGGGCCCGCGACGGCCAACGCGCGGCCGAGCGGATGCGCGCGCACCTGGGGCAACTTGGCGACTGGTACGAGAGCTCCCTGACGCTGGTGTCGCACGAGCGCCCGGACGACGACGCGGCGTCCCCGGCCGGCGCACGGTCCGCGGTCGTGCCTCGAGCGCGCGTCGCCCCTAGGGCGCCCGGCGGCGCGGAGCCATGAGACGAGGAGGTCGCATGCCCCACGAGTCCCGGAGCCCGGCATGACGCGCGTCACCGTCGGGCTGATCCAGACCGACCCCGGCCCCGACAAGGCCGCCAACGTGGAGCGGGCGCTGGCGCTCGTCGCCGAGGCGGCCGAGCGCGGCGCCGACCTCGTCGCGTTGCCCGAGACCTTCCACTGCCGGGGGTCCAACGAGGTCAAGCGCGCGAACGCCGAGCCGATCCCCGGCCCGCTCTCGCGGGCGCTCGCGGACGCGGCCCGGCGCCACGGCATCCACCTGCTGGCCGGTTCGTTCAACGAGCTCCACGACGACCCCGACGACGACCGCACCTACAACACCAGCCTCCTCTTCGCGCCCGACGGGCGCCAGCTCGCGCGCTACCGCAAGATCCACCTGTTCGACGTCGCGGTCGAGGGCCGCTTCGTGGCGCGCGAGTCGAGCCGCAACCGGCCGGGGGAGGAGGTCGTGACGGCCGACACGGCGTTCGGGCGCGTCGGCCTGACGATCTGCTACGACCTGCGCTTCCCCGAGCTCTACCGCGCGCTCGCCACGGCCGGCGCCCGCGTCCTGTTCGTGCCGTCGAACTTCACCGAGCGCACCGGGCGCGACCACTGGGAGGTGCTCCTGCGCGCCCGCGCGATCGAGAACGGCGCCTTCGTCGTCGCGCCCGCCACGATCGGCAACGCGGGCGGCGAGGGCGGCTTCGTCGCGTACGGCCGCTCGCTCGTCGTCGACCCCTGGGGCACGGTGGTGGCCTGCGCGCCGGACGGCGAAGGTGTCACCCTGGCCACCCTCGACCTGGAGCGCGTGGACGCCGTCCGCGCGTCGCTGCCCACGCTCGACCACGTCCGTCCCGCCACGTACGCCAACCTCGTCACCCAAGGAGGTTCGTCATGAGTTTCCGCCATCGTCTCGTCGCCGTCCTCGCCGCGCTCGCGCTGCTCTCCGGCGCCGCGCTGGCGCAGGACACCGTACGCATCGCGCAGTCCCTGGCCCAGAACATCCTGAGTCCCGCCGAGGCCACCGGCCTGCCCGACGCCACCGTCATCCGCACGATGTTCGAGGGCCTCGTCGGGTTCACCGACGGCGAGCTCGTCAACGAGCTCGCCAGCGAGTGGAGCGCCAACGACGACGCCACCGCCTTCACCTTCACGCTGCGCGAGGGCGTCACCTTCCACGACGGCACCCCCTTCGACGCCCAGGCCGTGAAGGACTACTACGAGTGGGTCATGGACCCGGACAGCCGCGGCGCGCGCGGCCGCAGCCTGCTGAGCGCGATGGAGAGCGTCGAGGTGCTGGCGCCCGACCGGGTGCGCATCCACCTGTCGCAGCCGAACGGCGCGTTCATCTACCTGCTCGCCACCAGCAACGCCCGCATCGTCAGCCCCGCCGCGATCGCCGCCTACGGCGAGGAGCTCAGCAAGAACCCCGTCGGCACCGGCCCCTTCCGCTTCGTGTCGTGGGACGAGGGCCAGAGGATCGTCGTGGAGCGCAACCCCGACTACTGGGGCGACCCCGCCCAGGTCGAGCGCATCGAGTTCCTGGTGGTCAACAACGCCGCCACCCGCGTGGCGATGCTGCAGAGCGGCGAGGTGCACTTCATCGAGAGCCTGCCACCGCAGCTGGTGCCCACCATCGAGGCCGAGGCCGGCCTCGAGGTGCTCTCCACGCCCGCCAACTTCCTGCGCATCCTGCAGCTCAACACCACCAAGGAGCCTTTCGGCGACGTGCGCGTCCGCCAGGCGCTCAACTACGCCGTCGACAAGGACGTGCTCGTCGACGTCGTGTTCGGCGGCAACGCCACGGTCATGACCGCGCCGATCCCGGAGACCGCGTTCGGCCACGCCGAGCAGCCGGCCTACGCGTTCGACCCCGAGCGTGCCCGGGCGCTGCTGGCCGAGGCCGGCTACGCCGACGGCTTCGAGATGACGGTGCTCACCTTCACCGGCGACGAGTACCGCACCGCCGGCCAGGTGCTGCAGCAGATGTTCGCCGAGGTGGGCGTGACCCTGATCCTCGACCAGCAGGAGCGCGGCGCGCTCGTCGAGCAGATCTTCAAGCCGCTGGAGGAGAACCCCACCCAGGCCGCCCTGGTCGGCGCCAGCGCCTCCACCGGCGACGCCGACCTGGCGCTGACGGTCTCGTTCACGCGCGCCTCGTTCCCGCCGGCGGCCAACAACTGGAGCTTCTACAGCGACGAGCGCGTCGAGGAACTCGTGCTCGCCGGCCGCGAGACGGGCGATCCCGCCGAGCGCGAGGCGATCTACGCCGAGGCCCAGGCCATCATCTGGCAGGACGCCCCCTGGGTCTTCCTCTACAGCCCCAACACGATCGCCGGCCGCTCGCTCGAGATCGGCGGCGTCGTGAACTCGCCGGACAACACGATCGACGCGCGTCGGGCGGCCTTCCGCTAGGGCCCGACCGCGCCACGCCGGGGGCGTCCCGTTCGCGGGGCGCCCCCAACGGGTGCCCCGCCCGATCCCCTGACGACCGCCGGGAGCCCACCGTCCGCCGATGACCACCTACGTCCTCAAGCGACTCGCCCAGGCCGTCCCGACGCTGCTCGGGGTGGTCGTGCTCATCTTCTTCTTCGTGCGCGCGCTGCCGGGCGATCCCGCCCGCCTGTACGTGGGCACCGACGCCGACCTGGCGACCGTCGAGGCCGCCCGCCGGCAGTTCGGGCTCGACCGCAGCCTGCCGGAGCAGTTCGTCTTCTACCTGCGCGGGTTGGCGCAGGCGAACCTGGGCCAGTCGTTCCGGGCGCGCCTGCCGGCGTCCGAGGTCATCGTCCGGCACTTCCGCGCCACGATCGTGCTGGCGTCGATCGCCATCGCCCTCGCGACCCTGCTGGGCGTGCTGCTGGGCGTGTCGGCCGCGCTGCGGCGCGGCAGCGCGGTCGACCTCGGCATCACCACGACGTCGATCCTGGGCATCAGCACGCCCTCGTTCTTCCTCGGAATCCTGCTCATCTACCTCTTCGCCGTCGAGTTGCGGTTGCTGCCCGTGGCCGGCAGCGTGTCCCCGCGCGGCCTGGTGCTGCCCGCCGCGACCCTGGCCGCGGCCGGCATGGGCACCATCGCGCGCTTCGCGCGCTCGAGCCTGCTCGAGACCCTGGGCAACGACTACATCCGCACGGCCTACGCCAAGGGCCTCGCGCCCAGGCGCGTCATCGGCAAGCACGCCATCCGCAACGCGCTCATCCCGGTCCTCACGATCGTCGGACTGCAGTTCGGCTTCCTGTTGTCGGGCACGGTGATCGTCGAGACGGTCTTCAACTACCACGGGCTCGGCTGGCTGCTCATCCAGTCGATCGAGGCGCGCGACTACCCGGTCATCCAGGGGCTCCTGCTGGTCTTCTCCGTGCAGTTCGTGCTCATCAACCTGCTCGTCGACGTCCTCTACGCCGCCATCGACCCGAGGATCAGCTATGGCTGAGCTCGCCGCCCCCGCCGTCGCCCCGCGCGCCCGCAAGCGCGCGAGCGTGTGGCTGCGGCTGCTGCGTCACCGCAGCGGCGCCATCGGCCTGTTCCTGACCAGCACCTTCGTGCTGCTGGCGATCGTGGGTCCGTGGATCGCGCCCTACGATCCGGCCAAGCCCGATTACCTCAACCTCACGGCCGGCGTCCAGGCCGACCACTGGCTGGGCACGGATGCGTTCGGGCGCGACACCCTCAGCCGCGTCCTGGCGGGTGCCCGCTACTCCATCACGATCGGCCTGGCCGCGACCCTGCTGGGCGCCCTGGTGGGCGGCGCCTGGGGCCTGTGGGCCGGTTTCTCGGGCGGTCGCATCGACAGCCTCTCCATGCGCCTGGTCGACGTCATGCTGGCCTTCCCCGGCATCCTCATCGCCATCGGCCTGGTCACCCTGACCGGCCCGGGCGTGGGTCCGGTCATCTTCGCCTCGGCGGTGTTCGGCGTGCCGGTGTTCGCGCGCCTCACGCGCGCGTCGACGCTGGCCATGAAGGAGCGCGCCTTCGTCGAGGCCGCCCATGCGCTCGGCGCCGGCGGCGGCCGCATCATGCTGCGCCACCTGCTGCCGTCGGTCATCGCCCCCGTCATCGTGTTCGCCACGCTGCGCAGCGGATCGACGCTGCTGGTGGCGTCGGGCCTGTCGTTCCTGGGCTTGGGCGTGCAGCCGCCCGCGCCGGAGTGGGGCGGCATGCTCAGCGACGCCCAGCTGTACCTGGCGGTGCAGCCCCTCATGGCCTTCGCACCGGGCGTCGCCATCACCCTCGCGGTGCTCGGCTTCAACCTGCTGGGGGACGGGCTGCGCGACGTGCTCGATCCGACGTTGCGGACTTGAGGCCCGTGCGCGTCCTGGAGCGGAGCCTCCGGGTTCCCACGACCCCCGAGGTCACCTGGGCATGCTTCCTGGAGGCGTTGTGGATCGGCGGCGGTGGCTTCGGGCCGCGCCCCGTGATCGAGGCCCGCGGCGACCCCGACGGCCGCGGCTGCACGCGCCGCATCGGCATCGGCGCGCGCGGGGTGCGCGAGCGCATCGTCACCACCCGCTACCCACGCCAACTCGAGTACCGCGTCGTCAACCCGTCCTGGACGACGTTCCCTGTCACCCACCACCGGGGCACCGTGGGCTTCGTCGCGGTCGACGGCGGCACCGAGGTGCGCTGGCGCGTCGAGCTCGTCCCGAGGCCTGGCGCCGGCGCCCTGGTCGTCGCGCTGACGCGCCTCGTGATCGGGCGCTACCTGCGCGCGCTGGCGCGTGCCTGCCCGGACCGCGCGGCTTGACCCCCGGCCCCCGCGGCGCTTGACACCGGCGGCGGCCTCGTCTACCGTGCGGGCGCGACCGGCGTCTCCGGCCGCCCTCGGAAGGAGGTGGTGCCATGGGATTCACCCCTGCACCCGATCACCGCCGCTCCGAGACCGATCCTGCGCGCTGAGCCACGGCCGGCCCGGGACCCCGGTCCTCGGCCCCCCTCAGCCCCGCGTCGGGCCCACCCGACGCACGGCCCGTCGGCCTCTCGGCCGCCCGGGCGCGCAGGAGGACCTGCCCTGAAACGACCGTTCGACACGGATTCGACCGCCCCCTCCCACGAACCCTTCGCCCGTCGCCGCGACCGCCGCAAGCCGCGCGGACGCCTGCGCGCCGACGACCTGATCCCCGACCGCGACGCGGCCGCCCCCGTCCCCGAGATCGTCTGGCTGCTCGAGCGGGGCTACCTCGACGGCATCGAGGGCGAGCTCAAGAGCGGCAAGGAGGCCACCGTCTACCTGGGGCGCACGCGCCTCGGGCTCGCCGCCGTGAAGGTGTACCGCGACCGGAGCGTGCGTTCGTTCAAGGACGACGGCCGCTACCGCGCGGGCCGCTACGTCGGCGACGCACGCATCGAGAAGGCCATGGCCCAGCACAGCGCCGTCGGTCGCCGCGCCCAGGCGCGCCTGTGGGCCGCCCACGAGTACGCCATGCTCTGGCGCCTGCGCGACGCCGGGGTCCCCGTGCCGGAGCCGCTCGTGGGCCCGCACGCCTCCGACATCGGCGACGCCGGCGAGGTCGTGCTCATGCGCTTCGTCGGCGACGAGCACGGGCCGGCCCCACGGCTCGCCGACCTGCGCCTGGCGCCGGAGGACGCGCGCCGCGCGTTCGACGGCGCCGTGCGCGGCCTCGCGGGGCTGTGGCGCGCGGGCGTCGTGCACGGCGACTACTCGACCTACAACCTGCTGTGGTGGCGGGACGAGGTCGTCGTCATCGACCTACCGCAGGCGGTGGAGGCCGACCACCGCGAGGCCCGCTCGCTGCTGGCGCGCGACGCCGCGTCGCTGTGCACCACGTTCCGGCACCACGGCGTGGAGGCGCGGCCGGAGACGGTGCTGCGCAGCGTGACGTCGGGGTCGCGCGCGTGACGCGCCCCTTCGGCGACCTCACCCCCGCCGGCCAGCAGCGCCGCCTGGCGCGGCTCGCCGCCGACGCCCTGGCGGCCTACGATCTGCGGGTGGCGGGCGTGCGCGTGCACGCCTCCGGCACCAACCTGCTCTACCGCGTCCTGACCGACGCGGGCGAGCGCCTCATCCTGCGGATGGCGGTCCCCGGCTGGCGCACGCTCGCCGACCTGCAGGCCGAGGCGGCCTGGCTCGAGGCGCTGTCGCGCGACACCGACATCGGCGCGCCGGCCGTCGTCCGCGCGCGCGACGGCGAGCCCGTGCGGGCGATGACCGCGCCCGGGGTGCCCGGCACCTGGCATGCGACGCTGATGACGTGGGTCGAGGGCCGCTCGCTCGCCCACCACCTCGACGCGACGAACCTCGCGCGGCTCGGCGAGCTCTTCGCCCGGCTGCATCTCCACGGCCAGGCGTGGACGCCGCCGGCCGGCTTCAGCCGGCGCCGCTTCGAGGCGTTCCTGTCGCGCGGCGAGCCCGACGCGCTGTTCGAGGGGGGTGCGATCGACGAACTGGGGGGCGACGACCGCGCGGCGTTCGTGGCGGCGCGCGGCTGGGTCGAGCGGGCCTACGCCGGCCTCGATCGGGCCGACCTGCGGGTCATCCACTGCGACCTGTGGCACGAGAACGTCAGGCTCCACCGCGGGCGGCTGCGCCCCTTCGACTTCGAGGACACCGTCTGGGGCTACCGCCTGCACGACCTCGCCATGGGCTTACTGGACCTGCTGAAGACCGTCGGGCCCGAGCGCACCCCGGACCTGCTGGCGGCCTGCCGCGACGGCTACGAGCGGCGCCTGCCGTGGCCCGAGGGCGACCTCGAGGTGCTGCAGATCGGCCGCCTGCTGTGGCAGGCGAACTGGGTCGCGCGCTTCCAGCGGGCGTCGTTCGGCGCCATGGGGGCGGCGCTCGGGCGGGCGTTCCGGGGGTTCGAGGAGGGCGGGGCGTTGCGGCTGCCCGACTGAGCCCGCGACCTAGATCCACCGCGTCGGCGGCCGCTCCACGGCCCGCCCCTTCCACGTCGCGCGCCGCAGCGTGCCGGCGACGAACGAGCGGACGGCCACGACGAGGAAGCCGACGAACGTCAGGGGGTAGGCGAGGGCCGGCCAGAGCGGCAGGCGCAGCCGGGCGTAGGTGAACGTCCACTGCACCAGCGCGAGCGCGACGACCGTGGCCAGCAGCGTCGGTGTCGCGGGCACGCGCGACGGCAGCGCGGCGTGGAACGCCAAGAGCGCGATCGGCGTGAGGTACGCGTACGTGAGGAAGCCCCACACGAAGGCGTAGGGGAGGATGGCGTAGCCGAAGGCCGCGAAGAGGTTCTTGGCGAAGCCGGCGGACGCTTCGCGTCCGTTGCGGTACATGCGGCAGGCGACGACGTCGGTCGCATCCAGGATGCGGCAGCTCAGGCCCGCGCGTGCGACGGCGCGTGCGAGGTCGAGGTCGTCGACCACGCTGGCGCGGACCGCCTCGTGCCCGCCGATGGCGTCGTACGCCGCGCGACGGAAGGCCATGAGCTGCCCCACGGCGCGGGCGACGGGCGCGCGGCGCCACACGAGGTGGGCGGCCAGCGGCGTGAACGCGAGGAAGGCCCAGTAGAAGAGCGGGACGAGCAGCGCCTCGCCCGGTGTCCCCAGGACCTGCCGCGGCAGGCCGGAGAGCAGGTCCGCCCGGCTCGCCCGCAGGGCGCCCACGATCCGGTCGACCGCGTCCGGCGGACCGAAGACCGTGTCGGCGTCCGCGAACAGGAGGACGTCGCCGCGGGCGGCCTGCGAGAGCTGGTGGCACGCCCAGTTCTTGCCCGTCCAGCCGCTCGGCGGCTCCTCGCCCGCCAGGACGACGAGGCGGCCGTCGCCCGCCCGCACCCGCTCGGCCTCCAGGACGGTCCGCGTGTCGTCCTCCGAGCGGTCGTCGAGCACGATGACCTCGAGGCGGGGGTAGGTCTGCGCGAGCAGCGAGCGGACGCAGGCCCCGACGTTCGCCGCCTCGTTGCGTGCCGGCACGAGCAGCGAGACGAGCGGCCGGGCGACGCCCCCGTCGGCGACGGAGACGCCGGGGCGCCGCGGCCGCGGGCGGCGGGGCCGCACGAGCACGGCCGCGTTGCTGAAGACGACGAGCAGCACGACGACCTGGAACGCGAGGATGCCCGCGAGCCCATCGCCGGCCAGCCACAGGAGCAGACCGTCGATCACCGCGACGCGGCCTCCGGGCGTCGCCGCCGACGCGGCGGCCGCGCGAGCTCGACGCGGTGCTTCCACAGGATGACGGCGGATTGGAGCAGGAGCGTGACGATCGGCCAGCCGCCAGGGACCCACAGGAGCACGCCGACGAGCATGGCCGCGAGCGCCGCCGCCACCGCCCAGGCGCTAGGGGTGACCAGCAGCGTGGCGACCACGATCGAGCCGACGGCGACGAGGGGGACCGTCCACACCGTCAGGCCGATCCAGGTGCCGAGCGTGACCGCCAGCGCCTTGCCGCCCCGGAACCGGAGGAAGGGCGAGAACGCCGCGCCGGCCACCGCCAGGGCCGGGACCGGCGCCAGCGACCAGCCGCCCAGGCCGAGCGCGTCGCGCGCGAATGCGATCGGCAGGACGCCCTTGGTCACGTCAAGGAGCAGCGCGGCGACGCCCAACCCGACGCCGCCGGCGCGGAAGGCGTTCGTGGCGCCCGGGTTGCCGTCGCCCACCTCACGGATGTCGCGCCGGGCCACGAGGCGCCCGAGCCACAGCGAGAACGGCAGCGAGCCGCTCAGGAAGGCCACGAGCCACGCCAACGCGACGATCGCCCACGGGCTCGATGATGAAAGGTCCACGGAACCGCCGCCTCTGGGGGCATGCTACCCCGTGCCGCGCCGACCGGCCGCGAGCGGGTGGTACGATCCACCGTCGCCGACGCGAAGGACCGCCTCCTTGCGGGCCCGGGCGCGGTGCAACGCCTGGTGGCCGCGGCGGCGCCTCGAGGAGGTCCACCATGGACGTGCTCACCATCGCGATCGTCGCCTTCGGCACGCTGGAGCTCCTCAACGTCCTGACGCTCTACCTGGCGCCCGGTTCGCGCCGCGGCAACGCCCTGGGCGTGTTCCGCGCCTACGAGCGCTCGAAGCAGGACCCCGAGGTCCACGCGCTGGTGCGCTACCTCGTCGACTGGGTCGCCGGCACGAAGCTCATCTTCATCGTGCTGCTCATCGGCATCGTCATCACCGGCTCGCCCGAGACCAAGGTGTTCAGCGCCATCGCCCTCATCTTCTCGATCCTGACGTTCTACTCGCGCCTCTACCCGGCCATCACGCGCATGGACGAGGCCGGCCAGATCGTGCCGCGGGGCTACTCGCGGACCCTGGCCGCCATGATCGCCTCGTTCGTGGTCGTGTTCGCCGTCGCGGTCGTGGTGGTGCTGGTGGGGTACGCCCGCGCATGAGGCTCGACCCCGACACGGTGCGGGAGGTCTGGTCGCGCACCTACAACACCCACGGCAAGCCCGACTGGTCGCACATCTTCCCGTACTACCGCGACGACGTCGTCTTCCAGGACGCCATCCAACGCGTCGAGGGGCGCGAGGCCTTCGAGGCCCTGTGCCACCGACTCGCCAAGCGCTGCCGCGAGCTGAACATGCACATCGTCGACGTGTCGCAGACGGGCGACGTCATCTTCCTCGAGTGGGAGATGACGCTCATGTTCGAGCGCTACCCCAGCTCGGTCCTCTACGGCTGCACCAAACTCACCCTCGACGACGACGGCCTGATCGCCCGCCAGCGCGACTACTACGACCTGTGGGGCGACATCTTCGACAACATCCCGCGCTTCGCCAAGCTCTACCGCCGCTTCATGCGGCGCCGGTTCGGGTAGGCCGTGTTCCGCTACCTGCGCGAATACCAGATGGCCGACATGCGCGACATGCTGCGCCACCAGCGGGCGCCGCACCAGCGGACGACGGCCTCGCTGGCGGGGAAGACGGTCGTCATCTCGGGGTCCACCTCCGGCGTCGGGCTGGCGGCCGCGCGCGAGATCGCGCGCCATGGTGGGAACCTCGTGCTGCTGGCGCGCAACGAGGCGAAGGCGCGGGCCGTGCGGGCGGAGCTCGAGCGCGACTTCGGCGCGGAGGTCGCGGTGTTCCTGGCCGACTTCGCGCGGCTGGCGGAGGTCGAGCGCGTCGCCCACGAGTTGCTCGACGCCCTCGAGCGGATCGACGTCCTCATCAACAGCGCGGGGGTCCACTCCACGCGCCGGATCCACACGGAGGAGGGCCACGAGCTCTCCTTCTGCGTCAACCACCTCGCCCCCTTCCTCCTCACCCAGCGGCTGATCCCGCGCATGCGGGCGGCGGGCGCCGGGCGCATCATCCAGGTGAACTCCCAGGGTCACCGCTTCGCCGGCGTGAACCTCGGGGACCTGGCGTGGCGCCGGCGGCCCTACATCGGGCTGCGCGCCTACGGCGCCTCGAAGACGGCGCAGCTGCTGTCGGTGTGGGAGTTCGCCGACCGCCTCGCGGGGAGCGGCGTGACGATCGTCGCGATGCATCCCGGGGAGGTCCGCACGGGCATCGGCAGCAACAACGGACCGCTGTACCGTTGGGTCCAGAGCCGGGTGCTGGGCCGCTGGCTGGGCGACGCGCGCGTCTCCGGCGAGTCGCTGCACACCCTCGCGGCCGCGCCGGAACTCGCCGGCGTGTCCGGCCGCTACTTCAACCGCACCCACCTCGAGAAGCCGGCGCCGCACGCGCTGGATCGCGACGTGGGGCGCCGCCTGTGGGAGAAGACGATGGAGCTGACGGGGTCGACCGATGGTGCATGACGTCGTGGTCGTGGGCGGCGGCGCGGCGGGCCTGACCGCCGCGGCGTACGCCGCCCGCGCGGGCCGCACGGTGGCGCTCTTCGACCGGCAGGCCAAGCTCGGGGGCCTCGTCCAGTCGGTCGAGCGCGACGGCTTCGTCTTCGACATGGGCCTGCGGGCCGTCGAGAACGCGGGCATCGTCCTGCCCATGCTCGAGGAGCTCGGCCTGCGGCTGGACTACGTGCGCAGCCCGGTGTCGATCGGCATCGAGGACGACCTCATCCGCGTCGACGCCCCGGCCTCGCTGGCCGACTACCGCGACCTGCTGGTGCGGACGTACCCCGAGAGCGCCGCCGACGTCGACCGCATCATGGCGCTGATCCGCCGCATCATGCGCGACATGGACGTCCTGTACGGCATCGACAACCCGCTGTTCAAGGACGTCATGCGCGACCGGCGCTACCTCTTCGGGACGCTGCTGCCGTGGATGTTCCGCTTCGTGGCCACCATCGGGCGCATCAACCGCATGTCGGGCCCGGTGGAGGACCTGCTCGCCGAGCTGACCGACGACGACGCGCTGCGGAG
>Ga0180435_10002205_pt1 | contig 19996 bp, 14 predicted proteins | sample SS_ome_3_FD_132467 | JGI IMG/M metagenome (GOLD analysis project Ga0180435, IMG submission 132467) | Hypersaline lake sediment archaeal communities from the Salton Sea, California, USA - SS_3_S_1 metaG | ecosystem: Environmental > Aquatic > Non-marine Saline and Alkaline > Hypersaline >...
CAGCATTGGAGCAAGCGGCATTCCCGGGGGCGCTGGGCATAGATACTGCAATCGTTGGCCGGTGTTAAAAAGCGGCAGGTCGCTTTTCCCGCCGCACTCTTGATTTTGATAACATCCGTGGAGAGGTGGATCAGTTCGCCGCTGACATTGTCCTGTACCCGCTGGCCCTGGCGTAGGGTGACCAGGGCGGCCAGGGGCAGTTGCCCGTTTTCCACCAGCGCCCGGTCTTCCCCATGGAGGGCGGGGCCGCCCTTGCGACAGCAGGTCCCGCACTGCCGGCATTGAGCCAGCGGGGATTGATCCTGAGCTTCGGGTGTCATCCAGACGCTCCTGCCAGTTTACGAAATAATAGCAGACATCACGTTAGAGGAAGCAAAACGGCCATCCGGGGATGGCCGTTATTCAGTTGCCAGCGCCCCGCCCCCCAAATGAATATTCAAGGGACGCTACGGCTTTCGTCATGGGTCGGATTTACCATTGGTGATTTAAGCAACGGTGGTTTTCTCCAGAATTCACCATTCACCAATCATAATTCACCATTGCATGGTTTGCCCGCCCCTTACCCTATTTTTCATTGAGCAGGGTGGGGCGGGTGTCCTTCTCTTTGTATTCCTCAGGCCTTGCCGCCGCGACCATCGTCGCAAGCGTCTCCGGCGGCATGGCCGTGTTCGGCCGTATCGGAGAGTACGCAGCTGTCGCTGTCCCCATCCCCCGCGGGAATGTCGGCCGGGTCCGTGGTTGGCGCCGGGGAATAGTCCATGGCTGCCAGGCGCGACAATTGTTCATAACGGGCATTGAACTCCTGTTCCAGTTCCGCCCGCAGGCGCTTGGAATCTTCCGGAAAGAGTCCTTCCAGGGCCGCATAGCGCACCTCGCCGGAGAGGAATTCCTGGAGAGTGCCGTCGGGGGCCTTGGAGTCCAGGGTCAACGGGTTCTTGCCCTCGGCCACCAATTGCGGATTGTAACGGAACAGGGGCCAATATCCGGACTTGACGGCCAGTTTGGACTCTTCCTGGCTCTTGCCCATGCCCTTTTTTATGCCCTGGTTGATGCAGGGCGCATAGGCCAGGATCAGGGAGGGGCCCGGATAGCTTTCAGCCTCGGTCATGGCTTTCATGAGCTGCTGTTTATTGGCGCCCATGGAGACCTGGGCTACATAGACGTAGCCATAGGTCATGAACATGCCGGCCATGTCTTTTTTGGGCGTGCGTTTGCCGGCCGCGGCGAATTTGGCAATGGAGCCCGTGGGGGTCGCCTTGGAGGACTGGCCGCCGGTATTGGAGTAGACCTCGGTGTCATATACCATCACATTGACGTCTTCGCCACTGGCCAGCACATGGTCGATACCGCCGAAGCCGATGTCATAGGCGGCGCCGTCGCCGGCAAACACCCAGTAGGATTTTTTAGTCAGGAGTTTGGACGACCCGGCGATTTCCGTGAGCAAGTCGTCATCGCTGCAACTGCAGCCACAACCGCAGGTACAGTCTCCCTGGCAACAGCAGGTATCGGCCAGCAGGGCCTTGATCTTGTCGCCGTACTCCCGGGAGCCCAGGGCGTCATCCTTGTTGGCCAGCCAGCCTTCCATGGCCGCCTTCATTTCATCGCTGATATCCATTTCCAGGGCCCGGGTCATCAGGTCGGCCAGTTTGCGGCGCTGCTGGAAGGCACCCAGGAACATACCGTAGGTAAATTCCGCCGGGTCCTCAAACAGGGAGTTGCCCCAGGTGGGACCGAATCCGTCTGCGTTGGTGCAGTAGGGAATGGCCGGAGCGGACCCGCCCCAGATGGAGGAGCAGCCCGTGGCATTGCCGATGACCATGCGTTCACCGAAAAGCTGGGTGAGCAGTTTGGCATAGGGCGTCTCTCCGCAGCCCGCGCAAGCACCCGAGAACTCCAGCAGGGGCTGGTAGAACTGGCTGCCCTTGACGGTGTTGCGTTTGGCCAGCTTCTCCTTGGATGGCAAGTTGACGGCAAATTCGAAGTTGGCCACTTCCGTGGCGGTTTGGGTATCCATAGGCTTCATCACCAGGGCCGGTTTCTTGGCCGGGCAGATGTCGGCGCAGTTGCCGCAGCCGTAACAATCCAGGGGGCTGACCTGCATGCGGAACTGATAACCCTTGAACTCCTTGCCCACCGCCTTTTTAGCGGTGAATCCTTCAGGTGCATCCGCCAGTTCTTCCTCTGTAACCAGCACCGGACGGATGGCGGCATGGGGACAGACCATGGCGCACTGGTTGCACTGGATGCAGTTTTCCTGGACCCATTCCGGAACCAGGATGGCCACACCGCGTTTTTCGTACTGGGTGGTGGCCACCGGGAAAATTCCGTCGGGGGTGAAGGCGCTCACCGGCAGTTTGTCGCCCTGCTGGGCCACCATGGGCCGCATCACGTTGGTTACGAAGGCCGGTTCCGCCTTGGCGGCAACCGCCGCATCCGCAGCCTGGGCCCAGGCTGCGGGGTAATCGATTTTGACCAGATTGGCCAGGGTGCTGTCCACGGCGTCCCAGTTCATTTTTACGATCTTGTCCCCCTTGCGGCTGAACAATTTCTTGATCTGGTCCTTGAGGTAGCCGATTGCTTCATCTACGGGGATCACGTTGGCCAGTTGAAAGAAAGCCGTCTGCATGATCATGTTGATACGACCGCCCAGCCCCACTTCGCCGGCGATCTTTACCGCATCGATATTGTAAAAACTGAGCTTCTTTTGGGCGATGGTGCGCCGCATGGCTGCCGGCAGTTTCTCTTCCATGTCCTTAAGGCTCCAGGCGGAGTTGAGCACGAAAGTGCCGCCTTCCGTGATCCCTTCCAGGAGGTCGTACTCATCTACATAGGTGTCCTTGTGGCAGGCGATGTAGTCGGCACTGTCAATGAGGTAGGTGGATTGGATGGGGGTTTGGCCGAAGCGCAGGTGGGACATGGTGATGCCCCCCGACTTTTTAGAGTCGTAGGCGAAATAGGCCTGGGCATACATGTCAGTGTTGTCGCCGATGATCTTGATGGCGCTTTTATTGGCGCCCACGGTGCCGTCGGCCCCCAGGCCCCAGAACTTGCAGGCCACGGTGCCGGCCGGGGCCACTTCAAAGCCCTCGGAGACCTCCAGGGAGGTGTGGCTGACGTCGTCGGTGATGCCCACGGTGAAATGGTTTTTGGGACCGGCGGATTTCATGTTGTCAAAGACCGCCTTGACCATTCCGGGGTTGAATTCCTTGGACCCCAGCCCGTAACGGCCGCCCAGCACCGTCGGCATCTGTCCTTTTTCCATCAGGGCCGTGCAGACATCCTGGTACAGCGGCTCACCCAGGGCGCCGGGTTCCTTGGTGCGGTCCAGCACCGTCAGGCAAGCAGCCGTGGCCGGCAGCACCCGCAGCAGGTGCTCGGTGGAGAAGGGCCGGTACAGGCGGACCTTGACCAGGCCCACGGCCTCGCCCTGGTCCACCAGGTAGTTGACCACTTCCTCGATGGTCTCACAGGAAGAGCCCATGGAGATGATTACCCGGTCGGCTTCCGGATCGCCCACGTAATCAAAGGGCCGGTAAGGCCGGCCGGTGAGGTCGCTGACCTTTTTCATATATGTGTCGACGATGGCCGGTACCTTTTCATAGTAAAGGTTGGTGGCTTCCCGGCCCTGGAAATAGATGTCGGGGTTTTGGGCGGTGCCGCGCAGTTCGGGGCGTTCGGGGTTGGCGCCCCGGGCCCGGAAGCAGGCCACGGCCTCCTGATTGACCAGTTTGGCCATGTCTGCGTAGTCGATCAATTCGATTTTCTGGATCTCGTGGGAGGTCCGGAAGCCGTCGAAGAAATGCACGAAGGGCACCGAGGCCTCGATGGAAGCCAGATGGGCCACCAGGCCCAGATCCATGGCCTCCTGCACCGAAGCCGAGGCCAGCAAGGCCCAGCCTGTCTGGCGTACGGCCATGACGTCCTGGTGGTCGCCGAAAATGGAAAGGGCATGGGCGGCCACGGCCCGGGCCGTGACATGGAAAACGCCGGGTAGAAGTTCACCGGCGATTTTGTACATATTGGGAATCATCAGCAGCAGACCCTGGGATGCGGTGAAGGTGCTGGTGAGAGCGCCGGCTGCCAGGGAGCCGTGCACCGAAGCTGCGGCTCCGGCTTCCGATTGGAGCTGCCGGACGGTCATGGTCTGGTCGAAAATGTTCTTGCGTCCGGCGGCGGCCCACTCGTCGGCAATTTCACCGATGGGGGAGGACGGCGTGATGGGATAGATGGTGGCCACATCGCTCATGGCGTAGGCCACGTGGGCGGCGGCAGTGTTCCCGTCAATGGTTTGCATGTGTTTGCCCATACTACTCTCCTTCATGAAATGGATTGGGGGTTATTCATAACAATGGGTTGATTTAAAAGGTGGCTTGCCCGGTGGCAGCGAAGGCCATCGTGTAACGAATTCGTATCGGAAGCCTGGGATCATATAGCGCGTCCTAGGGTGAAACAATTGCCGGATGCGTATCGCATGGAAACCAAACTATCAGAATACCGGAGTTGATTGGGATTGTAAAGATATGAAGCGGTAAAAATGGCGTGGAAATGGGATTTGGAGGGAATTTTTTAAGATGGCCAGATATTGCGCCGTCAAGAGTTGAAGTCGAATCAAACGGTGGCGGTTCAGCCCCCTCGCTGCGCTGTTCTTTACCCACACTTGACACAGGGGGTTTTAGTCACATGTGGTGTTTACCTACTCCAGTTGCAGTTTATGGATACCCGTCTCCGCGGGGATGACGGTCCGTATTTTACATACGTCATTCCCGCGGAGCCTGCCCCGGTGTACCGTTGGGCCGGGGGCGGGAATCCAGCCATAACACATTTGAATTATGGAATAATTACGGCCCTCTGTCTCAAGTGTGTGCCAGGTTCAGCCCGCTGCGGGAGGCGTCTGTGAATGATTTGCTGCGCCCTGCGTGAAGACAGGAGGGTAAGGCGGGTCAGGAACCCGCCTTACCTGGGATGTCGTACCTACGTATATCGTGATAAGTTATAATACGGCCGGGTTGCCGTTTTAATCGCACAATTCAAACAGTGCCGCCGCACCCATGCCGCCGCCCACGCACATGGACTCCACGCCATACTTGACCCCTTTGGCCCGCATGTTGGCCAGCAGCGTGGCGCACAATTTGGCCCCGGTGCAGCCCAGGGGGTGCCCTAAAGCAATGGCCCCGCCGTTGATATTGACCCTGGCCTGATCCAGTTTAAGCTCGCGGATGCAGTGCAGGGCCTGGGAGGCAAAGGCTTCATTGAGTTCGAACAGGCCCACATCGGATAAATCCATGCCAGTCTGTGCCATCAGTTTGGGAATGGCGTATTTGGGTCCTACGCCCATTTCATCGGATTTGCAGCCCACCGTGGTGTAGCCGATTAATTTGGCCACCGGTTGGATGTCCAACTTTTTAACCATGGTTTCACTCATGATCACTGTGGCGGCGGCACCGTCCGTGGTTTGCGATGAATTGCCGGCGGTCACCGATCCGCCGGCGGCAAATACCGGCGGCAGCTGGGCCAGCCGTTCCACGGTGGTGCCCTGGCGCACGCCGTCGTCACGGTCCTGGGTAAAGGTCTCTTTTTTAAAGGTTCCGTCATCCCGCTGGGTAAATTTCACCGCCGGCGTGGGCACGATCTCCGTAAAGGCGCCCTTTTCCTGGGCGGCCGCAGCCCGCTGCTGGGATTGGCAGGCAAATTCGTCCTGGTCCTGGCGGCTGATTTTATAGCGGCGGGCCACATTCTCGGCCGTGATGCCCATGGAGACGTACATGTCGGCATGCTCCCGGGTATAGTCCGGATGGGGGCGGGGCAGGTTGCCCCCCATGGGCACGTAGGTCATGGACTCCACGCCGCCGCCGATGACCACTTCGGACCAGCCGGCCATGACCCGCAGGCCGGCCTGGGCAATGGCCTCCAGCCCCGAGGCGCAGAACCGGTTGACCGTGGCCCCGGAGACCTGTTCCGGGAAGCCGGCCATCTGACCGGCGATGCGGCCGATATTGAGCCCCTGCTCGGCCTCCGGAAATGAGCAGCCGATCATCAGGTCGTCGACCTGTTTTTTCTGCAGGTTGGGGGTTTGGGCCACGGCCTGTTGCAATATAAAGGACAGCAGGTCTTCGGGCCGTGTATCTTTGAAGGCACCCTTGACACGTTTGCATCCCGGGGTGCGGATGGCGGTTACGATATAAGCTTCTCGCATGATAAAATCCTCCTGGGCGGATTCAGTATTGGTTGTTCCCGTAAACGCTAATTGCGCAGCGGTTTGCCGGTTTTCTGCATGTGTTGGACCCGTGCCACGGTTTTCTCTTGGTGCCAGAACTCGAGGAAGGCCTCCCGTTCCAGTGCCAGGATGGTCTCTTCCGGCACCATGGCGCCACTGCGGGCACTGCCGCCGCTGATCACGTAGGCGATGCGCCGGGCCAGAAAGGCGTCATACTCGCTGACAAAACCGCCGTTGAGGAAGTTGTTCAATTCGGCCGCGGCCATGCCCTGGGCCGCTTCACCCATGACCCGCACCGGTCCGCGCACCGGAGGCGCATAGCCGTTGTCCACCAGTTTGAGCACCTCTTTTTTGGCTTCGCCGATGAGGTGGTCCCGGTTGGCCACGATGCGGTCCCGGGGGCCTAAAAATCCCAGTGCCCGGGCATCGGCCGCCGAGGTGGACACTTTGGCCATGGCAATGTTCATAAACGCCGGCACGAAGAATTTACCCAGATCGAGATCGCTCACCGCTTCAGGGATGGAACTGATGAATTTTTTCCATAAATTGAGGCATCCGCCTCCCGCCGGCAACAGCCCCACCCCGATCTCCACCAGCCCCATATAGAGTTCGGCATGGGCCACGATGACATCGGCCGCACCAATGCAGACTTCACAGCCGCCGCCCAGGGCCAGGCCAAAGGGGGCCGCCACCACCGGCAGGGGCGCATAGCGGATGGCCTGCATGCCCTGCTGGGCGGTTTTAAGAAACTGATCCATTTCGGCAAATTTGCCGGCCTGGGCCAACTGGCCCATATAGGCCAGATCGCCGCCCGCGGAAAATGCCCCGGGCATGCCTCCGGCCTGGTTGCCGATGACCAGCCCGACCCCGTTCTCCTGGATAAACTCCAGGCTGTCGGCCATGAAATCGACGATCTCGCCATTGAGGGCGTTCATTTTAGTATGGAATTCCAGGCAGAAAACCCCGTCGTCCAGATCCACTAGACTGGCCGAAGCGCAGCTTTGAACGGCCTTCCCCGTGGATTTGAGGGTTGCCAGGGAGAGCATCCCGGCACTTTGCTTGACCGGGCGGTACCGGCCCGAAGCAAAATCATAGTATTGGGTCTGCCCGTCGACCAGGCGGTAGAAGGCCGTATGGCCGGCGGCGAGCATGGCCTTGACGTTTTGCGGAACACTCAGGCCGTCGGCTTCCATTTTGGCCGCCGCTTCCGGGACCCCGATGGCGTCCCAGGTCTCAAAGGGACCCAGTTCGAAATTGAAGCCCCACTTCATGGAGTTGTCAATTTCCACAATGGTGTCGGCGATTTCGGGAATGCGCCGGGCCGCATAGATCAGGTTGTGGGCCAGCGCCTGCCAGGCAAAGCGCGCACCACGGTCATCCCCGTAAACCACGGCCTTGATCTTCTCGCCGGCCGAGGCGGCTTTTTTGGCCGCCGCAAGGCAGGGGAAATCGGCGCCGCGCTGGAATTCATTGTATTCAAATGTCTTCAGGTCCAGAACCTTGTAGATCTTCTTCCATTCCGGGGTGAGATCGGTTTTATAAAAACCGGCCTGGGTTTTCTTGCCCAACAGCTTTTTGTCCAGCATGGTGCGGACAAATTCCGGCACGGCAAAACTCTCCCGGTCTTCATCCTCCGGAACCAAATCATAGGTGTTGGCGGCCACATGGGCCAGAATATCCAGCCCCACCAGGTCGGCGGTCTTGAACATGGCTGTTTTGGGCCGTCCCATGGCCGGGCCGAAAAGGGCGTCCACCTCGGGGATGGTCAGGTCCGATTCCTCCATGAGCTGAAGGGCCTTGACCATGCCATGTACACCGATGCGGTTGGCCACGAAGTTGGGGGTGTCTTTGGCCCAGACAATGCCCTTGCCCAGGATTCGTTCGCCGAATTCCGCCATGAAAGAGAGAATCTCCGGGAGGGTTTCCTGTCCGGGAATGATCTCCAGCAGTTTCATGTAGCGCACCGGATTGAAGAAGTGGGTGCCCAAAAAGTGCTGGCGGAACGCTGCATCAAACCCGGCGGTGATTTTGCCGAGGGGCAGGCCCGAGGTGTTGGTGGAGACAATGGCGTCGGGATGGCGCAGAGCATCCACGCGCTGGAAAAGCTCTTGCTTGATTTTAAGATTTTCCACCACTGCTTCGACGATCCAGTCGCATTTGGAGAGCACGGCGCTGTCGTCGGACAGGTTGCCCAGATGGACCCGGGCGCTATCCCCGGGATGCATGAGCAGGGCCGGGCGGGCATTGGCGGCGGCCTGCCATCCGGCCTGCACGATGCGGTTGCGGGCTGCGGCATCATCCTGCTCTTCCGGTTTCAGATCCGGAGGGACAATATCCAGCAACCAGGTTTCAATACCGGCGCCGGCCAGCAAAGCGGCGATGCCACCGCCCATAATGCCGGAGCCGATTACAGCGGCCTGACGGATTTTTTTTGGCATGATGGTTCTCCTATAAATGGGGTGCCGGGTAAAATTGAATGAATGTTCATTCATAATATCGGGAATCATCGGGGCTGTCAACACCCTTAAAAATTAAACCGGATCTTGACAGCAACTGATGGCAGTGCTAATAGATCCAAGTTTTAACGGCGAGGTTGAATCTGTTTCAGCCCGTCCTGGTGATAACACCTTACCTTGCTCCGGATAAAGCGATTCCGGGGCTTCATAGCCGAGAGGAGGATGTGCATGCGTCGCTATGAGACCATTGTGATTTTGGATACGGACATCTCTACTGATGTCCGCGAATCCTCCATCGATCTGGTTACCGGCGTCATCCAGCGTATGGATGGATTTCTGGTTGAGGTCGATGAATGGGGGGTTCGCAAACTGGCTTACGAAATTCGTAAAAAACCGCGGGGCGATTACGTTCGTTTCAATTATTGCGGTATGGGTCCTTTGGTGGACGAGATGGAGCGGCTGTTCCGTATCAACGACCAATACCTCAAGTACATGACCGTGCTTTTGGAAAAGGACGTGGATCTGGAAGCGCTCAAGGCGCAGTTGGCCGAAAAACAGGCGGCCGAAGAGGCCGCAGCTGCAGAAAAGGCTGCTACCCAGGCTGCCGCCCAGGCCGCAGCCAAGGCTGAAGCCGAAAAAGCGGCGGCAGCTGAAGCCGGAACCAAAGCGGAGTCCGGGGAGGCCGACGTGAAGCAGGCGGCTGAAGCTGAAACCGAGGCGCCGGCGGCCCAACCTGAAACGCCGTCCGCCACTACCGCAGACGAAACCCGGAAGGAGGGATAATTCCATGGCCCCCAGAGCACCGCGAAAAAAATTTGGAGCACGTAAACGTCGGATTTACCATCGGCGCAAAGTGTGTCGATTCTGTGCTGATTCCAGCCTGGTGATTGACTATAAGCAGCCCAAGGTACTCAAATATTTCATCACCGAGCGCGGCAAAATTATTCCCCGCAGGATTTCAGGCACCTGCGCCAAGCACCAGCGGGCGCTGACCCATGCGATCAAACGCGCACGAACCATCGCCCTTTTGCCCTATGTGGGGACGGCTGATTTATAAAACTGGCTAACGAAAGGGTGAGTGGAGGACCATAATGAAAGTAATATTGAAAGAGACCATCGAATCCTTGGGGATCATCGGCAGTGAGGTGACTGTGGCCAATGGGTATGCCCGCAACTATTTGTTGCCCCAGGGCAAGGCCATCGCAGCTACCCCCCAGAATCGCCGGGTAATGGAGCAGCAGCGCGCCCAGGTGGAATTGCAGATCGCCAAGGAGAAGAAACTGGCCGAAGAGATGGCCGCACGCCTCGCGGGTGTCAGTTGCCAGATACCAGCCCGCGTGGCGGACGGCGACCGCCTGTATGGATCGGTAACCGTGCGGGATATCATCCTGGCCTTGGAGAAGCAGGATATCAAGGTGGAAAAACGCATGGTATTGCTGAGCGCGCCCATTAAAATGCTGGGTGAGCACAAGGTACCCATCCGGGTTTATAAAGAGGTGGAGCCGGAAATCACCGTGGAAGTGGTTTCGGAATAGGTTTGCAGCAGGCCGGTTGTTGCCGCCCTGTTCGCACAGTCCGCCCAGGCCCCCGTACAACTCGTATCTTGGGTTGCTCCACGGGGGCTTGCTTTTTGGTTGGGGCATGCCCTATTCTAAAAATACGTGGAACCCGGCCATGAACGTTTCTGTTTCCGTCCCGGCCCGTTTGAGCCGCAAAGGTGAATATGCATTCTTACCCTCCTGCGCCTGAAAAGGACCCCTCCCTCTACAACCTGCCTCCCCAGGCTGTCGAAGCCGAAGCCGCATTGGTCAGCGCCATTCTACTGGACAGCTCATCCCTGCTGGATATTGTCGACATCCTGACCCCCGAGGATTTTTACAAAACCGCCCATCAACAGATCTTCGAAGCGGTCCTGGACCTGTTCAACGCCAACGAGCCCGTTGACCTGATCAGCGTATCCAATCGGCTCAAGGAGAGGGGCGATATCGAAAAGATCGGCGGAGCCGCCTATCTGGCCCAGCTGCTGGACACGGTGCCCCTGGCGGTCAATGTGGAACACTACGCGCGGATTGTTTACGGCAAGGCCTGCCTGCGGCGCCTGATCGAAAAATCCAACGCCATCGCCCAGCTCTGTTTTGAAGACCGGGGGGAGGTGGATGAGGTCATTGACTTTGCCGAAAGTTCCATCTTCGAGGTGTCCGAGCGCAAGATCAAACCGGCCTTCAGCCACATCGGCAGCATCATCGAGGCCAATATCGACGCCCTGGAGGAGCGCCAGGGCAACAAAGCCCTGATCACAGGGGTAGGCACCGGCTACTCTGAGCTGGACCATAAAACCAGCGGACTGCAACCCTCGGACCTGATCATTCTGGCGGCCCGCCCCAGTATGGGCAAAACCGCCTTTGCCATGAACATCGCCCGTAATACGGCGGTGGAAAACAATACCCCGGTGGCGGTATTTTCCCTGGAGATGTCCAAGGAGCAACTCTCCCTGCGAATGCTCAGTTCCGAGGCGCGCATTGATTCCAACCGCATGCGCAGCGGCTTCATCACCCCGGAGGAGTGGATGCGGATCACCGATGCCGCCGGGCGCTTGACCGAGGCGCCCATCTTCATTGATGATACCGCCAACCTCTCCGTGGTGGAGATTCGTTCCAAAGCCAGGCGGCTGAAAATGAACCACGATATCGGCCTGGTCATCATCGACTATCTGCAACTGATGAAAAGCCGGGGCCGGGTGGAGCGCCGCGAACTGGAAATATCGGAAATATCCCGCTCCCTCAAAGGGTTGGCCAAGGAGTTGAACCTGCCGGTCCTGGCCCTGTCCCAGCTGAACCGCATGCTGGAACAGCGCGCCGACAAACGGCCAATGTTGTCCGATCTGCGTGAATCGGGCTCCCTGGAGCAGGATGCAGACGTGGTGGCCTTTATTTACCGGGATGAAGTCTACAACAAGGATGAAAACAATCCCAACCGGGGAAAAGCCGAAATCATCATCTCCAAACAGCGTAACGGTCCCACTGGTGCGGTCAACCTGGCTTTCCTCAACACCTACACCAGGTTTGAAAACCTGGCGGCCGATACCGGGGTCCATCCATGAGAAGCACGGCCCGGCGTACCGCCGACAGGTCGGAATTCAACGGTGCCCTGTTAATGGCCCGTGACCGTTTGCGTCGTGTGCGTTGCGTCCAGGAGTGGAGCGAACTCCGGACATGAGTTCCCTGCACGGCAACACCTCCGGATTGAAGGCCGGCCAGATTCGGCGGTTGGAAAATCTTTATCGTCGGCGTATTCCCCCCGAACTGGTGATCACGCCGGAACTGGCCCGCGATCTCAGTCTGCTGTCCGGCGAGATCCATCGTCAGATCGGTGTGCTCATCGACCGGCGCGGCAAAATCCAGTTTGTCATTGTGGGTGACGGCCACCAGATCGTCATTCCTGATTTGCGGGAGTACCGCCTGGCGCCGGGGCGGCTGCGCGGCCTGCGCTGTGTCCATACCCACCTCAAAGCGGAACCCTTGAGCGAGGATGACCTCACCGACCTGGCTCTGTTGCGGCTTGATCTCATGGCGGCCATTGCCGTGGGCTCCGATCACCGGCCGCGACACCTCAACCTGTCCCACCTGTTGCCCCCGGCGTCCGGGCAGGCGCCTTACCGGGTGCTGGATCCACTGGATCACCACCACACCGGAATCCATTGCCGGGATCTGATTCGCGCCCTGGAGACCGAGATGGCCCAGGTGGTGACCCGCCTGGATGCCGGCGATGCCCGCGAGCGGGTAATTCTGACCAGTGTGACCACCGCTCCCAAGACCGTGGCCCTGGATTCGCTGGCCGAGTTGCGGGACCTGGCTGAATCTGCAGGACTGCAGGTGGTTGCCAGTGAACTGCAGCAACGGCGCCGTCTGGATCCCCGGTTGGTGATGGGGCGTGGGAAATTGACCCAACTGACCATTTCCGCCCTGCAGCGCGGTGTGGGCCTCTTAATCTTCGATCAGGAGTTGAATCCTACCCAGATCCGATCCATTGGCGACACGACCGATCTGAAGGTTATCGACCGCACGCAATTGATCCTGGATATCTTTGCCCAAAGGGCCCGGACCCGGGAGGGCAAGCTCCAGGTGGAACTGGCCCAACTCAAATACCTGCTGCCCCGTCTGGTGACTAAAAACACCGCCATGTCCCGGCTCACCGGCGGTATCGGCGGACGGGGGCCCGGTGAAACCAAGCTTGAGATCAACCGGCGCCGGGCCCGCCGGCGCATCAGCCATCTGGAAAAGTCCCTTAAGCAGGTGCGGCAACGCAGGGGGCGGCAGCGCGCCAAGCGGGACAAGCACAATCTGCCGGTGGTTTCGCTGGTGGGTTACACCAATGCCGGAAAATCGACTCTGCTCAACTCATTGACCCGCAGCCGGGTGCTGGCCGAAAAGCGCCTCTTCGCCACCCTGGATCCCACCAGCCGGCGCCTGCGATTGCCCGGCGGCACCCGCATACTGGTCACCGATACGGTCGGTTTTATCCGCAATTTGCCCGAGGACCTGAAGGTTGCCTTCCGGGCGACTTTGGAAGAATTGGCCAGCGCCAGTCTGCTGCTGCATGTCATTGATATCAGCAACCCGCGTTTCCGGGAACAGATGTCGGCCGTGGAGGCCCTGCTGGCAGATCTGGAACTGACCCACATTCCCTGTCTGCCGATCCTCAACAAACAGGATCGGGTGGCGCCGGAGCGGGGGGCAGGCCTGGCCAGGCGTTTGGGGGGTATCCCGGTTTGTGCCCGCCAGCGGAATTCCTTAACCGACCTCATCGATATTCTGGAAATGCGTCTTTCCGGGCACGGTGGTACCCAGTGCTGAGCAGGCCCGGCAGGCCGCTAGGAAAAATTTGGTGAATTTGCATTTGATTGCCGGAAATGGGTTGACTTCAGGGGGGGTTTGCCGATAGGTGTCTAATCTTATGGATTTGTGCCCCTTGGACCAATGAAAAGTGCTGGCAATCAACGGCCATATCCATGAAGCCCTGCGGGGTTTACCTGCCATCGAGGATAGCCAATGAAAGACCTGACCCAATCCCAGTCTTTGCCGGATAATCAGTTAGGGTGCTTTGGAGAGTTTCAGCGGGAAGAACCCATCTGCCGCCGGCATTGTGCTTTACGTTTGCGATGTGCCATCGAAAGCGCCCATAACATGCGCATGGAAATATTGGAGGAGATGGTACTGAGCGAAGGTACGAACATCAAAATGCAGTAGGGTGAGGCCGCATCCCGGGGCTGTTCGTTCCGGGAGGGTTTGGCGAAAAAGTCAGGATTCCGGAAGCATGCCCGCCGGAAAAGTGTGAAGTGCCCGGTAACGGAGAGCCTCCGCGCCATATGCGCGGGCATACCGCTACCCATCCCCGAAAGACTCAATCATTCCTTTTTTACCGCTTTTTAAAACTGCCCTGTATCCAATTTAGAGGTGAGTATCTCTACCTGCTGTTTGACCGCGGTCTTTTTTTGAATCTCTTTTTCGATGGTCCCGATGGCGTGCAGGGCGGTGGCGTGGTAGCGGTTAAAGCTTTTGCCGATGGCCTGCAGCGGGGCGTCGGTGTAGCGGCGGGCCAGGAACATGGCGATCTGCCGGGGACGCACGATGGCCTGCTTGCGGGAGCGGGAGACAATCTCCTTCTGGCTGAGGCGGAAGTGCTGGCATACCAGGTTTTTGATGACGTCGATAGTGATCCGTTTGCGTTGGCGCGCAATGTTGTCCACAATGCTTTCGGCCAGGGCCGGATTGACCGGGATGCCCATCAGGGAAGACTTGGCCGTCACGCTGATGAGTCCGCTTTCCAGTTGCCGCACATCATCGGTCAGTTCGCTGGCCAGGTAGCGGATCACATCCTCGGGAATCTGGACACTCTGGTCGCGGGCCTTGCGTTTAAGGATGCGCACCCGCGTCTGGTAGTCAGGGGGGTCAATGCTGGAGATCAGGCCGCTGTTGAGCCGGGAGCGCAGTTTGTCGTTAATTTTGGGGATATCGCAGGGACCGTAGCAACTGGAAAAAATAATCTTCTTGTCGCAGGCATTGAGGGTGTCCAGGGTTTGGGCCAGTTCGGTCTGGGTGCGTTCCTTGCCGCTCAGGTGGTGGATATCCTCCAGGAGCAGAACGTCACACCCATTGCGGTACTTCTCCTTGAATTTGTCAAAATGGTCAAAGCGGAACGCCGCCACCATCTCGCTGGCAAAGTCCTCGGCGGTAATATAGTAGACCCGTTCATCCGGGAACTGGGAGAGAATATAGTGTCCGATGGCCTGGGTCAGGTGGCTTTTGCCCATGCCGGTATTGGACAGCAGATAGAGCACACTCTGGGCCGCATGGGTTTTGGCTGCCAGGGAGAGACTGGCGCTATAGGCGAAGTCATTGTTTTTGCCCACCACGAACTGGTCAAAGGTAAAGTTGCGCCGTAACAGACGGCCCCCGTGGGGGCGGAAGTTGATGTCGGGCAGGGGCAGTTGCTGTTCCCGGGGAGCCGGGGGCTGGTCGGCCGGCGAGTCAGCCACCTTCAGGGTGACTTGCCAGTTGCAGCCGGTGGCGGCCTGCAATTCTGCTTGCAGCAGACTGAGGTAATGGGTTTCAATCCGTCTTTTGGAAAACGTGTTGGGACAGGCGACCACCCAATTTTGGTCTTCGGTGCCCCGGTAGTGGAGGGGGTCGATCCACATTTGGAATGAATGCAGGGGCAGTTGGCCCCGAATGCTTTGCTTAATGTGGTCCCAGTTTAGTTCCATAGATCGTGCCTGTTAATATATATTTGTTGAAGCGCTACGTTATCTTTTGGCCGCTTTAAATGAACGCCGAAAATAACAACAAATTTGTACAGTTTGGGAGGATTGTATTCAACTATCCAGAAAGAATGGAAAGGATAGTGGGGTTATTAAACCCAATTAGAAGGTGTGTCAATCCAAATGGCCAGGATTTAGCAAGGGCTGCCAGATTGAAAACTTTGGATTTTTAACCATCTGAAATAAAAGAATTTTTTTATGTTGCTCAAGCAACTCCTCATAAATATTTAACATTCTAATTTCGTAACTATTTTTAAGAATTTTAGTAAGATCCATAGTTATTGACAACCTATTGACAATTTTTCGAACTCGATAATACTCTTCAATTCGATGTTTTTCGTTGAATTTCATTCGCGGAGATTTCATGGCTGCTTCCATTGTGATCCAGGGCGCCCGCCAGCATAACCTGAAAAACATAGATTTGTCCCTGCCGCGCAATCGTTTGATTGTGGTGACCGGGTTATCGGGCTCGGGCAAGTCGAGCCTGGCCTTCGACACGCTGTATGCCGAGGGGCAGCGGCGCTATGTGGAATCCCTTTCCACCTATGCCCGCCAATTTCTGGAGCGGCTTGAAAAACCTGACGTGGACCTTATTGACGGATTGTCGCCGGCCATAGCCATAGAACAGAAAATCGCCAGCCATAATCCCCGCTCCACGGTGGGCACAGTGACCGAAATATACGACTTTCTGCGTCTGTTGTTTGCCCGCGCAGGGCAGGTGCATTGCCATCGCTGCGGTCAACCGATGACGGCCCTATCCATCGATCAGATTGTGGACGAGGTCCGTCAATTGCCCGCCGGGACCCGGCTGCTGATCCTGGCCCCGGTGCTGCGCCAGGCGGCCGGTGCGCAAGAACGCCTGCTGCAGCGGCTGCGCAAAGAGGGCTTTGCCCGGATACGGGTGGATGGCGAGGTTCGGGAACTGGAGGGATTAAGCGGGCTGGACGCCGCCGGTTCCCATGACCTGGATGTTGTCGTGGATCGCCTGATTCTCCGCGACGGCGTATCCAACAGGCTGAGTGACTCCCTGGAACTGGCCCTGGCCATGGGCGAGGGTATGGCCGGTGTTTTTACCCTGGCCGGCCAAGGTTCCGCCAGCCGGGAATTGACCTTTAGTGAAACCGCCGGCTGCCATACCTGCGGAACCCGCTATGGCGAGTTGACCCCGGCCAGTTTCTCCTTCAATTCGCCCCAGGGGGCCTGTAGTGAGTGTGATGGGCTGGGAACTATATCCGAGTATGCCCCCGAGTTGATCGTGCCCAACCCCGAACTCTCCTTGCGCGAGGGGGCGGTGGCGCCCTGGGCCCATAAAAATACGGTCAATTTTACTGAATTTCTTGATTCGCTATGCAGCCATTACGGTGAGGATATTTACACACCCTACAAGGAGCTCTCCCGGGAATTTCAGGATGTGCTGCTGCACGGATCAGGGTCGCAGGTGATCCCCTTTTATTTTGAGCGGGACGGTCGCCGAGGATCCTACGCCAAGGTGTTCGAAGGGGTCATCGCCCAACTGCGCCAACGCTACCGGGATGGGGACGGCGCTAAGGCCCGTGAGGAGATCAAACGCTATATGGCTTTCCGCCCCTGTCCGGTCTGCCTGGGCTCCCGGCTCAATGCCGTCGCCCGCAATACCAGGGTTGCCGGCCACACCCTGCAGGCGCTCTGCCGTCTGCCGGTGGCTGAGCTGGCCCATACCCTGGCCCACCTGGAGTTGAGTGGCAAAAAGAAACCCGTGGCCCAAAAAATTATTCAGGAAGTGGGCGCCCGGCTCCAGTTCCTGGATGACGTGGGCCTGGGTTATCTGACGCTCGACCGCAGTGCCAACACCCTGTCCGGGGGAGAGAGCCAGCGCATCCGGCTGGCCACCCAGATCGGATCCAAACTCACCGGGGTGCTGTATGTGCTGGATGAGCCCAGTGTGGGCCTGCATCCCCGGGACAATCGCCGCTTGCTGGCCACCCTGCTGCAGATGCGCGATTTAGGCAACACCGTACTGGTTGTCGAGCACGACACTGAAACCATCCGGGCGGCAGACTATGTGGTGGATATGGGGCCCGGTGCCGGCCTGGCGGGCGGGGAAGTCGTATTCGCCGGTACACCCCGGGAGCTGATGGCCGCGCCTCACTCCATTACCGGACAGTACCTCACAGGGGCGAAATCAATTCCGACGCCCCTGCGGCGGCGAACTTACCGCGATGAACAGATCGTGCTCAAAGGTGCCGCAGCCAATAATCTGGGCCACATTGACGTCACCTTTCCCCTGGGCTGCTTCATCTGCGTAACCGGTGTTTCCGGTTCAGGCAAATCGACCCTGGTGATTGAAACCCTCTATCAGGCGCTCTCCCAGCATCTGTACCAGGCGCGGATTACCGCCGGCGCCCATGACGCCATCAGCGGACTTGAGTTTGTGGATAAAGTGCTCAATATCGACCAGAGCCCCATCGGGCGCACCCCGCGTTCCAATCCCGGCACCTATAGCGGGTTGTTTACGCCCATTCGGGACCTGTTTGCCAAAACGCCTGAGGCCCGGGCCCGGGGATTCAAGCCGGGCCGATTCAGTTTCAATGTCAAGGGGGGGCGGTGTGAAGCCTGTGGTGGCGACGGGATCGTGAAAATTGAAATGCACTTCCTGCCGGATGTTTTTGTGACCTGTGATATCTGCCGGGGGCGGCGTTTCAACCGGGAAACCCTGGAAATTCGCTACAAGGGGTTAAATATCGCCGATGTATTGGACCTGACCGTCAACCAGGCCCTGGCCCTGTTCCGGAACATCGCCCCCATCCGCAATACACTGCAGACCTTGTTGGATGTGGGCTTGGGCTATATTCGCCTGGGCCAGCCGGCCACCACCCTTTCCGGAGGCGAGGCGCAACGCTTGAAGCTTTCCCGGGAGTTGAGCAAACGCAGCACGGGGCGTACGGTTTATATCCTGGACGAGCCCACCACCGGCCTGCATATGGACGACGTGCGCCAGTTGCTGGAAGTGCTCAACCGGCTGGTATCAAGCGGCAATACCGTGATCATCATCGAACATAACCTGGATGTGATCAAGACCGCGGATTACGTCATCGATCTGGGGCCGGAAGGGGGTGCGGGGGGCGGGCAGGTGGTCACCTGGGGTACCCCGGAACAGGTGGCGGAGCACAGCACTTCCCATACCGGCCGCTATCTGGCGGAAGTATTGACCTGACCCCGGTGGCGGTCGCGGATCTTGATCCACAGGTGGTTTAGGAAGGACCCTCCGGCGGCTGCCTTACGATTCCGGGGTGGCCGCGGCTTGCTCTTCCAGCAGGCGATCGATGACTTTGGAAAAATAGTCCATGGGTTTGGCGCCATGGACCACGATGCCGTTGACGATGAACATCGGGGTTCCGGTAAACTTATGCTCCTGGGCTTTTTGCAGGTCGGCGTCAACCTGCTGGGCCACGCTCTCTGATGCCCGCATCCGGTTGAAGCGCTCTAGGTCCAATTCAAGCTGGCCGGCCAGTTCCACATAGATTTCTTCGCTAAAGCGCTGCACGTTTTGAAAGAGCAGGTCGTGATATTCCCAGAACTTGCCCTGCTCATGGGCGGCCATGGCAGCCAGGGCCGCGGGGCGGGCCTGCTCATGGAATTTAAGGGGGTTGTGCCGGAAGACGATCTTGATTTTCCCGGTGTATTTCCGGGCCAGCTGTTTGAGGGTCGCGGCCCCCCTGGCGCAGTATTGGCATTGGAAATCGGTAAATTCAACGATGGTTATGGGCGCTTCCGACGATCCCTGCCAGGGCGAGTGGGGGGGAACGGTAAATTCCCGGCGGTTCTTGAAGCTCTGCTCCAATTCCTGGTCTGCCTGGGCTTGACGCTGATTTTTCAGATAAGTGTTCAGGGATTCATAGATCACTTCGGGATTTTCGCGAATCACCTCCAGAATCAAGGCCTTCAGGCGTGCGTCATCCGTGGCATCCGCTCCTTGTGACGCCGGTGGAATCACCAGAAAGAGCAGGATAAGCAGGGTAAAAATAGGCCGCAGGCCGGTGACGCAAGAGTGTCCGCTGGTCATGGGGGAGTCCTTTCCGGATCTATTTTTTACTATTAATTCCAGTTGGTTAACATTTAGAGAGGATTGATGATCAGATTAAACGACACAGCCCAAAAGGTCAAGCTGCAAGTCATGCCAAATCCTGCCGGCGGTGATTGCCTGCTCCGCTGATACCCGCGCCATTTTGTCCGGCGGCCGATGCAAATAGCCTAGATTTTATACTAGCCTGAGAGAGGCTTTTTTCCTGAGCAAATGTTGGCTGCAACTCTGGCGCAGCCAATATCGCGGGTTTTCCCTTGACAGGGCGGACTGCTTATTTTACGTAATAATTATAGAGACTTTCATTTCAAGCTGGCAGACATTGGTTTATTGTTCGGTTGCTATCCCCAAATAGCTGTTCGTTAATCTCTAATCCGATGGATGTTTACGGGGAAGATTAATCCATTAAGGAGGTATCCATGCCTAAAATCATCAAGCCTGTAATATCA
>Ga0180435_10002206_pt1 | contig 19988 bp, 20 predicted proteins | sample SS_ome_3_FD_132467 | JGI IMG/M metagenome (GOLD analysis project Ga0180435, IMG submission 132467) | Hypersaline lake sediment archaeal communities from the Salton Sea, California, USA - SS_3_S_1 metaG | ecosystem: Environmental > Aquatic > Non-marine Saline and Alkaline > Hypersaline >...
GAGACGCGCGAAACCTATCGTTCACCTGCCCGATCCGGCTTCCTCGCCTTCCGCCCGACCGTTCGTTGTCACCTCACGCCCTGCTAGGCGTCTCTATCGCTGGATTTGGGTCAAGGGAAAAGAAGGTGGGTGTTATGCGCTTTTAACGCCGAGGTCGTGGACCGTGAAGATGGGCGTGAAAGGGATGTTGCGCGCGGCGAACGCCTCGGCCCCGCCGCCAAGCCGGTCGACCATAGCGATGACGCGCACGACCTGGCCGCCGAGTTCCTCGACCGCGTCGATGGCGCGGAGCGTACTGCCGCCGCTCGTGACGACGTCCTCGACCATGAGAACATTGTCGCCGGCGGCGAGGTTGCCCTCGACCAGCCGGCCGGTCCCGTGGCCCTTGCGCTCCTTGCGGCAGATGAAGCCCTTGAGCCGGCGGCCGTTCGCATCGGCGACCGCGAGCACGGCGCCGATGATGGGGTCGGCCCCGAGTGTCATGCCGCCGACGGCGTCGACGGTCTCGCCCTCGATCATTGCCAGTATGACGCGCGCGAGCGTGTTCGCGCCGTCCGACGAAAGCGTGAGGAGCCGTCCGTCGATGTAGTAATCGCTTTTGGCGCCGGACGCCAGCGTGAACGTGCCGGTCTTGAACGCGTCACGTTTGATGAGTTCGAGCAGTTTGTTTCTGTCGGTTTGCAGATCGGCCATAGGGCCCTCCGGGCGTTCCTGTTGCGAGCCGATTGTACCGGAGCCGCGGCGAATGTCAACGCTGATGGGAGCGGGCGGTGTACGGAAAAGCGTTGCGTTTTCGCAACATTTCTGCGTCGTTGTGTCCAGAAAACACGACCCAGTGGAACCCGGCCCTGTGAGGCGGAACTGTAACGCATTCCTGTCGCGTGTGTTACGCGAAAACGGCTTTTGTTCTCTCATCAGGCATGCTGTTTGCTCTGTGTTGAGCGTATGGCCGCAGAAGGGAAGCCCAAGCCGGTTGAATGGCTCGGGACTCCATCGGATTGGTGAAATGCGACTTCCGCGATTGTCGCGTAAAGGTGAGTTGACATACTGAGAGGTGAATTGAGGATGAAGAAGCATCTGATGACCACGCTGACGTTGACGGCACTGCTCCTTTCGTGCTCCGTCGTGTTTGCCGGGCCTTTTGACATAACGCCCGACTACTATTTCGACGACCCATGGTACGTTGGCGACAGCAACGGCATGCCGTTCGAGATATGGGAACTCGGCAGTCGCGTCGTGGAATCTTCGCCTGGGAATTACCGGCTCGAGTTCACAATGCTCACCGACCTGCCCGAGGCGGGCGCGGTTGCGGACGACGGGCGCGGCGACAACCTTCTCACACTGGGCGACCTTTGGATAACGGTGGGCAGTACCAACCCGTTCGACATGTCGCCGGGCGTCACGAGGCACGCCATCGCCCTGACGACCCGTGCGGGCGCCCCCAACGGCCTGCACGGAAACGTCGCACAGCAGGCATACCCGGGCGAGGACTGGCCGGAGACCACAAAGGGCAACCTCTACACAAACGTCGGTTCCCGCTTCTCGGATGGCACATACGAAACGTATCAGCAATGGATGACCGCAAACGGCTACTGGTACACGCCGGACGACGAAGACGGTGACGACACAAACAACAGTTACCTCGCGTTCGTGACCGGGTTCGACGCCGAGGTCACGGGCCACAGTTACGTCGAGTGGGACGACGGGACGGCCGAGGCGTATTACGACGACGAGAACATTCTCCGCAATTCGTATCGCATCACGGGCTGGGTCGATATGGACCAGATCGGCCTCGCGCCCGGCGACTGGGGCTATTGCCTCTTTGTCTCTTCCGAGTGCGGCAACGACGGAGCCGTGCACCCCGTTGTTCCGGAGCCGGCGACGTTCGGTCTCCTGGCCGCGGGCGTCTTAGCGGCCGGTCTGCGAAGGCGCCGCCGCTAGACGGCCATCCCGAGCGCCATTCGCCGTGGCGCGTTAGGCACTCACCGTACACATCCCTGCCTGAGTCTGATTCCGGCAACACCCGCGGCCGTCTGCGGTCTTAGCGTATCTCCCTGCGGCCCAAAGAAGTAGGACGAGGCGTGCAATTTCCCGCCCGGTCATTCCAGGATAATCCTCAGATTCTCTTCGTGTTCTTTTCGTGCGGCCGATAACCAACCTGCGGGCGACGGAGTCCGCAGGAACCACAGTCGAGGAGAGACGCGGTATGAGGAGATTGTCGTTGGTGACGCTCGTCATTCTTGCGGTCGCCGAAACGGCGACGGCCGTTCCTACCTTGTCCTTCACGAACGACCTGCTCGGCGACTACGCCGGCCCTAGGACATACGAGGTCCACGGCATCGGTTCGGGCATCGAAGACGGCCGGCTCTTCTTCGAAGTGCGGACGAACCTGCCTCAGTCCGGCGGGACCGGTCGCGACAGCTATGCGTACACGACGATCTCGCCCGGCGACGTTCTGATTGCCGTGGGCGCCGCCAGTCCGTTCGATCTCGGCGCCATGATTCACGGTATCGCCGCGACAAGCCACGGCAATGTTGCCCAGCAGGCCTACGGCGGCGAGGTCTGGCAAAACGTCGCCCAGGGTCTTCTATATAAAGATGCGACCTTTGCGGATGGCACATACGAAGAGTATCAGGACTGGCTGGGCGACCGTGGCCAGCCGTTCGCGCCGTACGACGGGGACGGCAACGACAGGGTCAACAGCTATCCGACGTTCATCAAGAACGGGACCGAGGTTGCGGGAGCCAGCGGTCTCGAGTATTCACGCGTGCATGGCGAAGACTGGGACTACGCCATCACGGGGTGGGTCGATCTGGACGAGATCGGCCTGCTGGCCGGCATGGATTACGCTCTTTTCTTCGCGCCCGAGTGTGGCAACGACGGGGCGGTCCACACGAACGTGGTGCCGGCGCCCGTGGTGCCGGAGCCGGCGGCCGGCCTGATCCTGTTGCTCGGCCTGCCGTGCCTGCGCCGCCTGCGCGAATAGTATTGCCGGAGCTCCTCCTCCTCCGCATGGGACGCCCGCCGAAAGGCGGGCGTTCCCATGTTCGGATTTCATGCTCGTAAGAAACTGCTCAATTTGACAGCCCGGCCGGGCGGCGCTACAATCCGGCCTCAACAACCCGGTCTTTCGTTCAGCGGGGAACAACAATGACGCACACCGCGGCACTCAAGGTGACCTTCCTGCCGGAAAACACACACGTCCACGTTCTGCCGGGCACGTCGATCCTCGAAGCGGCGGGCCGCGCGAACATAATCGTTGAGACGCCCTGCGGCGGAAAGGGCACGTGCGGGCAGTGCCGCGTTCGGGTCATCAAGAACGCGCCGGAACCGAACGCGACGGAACGCGAACGGCTTTCCGAGAAGGAAATAGCCGACGGTCTACGCCTGGCGTGCCAGGCCGAGATCACGACGGACATGATTGTCGACGTGCCCGCGGCCTCACGGTTCCTCGGGCAGAGAATCCTGGCCCACGGTGTCGAGACGACGTGCAAGCTCGAGCCGTGCGTATCGCTGGAGCCCGGCGACGTGGTCGGCCGGCTCTACGGCGCCGCGTTTGACATCGGAACGACGACCATCGTCGGGACACTGCTCGACCTCGGCCGGGGCGACTCGCTCACCACGGCCTCGCGCGCCAACCCCCAGATACCGCTTGGCGACGACGTGATCGCACGTATCGGCCACGCCGGCAATCACGGTGGCCTGAAACAACTCCAGAAGCTGGTCATCGACTCCATCAACGAGATCATCGACGAGATGTGCGCGCGTATGGGCGTCGGCGCCGACTCCGTCTATGAGGTCGCACTGGTCGGCAACACGACGATGAACCACATTCTCCTCGGCATCGACCCCACCCAACTCGCGCAGGCGCCGTACCACGCGGTCATGACCGAGAGCAAGTGGACCCCGGCGGAGGAGCTTGGCATGCGCATCCGGGCGGGGTGCGGTGTCTACACGATGGCCAACATCGCCGGGTACGTCGGGGGCGACACGGTCGGCGTGATTCTCGCGGCGGGTATGCACGAGTACCACGGCGTGCAGTTGGCGCTCGACATCGGCACTAACGGCGAGATCGTGCTTGGCGGGGAAGGGCGGCTCGTCGCGTGCGCGACCGCGGCCGGGCCCGCTTTCGAAGGGGCGCGTATCAGCCAGGGGATGCGCGCGTCGCGCGGCGCAATCGAGAAGGTCGTCATCGACGGCGACGTGCGAATCAACACGATAGGCGGGCATCCGCCGCGCGGGCTCTGCGGGACGGGCGTCATCGACGCGGTCGCCGCGCTCCTCGACGCCGGCATCATTGAATCGACCGGCCGTATGGTCGGCGCCGACGAACTGCCGGCCGGCACGCCCGACGCGCTCAAGGAGCGCCTCGGCGAGCAAACAGGACAGCCGTACTTCGAACTCGTCAAGGCGGAGGAGGGGGCCGGCGGCCGGCCCGTCCGCCTCACACAGCGCGATGTGCGCGAGGTGCAGCTCGGCAAGGGCGCCATATCCGCGGGCACGAGCATCATCCTGCGGGAGTACGGGACGTCGGCCGACGAGCTGGGGCGCGTCCTCTTGGCCGGCGCGTTCGGCAACTTCATCCGGCGCCGTAGCGCGCTGCGCGTCGGCCTGCTGCCGGACGTGCCCGACGAGAAGGTCGAGTTCATCGGCAACGCGGCGGGGACAGGCGCCAAGATGGTCCTCGCGGGCAGGACGTGCCGCGCGGCGGCCGAGGCGATAGCCAGGAGCACGGAATACATCGAGCTCGCCGGCCGGCCCGACTTCCAGATGGAGTTCGCAGAGGCGATGATTTTTCCGGAACGCTGAAAGGGGGACGGTGGCTCAGTATCAGGGCAGGGGCGGATACCGGATGGGGATGAGGTTCGGTTCTCTGCTGACGCCTGCGGTCAAGGCGCTCCTCATAGCGAACGTGGCCGTGTTCCTGGCCCAGGTTCTTCTTCGCATCGGGTCGCCGAGAGCGCTCGGCGGCTTTGAAGACCTGTTCGCGCTGACCCCCGAGGTCGCGTTCGGCCGGCTGCGCGTATGGCAGTTCGTCACGTACAGCTTCCTCCACGACACCGGCAACCTGTTGCATATCCTGTTCAATATGTTCATGCTCTGGATGTTCGGGAGCGAGGTCGAACGGGCTCTGGGGCGGCGGCGGTTCCTCGCGCTTTACTTCGCCGCGGCGTTCGCGGGCGGCGTGTGCATGATACCGATGTACCGCGACAGCGTCGTAGGTGCGTCGGCCGCGGTGTTCGGCGTTATGGCCGTCTACGCGAGACTGTATCCGGCTCGGCTCCTGCTCGTCTGGGGAATCTTTCCGGTCCGGGCCAGGACGCTCGTGCTGGTTCTCGTGGGGCTTGACCTCTTTCTCGCCATCCAGGGAAGTGACTCGGGGACGGCGCATCTCGCACACGTCGGCGGGTTTGCGCTGGGCTGGTTCTTTTTCCGGCTCGAACGCTTGGTCGAGAGATCCAGGCGAACGCGGGAGATGAAGAAAGCAGGCCGAGCCGCGCGGCAGGACGCCGAGGTGCGGCGGGCGGTGGACGAGCTTCTTGCGAAAGTCGGGCGCGAGGGGCTGGGCAGTCTCACGCAGAGCGAACGCGAGTTCCTCAAGCGCTCCAGCGAACGGTTCCGGAGCTGACGCTCATTCCTGCTCCTGCCGGGCCTTGACCTCGATCCGGTTCTGCTCGACACTTTTCACATCGAGTCGCGGCTCAGTCAGCGCCGCGAGCATGAGCGCGAGCGTACGGGCGTCTCCCCTGAACCGGCATTCGAGCGTCGCGATGCCGTTGTCGTATGACCGCTGGACGACCTTCTGCATCCCTTTGATCCTGCCGAGGTCGTCCTCGAGCGTGACGAGCCGCCGGAAATCCAGCCCTTTCACCAGAAGTTCGATATCGAGTTCATCGACGCTCGACTCGCGGAGGTAGAGGACTACCTTCGTTATCAAGGTCTCCGCGATCTCGTCGCCCGCGCCGGAGAGGGCGAGCGCCTGAGCGGCCGCGGCGTCACGTGCGCCCCGGCGGACCGTCACGTTGTCGGACGCGATGACCTTGCCGGTGGCGACGAGGACGGCCTTCGCCTCGATACTTGCGGAGCAGAACACCTGCTCGACGCCGTAGACCTCGCCGGTTCCCGCGGACGCGGCGGCGCTCTTGCCGGTGATGAGGATGTCGCAGCCCCAGCGGCTCCCGAGCCGGCGTGCGGCGGCGGGGTCGTCGAAACTGTCGAGCACGTCGCGCGCCTTCACCGCCTCGACCTGCGTGCGGTCGACGACATTGAACTTCCTGGCGAGCAGGGCCTTCTCGAAACTCGATTGCGCAAGGGCGGTCTCGGCCGGCGCGCCGCGGTCCATGTCCGCGACGGCGCACGCTATGCGCTGGTGGTTGCTCAGATAATGGAGCACCGAGAGGTCCTTGGCGATCATCTCGGTCGATACGACCGCTCGGATCTTGGCACTGAAGAGGCCGGCGTCGCCCTTCATGTCGAGCAGGTCGAACTTGAGGATGTTGCCCTGTGTCTCGCTGAGGACGACGTCGCGGGCGAGCCGCCAGTCGACGACGAGACTTTCGTTGCGGATGACCACGCCGGCGCCGCGTTCGAGGGCGTTCCGCAATGCGTCCTTCTTTGCGGCCTCTTCCGTGATGCCCTCGCCCTCGGCCTCGATGGTCTGTGTCTTGCCGGAAGGATCATCGGGCCCGGCGAAGGGAGCGTCGACGCGTTCGTCGGGAAGCGCACGTGGCGTCAGCCAGGGGGGATCGGGTATCGGCTCGCGGGATGATGCACACCCTGCGGCCGCGATGATCGCAAGGGCCAGGAGTGCGATTGCCGTTCGCATGTGATCACCAGTGCTTCTTGAGTTCGGCCTCGAACTCGGATTGTCGCGCCCACACCTCGACGACGACGGCCCGCTGGTCCGGCGTCAGGCCGTCGGACTCGCGGTGCACGCCCCGGATGAGGCCTTTGCTGCTGGTGATGATGTAGTCGTTCTCCGCGACGAAGTTTTTCACCTCAGTCTGGGAGGAGAGGACGGTGCCGGCGTACTCCTCGAGCAGGTTGCGCTGCGCATCTATGAGGGCGGCGCGTTTCGCGAGTTGGACCTTCTGCATGACCGACAGGTTCCGGTTCTCGTAGGCGTCGAGCGGGGCGGTGCCGGTCGCCCGTATGATCTCGCTGCTGCAACCGGCCAGCGCCGCGGCGGCGAGCAGTGCGAGTGCGGCGAAATGCTTTCTCATCTCTTTCTCCTTTGAGTCGTGGCGCGTCACTCGACGCCGAGAGCGTTCCTGATCTGCGGGAGGCGCACGGCGATCTCGACCTCTATGGTGCCGTCGGCGTTCTCGCGCTCGGTGACGATGGCCGCGCCTCTGATGACCGCGTCGATTTTCGTCGATATCTCGTCCCGTTCGGCCACGAAATCACGGACGGTCGTGGTCGAGTTGAGGCGTATGCCCTTGACCTTTTCCGCGAGGTTGCGCAGTGCGTCGATTTTCGCGGACCGCCTCGCCTGGAGCCGGGCGACCAGCGGGTCCGGCCCGTCGGGGATGATGCCGACGCCCTTTGCCGTGACGGTCTCGAGCCGCGGGTCGACCCGGAGCGGCTCATTCATCGCGGTCGAGACGCCGCCGAACTCGTCCGGCCAGGCGATGCTCCTTTGAACGGCTATGTTCGGCTGTGGGCCAGAGCCGAGCGTCTGGCGGAGGTCCTTCTCCATTGCCTGTATGACGACCATGTACGCCGACTGGTCGGGCGCAAGCTCGACGCGGACGACCTTGGCTCCCTTGATGAGGCCGCCGGTCTGCGAGATGATGCGGTCGCTCTCCGCGACGAAGTTCCTGATTTCGGTGTGCGACGAGAGGAAACTGCCGGCGTAGCGCTCGATGAGGTCGCGTTGCGCGACGAGTGTGGCGGCGCGCTGGGCCATGATTGCGGCCTGGGCCGGGCTCATCCCCTTCGCTGTGTATGCGTCGAGGGCCGCCTGACCGGTGCCGGTGATGATCTCATTGCCGGCGCAGCCCGCGAGCGAAAGTGTTGCGAAAATAGCGGCGACTCGCAGAGGCGTCATCCACCGGCTCCTTCATTCCTTGCCTTCGGGTTGCGCCTCTGGCGCTTTGCCGGGTTTCTTCTCGTCGACTGGAAGGGGCTGTGCGACCGGCAGACCGCCGCCTATTGTGGTGATATTCTCCGGCTCGTCGGCCGCCAACAGGCCGCGCACGTCCCTCGGCAAGTCCCGCACGGCGATGCTTACGTATGTCTTGACGACACCGTCGTCGGTCACCTCGACATTGTCTATCGGGACCCGGCGGCAAAGCATCTCGATGGCGTTCTTCGCGTCCTCGTTTTTCTGGGCGTACTCGGCGAGTGTTAGCTTGTTGCGGAGCGGGAAATTGAAGACTTTTCTGCGTAGAGTCTCGCGGGCGTCCCGGAGCGAATCGGCCCGGGCCAGTTGCATCTGGATGGGGTTGAGCGTGGTCGCCTGGGCGAGCCGGAAGTCGCCAAGCTTCAGCACGCGAACGACGGTCTCGGGCATCATAAGGACTTTCACTTTGTAGGTCGTGGCCTCGCGGTCGACGCTTTCGCTGACGAGGTCTGCGCCGAACGCGGCCGCATTGATGTTTGTCCTGAGATCATCGTGGAGGGCGAGGAACTCCTCGACCGTGACGCTGGGCTCGAGCTTGAGCTGTCCGATCTTTTTTACGAGTTCGGTGAAGGCGTTGGCCATGGCCTGCTGGCGAGCCGCCTGCTTCGCCCGTTCTGGGTCATTGGCGGGCTTCACCGCGGCCTCGCCCTCGGCGTCGAGTGACATTTGTGTCCACGCCAGGACGTCCTGGGGCAGTTCACCGGGCGGCGTGGTCGCGGCGGCCAGGGCGGCCTTCTTGTCTGCGACCCCGTCGGCGCGGATGTATCGCGGCATCTTCGGCAATTTCGAGCGCAGGTTGTATGTGAACGTGTTGGTGTCGAACTCGATGGTGATGCGGACGAGGCCGGAGTCCTCAAAGATGGGCCCCTCGAACACGCGGGCGCGGCGGAGCGCCGCGTTGAGGTCGTCGCGCAGTCCCTTGTCCCTGTCCAGAAGTTCTGCAACGGTTCGCCCGCCGCGCGTGTGGAATCCGTAGACCCGCGCGGTGAGTTCCATAAATGCGTCGGTGCGCGCGGCGGCCAGGCCGCAGACCTCGTCCCGCGGCCGGTCGGCGGCCGATGCGGCCGGTGCGCAAAGCAGGGAACCGGCGAACGACAGGAGCAGTGACAGTTTGAGAACCCGGGTCATGCAGATCGACCTCGCGATTGAAGAGTAAGCCGGCATCTGACGTGTTCCCCGACACGTCCTACTGGGATTATACTACGTTCACCGCAATAATTGCGCAAGCGTTTTTATGTCGCAGACGAGGAGGAAGGTGGAACGGGGTGGTGAGGCCGCGATGAGTTGTGCCGGAAGGTGCAGGAGGGCGCCTTCGTTCGGGAAGGCGCCCTCTGCGTTTGGTGCGAGCGTCGTGCGGACGCTCAGTACATTCCGCCCATCCCGCCGCCGTGCGGCGCGGCCGGAGCGGCGGGTTTGTCTTCCGGTATTTCGCTGACGATGGCGTCGGTCGTCAGGAGCAGCGTGGCGATGCTCGATGCGTTCTGGAGCGCGGAGCGCACGACCTTTGTCGGGTCGATGACGCCGGCCGCGACGAGGTCGCGGTATTTGCCCTCGAACGCGTCATACCCGTAATTCACGTCGTCGGTCTCGATGATCTTCTGGACGACGACGGCACCGTTGATGCCGGCGTTCTCCGCGATCTGGGCGCACGGTGCGACGAGTGCGCGGCGCACGATATCGACGCCGACCTTCTCATCACCGCTGACCTTGAGCTTGTCGAGCGCCTTGACGGCGCGGAGCAGTGCGACGCCTCCGCCGGGCAGGACGCCTTCCTCGACGGCCGCGCGGGTGGCGTGGAGCGCGTCCTCGACGCGCGCCTTCTTCTCTTTCATCTCGACCTCGGTGGCCGCGCCGACGTTGACCTGGGCGACGCCGCCCGAGAGCTTGGCGAGCCGCTCTTCGAGCTTCTCGCGGTCGTAGTCGCTGGTCGTTGTCTCGATCTCGTGCCTGATCTGGCTGATGCGGCCCTTGATCGCGTCGTCAGCCCCGGCGCCCTCGATGATCGTGGTGTTGTCTTTGTCGACGACGACCTTCTTGGCCTGGCCGAGCTGCTTCAGTGTGATGCCTTCGAGATTGACGCCCAGGTCCTCGAAGACCGGCTCGCCGCCGGTGAGGATTCCGATGTCGGCCATCATTGCCTTGCGGCGGTCGCCGAAGCCCGGCGCCTTGACGGCGCAGCACTGGAAAGTGCCGCGGAGTTTGTTGACGACGAGTGTGGCGAGCGCCTCGCCCTCGAGGTCCTCGGCGATGATGAGCAGAGGACGCCCGGCCTTGGCGATGCTCTCGAGGAGCGGAATCAGGTCCTTGATGTTTGAGAGCTTCTTCTCGTGCACGAAGATGTAGGGCTTCTCGAGGACGACCTGCATGCTCTCCGTGTCGTTGATGAAGTGGGGCGAGATGTAGCCCTTGTCGAACTGCATGCCCTCGACCCAGTCGACGGCGGTCTCGAGAGTCTTTCCCTCTTCGACGGTGATGACGCCGTCCTTGCCGACCTTGTCCATCGCCTCGGCGATCATCTTTCCGATCTCGGGGTCGTTGTTGCCGGCGATGGTCGCGACCTGCGCGATCTCCTTCTTTTCCTTGACGGGCTTGGACATCGACTTGAGCTCGCCGACGAGCGCCTCGACGGCCTTTTCGATGCCGCGCTTGAGCCCCATGCGGTTTGCGCCGGCGGCGACGTTCTTCAGGCCCTCTTCGTAGATGGCCTCGGCAAGCACGGTCGCCGTCGTGGTCCCGTCGCCCGCTGTGTCGGAGGTCTTGGACGCGACTTCCTTGACCATCTGGGCGCCCATGTTCTCGTACTTGTCCTCGAGCTCGACTTCCTTTGCGACGGTGACGCCGTCCTTCGTGACGGTCGGCGCTCCGAAGCTCTTCTCGATGACGACGTTCCGGCCGCGCGGGCCGAGCGTGATCTTGACTGCGCTCGCAAGCTTGCGGACGCCCTCGCGGATGGCCTCGCGGGCCTCGCTGCCGAATGCGATCTTTTTGGCTGCCATGTGTCTGATCTCCTCCTTTGAGAGAAATGCTACTCGACGATTGCCAGCACGTCCGACTCGGACATGATGAGCAGTTCCTCGCCGCCCACGGTCACCTCGGTGCCGGCGTAGGAGCTGAAGATGACCCGGTCGCCCGCCTTGACCTGGAGCGCCTGCGTCTCGCCGCTGTCGAGCACCTTGCCGTGGCCGACGGCGACGACTTCGCCTTCCTTCGGCTTTTCCTTGGCGGTGTCGGGCAACACGATGCCGCCCTTGGTCTTCTGCTCCGCCTCGAGCCGCTTGACGACGACCCTGTCTCCGAGGGGTTTCAGCCCAATCCCTTTCTTCGCCATGCATCAATCTCCTTACAAGAAGTGCCACACAGTTTGCCCCGCTTGACGCGGGGACCAAAACGACTTGTCGATCCGCCTACGGGTCCGCAACACGCCGCCGATGGGGCCGCGGCGGCCCGTTTCGACGCGAGTAGAACCTTTCGACGGACCAGTCCACAGCGTTGACCAGCCGCGGCATGTCGACCGGCTTCGGAAATATCGTGACCGCGTCTTCGCTCAGGGCTTCCTGGAGCGAGCGCGGCGTGGTTTCAAGCGCGGTGAAGATGCAAGGCAGGAAGGCGTCGCGTATCTGCTTGATGGCGTGGTAAATCTCGAGGCCCGAGTAATCGGGCAGGCGAACTTCCATCACGACGAGGTGCACCGGCCTGCTGCGGACGACGTCGATGGCCTCGCGTCCACTGCCCGCATTCACCAGGTGGTAGCCCTCGGGCGTCAGAGCTTCGTGCAACGAGGCGCGGAACTCCACGTTCTCGTCGGCGACCAGGATTGAAAAGCGCCTGTCCATACGTTGCGCCCCCGTCTCATTAATACGCTATCCTTGAATACCACTAGCAAAAGCCGTGCCGCAAGAGGCCGTGAATCGCATTCCCGCCGGCGTTATTGCTCAACCGCCTATCACATCGAATGTTATAGATGTCGTGGCGTTTTGCACGCGGATGACATAGGGCCGTGTTTTATGTCACAATGGCAGGTCGGGTATCAGAGACCGTCCCAATTGGCAGGGCGTAGCCGGTCAGGAGGAGGTCGGGGCACGGAAAATATTCCGGTTCCACCAGACGAAAACCACGGCGAAAACAGCGGCGGCGAGTGTGACGGCGAGTGTCGTTCCCCACGCGACGCCGTGGCAGAAATCGACTAACGTCTGGTGCGGCCGCGGCGCGGCCGCCAAAGCCCGTTCGAGCAGCGCGGCGGATACGGCAACCGTCTGGAGCATGGTTTTGGTCTTGCCCATCCAGTTCGCGCCGATGAGTCTGCCCTGGACCGCGCCGGCCGCGCGAACGCCGTTGACGACGAACTCGCGGGCCACGAGCACGATGACCATCCACACGGGGATAACGCCAAGCTGGGCGAGACAGATGAAGATCGACAAGAGCAGGACCTTATCGGCGACGGGGTCGAGATAATTGCCCAGCGGCGAGCGGTTCGGACTGCGGCGGGCGAGGGCGCCATCGAAGACGTCGGTGAGCATCGCCACGAGAAACAGCCCGAACGCGGCCCAGGCCGCGGCCGGCCCATCGGTATACATGAGCACGACGAGCGGGGCGGTCAGAACGAGTCTGGCGGTCGTGAGGAGATTCGCCGTTGTCATCTTGTTTCCGCGAGCAGCCGGAGCGAGGTGACGGCGAGCGAGAGCACGCCGCTCGCGAAGAGCAGAACGCCCCAGAACTGTATCCCTCTTAGCACGCGGTTCATCAAGTCCCCTCCGCAAGCCGGCTTTTGAAGTATTCGGCCGTGATCCTGAGCCCATTGAGCCGGTCGACCTTGGGCTCCCATCCGAGCACGGCCCGCGCCCGTGAGATGTCCGGCTGGCGGACCTTGGGGTCGTCCTCGTAGCCCTGCGGGAAGGGTTGCTTGACAATACTGCTCCGGCTGTCGGTGACCTCGATGATCTCGCGAGCGATTTCTATCAGCTTTACTTCCTGGGGGTTGCCGATGTTGACGGGCATCTCGCCGAGCGACTCCCGGCCCACCTCGAGCAGGCGGACGAGGCCGTCCACGGTGTCGGCGATGTACGTGAAGCTCCGGGTCTGTTCGCCGGAGCCGAAGACGGTGATGTCGTCGCCGCGGAGCGCCTGGCACATGAAGTTGGGTATGGCGCGGCCGTCGTCGAGGCGCATGCGAGCGCCGTAAGTATTGAAGATGCGGGCGATGCGGGCGTCGGTCCGGCTTGCGCGGAGGTAGGCGGTCGCGAGCGCCTCGGCGAAACGCTTCGCCTCGTCGTAGACGCCGCGGTACCCGACGGGATTGACGCTTCCCCAGTAGGCCTCGTCCTGCGGGTGGACAAGCGGGTCGCCATAGACTTCGGACGACGACGCGAGCAGATATCTGGCGCGTTTCTGGTGCGCCAGGCCCAAGGTCTTGTGTGTGCCGAGCGAGCCGACCTTCAAGGTCTCGATTGGGTAGCGAAGGTAGTCGGAAGGGCTCGCAGGGGAGGCGAAGTGTAGGACGTTGTCCACGGGGCCGTCGACGTATATGTATTCCGTCACGTCGTGCTTTATGAACTTGAAGAGGTCGTGTCCGAGCAGGTGGGAGATGTTTCGCGTGTCGCCGGTGATGAGACTATCGACGCAGATCACCTCGTCGCCGCGTTCGAGCAGTCTGTCGCACAGGTGTGACGCCAGAAAACCCGCCCCGCCGGTCACCACTGTTCGCACGTGAACCCTCCGTAAAGCGCCGCAGGATTATAGCCGTCGCCAGGCGTCCTGTAAAGTGGCGGTTGGCTGGGCAGGGCGGGCCGAACAATGACGGAGGCCTTTTCGGGTGGCGGGGATAGGACATCGGTCGGTCACCGGCTGGAGGGGGACGCCGTGGCCGGCGGACCTGATGGCAAAAAAAGTCGGAAAATATACTTGACTATCGGGTCTGTTATGACTATACATTCATTAGTGGGTGAGTGGCCGGTTGTGACTGGTTGTTCAGTAGCGAAAGCGCCCCGTTGGTGAGTGCGGTCATTTGAGGATGCCAAGTGATAGTAGCGGCTGCGAAATCGAAAACCGAACGGCCCCGTCAGAATAGACGGATGAAGGTGACGCGCAAGAAGCTGATTGACGCGGCCAGGGCGGTGTTTGCGCAAAAGGGTCTGGACCTGGCACGGATCGATGAGATCACGGACCGCGCCGACGTCGGCAAGGGCACGTTCTACTACCACTTCAAGAGCAAGCCCCAGCTCATCCGTGAGATGATAAAGGGGGTCATGGACGAGCTTGGGGCGGCAATGGAGGACAAGTGCAGGGGCATCGGCGACCTGCCGGCGCTTCTCGACGCCCTGATGGGGGCGCACATTGAGTTCTTCTGCACGCGCTGGGAGGACTTTGTCCTCTACTTCCAAGGCAGAACGGATTTGACGCTTCAGGAGGGTTACGCGGGGATCGAAACGCCGTTCCTCGATTACCTCGGCCGGATCGAGACGCTCGTGGCCGGCGTGATCAAGCACCGGCTGACGCCCTCCGTGCTTCGGAGGATCGCGTGCGCCATCGCCGGGCTTGTATCCGGCTACTACTCGTTTGCCGTGATTGCGTCAGGGGATGAGGACATAGATGCAACGTTCAGGTCGCTGCGTGGGGTCATGGTGATGACCTTGGCACGGTTCATTCAGGAGGCCGCGTCGGCGCCGACGCAGGCGACGGCCGGTGATGTGAAGCCAGGCAGTTAGCGTGCCACGTGGTCGGGGCGGTTTCTCAAGCCGGCCGGCGGGCCACATTTTTGGAGAGGAGAGAAGTGGAAACACAGGGTATTGTGGAGCGCGCAGTCGAACAGAATGTCTGGGGGGTTGCAGGAAGCTTCGACGTCTATAACTGCAATCCTGAGACGATTCGCGACGCCGACAGGATTCGGCAGTTCGTTCGCGAACTGTGCGATCTCATCGAGATGAAACGGTTCGGCGACACCGTCGTCGTCAACTTCGGTGAGGACGAACGTGTTGCCGGCTACTCGATGACGCAACTGATAGAGACCTCGCTCATTTCCGCCCACTTCGCCAATCAGTCGAACACCGTGTACCTGGACGTCTTCAGCTGCAAGGCGTACGACCCGGAGGTTGTCGCCGCCTTCGCCGAGAAGTTCTTCGGGGGCTCCCACTGCATCACGAACGTGAACCTGAGGCTCTAGATGATGGATGGTTTTCGAGCCGTCACTGATCCGGACGAGTGTCAGGGCGCCTGGAAGCGAGCCGTTCCGGCTGAGGTGGTCTCGGACCTCTGGGAAGTCCGGGATTGCTTCCAGAGGCATTTCCGCCGTCCCGCGCACTTCATCGTGGCCGAAGACGGCCCCACGAACGGGGAAGTCCGTGGCTTCCTACCACTGAGCTGGATAGAAGAAGTGCACTGCTACGGCTACTTCCCGGGCGAAACCTGGCACGGCAAGACCTGGCTGGAACAGAACCGTATCGTTGCGGCGGACGAAGACACGCTGGCCGAACTGCTCGGGAACTGCCCGGGCGACTACCACCTCCGCTACCTGATTCCCAGGGATTACGGCGATTCTGACCACCAGGCGGTGGACGAGGTCGGCTATCTGTTCCTGCCCCCGCAATACGATTACGACATGGAGAACTACTTCCAGGAGTTTTCACACAAGTCGGCCAAGCGAATCAGGCGGGAGCTTGACGCCTTCAGCGCGTCGGGCGTGAGCTACCGACACGACGAACTGTCGGATTTTGACTGGCTCGTCGAGCTGAACGTCGGGCGGTTCGGGAAAGACTCCTATTTCTACGATTTGCGGTTCCGTGAAGGGTTCCGCAGTCTGATGCATTTCCTCCACGATAAGGGGTGGCTGCGCCTGACGGCCCTTCTCATAGGGGGCGAGACGGCCGCCGTGGACATCGGCTGTGTTTATCGCGGGACATACACACTGCTGGCTGGCGGCACACACGACGGCCACCCCGGTGTTGCGAAACTTATCAACGTCCACCATATGACGCGCGCATGCCAAGAGCGCTTCGAGGCCGTCGATTTCCTCTGCGGAGCCTTTTCGTGGAAACAGCTTTTTCACCTGAAGCCGCGGCCCCTCTACCTGCTTTCGAGCGTGCCCGCCGAAGTCTCCCTGCCCGAGCCCGTCGAGGCCCGGAGCGCCGCCTGTGTCTGACCGACGCGTGCTGGTCGTCGGCACGACATCCGACTACATCGACATTATCCGCCGACGGTTTTCGGGGCGGGCTCTTTTCGTGACCGACGCGGGCGAACGGGAACGCGCCTCTGAACCGGCGCCGGACGGGCGGTCCGAGCTCCTCTGTGACCTCGCGCGGCCGGACGCGGTCGTCGCCGCGTTACGCGACCACCTTGGCGGGCACGACATTGAGGCGGCCGGCGTCGCCTGCTTCGATTGCGAGTCGATGGCGCTCGCGGCATACGTCGCGCGTTCTTTCTCCCTGCCGTACGTCTCGCCCGAGGCGGTCGTCGCCTGTCGGAGCAAGCTCATATCAAAGCAACTATGGCGTGAAGCCGGGTTGCCGTGTCCTCGAGCAGGCATAGTCGGGAGCGCGTCGGAGGCCGTTCGTTTTGCACGGGACATCCGAGGCCCGGTCGTTGTCAAGCCGCTCACGGGCAGCGGCAGCGAGCTTCTCTTCGTCTGCTCGGACAAGGACGAGTGCGTCGCCGCCGTGCGCACGATCAAGGCGCGCTTGGCGCACCACACGGACGAGCGCATGTACAAACGATACGTCTATGCCGGGAGCGAGGTCGATCCGCGCCGTGCGTTCGCCATCGAAGAGTTTGTCTGCGGCCCTGAGTACAGTTGCGACTTTCTCGTCGACGGCGACCGCGTCGAGATCGTGCGCATCGCGCTCAAAGTTCCGGACCGGAGCAGTGTGCCGGGCACGACACTGGCCTATGTGCTACCGGTCGACCTGCCGCCCGGGGTCGTGTTCGAGAGTTTCCGAAACCAACTGCGCGACGCGGCGCACGCGCTCGGCGTCGTTCGGGCCGTCTGCATGCTCGACTTCATCGTGGACGGCGGCAAGGCCGTGATGCTCGAGCTGACGCCGCGCCCGGGCGGGGATTGCCTCCCGCCGCTCGTGCTCGCGAGCTGCGGGCTGGACATGCTCGGGCTGGCGTTGGATTTCGCAGAGGGGTGCCCGGTCGCGATTCCCGACAGGTCGAGGTGGCGGCGGCTCGTCGGGCTCCGGCTGTTCGCTTCCCGCGCCGGCGCTGTGCGGCGGATAGACACGCGGGCCGCCCTCGCTGACCCGCGCGTGCTCGAATGCTGTATCAGGCGAGCGCCCGGCCATCGCGTGGTGCTGCCGCCCGAAAACTATGACTCGCGGCTTCTCGGGCACGTGATCTTCGCACCGTCATCGCCCGAGGGTGTCGAACGAGAGGTTTCGGAGATCGCCGCCAAGGTCGGGATAGAAATGGAAGACACGCAATGATCAAGCGCGATCCGATTCTGAAAGCGGCGGCGAAGCTTGCTGAGCATCGTACGCCCGTCCTCGACCGCAAAGGACTGGACGCATTCGTCGGTTCGTTCCTCGAGCGGAGCGACCTGTTCCTCGGCATTCGCGAAATGCAGGGTTCACCGCTCTACGTCATCGAGGAGAACGTCCTGCTCGAGCGAGCGGCGACGTTTACTGCGGCGTTTCGGGCGGAGTTGCCGGATGTTAGTGTCTATTACGCCGTGAAGAGCAACAACCATCCGGCGATTGCGGCGACGCTCACCGCGGCCGGGCTCGGGCTTGACGTGTCGAGCGGGCTCGAACTGCAGACGGCTCTCGACTGCGGCGCGTCGGACATCGTCTTCAGCGGGCCGGCCAAGACGGAACAGGAGCACGCGTTCGTCGCGGCGAACCACGGGCGCGTGACGGTGCTGATCGACAGCTTCGGAGAGCTTGAGCGGCTTGAGCGCGCGGCGGCCGCGGCCGGGGTGCGCGTCCGCTCCGGCGTACGGCTGACGACCAGCCGGAGCGGCCTCTGGCGCAAGTTCGGCATCCCGCTCGCGGACCTGTCGCGTTTTTTCGCCGCGGCGAAGAAGTGCGGCCACATCGAGCTCCGCGGCCTCCAGTTCCACACAAGCTGGAACCTCGACCCGGCGAACCAGGTCAGGTTCATCGCACGGCTCGGGGCGGCGCTCGGAAAGATGAGCTCGCGCGACCGCTCGGCGGTCGAGTTCATCGACATCGGCGGCGGGTTCTGGCCCCCGCAGGGCGAGTGGCTTCTCTCCGCGGGCACGCCCGAGGGTCGCCTGCGTGAGGCGGTCGCGGTGGCCGGGCGGCCCTCGCTCCGTCATCATCGATTGCCCGCGTCGCCCATCGACGAGTTTGCGTGCAGGATCGGCCGGGCCGTGTGGAAGCACATCTTCCCGAACGTCTCGTGCCGCATCTGCGCCGAGCCGGGCAGGTGGCTCTGCAACGACGCGATGCACATTTTGCTCACCGTGCTTGACAGGAAGGGCGCGGACATCGCAATCACGGACGGCGGCACCAATGCCGTCGGCTGGGAGCGGTTCGAGACGGACTACTTTCCGGTGATAAACCTCTCGCGGCCCGCGCTGACCGAGCGCAAATGCTACGTGCTCGGCTCGCTGTGCACGCCGCACGATGTCTGGGGCTACGCGTACAATGGGAAGGACATCCGGCCGGGCGACGCTCTGCTCATCCCGACACAGGGGGCCTATACCTGGAGTCTGCGCCAGAACTTCATCAAGCCGCTTCCGAAGTCCGTGATGCTGCGGGCGGACGGCACGGTCACGGCCGCCATTCCGTGAGCCGGCAGGAGGTTCGGGGCACTTGAACGTGACCGCATACGACCTGATCGTGGTAGGCGGCGGGCCGGCCGGGATGATGGCGGCTGGCCGGGCCGCGGAGCGCGGGCGCCGCGTCCTCCTGCTCGAGAGCGGGCCGTCGGTCGGACGCAAGCTTCTCCTCACCGGAGGGGGACGGTGCAACGTGACCAACACCGCCGAGCTTCCTGACTTCCTGGCGGCCTTCGGACGCACCGGCGGGTTCCTCCGCACCGCGCTGACGCACTTCGGGAACGGCGAGATGCGGCGGTGGCTTAAGGACCGTGGCGTAGAGACCGTCGTCGAGGAAAACGGTTGCGTCTTTCCGGCCGCCGGCAACGCGCGCTCCGTCCTGAATCTGTTGACCGCGTACCTGGCTCAGGGCGGCGCGCAGGTCCGGGTTGAATGCAGGGGGGCCGGGCTGGTGGTGGAAGGCGGGCGTCTCGTGGGTGTGAGCGCGAACGAGGAGCGGTTCGAGGCGGGGCGTGTCCTGCTCGCGTGCGGCGGCCTGAGCTACCCGCAGACGGGTAGCACGGGCGACGGCTACGAACTGGCGCGGCAAGCGGGTCATCGCATCGTGCCAACCTATGCGGCCGTGTGCGGACTCGAGACGCGTGAAGGATGGCCGCGGCGCCTTCAAGGCACTCCGGCCGGCCGGCTGGCGGTTCGCGTGGTCGGCCGGCGTGAGCGTACGCTGGCGTCTGCGACGGGCGATGGACTCTGGACCCACTTCGGCGTGTCCGGTCCCGCGATTCTCGACGTGAGCTACGCGGCCGTACTGGCGCTGCGGAAGGAAGACGAGGTCATCCTTGAGCTGGACATGGTTCCCGACGAGACACAGGATGGCCTGACGGCCTGGCTGCGCGCGTCGGCGGAAACAAGAGGCAAACGGACGTTCCAGACTGTGCTCGCGGAGCGCGTGCCGGCGCGGACGGCGGCCATCCTGCTCGAACTCGGCGGGGTCGACGGAGGGACGCCGATGGCGCACTGCACGCGGGAGGCGCGCACCGCCCTGGTCGAGTTGTTGAAGCGCCTTTCGCTGCGCGTCGCCGGCGCGCGGCCGGTGGCGGGGGCGATCGTCACGGGCGGGGGTGTGGACTTGGC
>Ga0180435_10002209_pt1 | contig 19979 bp, 12 predicted proteins | sample SS_ome_3_FD_132467 | JGI IMG/M metagenome (GOLD analysis project Ga0180435, IMG submission 132467) | Hypersaline lake sediment archaeal communities from the Salton Sea, California, USA - SS_3_S_1 metaG | ecosystem: Environmental > Aquatic > Non-marine Saline and Alkaline > Hypersaline >...
CTTCCCATGCCTTCCGTCCTGCCTAGCACCAGCTCCGCCTTCTCGCGATGAGCGGAGGCCATGAGGGGCCATACGGGATTATCCTTCTGGCCCGCTGCTCTCACACCCTAGCTTGTCTCTCTGCTGGCAGTAGGTGGGATGACATTGCAGAGACGTAGAAGCCCACAAAGTGTAACGGGTGACTATTCAGTCTTCGGTGCCTCATTGCCGGTCAGGAGATATAATTATTCCTACAGAATGTATGTTATGTGTCAATTGTAATTGACAGATAACAAATCCTGGAGTATATTTGGATCAGTTGCGGTGAATGTCGCCGCAACAAGAGTGCTCCCGCGTAGCGACAACTACCGGGAGCGTGGTCCTAACCTGTATAGGAGGTTAAGACATGGGCCATTCTACTGTTTCCCCCGCAAGCGTTCAAGATGGGTTCCAAACCGCCGTTTACCTGCGCGTCAGCACGTCACAGCAGACGACCCGCAGCCAGGAGCCTGACCTGAATCGCTGGCTTGCCGCGCAAGCCCCAGAGCCTCTGGGCAAGGTGGTCTGGTACAGCGACAAGGCCACCGGCAAGAATATGGATCGCCCGGGATGGCAGAAACTACAGAGGGCCATCGACACCGGCCGGGTCAAGCGGGTGGTGGTCTGGCGGCTGGATCGGCTGGGGCGCACCGCCAGCGGGCTCTGTAAGCTCTTCGAGAATCTTCAGGCCAAGAAGATCCGGTTGATCAGCCTCAAAGACTCCGTGGACCTCGACACCCCTGCCGGACGGCTGATCGCCAACGTATTGGCTTCCGTGGCGGCTTACGAAACGGAAGTGCGTGGCGAACGGGTCAAGGCCGGCCAGACGGCTGCCCGGGCCGCAGGCAAGCGCTGGGGTGGCTCAAAGAAAGGACGACTGCTCAAGGTGACCGATGAGCAGGTCCAGGCCATCGTCGCCATGAAAGCCAAGGGCGAAAAAATCTCCCGCATCGCACGGACCGTCAGCCTGAGCCGATTAACGATTTATCGTGTGCTGGAACGTTACGAGCAAGGCGACATTGACGTTGATGTGACCGTCTCTTAGGCAGAAAGGGGCCGAATAAGATGACCCGCATAGCCGCACGGCCCGGCCCCAGCCAGACCATGGGTCTATTGCGGGTCATGCGGGGCGTTGTGTACCGTTGTGTACCGCTGGCTCGGTGGTATACGTAAGGTCTCAGTCATACATTCTTATTTGCATTTTTCTTGATTTTTCGCCGGCAAATCAGCCGGCGAGTCGGTATAATCGCCAGCTATGCGTATCGCACCAATCACAGACGCCTTGCGACCATACGGACCTGTTGACGAAATCCGCCTGCGTGAGGCCGGCTTTCGGTGGGGAAACAAGGGCACACACACGAGCCGGACGATCATGCTGGCTGAACTCCAGTCGCTCCTGGCGGCCTGTCCAGTGGATGCGGGGCGGAGCGACTACCTCTCGGCAATCCAGGAAGACAACTGTCTGGGCAAGCGTACCGTGGCGACGCGGAAGCTCTCCAGTCAACGGCTCTCCGAATTATACGCCCTTGCCCCGGAGGTTCTGCTCTTCCGGGTGATGCGGCGATGCTGGTATGCCGACCGTAGGTGTCACGCCATGCTGGCTGTACTGCTGGCCCTGGCGCGCGACCCGTTACTGCGGATAACCGCGCCGCCGGTTCTGAGAATGCGGCCCGGGGAGGAACTGGCACGGCAGCAGATAGCCGATGCATTGCGTGAAACCGTGGGGAGCCGGTTCAGTGATACAACATTGGATAAGATTGTGCGAAACACCGCATCCTCTTGGACGCAATCAGGACATCTCAAGGGGCGAGGCCGCAAGGTGCGACAGCCCGTCGTCTCGACGGCCGTGACAACTGCCTACGCGTTGTTCCTGGGCTACCTGGCAGGTGCACGTGGAACGGCGATCTTTGAGTCACTGTGGGCACGGGTGCTGGACGCCCCCATTGGCGAACTGACGAGCCTCGCCCGGGATGCCAAGCGGCTGGGCCTCTTAGACATGACCCAAGCGGGCGGGGTGATCGACGTTTCTTTCTCACGGCTTACGGTTTAGCACGAAAGGCGACAGATCCATGGGAAGAATTGAAGAACTGGCGGCTCGATACCGCGGACACATTGGGGCACCGTGGCAGCGTAACCTCGCCGGCGACCAGAAGGCAGTCTTTGTGGTGTATCCAAAGGCAGACGAGCGGAAGCTGCGGGCGCGGCTGGCGTTGTTCGAGATGGCTACGACCTTGACCGGGCACCGTTGGCAAGCGCTCGACCTGACCGACACCTTCGCGCAGTGGATGGCAGATACCGACTACCGCGATGTTTACTTCGAGGAACCAGATGCCCTGGTGACGGGACCGAAGAGTCCCTTCACACGGTTCGCCGCTGAACGACTTCTAGCGGCCTTGACGGGGGCTGAAGTGGACGAAGACACGGTTGTCGCTGTTTACGGAGTGGCCTCCTTCTTCGGATTGACGTATCTCTCTGCCATTCTTTCGCAAGTGAAGAATGACATCCTTGGCCGCCTGGTCTTGTTCTTCCCAGGTGAGTTTGGGGCCAACGTTTACAGGCTTCTGGATGCACGCGACGGCTGGAACTACCTGGCCGTGCCGATCACGCTCCATGACGGGGTAAATGACTGATGAAAAACAGACAACTGTTCCAACGCGATCCCGCTGTCTCCAAACTGCTCAACGACGGCGTGGCTGCCGTGCGGGAGGCCGCCAGCGCCAAAGAAATCGAGACCCTCCGGTACGAGCTTGAGCACTTTGTGTGCGAGGGCCAGTACGAGGACGGCTTGATACGTATCCTGGAATCGTACCTAGGCAACGTCAGTTCGACGACACAGCCGGCGGCATGGGTGAGCGGCTTCTACGGCAGCGGCAAGTCGCACCTCTTGAAGATGTTCCGCCATCTGTGGGTGGACACGCGCTTCGATGACGGCTCGACCGCCCGCGGCCTGGCCCGCCTGCCGCAGGAAGTTCAAGACCACCTGCGAGAACTCGACACGCTTGGCAAGCGGTGCGGGGGTCTACACGCAGCGTCGGGCACGCTGCCTTCGGGCGGCGGCGAGAGCGTCCGCCTAGCGGTGCTTGGCATTGTGCTGGCGTCCAAGAGCCTTCCCGAGGCGCTGCCGCAGGCCCAGTTCTGCATGTGGATCCAGAAGAGCGGCATTTTCGACCACGTGAAGGCCGCGGTGGAAAAGGCTGGAAAAAGGTTCTTCGACGAACTCCACGATCTCTATGTCAGCCCCATCCTCGCCAAAGCCGTCCTCGACGCAGACCCGAGTTTTGCTTCCGACCTGAAGGCGGCCCGCGCGGCGCTGCGGGCGCAGTTCCCGGTGGTCGAGGACATCTCGACCAATAAGTTCATCCGGCTGGTCCGCGAGGTGCTTGCGGTCGATGGGCAACTCCCGTGCACGGTAATTGTGCTGGACGAAATCCAACTCTTCATCGCCGGCGATCCGGTTCGGTCCACGGACGTGCAGGAAGTGGCTGAGGCCCTGTGCAAGCAACTTGACAGCCGGGTGCTCCTGATCGGGGCCGGCCAGCAGGCTCTGGCGGCGCAGGACCAGTTGCTCCAGCGTCTCACCGGCCGGTTCACCATCCCGGTGGAACTCTCCGACTCCGACGTGGAAACCGTCACCCGCCGCGTCGTCTTGGCCAAAAGGGCTGACAAACGGAAGGCCATTGAAGAGACGCTCATGGCCCATGTCGGAGAAATCGACCGCCAGCTTGCCGGAACGCGCATCGCCGCCTGCGCGGAGGACCGCAACATCATCGTGGACGACTACCCGCTGCTGCCCGTCCGCCGGCGGTTCTGGGAACACGTATTGCGCGCGGTGGACGTGCCCGGTACGGCCAGCCAGCTTCGCACACAACTCAAGATCGTGCACGAAGCCGTCCGCCAGACGGCCGAGGAAGGCCTCGGCACCGTCGTCGCCGCGGACTTCATCTACGAACAGATTAGTCCGGACTTGCGGAAGACCCGCATCCTGCTCCGCGAGATCGATGATACGATCCGCAACCTCAACGACGACACCGACGACGGCCGACTCGCCCAACGGCTTTGCGGCCTGATCTTCCTGATCCGCAAGCTGCCGCTCGAAGCCGTGGCCGACATCGGCGTCCGCGCGACGCCGGAGATGCTGGCCGACCTTATGGTGTCCGACCTGGCCAACGACGGCACACAACTCCGCAAACACATCCCACGCATCCTGAAGCTGCTGACCGATTCGCCGCCGGAGTCCGAGCGGCCGTCGTGGCTCCGCAAGGCCATGCAGGACAAGGGCGCCCTGCTAATCGAGATCGAAGGCGAATACAGCCTGCAGACCCGCGAAAGCAGCGAGTGGGACCGGGAATTCCGCAACCGCCAGACGCGGCTGCACAGCGACCTAACATCGATCACCAGCAAGCGCGGTTCGCTCATCAGTGCCGCCTGTGGCGAATCGCTCAAGGGCATCAAGCTGGTGCAGGGCAAGTGCAAGGAACCGCGCAGGCTACTGATCCATTTCGGCAACGATTCGCCGCCGGCGGGAGGGACCGATATCCCCGTATGGATCCGCGACGGCTGGGGCGAGAAGGAAAGCACCGTCGTCAGCGACGCCCGCACCGGCGGTAGCGACAGCCCCATCATCTACGTCTACGTACCCAAAGCGAGCGCCGACGACCTCCAAAAAGCCATCGTCGAGTACGAAGCCGCCAAGTCCACGTTGGAGTTCAAGGGCACGCCAACCACGCCTGAGGGTCGCGAGGCCCGCGACGCCATGGCCACACGCATGGATACCGCCGAGGAGATGCGCGACCAAATCGTTCAGGACGTAATTGACCGCGCCAAGGTTTTCCAAGGCGGCGGCGGCGAGCGGTACGAACTGAACCTCATGGCCAAGATCGAAGCGGCCGCGCAGGCTTCGCTCGACCGCCTCTTCCCCAGCTTCAGGGACGCCGACGACAACCGCTGGGCCAGCGTCATCAACCGCGCGAAGAACGGCGACGAAGCGGCCCTGTCCGCAGTGGACTGGACCGACTCGCCCGAGAAGCACCCCGTCTGTGCGGCTGTGCTGTCCGAAGTCGGCTCGGGCAAACAGGGCAAGAAAGTCCGTGACGCCTTCGAGGCCAGTCCTTACGGCTGGCCGCGCGACGCCGTGGACGCGGCGCTTATAGTGCTGCACACGACCGGCCACCTTCGGGGAACGCACAAGGGCATGACGCTCTCCCAAGGCCAGCTTGACCAGGCGAAGGTCTCTGTGACCGATTTTCGCACCGAGACAGCCACCCTTAATGCGCGCGAGAAGATGAAGCTCCGCAAGCTTTTCCACGACGCCGGTGTGGACTGCAAACCCAACGAGGAAACCGCCAAGGGCCCCGTTTTTCTGGCACGCTTGGCGGACCTTGCCGACCACGCCGGCGGCGAGCCGCCGATGCCAGCCCAGCCGGCCACCGCCCACCTCGATACCCTCCGCGGCTTGGGCGGGGTTGAGCAACTGGCTGAAATCCTCAAGCAGCACGACACGCTCGCCCAGCAGGCCCAGGACTGGGGCAAGCTGGCCGACCTCGCCGCCAAACGCAATCCGGCGTGGGAGACGCTCACCGCGATGCTCAACTACACCGACGCGGTGGCCGGTGCCAACGAAATCCACGCGCAGGCCGAGGCTGTGAAGTCCGAGCGCCGGCTGCTGGACGCCAGCGACCCGGTGCCGGATATCCGTAAGGCTGCGGCCGACGCGCTCCGCGGAGCCGTCACCACCGCCCACACCGAGTACGAAAAGACTTACAACGAGCAAATGGCCGCGCTGACCGCCAGCGGCAACTGGAAGAAGCTTTCGACCGACCAGCAGAAGCAGATACTTGCCACCGAAGACCTCGACGCTCTACCTGGGCTGGCCGTCGGGTCCGAGGCCGACCTGCTTCGGTCGCTGGAGCAGACCGCGCTGCCCGCGTGGAAGACCAGGACGGACGCGCTGCCCCAGCAGTTCGCCCGCGCCGCAATGGCCGCCGCCAAGCTGCTGGAGCCGAAGACCCAACGCGTCCACCTGTCCAGCGGGACGCTAAAGACGGAAGACGATGTCAAGGCGTGGCTGGCCGGGACACAGAAAGACCTGTTGGCGAAGCTCAAGAGCGGTCCGGTGGTGATTTCTTAAATTCATACGCGAACACGCAGGGAGGTGAATATATGAGTGTTTGGCTTGTACGGGCAGGCAGAAACGGCGAGCACGAAAACTTTGCCATCGAGAACAAACAGGCCGTCATTGGCTGGGATGAACTGCCGGACCTGGCCCAGGTTGACAGTCGCGATAAACTCTCTGACCTGATGCAGCAGGGCTATCCAGACAAGGGCAAGGGTGCCATTGCCAACTTCGTCGGTCAGGTATGGGCTTTTCGCATGTGTATCGAAAGGGCCGACCTCATCGTCCTGCCCCTCAAGACGCGTTCTATGATAGCAATTGGCAAGTGTGTCGGTGAATATAAGTACCAGCCGGCGAATCCCGTTGGGGCCCGACATACCTGCCCGGTCGAGTGGCTTCGTGAGGATATCCCTCGCGATGCTTTCGGCCAAGACCTGCTCTACTCCTTCGGCGCATTCATGACCGTTTGCCAGGTCAAGAGAAATAATGCCGAACAGCGGATTCGTGCTGTCTTTGAAGGAAGAGAGGATCCAGTTGGCTCAGGCCCAGGCGAGACAGAAGATGTATCTAATGAGATTTCCCCGGTCCTGGACCTGGAACAGTACGCCGCGGACCAGATCCGCCAGTTCATATCGCGCAAATTCAAGGCGCATGAGCTTGCCCAACTGGTTTCGCAGATTCTCCATGCGGAAGGATACCAGTTGGAGGTATCGCCGCCAGGACCGGATGGTGGCGTGGACATCGTGGCCGGTCGGGGGCCAATGGGCTTCGATGCGCCGCGACTCTGTGTACAGGTCAAAAGCACCACCTCACCGGCCGACGTGAAGGTCTTTCGCGAGCTGCGTGGCGTAATGGAGGATCGTGGGGCCGATCAGGGTCTGCTCGTTTCGTGGGGCGGCTTTACCCGCGAGGCGATTAAGGAGGCCCGTAGGCAGTTTTTCCGCCTCCGCCTCTGGGACGCCAGCACGCTCGTCGGCAAGGTATTGACCAATTACGAGAAGCTCAACGAGGAACTGCGGGCCGAACTGCCACTGAAACGCATCTGGGCACTGGTGCTTGAAGAAGAATAGAAGGGGACCGCATGGCAACGCTGGCAAGTGAATTGCGGAATCAATTGGAGCGCGTGGTCGTCGAGGCACGCGACGCAGCCGAGGCGGGTGCTCGGGCGGCGCTGGAGGCTATGGCCGTCCACCACCACGAGCCGTACCCGCATATGAAGCCCGCCCAGCGTGAGCTTCGCAACCACCTGCGGGCCCGGGCACGGCAACTGGGGGACCGGCAGGACACTTCCGGCCGATTGACCATTGGCCATCTGGCTGGCGAGTGCGCCTACGAGCACTGGCACCGGATGCTATTCGCCCGGTTCCTGGCGGAAAACAACTTGCTGATCGAGCCGCAGGAAAACATGGCTATCAGCCTGGCCGAGGCCGAGGAACTGGCCAAGGAAGACGGCGTGGATGTGTGGGTGTTCGCCTCGCGCTGCGCGCAGCGGATGCTGCCGCAAATCTTTCGGCCGGACGATCCGCTGCTGCAAATCTCCTTCGCCAGTGAGCATCAACTCCGCATGGAAAGACTGCTGGCATCGCTGCCGGCGGCGGTCTTTGCCGCCTCGGATGCGCTGGGGTGGGTTTACCAGTTCTGGCAAAAGAACAAGAAGAAGGAGGTCAACGACTCCGAGGTCAAGATCGGGGCGGACGAAATCTCGGCGGTGACACAGCTCTTCACCGAGCCGTACATGGTGGAGTTTCTGTTGCACAACACGCTCGGCGCGTGGTGGGCGGGCAAGAGACTCACCGCAGAGGCTGCACAGAACACAGAGACGGAAGAAGAGTTAAGGAAGAAGGTAGCGATGCCGGGGGTCGGCTGGGAGTATCTCCGCTTTGTCCGCGGTGCGGATGGAGAAGGGGGGCCCTGGCGGCCGGCGGCGGGGACATTCGACGGTTGGCCCAAGGCTGCCAGGGATATCAAAGTGCTGGATCCGTGCTGCGGGTCGGGGCACTTCCTGGTGGCGGCGCTGCACCACCTGGTGCCGATCCGTATGACTGAGGAAGGGTTGTCCGCCGCCGAAGCGGTCGATGCGGTCCTGCGGGACAACCTGCACGGTCTGGAGATCGACGAACGGTGCTGCCAGATCGCCGCGTTTGCCCTGGCGTTTGAGGCGTGGAAGATGACCGGCTACCGGGAACTACCACCCTTGCACATTGCCTGCACAGGTATCGGGCCACAATCCACCGAGGAGCAGTGGCTCAAGCTGGCTGAGCAGTCCGGCATCCCCCTGCCCAGCTTTGGGGGCGAAGCGATCAAAAACGGTCTTCTCAATCTGCACCGGCTCTTCTCCCAAGCGCCGACGCTGGGGTCGCTCATCAATCCGGCCGAGCTGCCCGGCGACCTCATCGCCGCCGACTACGAGACGATCCAGCCCTATTTGGCCGCCGCCATGTCGGCCGAGGTGCGGGACTACGACACCCACGAACGTACGGTGGCGGCGGCCGGAATGGTCAAGGCCGCGGACCTGCTCGCCGGTGAATACACGCTGGTCATCACAAACGTGCCATACCTTGCCAGAGGTAGGCAAGGCCAAGTTCTTAGGTCGCACCTTGAGAAGGAATTTGGCGAGGGCAAGCAAGACCTTGCCGCCGCGTTCGTCATGAGGTGCGTCGATTACTCTGGTCGCGCCGGCGTGGCGGCGATAGTGTCTCCACAGAACTGGCTGTACCTCACGCGATACGAAGCGCTTCGTGAGCGTCTTCTGAAGCGCCGTGGATGGCGGCTGGTGGCTCGTCTGGGCCCCGGTGCCTTCGAGGGTATCTCCGGTGAGGTCGTCAATGTCTCCCTAACATCACTCGGCGCTGAGAGCGTCTCTGCGGACTCGATGTTCTCAGCACTGGATGCCTCGGATACACAGGGCGCGAAAGGTAAGGCGAGCTCACTCCGCACGCAATCGGTAAAGCTGATCTCGCAACACCGGCAACTCAAGAATCCTCAGAGCAAGGTAATACTTCAAGAACTATCGGATGCGCCATTTCTCGAAGAGTTGGCGTGCTGCATTGAGGGCCTATCCACAGGCGATATGCCCCTTTATGTGAAGAACTTCTGGGAGGTCCCGTACGGGACAGGAGTGTGGGAGCCCTTCGTTCAAAATGTTGACGAGACACTCTACTATGGTGGCCGATCCGACGTGATCCTATGGGAGCACGGCGATGGAAGCATCCACCACAGCCCAACAGCACACAATTTTCCCGCACGCTTAATGAACGGGTTCACTGTCCTTGGGGGGTGGGGTATCAGGATCACTCAGATGGGCGACTTCGCCTGCACGCTCTACGAAGGAGAAATATTCGGCAAGAACGCAGGGACGTTGGTTCCACGGAACCAGGACACTCTTCCAGCGATCTGGTGTTTCTGCACGAGCCAGGACTTCAAGCTCCTCGTGAAGGCCATGGATCAGTCTATGGGAGTGACCGTGGGGTCATTCGCCCGAGTGCCTTTCGACCTTGACCATTGGCAGAAGGTCGCCGCGAAGAAGTACCCCGACGGCCTGCCCGAGCCGGAGAGCGACGACCCGACGCAGTGGCTCTTCCACGGTTGGCCGGAGGAGGCGCAGGAAGGCACGGAACTCCAGGTCGCGGTCGCGCGGCTGCTGGGCTATCGCTGGCCGGCGGAACTGGATGAGGAGATGCGCCTGAGTAAGCGGGCGCGGGCGCTGGTGGAGCGATGCGGGGCACTGGCCAAGTTCGCGGACGACGATGGTATTGTTTGCATTCCATCGGTGCGCGGGGAGGAGCCGGCGGCGGAACGGCTGTTGGCACTGCTGGCTGCTTGTGGCCTCGAGCCCGGCAAGATACGCGAACTGACGGGCGGAACCGACCTGGACGAGTGGCTGCGCAATAGTTTCTTCGAGGAACACTGCAAGCTGTTCCACTACCGGCCGTTCATCTGGCACTTCTGGGACGGCCGCAAGCGCGATGGCTTCCACGCATTGATCAACTACCACAAGCTCTGCGAAGGCGGCGGCAAGGGCCGCAAACTGCTCGAATCGCTCACCTACTCTTACCTCGGCGAGTGGGTCACCCGGCAGAAAGATGGGGTGAAACGCGGCGAAGGCGGGGCCGAGGACCGTCTGGCCGCGGCGTTGGAGCTGCAGAAGCGTCTGGAGGCGATCCTTGCCGGCGAGCCGCCGTTTGACATTTTCGTCCGCTGGAAGCCGCTGGCCGAGCAGCCCATCGGCTGGGCGCCGGACATCAACGACGGCGTGCGGCTGAACATCCGCCCGTTCCTCGCGGCCGACCTCCCGAACGGCCGCAAAGGCGCGGGTATACTCCGTCACAAACCTAACATCAAGTGGAAGAAAGACCGCGGCAAGGAGCCCGACCGCCCCAAGGCCGAGTACCCCTGGTTCTGGGGCTGGGACGAGAAGACCGAAAACTTCGCCGGCGGCAAAACCTTCGACGGCAACCGCTGGAACGATTGTCATTATACGAACAAGGCGAAACAAGCCGCTCGTGACGCGGCAGGGAAAAGGGGCAATTCATGAGCTTCCCAGCAGACTTGGACATGGACTGTGTTCTGCTCGAATCACTTGCAGCAATAAACAAGGCAGCGGCTGAATGGCTTAACGGAGCACCCACAAGTGAAGAGCCCCTCATGAACCGCCTGACGGCGCAATTTGCCCGACGACGAAGGGGACCCATGTGAAATATGGTCGCGGTTATGTGGCGTATGAGGTCCTGGCCCAGATGGTGTTGGCGGGCTGGCGATGCAGTGCGGAACCTCATCCTTTTGGGAGCCTTGGGCAGAAGGCCGACAGCTAAAACAGGAAGCGAGCTTGGCTATGACACAAGCACAACTATCCCTATTTGCTGAGCAACCTGAAGTGGAAGAGGTGATGGACGCTATATGTATGATTCTTGACCGTTGCGCACAGCCGTCGGCGTGGGAACTGCTGGAACGACTGGACCAGAAGTCAGGATCCAAAGTTCGATGGGCTGTGCCAGATGCAGTACAGAGGCTTGCGAATGCTCAGCGGTTAACGCGATCGCACCGGGAGTACATTCAGCATCTTCTTGCTTCGGAAGATTGGCGCAGGGCGCTGAAGGGGGTTGAAAAACCGGGGCAAGAAATAGAATCCACCATTGATGCGCTGTTCCGGGAGAGTGCAGCCTACCGCAATTCGAAGGCGTTTCAGGAAATGGTCAGTTTCATGGCCAACTTCCGAGACTATGCGCCATTCAACAACATGCTGGTGAAGTTACAAAATCCGAGCTGTGGCTTCTATGCTACGCAATCAGACTGGAACAAGCGGTTTGAGCGGCAACTCAAAGAAGATGCCCATCCTATGCTTATTCTAGCACCGATGCACCCGGTCATGCTGGTTTACGATCTGGATTCGACCGAGGGGGCGACTTTGCCGCAGGAGTTGGAACAATTCGCTGAATTTGAAGGTGAGTGGGACCCGACGTGGCTTTCCCGGACACTGAAAAACGCTTCGACCCGCGATCTGATTCGCATCGATCCGGTAAAGCTCTCGTCCACGAACGCAGGTTTCGCGACCATTTCGTCTGGCCAAGGTGGGATGAAGATGAGAATCGGCCTGCACAACGAACTGGACGAACCGAGCCGGTACGGGGTGTTGCTGCACGAACTGGCTCACATCTATTTGGGACATTTGGGCGGTGACAAGGACGGCTGGTGGCCCAGTCGGGGCAACCTCGGACGGCGGACGATGGAAGTGGAAGCCGAGGCCAGCGCCTACATCGTAAGCCGGCGGGCCGGCCTCAAAGGGGCTAGTCCAGCCTACGTCTCGCGATACCTTGACGGAGATGCGACATTGGAGACGATTTCGCTGGACTTGATTGCCAAGGTTGCGGGACGGCTCGAACAGATGGGCAGGGGCACCCTTGGCAAACGTCGGCCCCGGAGAAGCAGCAGCTCAACGATGGAAGGACCGAGGCGACAATGACGACTTCGCAGAAACCAATGACTTTGCTTGAGGCGGTGCGAGCCTCCCTTGGCCATGCCGCGCGATACAACTCAGGCGACGTGGTGGCGCCGGTGGCCGTGCTGTGGACCGATGCCGATGGCCATTGGCGGCCGGTGGTGGAGCAGCTGCGCGGATTGATGCCCGAGCTTCTGACATTGGGCAACTACGACGCGGCGAACAGGACGGGGCCGGCGATCTGGCTGCGATGCGTGATCGAGCCGGTAGTGCGGGCGGAGAAGTTTCCTACCTTGGCCTGGCTGGCGGAGACCGTGCCGGTGATCTATATGCCGGGTGTGAGTCGCCAGACGCTGCGGGCGGTGGAGGAATGCCCCGACGCACTCAAGCCGCTGGTGGAGCTGCAGTACCGCGGGACTGTGTGGACGCAGAGGAACGGTCGGGATTGGACGGTGCGAGCCTTCCTGGTGAGCGAGGACGGCGGGCTGGGGCTGGATGTGGCCGAGGACAGGCTGACGGCGGGGGCGATGCTGGGGTCACTGTCGCAGCTGGCGGTGACGCCGGTGGCGCGGCTGCAAGGCCGGCGGTTGGAGGCGGAGGACTTTGACAAGTTGATGATCGGTGACACGCCGCGGGATCTGCTGTTGTGGCTGAGCGATCCGGAGCGGACGCGGGGCGAGTGGGATCAGGCGAAATGGTCGGCGTTTGGTAACCGGTGTCGGCAGGACTATGGCTTCGATCCGGAGGCCGATGGTGAGCTGGTGGGCGGCGAGAAACTCGGCCAGCGCAAGGATGCCTGGTATGGCGTTTGGGAGCGGTTTGCCGAGTCGCCGGCGCTGTATCCGGGGATACGAGACCTGTTGCGGCGGGCCAAGCCGAAGGGGCAGTTGACTTTCGAGAAGGACCCCTGGCCTGATGAGGCTGAGTCGATGGAGGACGCGTTGCGGGCGGCGCTGCTGGAGGTCGGCTCGATGAAGCCGGCCGAGGCGCGGGCGAGGCTGGAGGCGTTGGAGGTTGAACATGGTGTGCGACGGGGCTGGGTGTGGGCGCGGCTGGGTATGTGCCCGCTGGCAGGGGCAATGGAGCATCTGGCGGCGCTGGCTGTGCGTACTGCTACGTCGCTAGGGGGCGAGTCAGCCGAGGCGATGGCCAAGTTGTATATCGAGGGCGGCTATCTGGCTGACGATGCGGCGTTGTGGGCCCTGGCGTCTGTGAAGACGGCGGATGACACCCAAGCCGTCAAGGAGGGGGTGCGGTGCGTGTACTTGCCGTGGTTGGAAGATACGGCGAGGCATTTTCAGCAATGCCTGGAGGCGAAGGCGTTGCCCACCGTAGGCCAGCAGGGAGGCGTGGAGGCCGAAGCAGGTGAGTGTATCGTGTTTGTTGATGGGCTGCGGTTCGATATTGGCCAGCGGCTGGTAACGATGGCGAGTGAGCGGCAGTTGGAGGTGTCGGCTGGCTGGCGGTGGGCGGCGCTGCCTACGGTCACGGCGACGGCCAAGCCGGCGGCTTCGCCCGTTGTAGAGCAGTTGCGTGGGGGGCGACTGGAGGCAGACTTCTGCCCGGAGATGGCTGACAGCGGCGAGCGGCTGAGCACTGACCGTTTCCGCAAGCTGCTGGCGGTGGCGGGGTTTCAGGTGATCGGGCCGGCTGATGGTGGTGACCCGCGAGCCAAGGACGCCCGCGGCTGGACGGAGTACGGGGAGTTTGATAAGCTCGGCCACAACCTTCAGGGCAAGCTGGCGGCACGAATCGAAGACCAATTAGAGCTTCTGCTGGAGCATGTGAAGGCCTTGTTGGAGGCCGGCTGGAAGCGGGTGCGAGTGGTGACGGACCACGGCTGGCTGCTGGCGCCGGGCGGAATGCCCAAGGCGCCGCTGCCGAAGTACCTGGCGGAGAGTCGCTGGTCGCGGTGTGCGTCGATCAAGGACAGTTCCCACGTGGAGGTGCCGGTCGCCGGCTGGTCGTGGAACCCGCAGGAGCGGTTCGCCCACGCGCCGGGGGTGCACTGTTTCGTGGCCGGTCAGGAGTACGCCCACGGCGGCGTGAGCTTGCAGGAGTGTCTGGTTCCGGTGCTGTCGTTCGCCGCGACGGGTGCACCGGCCGGCGTGGTTGTCACGGTGAGCGAGGTCCAGTGGGTGGGCCTGCGCTGCCGGGTGACAGTAGAGCCGGCGGTCGAGGGGTTGCTGGCCGATCTGCGGACCAAGCCCAACGTACCGGACTCCAGCATTACGGAACGCAAGTCCCTGGACGCTGACGGCAAGGCGGCGCTGCTGGTTGCCAATGATTCCCTGGAAGGCACGATGGCCAGCCTGGTGATTGTCGATGCGGGCGGGCGTGTCGTCTGCAAAGAAGCCACCACTGTTGGAGGTGATGTATAATATGGAACTCGACCATCTGGACCAACTCGCGGCTTCGGCCTTCGACGGCTACCTCGTTCGTAAAGACCTGGTGCGGCGGTACAGCCGGCAGTATCCGGTGCCGACCTATGTCGTGGAGTTCCTGCTCGGGCGGTACTGCGCGACGGTGGACGAGCAGGAGATCGAAGAGGGCCTGCAAGTAGTCGAGCGCCAACTACAGGACCGCGCTGTCCGCACCAATGAACAGGAGCTTTTCAAAGCGCGGGCGCGAGAGAAGGGATCCGTGAAGCTGATCGATATCATCAAGGCCCGGCTGGGTAACAATTGCTTCTTGGTGGAATTGCCGAGTCTGGGGCTGCGGGACGTGCGGATTACCGATGAACTTGTCCATGCGCATGAGCGGATGCTGACGGACGGTTTCTACGCTGAAGTAACGTTGAGCTACGACGCGGCGATTGCGGAGGAAATGCATGGCCGGCCGTTTGCTATCGATGGGCTGCGGCCGATTCAATTAAGCAAGTCGGACGTTTTGGACACGTTGAGGAAGGGGCGAGCGAAGTTCACCGTGAAGGAATGGAAGGACTTGCTGATTCGTTCCATCGGTCTGGAGCCGGCGGCACTATCAGAGCGGGCTAAGATGGTGACGTTGTTGCGGATGGTGCCTTTTGTGGAGCGCAACTACAATCTGGTTGAACTCGGCCCACGGGGCACGGGCAAAAGCCATCTTTTCCAACAGATTTCACCCTACTCGCACCTGATATCGGGCGGCAAGGCGACGGTAGCCAAGATGTTTGTTGATAACCGCTCTGGCGGGCCAAGAGGTCTGGTGTGTCACTATGACGTGGTCTGCTTCGATGAAGTGTCGGGCATCTCATTCGATCAGAAGGATGGCGTGAACATTCTGAAAGGCTACATGGCCTCGGGTGAGTTTTCACGTGGCAAGGAGAGCATTCGAGCATCGGGCGGGATCGTGATGGTGGGCAATTTTGACGTGGACGTGGAGCAGCAGCAGCGGATCGGTCATCTGCTGAGTCCACTGCCACCAGAGATGCGCAGTGACACGGCCTTCATGGACCGCATCCACGCCTACGCACCCGGCTGGGATTTTCCGAAGCTTAAGGCCGATGACCACCTTACGGACCACTTTGGCCTGGTGACCGATTACCTGTCGGAGTGCTGGACGAAGCTGCGTGAAGGCACCCGGATATCGGCGCTGCAGGGTCGGTCGCATTGGGGCGGGGCGCTGAGCGGGCGTGATATCGAAGCGGTGAACAAGACCATCAGCGGCCTTTTGAAGCTGTTATTCCCTGACCCGGAGATGCCGATCCCGAACGAAGAACTGGAGCAAATCATGCGGATCGCTCTGGAGGCACGACGGAGGGTAAAAGAACAACAGAAGCGCTGTTTGAAGACAGAGTTCCGCAACACCCATTTCAGCTACTTTGTGGGCGTGGACGGCGTGGAGCAGTTCGTCTCGACACCGGAACTGCACAGTGACGAGGCCATCGAGGCCGATCCGCTGCCACCAGGGCAGGTGTGGGCAATCAGCCCGGGCGGGCAGGAGACAGGTCCTTGCCTCTACCGCATCGAAGTAACGAGTGGGCCGGGTAGCGGCGTGAAGATTCTCAATGCACCGATTCCGCCGGCGTTCCGCGAAAGCGTCCGCTATGGGGAGCAAAACCTGTATTCGCAGGCGAAGATACTGGTCGGTGATCGCGACCCACGTGGCCATGAGTTCTCAGTGCAGTTGCGGGCTATGGATAATGATCGGTCTGGCCACGGCTTGGGGCTGGCGGTGTTGATTGCCCTGTGCGGCAGTCTAATAGAGCGGAGTACCAGGGGCGGACTAGTCATCGTGGGAGCACTAAACCTCGGTGGTTCGGTCGAAATGATTCCCAACGCCGTTGCGGTCGCCGAGCTAGCCGTCGAGAAAGGGGCCAGCCAAGTCCTAATGCCTATTTCATGCCGACGGCAGCTACTTGATCTGCCAGACGAGATGGCAACCAAGGTAAACATTGTATTCTATGCGGATGCCGCAGATGCCTTCATAAAGGCCATTGTCGAATAGGGTAACATCCACCGCAGGGGGATGCCCTCTGACAGTCGTAGGTTTAGAGAATCGTCTCGTACAAGAGGATTCAGGTGGCTGCGATTCGTTATAACTTGGGCTTCAATGGCTCTATTGTCGTCCCTAATCAGGCGGAAGTGAAGGGCACTGCCTGCAAACCTAGAATAGACTGCGTACTTACATATCGGCTGGCAACCACAAAAACTTTACCTTTTTCTAAGTGTCGATATAACAAGAACTTGCGTTTTTTTATTTTACATTTGCCGCCGAGGGGGTGATATATCTAGTGATGGATACTATGCACACACAAGATGTCTCCTCCCCGGCGACAGTCCAGGCCACGGAGGGCCAGGACGCTGGGGACGCGTCTGCGCTCGCTGGGCAAGGGGCGGCGGACCTCGTGCCACGTAAAAAAGTTGGACGGCCACGCAAGTGGACCCCCGAACGCATCGAGGCCGAGGGCGAGGCACTGCTGGCGTGGCTCCAGGAGGACAAGGAACGGTTCTGGGTGAAGAGCTTTGCCCACGAGCGCGGATACACGGGGGCGGAACTGTCGCAGTGGGCCAAGAGCGGGGATTATCCTGAATTTAGCAAATCCTACAGGCAGGCCCTGGAGATACAGGAACGCCGCATCTTGGACGTAGGACTCTACAAGGCCAAATCACAAGCCCTACCTATTATGATGCTCAAGGCCAATCACGGCTGGCGGGATGTGCAGGAGGTCCAGCAGACGTCGGTCAATGTCGGCGTCGACATTACCGACATGTCGCCCCAGGAGGCTCGGAACCACGTACAGCAGTTGTTGGATGATTATGATAGCGTTCAGCCGCCGGCACTGGGTGCGGGGGACGAGGGTCGAGGCGTGGGGAACGAGACAATAGGGGACACGCTAGACGCTTGTGGGGCGGATAACGGGGACACCCTGGACGATGCTAACCGCTTGTCTGACAAGGGGTTGAGTATCGAGGGCCTTGCTGATGACAGTAGGCCAAAACCTCCTTAATCCTTGTGCCACAAGGGTTTACAATCTACTGATGACAGTGATGACAGTTGATGACAGTAGCTTTGTGCGCTACTGTCATCAGCTAAGTGCTTATATATTGAGGGTTTATATGCGGTGATGACAAGTTCCCCCTATATACCCCTTTTTTTTTTAGTCTGGAAAAAAACGAAAGTACTGTCATCACTGTCATCAGCAAGAAAAGACGATTGTAAAGTACTGAAAAACAATAACTTAGCTGATGACAGTAACTACGAAAAGTACTGTCATCTTACTGTCATCAACTGTCATCAGCACACCCTAACAGACCCTAACAAACGCAACTACCGGTCGATTTTTGGCTGTGGAAACTTTTTTCAAAGTGGTCTATTAGGAAGCGAATTCGGATAACCAGACCGCGGCCAGTGTGGATTGCGGCTAACCCGTGTGGATATAAGGAGTTAGAGTAATGACTACCCCGTACACAACCGCCAAAACCGTCCTCGATGAGATTGCCCAACGTGTGAGCAAGTTGAGCAAGCATCTTACACAAGGCTACAACATGATCGCCAACGCTCGCGCCGAGCTGGGGAACCTGCCAAGCCAGTACGCTGGGGCCATCGCCGAGATCGACTCACAGGTCGCAGCCAACCCCGCTAACGATGCGTGGGTCGCCGCAGGCGCGGAGAAGGCTCTTCTTGTGGCCGAGTTCCAAGCCCTTCGTGCACAGGCACAGGCCCAACAGGAGGCTTTAGAGGCCCTTACTCCGTGATTTTGCTTCCAGATCGCCTCTGAGCGTTTTGGGGGTATCATCGTACCGGGTGCCCCGACTTTTGCCCGTGTGGGTTAATCTGGTGCGATTTTGCGGGCCTCTGGCGTAGTATTGAGGCCGCGTTTTGCAGATTCAGCCGCAAATTGAACCCCTGCCCAAACTCTAGACAAGAATCAGGGGTTTTTCAGATAGATTCATCGCCTCCTTGACCGCTGCTGGCACGGGAGGGAGCCCGGAGGGCGACCGGAGGGCCAGCAGCGACGCCATACACCTCGGCGGGGGTGTGGTAGCCCAAGGCCTGGTGCAATCGCTCATGGCTATAAAACGCAAAGTACCGCCCCAAGCTTAACGTCGCCTCAGCCACCGTCTGATAGTCCCGCAGGTACACACCCGTCACACATAGCCGCGTTACTAATCATATTTCGCACATTAACGTGATGCAGTCGCGGAAACTTGTCCCATTCCAGCTCCCCCCGGTTCTTAAGCTGGCCAATGACAATCGCAGGATGAACTCGCATTTCGTGCACTCACACCTTCCCCCCCCGAATAATCTCGTCCCGCTGGTGGGGTGAGAGGTAGGCGTAGGACTTGCGGGTGGTCTCCACACTGGTATGGCCCAGGAGCCGGGACAGCTTGAAGATGTCGCCCCCGTGCTGTACGTACCTGCTGGCGAACGTGGAGCGGAGCAGGTGGAGCGTTTTACCGTACTGGTCGAACTTGGGACTGGCGGCCTTGAGGGGGCGGAATAGGGCCTTCCACTGCTTGTCGCCCATGTGACCGCCCCGTTGCCCGCCAAAGACGGGGCCGGATGGATGGGCGACGAGCTGAAGGCGCCGGGCCAGAGTGGGGTCCAGGTCCACGCTCCGGCCACGTTTGCCCTCAGTCTTGCGGACAAGAAGTACACCTTGTACAAAATGTACATCTTCCCATCGCAACAAACGAATCTCCTCGCTCCGCAGGCCCGCCTTGAGGGCCACCAGAACGGGTAGCAGTATCCCGTTCTCAATGGCCAACCGCAGGGTCCGCTTGTACTCGATCACGTCCAACCATCGGGGGGGAGGGGCCTGCAGTCGGCCCAACTTGATCCGCCGACAGGGGTTCTCCATAAGAATTCCATCTTCAAAGAGCATTTGACACCACGCCGAGATCGCGACGCGATAACCGTGGGCCGTCGCCAGCGAGACCCTACTCTGAAGCCTATTCAAGAAAGATCGCACGGCCGATGGGGTAATGTCATCAGCTGATGTGATCTTCTCTTCCCGGATGAAAGCGTTGAGGCGGGTCTTCGCGTTGATGTAATGATTAGTTGAACAGTTGGCTTTGACGTGGTTTAGCCGTCTCTTCAACAACTCTTGAATGCCGGGGTCATACTGGCCTGACTGCTGTCGCTTGACCTGTGAATCAATCAGCTTCATTCTGGCCAGGGCTACCCCTTTGTGTGGGGTGTCCAGGGATTCACGACGGAGATTACCGTCGGCGTCACGGTACTTGATCCAATAGAAACGGCTCTTGGGTCTTTTGTAAATACTGCTCATCTGGGCACACTTTAGGGCACAGCAGATTTTACCGCAAGAACTTGTTTTTCTTAAATGACTTGTTTTAAGGGGGTTAGAAGTGAGGGCGCTGGGACTCGAACCCAGGACCCACGGCTTAAAAGGCCGTTGCTCTACCAACTGAGCTACGCCCCCGCTCACTTCACCCCTATTACTTAGCCTATCGCCGCCGCTGTGTCAAC